>Ga0180438_10000410_pt1 | contig 85234 bp, 69 predicted proteins | sample SS_ome_12_FD_132455 | JGI IMG/M metagenome (GOLD analysis project Ga0180438, IMG submission 132455) | Hypersaline lake sediment archaeal communities from the Salton Sea, California, USA - SS_3_D_2 metaG | ecosystem: Environmental > Aquatic > Non-marine Saline and Alkaline > Hypersaline >... | reverse complement strand
TGAAGTCGAGCAGCGTGCCTGGAGCCAGACCGCCAACCGAGAAGCGCAGCATCCTCAGATCGGTGTAGATCGGGATCAGCTGTGACACCGGTGTCGATGTCTCCTGCTGCTGCTGCGGCCCATCGCTTATCAACTCGCCCTCGGGCGTGACGACCCGGACCCAATTGACCCGGAACTCCTGGCGGTCCTCCAGCCAGCTGTGGCTCTGCTCGCCGAACAGCGCCGCGCCATCCTGGGTCTGGATTTGCACCACCATATGGTAGGTTTCCAGCGCTCGACCGTCCGCCTCGAGCTCGACGATCCCGTCGTCGAGAAGGTACACGACGTCATGCCCCGAATAGTCCGTGGAATCGACCGCCAGGCTGTATATGGTGTCCGTGTCCGCCCGCAGCCGTTCTGCGAGCGTGGCCTGCGGGTCCTGCGGCGCGACGGCAGCTGCGATGATGAGTCCGACCGGAAGCAGCCTGATCACGAGGAACCTTCCTGTTCTACGCTCGGTTGGGCAGGTGCCGCAGCGGTGGGACGGCACGCCCACAATATACCGCCGGCGTCGCCGCCGCCAAAGCAGGGCCCCCGCGGCGCCGCCGCCTGGCGCGCGCCCCCGTTTCTGATACTATACCGGCAGCAAAGCCACACATCAGTTGCGAGAAGCGGGCAGTAGAATGCGTGCGAACAGCCCCGACGGCGCCGCCGAGCCCGGCCGCTCCGGTGACGCGCCGGCCCCCGCCGGCGCGCGGCGCCGCGAGATCCGTGACGAGATCGTCATCCGCTTCGCCGGCGACTCGGGCGACGGTATCCAGCTGACCGGCACCCAATTCGCCGTTGAAAGCGCGCTGGCCGGCAGCGACATAGCGACCTTCCCCGACTATCCCGCAGAGATCCGGGCGCCCGCCGGCACGACCTACGGCGTCTCAGCCTTCCAGGTCCACTTCGGGTCCGTCGACATAAAGACCTCCGGCGACGAGCTCGACGTGCTGGTCGCCTTCAACCCGGCGGCACTGAAGGTCAACTTGAGCGACCTGCGGATCGGCGGCTTGGTGATCGCCGATGAGAGCTCGTTCACCGACCGCAACCTCAAGAAGGCCGACTACGAGTCGAACCCGCTCGAGGACGATACGCTGGCACCCTACCAGCTGGTCAAGCTCGACGTCACGCGACTCACCGAGGAGGCGGTCAAGGAGTTCGGACTCAGCGCCAAAGAGGCGCGCCGTTCGCGCAACCTCTGGGCCCTGGGGTTGATGCTCTGGATGTACGGGCGCGAGCGCGCCGCCACGCTCGAGTGGCTGAAGGCCAAGTTCGCCAAGCAGCCGGACATCATGAACGCCAACATTGCGGCCTTGAACGCCGGCCACGCCTTCGGCGAGACCGCCGAGATGCCCAGCGACGTCGTCGGCTACACGGTGGCGGCCGCCCACGTCGAGCCGGGACTCTACCGCACCGTGACCGGCACCGAGGCCCTCGCCTTCGGCCTGCTGGCCGGTGCCCGGTCCGCCGGCCTAGGCCGCATCGTTTTCGGCTCCTACCCCATCACGCCGGCATCGCCACTGCTCCACGCCATGGCCCGGCTCGACGAGTACGGCGTCGTCACCTTCCAGGCGGAGGACGAGATCGCCGCCATCTGCTCGGCCATCGGCGCCTCCTACGCAGGCGCCCTCGGCGTGACCTCGAGCTCCGGTGCCGGCGTCGCACTCAAGACCGAGGCGGCCGGGCTCGCCGTCGGCGCCGAGCTACCGCTCATCATCGTCAACGCGCAGCGCGCCGGGCCCTCAACCGGCATGCCCACCAAGGCCGAGCAGGCCGACCTGCTCCAGGCGCTACACGGCCGCCACGGTGACGCGCCGGTCGCCGTGCTCGCCGCCGCAACGCCCGGCGACTCGTTCGACGTGGCGATGGAGGCGGTCCGCCTGGCCACCAGGTACATGACTCCGGTGATCCTGCTCTCCGACGCGTATCTGATGAACGCTGCCGAGCCCTGGGCGATTCCCGACGTCGACCAGCTGCCCACCTTCCCGGTCCAGTTCCGGACGGACCCTGAAGGCTTCCAACCGTTCCTGCGCGACCCCGAGACGCTGGCCCGACCTTGGGTGCGACCGGGAACACCCGGCCTCGAGCACCGCCTGGGCGGTCTCGAACGGAGTTACGAGACCGGCCACATCTCCTACGACCCGGAGAACCACGCGCGCATGACCGAGGCGCGCACCGCCAAGATCGCCGGAATAGCCGACGACATCCCGCTGCAGAAGCCGGAACTCGGTCCAAAGAACGCCACGCTGGCGGTGGTCGGTTGGGGTTCCACCTACGGCCCGATCTACCAGGGTGTGACGAAGGCCCGCGAGGAAGGTTACCACGTGGCCCACATCCACATCCGCTACCTCTCGCCCTTCCCCCGCAACCTCGGCGAGCTACTGAGGAGTTACGACAGGATCCTCGTGCCGGAGCTGAACCACGGCCAGCTCGTGAGCGTGCTGCGGGACAGGTACCTGATCCAGGGCGAGGCACTCACCAAGGTGAAGGGCCAGCCGTTCAAGATCGCCGAGATCCATGAGGCGATCCGCACCAGACTGGGCTAGCGACATGACGACCGATACTCAGCTCGGGCCCGCCGACTTCGCCTCGGACCAGGAGGTCCGCTGGTGCCCCGGCTGCGGCGATTACGCGATCATCAAGGCGATCCAGAAAACGCTGGCCGAGCTGGGCGCGCGGCGCGAGAACACCGTCTTCGTCTCCGGAATCGGCTGCGCCGCCCGCTTCCCCTACTACATGTCGAGCTACGGGTTCCACACGATCCACGGCCGCGCGCCCGCCTTCGCGACGGGCATCAAGCTGGCCAACCCCGGGCTCGACGTCTGGGTGGTCACCGGCGACGGCGACGGCCTGAGCATCGGTGGCAACCATACGCTCCACATCCTGCGCCGCAACGTCAACGTCCAGATCTGCCTCTTCAACAACGAGATCTACGGGCTCACCAAGGGGCAGTACTCGCCCACCTCGCGCCAGGGCACCATGTCGCCCTCCAGCCCCACAGGCTCGCTGGAACAGCCGCTATCGGCCTGCGCCTTCGCACTCGGCGCCGGCGCCCGCTTCGTCGCTCGCTCCGTCGACACGATGCAGAAGCACCTGGTCGACGTGCTGAAGCGCGCCCACCAGCATCACGGCGCCTCGTTCACCGAGATCTTCCAGAACTGCATCGTCTTCAACGACAAAGCGTTCGCCGACTTCACCGACAAGACGATCGCCGCCGACCGTCAGGTCCACCTCCAGCACGGGGCACCGCTCCTCTTCGGCAAGGACATGGACAAGGGCCTGCGCCTGAGGCCCGGCACCCTCCAGCTCGAAGCGGTGACCATCGGCGCGAACGGTGTGACCGAGGACGACATCCTGATCCACGACGAGAACGACCGGGCGCTCGCCCAGCTGCTGGTTGCGATGGAGCCGCCGGGACTTCCCGTCGCGCTGGGCGTCGTCTACTGCGACCCGGCACCGGCCTACGAGGACCAGGTCGAGTCGCGGCTCGACGCCGCCTGCTGCGGCGACCTGAACGACCTGCTGCGCGCGGGCCGTACCTGGCAGGCCGGCTAGGGGGGCCGGTGGGTCGGTGGGCCGCTGCGTCGGTGTCGTGCGGTGACGTCCTGCTGATGGGTCGGCCATACCGGTGCGCCACGTCGACTGTCCGCACCGGAGGCTGATGAGCGAGCGGCTGGCCAGAGACTTCACGCATCTCAGTGTCTATCAGAGGGCATCCGGGATCGCGGCTCATATCTTCGAGAGCACGAGGTCATGGCCGCGTGAAGAGGCGTACGCACTTACGCATGAGGTGAGGAGGGCCTCCAGGTCGAGCGGAGCGCGAATCGCCGAGGCGTGGGTAAAGCGCCGGTATCCACGGCATTTCCTCAGCAAACTAACCGATGCTTCGGACGAACGCTCGACTCGATGAAGAGAAAGTCCCGCCAGTTCTGTCGGGGCAGCCCGGGCCTGTAGTCCGACGCACCGATCCTAGCCGCCCCACCGGGCCTGGCTTATGTTCCACACGTTTCGTCCACTCTCCTGGCAAACATCGATGCCGCTGAGGCTCCTGAAAGGACTGTAGCGTGGCAATCATCACGATCTCGCGGGGAACGCTGAGCGGTGGCCGGGCGGTCGCCGAGAGGCTCGCCCAGAAGCTCGGCTATCCCTGCGTCGGGCGCGAGATCCTGCAGGAGGCAGCCCGCGCGCTGGGGGCACCCGAGGAGGACCTGAGCGGAACGCTCGAGGCGCCCCCCTCGCGCTGGGCTCGACTGACAGAGGAGCGCAAGAGGTATCTGCTCGCGGTGCAGGCCGCCCTGGCCGAGCACTGTACCTCGGGCGAGCTGGTCTATCACGGATTGGCCGGGCAATTCCTGTTGCGAGACGTTCCCGGCGTGCTCGCTGTGCGACTCATCGCGCCACTCGAGATGCGAGTCGAGGCATTGCGAGACGCTCACCATCGCCTGACCCTGAAGGCGGCCGAGGAGTTCATTCACAACGTCGACGAAGACCGCCGGCGCTGGGTCAAGTTGATGTACCAGGCCGACGTCGAGGACCCGTCGCTGTACGATCTGACCGTCAACCTCCAGTCGATATCCGTCGAAACGGCGAGCGAGATCATCGCAGCGGCGGCTGCCCAACCGCAGTACCAGGTGACCGACGGCGTGAAACACAGCCTCGAGGCCTTTGCACGGGCGTGCCGTGAGAAACTCCAGCAGCCAAGGGAAAGCTGAACCGTGGCGATCATCACCATCTCCAGAGGCACGATGAGCGGCGGACGCGCGCTCGCAGAGTGCCTTTCCGAGCAGCTTCAGTACCCCGTCGTCGCGCGGGAGGTCATTCGCGAGGCGGCTTCTGAGCTCGATGTATCGGAGGAGGAACTGAGCCGAGCGATGGAGCGCGCACCGCGGTTGTGGTCGCGCCATACGTCGGCCCGGCGGCTCTACATCACGACAGTCCAAGCCGCCCTCGCGGAGCACGTCGTCGGCGGCGAGCTGGTCTACCACGGGCGCGCCGGTCAAATGCTCCTCGCAGGACTGCCTGCCGTCCTGCGGGTACGGCTCACCGCCCCGATCAGCGCGCGAGTCCGCACGCTGATGGAAGCCGAGAGGATGGACGCCGACTCGGCGGAAGAGTACATCCGGCACGTCGACGCAGCGCGGGCACGCTGGGTCAAGATGATGTACGGTGAGGACATCGAGGACCCGGCGCTCTACGACCTGGTGATCAACTTGAGGACGCTCTCGGTATCCGCCGCCTGCGACATGGTGACCCGTGCGATCGAGCGGCCCGACTTCGCCATCACGGCCGACGTGAAGGCGAAACTCACGGATTTCCGCACGGCGTGTCGCGTCAGGGCCACTCTGGCAAGTGCCCGCGAGACGCGTGCTCTCGATCTCCAGATCGAGGCACACGGCGGCGTCGTACACGTATCCGGCAGCGCCCCGGTCCTCAAGTCCGGCCAGGTGGGAGATGAGATCGCCGAGATCGCCCGCTCGGTTCCCGGCGTGGAGGACGTTCGCTTGATGCTCGAGTGGTTCGACCCTTATCCCTAGCCGCTCGCGACTACCGCCGCTCTTCTACAGGAGCACCGGCATCCCCATCGCCGGCCAGATCAACCACACGAAGACCGCCAGCACCACGAGCAGCAGCAGGCTGGCGGGAATTCCGGCCCGCAGGAACTCACCAGTCGTGAACTGGTTGCTGGCATACGCGATGGCGTTGGGGGCCGCACCCACCAGCAGCAGGAACGGCATGCCGGCGGCAACCAGCGATGCGAAGAGGATCACCTCGGGCGCAACGCCTACGTACGGAGCGATCACCAAGGCCACCGGCACAGTGATGGCGATGGCCGCGACGTTCATGATGAAGTTGGTCATCAGAAGAACGAACGTCGCCACGCCGAGCACGAAGAACAGCCAGTGCGCGCCGTGCAGCAGGCCGAGCCACGTGATCGCCAGCCACTCCGCCGCGCCCGTCTGCCACAGGCAGAAGCCGATGCTCATCGCGCCGCCGAACAGCAACACGATGTTCCACGACGTGTGCTCCAAGTCCTCCAATGACACGACCCGGAAAATGAAGAACAGCACCGTCGCCACGAGGATGATCGCACTCTTGTCGAACGGCTCCAGGGCGGGGATGAACGAGCGAAGGCTCAAGACCACGATCGTCGCCAACACGATCAAAACGGCCAGGAACTCATTGCGGCTGACCGGGCCGAGCCTCGCGTACAGGCTCTGCACCCTCTCCCGCATCCCCGGAATCGTCTTCTCCTCCGGTGGGTAGTACAGCATGAAGTAGAACCACAGTAGGACCGTCATCACCACGCCCACGGGAAGCATGTAGTAGCTCAGCTCGAAGAAGCTGATCTGACGGCCCGAGATGTCCCGGAAGAACCCGATCGCTACCGCACCGCGCGCCGCGCCCAGCAAGGTGATGATGCTCCCGGCGCCGGCGACGAAGGCCATTCCCATGAACAGACCCTTACCGAATCGCGTCGGCTCGCTCTCCTCTGTGTACAGGGCGTAGATGGCCAGGAACAGCGGGAAAACCGTAGCGGCAACAGCCGTGTGCGCCATGACCAGCGTGAGCGACGAGGTCATGACGAAACAGCCGAGATAGATCATGCTCGTCCGCTCTCCCACCAGCGACAGCATCTTGTACGCCAGCCGCCGTGTGAGACCGGTCTTGGTGAACACCATCCCGAAGACCAGCGAGCCGAAGATGAACCAGACCGACGGGTCCATGAAATCGGTGAAGGCGACCCGCGCCGGCCGGATCAAGAACAGCGCCTGGACCACCCCGATGGTGATGCTGGTCACACCGATCGGGATCACCTCGGTGACCCACCAGGTCGCCGCCAGGAAGAAGAGAGCCAGCGCCGCCTTGCCCTCCCGCGTGAGGGTAAAGGCCCGACCCTCCGGGTCCACCGCCGGGTCCGGCGTGGGGGCGAAGTACACCAGCGTGAAGAGAGCCAGCCCGAGCAGGATAAAGGCGACCCGCTTGCGGTCGAGCTTCGACGCCTGCTCCGCGGCTTTGGGGCGAGCCAGCTCGACCCCGCCGGCCGCAGGCTTCGAACCGGCGTCGGACGTGGCTGTCACTCTCTCGGACAACGCCTCATCGGTCATTCCAGAGACGACCTCGCGAGCGGCCCCCCAGTCGAGGCCGCGACTATCTCACCAGTTGGGCCAGGTCGTGAAACGCATCGACCGACCGCACGACCCCCACAAGCTTCCCTTCCTGAAGCACCGGAATCAGGTGCACATCCAGAGCGACCATCGCTTGCACCGCCTTCATCACGTGATCCTCGGCATCGAGGATCGTCACGATCGGAAGCATCACGTCGCTCACCGGCCTGTTCGCCTGCTCCCTGATCCCTCGTACGACCCGATCGTAGGACAGCTCCGCCAGATTCGGATCGACGTCTATGTCAAACAGCTTCTTCTTGTACTCGAGCGGCTTGCTCAGCAAGTACTTCGGCTCCAATCCCCGCATGATGTCCCGGCGCCGAACGGTCCCGACCAGCACATCGATCTCATCAAACACCAGCAGTACGCGAGGCAGAGACTTGCGCAGCTCGACCTCTAGCTGCGCTTCCTCGATCTTAACAATCGCTTCGCGCAGCGTAGCGTTATCGCGCACCGAGGGGTACTCCTCCACGGGAATCATGATCTCCTTGACACGCTTCATGGCTTCCACGCTACCTACCAGCCCTTCTTTCGCATGATATCGGACATCTTGTCCTCGATACGCTTGTCTCTGAGTGACGACTTCTTCGTCGCCGCCTCCTCGATCTTCGCCACCAGCGTCCCGATGTCCACCGGCTTCTCCAAGAAATCCAGCGCCCCCAACTTCATCGCCTCCACCGCCTGGGCCAGCGTCGCCCGACCGGTCAGCAGGATGACCTGGATGTCCGGGTTGATTCGCAGAAGCCCTTGCAGGGTCTCGATGCCGTTCATTCCCGGCATCGCCATATCCAGCACGATGGCGTCGAACGGCCGCTTCCCCGCCTTCTCCAGCGCCAGCTCGCCGTTACCCGCCGTGTCCACCGTGAGGCCGCGCGCCTCCAGCCGTTCGGCCAGAACCTCGACGAAATCCTCCTCGTCGTCGACCAGCAGGACAGTGCTCTCGCTCATTATCTCTCCTCCTCCTCCTGGTCGCAGGCGGAGAGCAGGACCCGCACCAAATCCCTGATCTTCACCGGTTTCATCAGGTAGTCGTAGGCGCCAAGCTCCTTCCCCTTCTCCGCGTCCTCCTCGGAGCCCCACCCCGTCAGGAGTATCACCTGCAACTCCGGCTGCTCCGCCTTGATCCTCCTGATCACCTCCAGGCCGTCGAGCCCCGGCATCTTCAGGTCTAGCAGCACCACATCGAACGGCTCCTCCGCGATCAACGAGAGCGCCTCGGCGCCGTTCGTCACGCCGCTCGCCTTAAACCCTCGCAGGTTCAGCCGTTCCTCCAGGGCGCTGACCAGCTCCGCTTCGTCGTCTACGATCAGAACACGTAGGGGGTCCATAATGCCGCTCCTAGGCGTGCGCCCGTCGTATCGGCAAGGTGATAGTGAAACGGGTGCCTTCACCCACCTTGCTCTTGACGCTGATTTGCCCACCCAGCTTCTGCACGATCCCGTACGTAATCGAGAGACCCAACCCCGTTCCCGCTCCCTTCTTCGTCGTGAAGAAAGGATCGAAGATGTGGCCCAGGTGTTCCTCGGGGATGCCGACGCCGTTATCGGCTATGGTCACCGCCACCGCATCGTCCCCAACCTGCTCGATCCCTATCTCGATCCGCCCACCATCCTCCACTGCGGCAAAGGCGTTGTTGATGATGTTCAGGAACACCTGCTGCAACTGCCCCCTGTCACTGACTACTGGCGGCGGCGCTTCCGGATACTTGAAATCGATGTGGATGTCTCGGTAGCTGGCTTCCTTCCCAAGAAACTCCAGGACCTCTTTGATCAGCGAGTCGAGATCGATGGTCTCCCATTGCACTTCCATGTGCCTGGCAAAGCCCAGAAGACGGTGCGTTATGCTACCGCAGCGCTCGGCCGCGTTTCGAACCGCATTCACCAGATGGGTCAGCTTCTCCCTCGACGGCAGCTCCTTGGACAGCGTTATCAGGTCGATGAGCAGCCCCGCGTTTTGCGTGATGATCGAGAGCGGGTTGTTGATCTCGTGAGCCACGCCCGCGGCCAAGCGCCCGATCGCGGCCATCTTGTTGGTGTACTCCATCTTGTGGTAGAGCGCGGCCCGCTTCGCATCCGCTTCGCGGACCCGGCTCACCACGTAGATCGAGCCCCCGATCACTACAGCCAGGATCAGCGCGACACTGATCGCCGGGAATATCAACAGGTCGCGCCGCAGCGGCAGCCACCCCGTGTGCAACGCGACCCGAGGACTCAGCACCACCAGCGTGAACGGCGAGCGATCGATACGCGCGTAAGCGACGATCAACGACTCTCCCTGCTCGTCCTCTAACTCGACAAGCTCGGCCTGGCGGCTGTAGGCCAGCGGCGGCAACGGCGTGCGCTCCAGCACGTCACCGTAGAACCGCGAGGAGCTTTGCAGGATGCCCTCCTCGTTGATGATGAACGCATCGCTGAATTGCTGGGCACCCAGCGAATGGCATCCGCGACAAACCTGGGCGAACTCGGGACGGCGGGCCGTACGGGCGCGCACCAACCAATGGAATGGATCGGTGTCGAGCGTGGCACGCAGGATGTACTGATTCCCCTCCGAGTCCTCGTGCTGGAGCGCCACAATCATGTGGGGTTGGTTTCGGTGCCCCAGGAACATGTCGCTCACGTACGTCCCGCGGGCGCTGACCTCTCGGAACCACCGATCTTCCGCGTAGCTCGTCGCCTGCGGCTCACCCGGACCGGCATAGGCCACCTGCGTGCCCTCCTCGTCGATCAGGTTGAGCTCGACCACCCCGCCGAACGTCTGGTTCATGTTGGCGAGCAGCGTGCTCAACCTACCCGGGTCACGCAGCTCTTTGAACGATGTCTCGCGCGCCACCATCGCGAGAGCCGCTACCTGCTCCGAGAGGTAGGACTCGATCGCCTGCTTACCGGCCGCCGCGAATCGCACCATCGGGCGCGTCAGCTCGGCACGAAACGCCTCCTCGAACTGGCGGTAGGTCATACCGGACATGATGAGCAGCGGAACCACGGCGACGGCCGAAACCGAGAGCACCGCCACCAGGACCATCTTTCGGTAGCGCTGGCGCGAGATCAGCTCATCCTGATCTCTCTCCGCTTCGCCGACCCGCCTTATTCTATCCACCATGAGCGCAACCAACCACGCCGATTCCGTCGCCATCCCGCTCGACGCGCCGGCCCGCGGTCGAGCCGGCCGCCCCTCGCCTACTCCGCCTTGCGAACCGCCCGGCCAGCCTCCCTGACAACATCCATGAGCTGATTGATGTCCACCGGCTTGCACAAGTAGTCGAACGCGCCCAACCGCCGGGCCTCCACTTCGTCCGCCTCCGAGCCGTGGCCCGTCATGATGATCACTTCCATCTGCGGATACATCTTCTTCACGCGCCGTAACACCTCCAGACCATCGATGCCCGGCATGCGGAGGTCGAGAACCATGACGTCGGGAACCTCGTCTTCCAGCATCCGCAGCGCCTGCTCACCGTCCAACGCTACCTCGCTGCCGACCTCGCGAATTTCCATCCTCTCCGCCATGGTCCGCACGAAGTCCTCCTCGTCATCCACGAACAGGACCTTCAGCGTCTCTCCCACGGCGGCCAGCCCCTCGGCGTCCGCCTCGCCAGCGTCCTCGCCGTGTCGCCGGCCGGGCTCCGCCATCCGCTCCCTGGCGATCTCCGGCACGCCCGCCTCGGCGAAGGCCGCCGCCGTCATGCTCCTGTCGAATTCGTCCTGCGAGTCCTTGATGAACTCGGCGGCGGCTTTCAGGCTCTTTCTCCAAGCCGCCCTGACCGTCCTCAATAGCTGCCTCGTATCCGCCGGCTTCTGCAGGTATTCGAACGCTCCCAGCCTGCGCGCCTCTTTCTCTTCTCTATCCGAGCCGTGTCCGGTAAGGATGATTACTTCTATCTGGGGATGCTTCTTCTTGACCCGCTCCAGGACCTCCATCCCGTCGATGCCCGGCATACGGAGGTCGAGAACCATCACGTCGGGTGGTTCTTCCTCGAGCATCTCCAGCGCCTCCTCACCGCTCAAGGCCACTCGACTGCCGACATCGCGCATCTCCATTCTCTCGGCCAGCGTCTTCACATAGGCTTCCTCGTCATCGACGAGGAGCACCTTTATCTTGCTCATCAGTGTCTCTCCACTACCTCGCTCGCGTTATTACGAGAGGATCAACCGGAAACCCTGCGCCGCCTCGACCTTCTCCACCGAAGCACCCAGGTTCTCGAGAACCGCAGCCAGCCGGCTCCAGGCCGCGGCCTCGGTTGGAGCGAGTGGTACCGCCTCCTCACCTGCCTCCCCGCTGTACTCCACCGACGGCCGATCACCGTGCCGAACCGGTCGCAGCCTCAACGTGCCACCCGCAGGCAAGTCCTCCAAGCAGCATTCGACCGCCGTACATAGAGCCATCTGCAGCCGCAGCAGGTTCACCACAACGGTCAGGCCCGCGTCTCCGGGCTGCGCCTCTACCTGGTGCTTACCCTGTCGCGCAACGCGCTGACACAGAAACGAGACCTGCTGGGTCGCCTCGTCGAGGTCGATCTCGTCCTCGGCATGATCCAGGCTATGGGCGAACCGATTCAGGCTCGTAAGCAACTCCGATCCGCGTCTCACCTGAGCTTCGATACGGCCGACCGCCCGACTCAGTCTGTCGGCTCTCTTTGCTCCAAGCTGGTCGGATGAATCGACCACGTCCGCAATCAAGCCGGCAGATTCCTTCACGATCGCCAGAACGTTGCGGAGCTCATGCGTGGCGCCGGCGGTGATCCTGCCTATGAACGCCGCTTCCCGATCTTCAGTCGTGCTCATGACTCCTTGACCACCTGTGGTCCCCGTCGATGCCGAGCGCCCTCGAGACCTGCAGACGCCTGGTGCCGCACGGCCCCGCACGAGAAGCGCGGCCACCGGAAGATACCATATTGACCCGCCTTTCTCCAGCAAGAAAGCGGGCCCACGTCCGGGCAGCTTGACACCGCACGCCCCCCCCACTTATCTGGCAGCAGCAGTTGAGAAGCTGAATCGTGCCGATTGTCACGATTTCGTGTGGAACCGATGGAGGCGGGGTGAGCATCCCAGGAACGCGTCGGATCGTGCCGGCTCGGACGCGCGGACACAGCGGACCCCTGCGGCTGGGCGGAACCTTCGGGAGCGACCGCCGCCGTACGAGAGCACGTGTCCCTGCTTCGTTCGCCCGTGTCGCCGCGCTGCTCGGCGTCCTGTTGCTGCTCGATCCGACCGTCGCTCGAGCGAGCGAAGTGATGGCGCCGGCGTTGTCGGGCAGCGCGACGGCCTGGTGGGTGTGGCCGCTCATCCTGTTCGTCCTCACGTTCGTCATGGGGATCCTGGCGGCGCTGGGCGGTGTGGGCGGAGGTGTTCTCTTCGTGCCGATCGTGAGCGGCTTTTTCCCCTTTCACATCGACTTCGTTCGCGGCTGCGGGCTACTGGTCGCCCTGAGCGGAGCCCTCGCCGCCGGGCCGGGCTTCCTGAAGATGAATCTGGCCAGTCTGCGCCTGGCGATGCCGGTGGCGCTGATCGCCTCGAGCTGCGCCATCATAGGAGCCATGATCGGTCTCGCGCTGCCGACGAATGTCGTACAGACGGCTCTCGGCGCGACCATCCTGGGTATCGTGGCCATAATGATCGCGGCGAAGAAGTCCGTGTTCCCGGAGGTCGCGGAGGCGGACCGCGTCTCTTCGGCCCTGCGGATCTGTGGCGTCTACACAGAGGCCAGCCTCGGTCAGACGATCAACTGGCAGGTGCACCGGACCGTGCCCGGCCTGCTTCTGTTCATTGTCATCGGCGTCATGGCGGGGATGTTCGGACTCGGCGCCGGCTGGGCCAACATTCCGGTTCTGAACCTGGTGATGGGTGCGCCGCTCAAGGTCAGTGTGGCGACGAGCAAGTTCCTACTGTCTATCACGGACACGTCGGCGGCCTGGATCTACGTCAACAGGGGAGCCGTGATCCCGATGATGGTGGTGCCGTCACTGGTCGGCATCATGCTGGGGTCGTTCATCGGCGTGCGGATCCTGCGGATCGCGAAGCCGGGATACGTTCGCTGGATTGTGATCGCGCTCCTGCTATTCGCCGGCGCCAAGGCCATCACCAAGGGACTGGGTCTCCCGTTTATCGTTTAGCGAGCGAGAGGCAACATGCAGACGAATGGCGAGGCAGAGTGCCCGGGCGCCGAGGAGGAACAGCTCCTCTACGCCAAGATCCTACAGGCCGGCATGTACGTCGGGCTGGCCCTGCTGCTCGTGACCTTCGCGCTCTACACGTCCGGCGTCGTCCAGCCGGCCGTGCCCGTCGAGCAGCTGCCCGATTACTGGACGATGAGCGTCGACGACTATCTCGAGGCGACAAACCACAACCATCTGCACCACGAGCACCCGGTCTCGGGATGGTCATGGCTCTCGGTGCTCGACAAGGGCGACTACCTCAACTTCCTGGGGATCGCCGTACTCTCCGCCGTGACCATCATCTGTTTCCTGGGAGTCGTCCCCACCCTGCTCCGCAAGAAGGACACGGCCTACGTGGTGATGGCTCTGCTGGAGGCGATGATCCTGACACTCGCTGCGAGCGGTATCTTGAGCGTCGGGCACTGAACCGACAGTTTAGGGTAGGACATGAATAGCTCAGAGTAGGACATGAAGGATATAACCGGCGATCCCTCGCACGCGCTGCACTTCCTCCCGCTCGGACTCGACGTCCGAAACCGGGAGTGCCTGGTCGTGGGTGGGGGAAGCATTGGGACTCGCAAGGCGACTACCCTCCAGCGGGCTGGGGCGGTCGTGACCGTGGTGTCACCGGCGCTCTCGGACGAGCTGGCCGAGCAGGTCCGTGCCGGACGCGTCCGCTGGCTGCGGGAGTCGTTCCGCGACGAGCACGTGGCCGGCGTGTTCCTCGCCGTCGCCGCCACCGACAGCGGTGATACGAACGCGGCGGTCGTCCAGGCCGCCGCCGCGAATGGGGCTCTGGCCTGCGATGCCTCGTCGGCCGAGCGCTCCCGAGTGATCTTCGGAGCCCTGCGGGCGGCCGGCGACCTGACGATCGCCGTTTTCACGGGCGGCCGCGATCCGGCGCAGGCTCGCCGGGCCCGCGACCGAATCGCGGGTCTCATCTCGTCGGCCGAGAACTGAACTCCAAGATGTAGCCGTGAACTTCCAGCCTCAGCCGTCTTCGCCCGGGGACCGCCCGTCGCCGGATTCGCGGCGCCGGGGCGTCGTGCTCGTCGGCCTCGGCGCGCCCGAGCGGCCCGACCTTCCGTCGGTGCGCAGGTTCCTGGCCGAGTCGCTCTCCGACCCCACCGCCGTCCGCTGGCCTCCGGGACTGAGGTGGCTGCGCGGGGCTCTCGGTCGAGCCCTGGCGGGGCGCCTGGCACCTCACTTGGCCGATCTCTACCGGGAGATCTGGGGCGCCGGCGGGGCTCCGCTGGCGGCTACCTTGTCGGACCAGGCCGCGGCCCTCGCCGCAGCGCTGCCCAGAGGATGGACTGTCTACGTGGCCATGCGCTACGGCCAGCCGTCGATTACTCACGCTATCAGCCAGATCGAGGCGGACGGCATCGACGACCTGGTCGTCGTGCCGATGTATCCCCAGTTCAATCGTGCCACGTCCGGCACGATCATTCGTGAGCTGCACCGCGTCCTCAGGCATACGGGGCAGCACGTCAGTGTGGCCCTACGTTCCACCTGGTACGATGACGTGGGTTACGTCAAGGCCCAAGCCCGCCAGCTCGCCGACTACGCCGCGTCGCGTAATCTGTGGCCGGACGATACGCACCTGCTCTTCTACGCGCACGGTCAGCCGGACTCCGGGACCCAGGGGGGATCACTCTACGCGGGTCAGCTGAGGCGCACGGTCAGGCTGGTTGCCGACCGCTTGGGCTGGCCCCTGGAGCGGACCTCCCTCGCCTACCAGCCGCGGCCCGCCGTGGTCCGCTCACTGCGCCCCGACATCCGGCAGCGGCTCGACGAGCTCGCCGCCGCGGGGGAGAAGAGGGTGCTGATCTGCCCTATCAGCTCGCCGGCCGATGGCGTGGAGACGTTAGGAGAGATCGGCGTGGCCTGCCGCGAGGTCTTCGAGTCTGCCGGCGGTGACCTCCACCTCTGCCCCGCACTCAACGCCTCCGAGCCCTTTGTTGCCGCCCTGAGGAACCTCATACTACGCGGGCCACGCCCGATGACCGCCGACCGACCGGCTCCCGTCCCACTGCTCAGACTCAGGCCGGAGTTGGAGCTCTGCGACGGTGAACCCGACTCGCTGTTGATGGTCGGCGTCTCATTCGAAGGTGGGATCCGTTCCGACCGCGGCCCCCAGTTGCGGTACAGCCAGCCCGGCGCCTTCGCCAAGGTGAGGAGGACCCGTAAGGAGATACGCGCATTCCTCGACTGGGTGCGTGGCGTGCCCGATGTCAGCGAGGCGTTCGTCTGGAGTACCTGTCAGCGTATCGAGTTCTACGGCTGGCTCGCAGATCCGACTGACCTCGCGGCACGGACGCGCACGGTGGAGCGCGTACGCCGCCGACTGTTCGCAGCCGAGCCCGAAGGTCTCGCGGTGAACACGCTGTTCGGCATCGAGGCCTGGCATCATCTGATGCGGACCGCCGCCGGTCTCAACAGCGCCTTGCCGGGAGACACCGATGTGGTGGCGCAGCTGCAGACGGCCTGCCGCACCGCGGAGCGCGCCGGCATCGCCGGCCCCCGAGCGACCTGTCTGGTCAACGGTGCCGCGGCACTCTCGCACGACGTGCGGGCCGCGACCGCCTGGGGCCGTTTCAGCCCCAGCTTCTGTCTGGCCGCCCTGGCACGCGTCCACGAGGTCGACGGCGCCCACATGGACGAGTCCCGCCACGTCGTCATCGGCGGATCCGCCACCTCGCGCTCCATCCTCTCCGCCCTATCCGAACACTTCGACGTACCCCAGAGCCAGATGACGCTCGTATACCGCGGCCACCACGGCCAGCTGAAACTCCTCCGCGGCGCCATCGGACACGGCAAACGCCTGCGCGTCCAGTCGTACTCGCAGGCCGGCGTCGTCCGCGCCATCGCCGACGCCGATTTCGTCTACTTCGGCGTCGACACCCAGGAGCCGATCCTCGACGCCGAGACCCTCAGCGGCCTCCGCGACTTCGCCCAGCGGCCCCTCAGGGTCGTCGACTTCAACACCTTCGGCTCCATCGCCGCCAGACCGGCCACCCATGGCCTCACCCTCTGGACCGCCGACGACCTCGACCTGGCGGTCGCTGCATTCGCCGAGACCATGCGCTCCCAAGAACGTTTCAACCCCGCCGTCGACCAGGCGGAGGATTGGATCGAGAATCGCCTCCGCTCCCTGGTCGGCTCCTGAGCCAGCCCCGTTCTCTAGCCGCCACGCCAGCCGACGCGTACCCCAACGGCCGTCCCAGCCCCCAGGCGCGGGGCCGTTCTCACTGCGCATGAGAATGAGAATCATTTTTTTTCCCCGCCCTCCCTTGCGCGCGGCGTTGTACCTTGCCACATTGCAATCGTGACAAAAATCTCGGTACATGCCGAGAATCGTGAAAAAAATCGCACAAAGCCCCACCACAAGCAGCAGTGACACGCTTCCCCCGCCATGGGGAGCTCCTCGGCGACTTGCCGCGATGAGCCAGGAGAGATGTAGGATCACGTACAATTCAACCAGGAGGCGCGCAGATGCCGAGTTACGTGATTGTGGACAAGTGTGATGGCTGCAAGGCGCTCGACAAGACCGCCTGCCAGCACATTTGCCCGAACGATCTCATGGTCTTGAACAAGGAGACCATGAAGGCCTACAACCAGGACCCTCAGATGTGCTGGGAGTGCTACAGCTGCGTGAAGATCTGTCCGACCCAGGCGATCGAGGTCCGCGGTTACCAGGACTTCATCCCGCTGGGCGCCAGCGTGACGGCGATGCGCAGCAGCGAGGACATCCTGTGGACTCTGCAGTTCCGTAGTAAGGACATCAAGCCGAAGCGGTTCAAGTTCCCGATCCGCCGGGGTGTCGACGAAGGCAAGGCACAGCCGTTCGATCACTATCCGACAGGCGACGACGACCTGAAGAGCGCGACGCTGATGTGCGAGCCGGCCGGCCTGAACACCGACAGAGGTCCGGTCAAGATGGACAAGATCCCAACGCTCTAATCGGCGATCCTCGATCTCTTCGGACGACGAAACACAAAGGAGAATGGCAAAATGCCGGATTTTGAGACCGTAACGGTTGACACCGATCTGCTGATCTGCGGCGGCGGCATGGCCGCTTGCGGCGCAGCGGTCGAAGCGTCCTACTGGGCGAAAAAGAATGGGTTGAAGGTGACCCTTGTCGACAAGGCGGCCATGGACCGCTCCGGTGCGGTGGCCATGGGCCTATCCGCCATCAACCAGTACGTGGACCTGAACAGCGGCAACAACACGCTGAAGGACTACATCGATTACGTCCGCAACGACCTCATGGGTATCACCCGCGAGGACCTCGTGGCCAGCATCGCGCGCCACGTCGACTCGACAGTCCACCTGTTCGAGAAGTGGGGCCTGCCGATCTGGAAGGACCAGGACGGCAACTACGTCCACGAGGGCCGCTGGCAGCTGATGATCAACGGCGAGTCCTACAAGATCATCGTCGCTGAGGCGGCGAAGAACGCCCTGGCAGAGGCCGACGGCGAGTACTTCGAGCGCGTCTTCATCACGCATCCGCTGATCGACGGCGACAAGTGCGTCGGCGCAGTCGGATTCAGCGTCAGGGAGAACAAGCTCTACGTCTTCAAGGCGAAGGCCACGCTGGTCGCCATGGGCGGCGCCGTGCACGTCTTCAAGCCGCGCTCCACCGGCGAAGGCTTCGGCCGCTCCTGGTACCCGCCCTTCAATTCCGGCGCCAGCGCCTTCTTCACCATCTACGGCGGCGCCGAGATGACCTGCCAGGAGGTCCGCTTCATCCCCGTACGCTTCAAGGACGCCTACGGGCCCGTCGGCGCTTGGTTCCTGCTCTTCAAGTCGATCGCCACCAACGCCCAGGGCGGCAACTACATGCAGGAGAACGCCGCCGAGCTCGACAAGTGGGAGCCCTACGGCAAGGTCAAGCCGCGGCCCGCCAACATCCGTAACTGGCTCATGATGCTGGACGTGATGGACGGCAAGAGCCCCATCTACATGCAGACCGCCGACGCGATCAAGCGGATCGCCGACGAGGCACCCGACGAGAAGGCGGCCAAGAAGAAGCTGAAGGAGCTCGAGGCCGAGGCCTGGGAGGACTTCCTCGACATGACGATCTCGCAGGCGATCCTCTGGGCCGCCACGAACGTCGAGCCCGAGAAGAAACCGTCCGAGATCATGGCCTGCGATCCCTACTTCATCGGCTCGCACTCCGGCGCCTCCGGCGCCTGGGTCTCCGGTCCCGAAGACCTGCAGACCGCCGAGACCAAGGACGAGTACTTCTGGGGCTACCCCCACATGACCACCGTCACCGGCATGTTCGCCGCCGGCGACGCCTCGGGAGCCTCGAGCCACAAGTTCTCCTCCGGATCACACGCCGAGGGCCGCATCGCAGCCAAAGCCGCGATCTCCTACATCGTCGACAACAACCAGGCTCCCAACGTGGACCAGGCCAAGATCGACGCCCTCAAGGCCGAGATCCTCAAGCCCTTGGCCACCTACGAGGAGCATAGTGGCAAGACCACTGACCCGGACATCAACCCCGAGTACATCCGCCCCCGGCAGTTCATGTTCCGACTCCAGAAGATCATGGACGAGTACGCGGGTGGCGTGTCCAGTCAGTTCAAGACCAGTGAGAAGCTGCTCGAAAAGGGTATGGAGCTGCTCGCCTACTTGAAGGAGGACTCCGACAAGCTGGCCGCCTCCAACCTGCACGAGCTGATGCGCTGCTGGGAGAACGTCCACCGAATGTACCAGGCGGATGCCCACATGCGCTCCATCTTGTTCCGGGAGGAGACCCGCTGGCCGGGTTACTACTTCCGCGCAGACAAGCCGAGCCTCGACAACGAAAACTGGCTTGCCTTCTGCAACTGCAAGTATGACAAGGAAACGGGCGAGTGGACGATGATGAAGAAGCCCGTCAAGTACATCACGAGTTAGTGGCTCACGAGCTCCGGGATCTTCGGGCCCCGCATTACCAGGCCCGAAGGTCCCGGCGCTCCACACTCCCAGGCTCGTTCTATGTCAAGCGCTGTTTCTCAACGCCGCACCGGCAGGGCGATCGATTGTGCTCGGAACGCCCTGGAAACCCGCGATGGATCGAGGACTATCATGGCAGAAGCACCAACCTGCCCGCATTGCGGACACCTCCTCATGAAGTGGCTCGTCCCGGACGGCGCCACCTGGAGCGAGGAATTCCTGTTCGTCTGCTTCAACGACGACTGCGCCTACTACCGCGGGGGCTGGGAGTGGATGGAGCAGCAGTACAGCCAACACGCATCGTACCGATACATGGTCAATCCCACCACCGGCGCCTCGTCGATGATTCCGGTCTGGTCGGACTCCGCTACGCGGGAGATGATCGCGGAGCATGACGAAGGAGTGAGCGAATGACCGACGAGGAACGGACCCGGAACTCCGAGGACTCGCGTAGCCAACTAGAGGAAAAGATCCTCACGGATCACACCCGGCTCGGCCCCGACGACACGTTCAAGTTCGCCTGCCACCCAGGCGTATCCTGCTTCAATAAGTGCTGCAGTGACGTCAACATATTCCTCTCACCCTACGACGTCCTGCGCATGAAGCGGCGTCTCGGTATGACCTCCGCCGATTTCCTCGACCGCTACACCCTGCTCCCCGTCCAGAAGGACATGAAGACTCCCGTCGTCATGCTGCGCATGAACGACGACGAGCTCAAGACCTGTCCGTTCCTGACCGAGGGCGGCTGCGGCATCTACTCCGATCGGCCCTGGCCCTGCCGTATGTATCCCCTGGGCCTCGCCGCCCAAAAGGATACCCCCGACGGCTGGAGAGGCGAACGCTTCTACTTCCTCCTGAAGGAAGAGGGCTGCCGCGGGTTCGATGAGTCGAACGAGTGGACGGTCCGCGAGTGGCTCGAGGACCAGGGGATCGATCACTACGACGAGTGGGGTGAGGCGTTCAAGGAACTGACGCTCCACCCGTTCTTCCAGGATGGCGGAGTCCTCTCCCCCGAGAAGATCCACATGCTGTTCACCGCCTGCTACGACCTGGACAAGTTCCGGGAGTTCGTGTTCGAGAGCACGCTACTGCAGCGGTTCGAGGTGGATGAAAGCTTCGTCGAGGAGATGCGCTACGACGATGAGGCGCTGCTTCGATTCGCGTTCCTCTGGCTGCGGTTCAGTCTCTTCGGTGAGCCGACCGTAAAGGCCAAAGCGGACGTCGTCGAAGCGTTCAAGGGTAGCGTCGACAAGAGGAAAGTGTTCAGCAGCAAGCCGGCTAAGGCGCGCGACGAGGATAGACGATGAGCGGAAACGGGAAACGCGGAACGGTCCTGGTGATCGGAGGCGGCATTAGCGGCATCACCGCCGCCATCGAAGCATCCGAAGCAGGCTGTGAGGTGGTGCTGGTAGAGAAGAACCCCTACTTGGGCGGCCGCGTGGCTCAGCTGAGCCAGTACTTCCCCAAGCTCTGCCCGCCCACCTGCGGCTTGGAGATCAACTTCCGCCGCATCAAGACTAGCCCGCGGATTCGATGCCTGACGCTGTCACAGGTCGAGAAGATCACCGGCGGACCCGGAAACTACAAGGCCACGATCCAGCGCACCCCGCGCTACGTGAACGCCAACTGCACGGCCTGCGGCGCCTGCGTCGAGGCCTGCCCCGTGGAGCGCGCCGATGACTTCAACTGCGGGATGAGCAAGACCAAGGCGATCTATCTGCCGTTCGACATGGCTCATCCCCTGCAGTTCGTGATCGACGGTGACGTCTGCCCGGGCAGCGAATGCGGGAAGTGCATACCCGCGTGCCCCTATGCGGCGATCGACCTCGACATGAAGCCCGAGACGATCGAGCTGGACGTCCAGGCGGTGATCTGGGCGACGGGCTGGGACCCCTTCGCCGCCGAGACCATTACCAACCTCGGGTTCGGCACGCATCCCAACGTCATAACGAATCTGATGATGGAGCGTCTCGCCTCGGGCAACGGACCGACCGCCGGCACGATCCAGAGACCGTCCGACGGCAAGGAGATCGACAGTGTCGCGTTCGTGCAGTGCGCAGGCTCGCGTGACGAGAACTATCTGAAGCACTGCTCCGGGATCTGCTGCCTGGCATCTCTCAAGCAGGCACGCTACATCCGCGAGCGGTATCCCGATGCTCAGATCTACATCTTCTACATAGACATCCGCGCGCCGGGGCGGCTCGAGGACTTCTTCGTCGCCACCGAGAAGGATGACAAGCTCACCCTGATCAAAGGCAAGGTGGCGAAGATAACCGAGGACGCCGCTGGAAGCCTGGAGGTCGAGGCGGAAGACACGCTCACCACCGAACGGGTGAGACAGAAGGTCGACCTCGTCGTGCTGGCCACCGGTATGGTGCCCACCGGCGCCGGCGCTGTGCAGCTCGACGGCGGTCTGCGGACCGACGAGTTCGGGTTTCTGACCAGCGAGCAGGACCAGCCGGGGCTGCTGGCCGCCGGATGTGCCAAGCGCCCCACGGACGTGGCCACATGCGTGCGAGACGCCACTAGCGTCGCCATGAAGGCCCTGAAAACCTGCGGGGAGTGAAGGGTGGAGAAGAAAGTAGCCGTATACATCTGCCGTGGCTGCGACATCGGTGAATCGCTCGACATCGCGGCGCTGAGCGAAGTCGTTACCGGAGAGTGCGAGGTCGAACTCTGTCGCGACCACGAATGCCTCTGCGGCGATGCCGGCCTCGAGCTGATCAAGGGCGATATCGAGCAGGGCGCCAACGCCTTGGTCGTCGCCGGGTGCTCGCCCCGATTCAAGACCGACGACTTCGCGTTCGACGGCTGTTTCACCGAGCGGGTCAACCTGCGCGAGCAGGTGGTTTGGAGCCACGAGCCCAACGACGAAGACACCCAGATGCTCGCCGCCGATTACCTCCGCATGGGCATCGCTCGGGCGAAGAAGGCACAACTGCCGGAACCGTTCGTCACAGAGGTCGACAAGACGATCCTGGTCGTGGGCGGCGGTGTCACCGGGATGGAGGCGGCGCTCGATGCAGCCGGCGCCGGCTACGACGTCGTCTTGGTGGAGAAGGAGCCGCAGCTCGGCGGCTGGGCCGCCAAGTTCGCCTGGCGGTTCCCCCTCAATCCTCCCTACCGGGAACTCGAGCCGGTCGACATGAGCCAGCATATCGCCGAGGTCGAGGGCAACGAGCGGATCACCGTCCGCACCGGCACGACCATCGAGAAGATCAAGGGTCAGCCCGGCCAGTTCGACGTCTCGGTCAAGGCCAACGGCTCCAGCTCGGAATTCCGCGTCGGCGCCATCGTCCAGGCCACCGGCTGGAAGCCCTACGACGCTTCGCGGCTCGGCCATCTGGGCTATGGCCGCTGCCCCAACGTGATCACCAACGTGCAGATGGAGGAGCAGATCGCCGCAGGCGCGATCACCCGGCCCAGCGACGGCAAGCCCGCTCGCCGGATCGCCTTCATCCAGTGCGCCGGCTCGCGCGATGAGAACCACCTCCCCTACTGCTCGGCCGTCTGCTGTCGCGTGACGATCAAGCAGGCCCTGCTGGCTCGGAAATTCGACTCCGAGGCCGAGGCCTACGTCCTCTACAAGGACATCCGCGCCCCCGGACAGTACGAAGAGTTCTACCGCACCGCCCAGGATGATCCCGGCATCTTCTTCACCAAAGCCGAAGTGGTCGGCGTCGAAGAATCTGCCGACCACAACTTGAGCGTGGAGGCCGAGGACACCCTGTTGGGGGACAAGATCAGCATCGAGGCGGACCTCGTCGTACTGGCGACCGGCATGGTGCCGGCGGCGGCCGACGGTGAGGGCATCCGCAAGCTCATCGATGCCAAGAAGGTCATCGAGAAGGGTGAAAAGAGCGCGCAACTGGAAGCGGCGAAGGTCACGGTCGAGGAGCTCGCGCACCTCGAAGGAACCGCCATCCTGAACCTCGATTATCGGCAGGGTCCGGATCTGCCGATCCTCAAGTACGAGTTCCCCGACTCACACTTCATCTGCTTCCCATACGAGACCCGGCGGACCGGCATCTACACCGCCGGCTGCGTTCGCGCCCCCAACGATTCGCTCGTCTGCATGGAAGACGGCGCCGGCGCCGCGATCAAGGCGATCCAGAGCATCGAGCTCACCAGCCAGGGCAGAGCCGTACACCCCCGCTGGGGCGATACCTCTTACCCCGACTTCTTCATGCAGCGCTGCACCCAATGCAAACGCTGCACGGAAGAGTGCCCCTTCGGTACGCTCAACGAGGATGCCAAGGGCACGCCGCTGCTCAACACCGCCCGCTGCCGCCGCTGCGGTATCTGTATGGGATGCTGCCCCGAGCGGATCATCTCCTTCAAGGATTATTCGGTCGAGATCGTTTCCTCGATGATCAAGTCGGTCGACATACCCGACGAGTTCGAGGAGAAACCTCGCCTGCTCGGCCTGCTGTGCGAGAACGACGCCTATCCAGCCCTCGACGTCGCCGGCCTCAAACGCATCAAGCACAGCGCCTACATCCGCTTCATCCCGGTCCGCTGCCTGGGATCGGTCAACACCGTCTGGGTCGCCGACGCCTTGTCCCGCGGCTTCGACGGTATCCTGCTCCTCGGCTGCAAGTCGGGTGACGACTACCAGTGCCACTTCATCCGCGGCAGCGAACTGATGGAGACACGCAGCGAGAACATTCGCGAGAAGCTCAAGCAGCTCGCGCTCGAGGAAGAACGCGTCCGTATCGAGCAGATCGCGATCTCCGATTTCGAGAGGTTGCCGCAGATCATCAACGAATTCGCCGAGCAAATCGATGAGATCGGCTTGAACCCGTTCAAGGGGTTCTAGGGAGCGTCGTGAGGATGTCCAACTCCACCGTGCTTGTTCCGGACCGAGAGTTCGTCAAGGAGATAATCGCGTCGGGCGGTGGCGACCTGAAGAAGTGCTACCAGTGCGCCACCTGCTCCGTAGTATGCGAGTTGGCGCCCGATGACCGGCCCTTCCCGCGCAAGGAGATGATCTGGGCCCAGTGGGGGCTCAAGGATCGCCTCATCGCAGACCCCGACGTCTGGTTCTGCCATCAGTGCAACGATTGCTCGCTCAAGTGCCCGCGCGGCGCCCGCCCGGGCGACGTACTTGCGGCGGTCCGCCAGCTGGCGGTGCGCCACTACGCCGTTCCCAAGTTCCTCGCCCGCTGGGTCAACAGCGCCAAGCTCCAACCGCCGTTAATGGCCCTGACGGCGGCGTTGCTCGCCCTGGCGCTCGTGGCACGGGGGCCGGTCGAGCGCGCCCTCGGCTTCGGTGAGCCCCACGGCTTCTACGCCGAGTTCTTCCCGCACTGGTTGCTCATCGGCTTCTTCGCCTTCTTCAGCATCCTCGCCATGGTTGTAGCCATACTGGGGATCGTGCGGTTCTGGCGAGCGATGCGAGCCGCCGATGGCCGCGCCGGCGCGCCGCCGCCCACGGTGGGGATCGTCAAGAGCGTCATCCGCACCGTCAAGTCGATTCTGCTGCATGACAAGTTCGCCAAGTGCAGCGCCCGGGCTTCGCGCCGCGTCTCGCACCTGGCCGCCTTCTATGGATTCCTGGCACTCTACATCGTCACGATCTGGGCCGTGCTCGACCTCTACGTGCTTCCTAGCTTCGGGGTCGCTTCCTTGTATCCGTTCGAGCTGTCACACCCCATGAAGGTGCTTGCCAACCTTGGCGGTCTGCTGCTGCTCTTCGGTGTCGTTAAGGTCATCAGCGATCGGATGCGCAGCGCGGAGGACGACCAGACGAGCACTGCTTTCGACTGGATGTTCGTCTGGCTGCTGCTCGGCGTCGCCGTGACCGGATTCGCGATCGAGATACTGCGCTTCGCGATTGAGCCCGCGACTCAGTCGGCCGCGGTTACGATCGCCTATGCGATCTACTTCGTTCACTTGGTGCTCGTCTTCCAGCTCCTGATATATCTGCCGTACTCCAAGTTCGCCCACCTGCTCTACCGAACCATCGCTATGGTTTACGTGGAACACACAGGGCGGAACCAGCAACTGGCGAAAGCCGCCTGAGGACGAGCCATGCGACCGACACGAAGAACATCGACATCAATGTGAGGGGTTAGGGGAACTACTCCACTCATCGCTGCATAGAGGAGAGAGACAATCATGGACCAGCTTGTCAGGCCACATGGAAAAGACAAGAAACTCAAGCCGCTGCTATTGCAGGGCGACGAACTGGCGAGCGAGCGGAAGCGAGCCGAATCGCTCAAGAAAATCACCATCACGTCGCGTGAGACGGGCGATACCATCATGATGGGCATCGGCGGGTTCACACCCCTCGATGGCTTCATGGGCGAAAAGGACTGGAAGGGCGTCTGCACGGATATGCAGATGACCGACGGCACGTTCTGGCCGATACCGGTCACCGTCTCGGCGACCAAAGAAGATGCCAGCGCCATCAAGGAAGGCGATGAAGTGACCCTGGTCGATGAAGAGACCGGGACCAACATGGCCATCATGACGGTGACCGATAAGTACACCATCGACAAGGAGCTGGAGTGTAAGGAGGTCTTCACGACCACCGACCCCGAGCATCCGGGCGTCGCCATGGTGATGAAACAGAAAGAGGTCAACCTGGGCGGCCCGATCAAGGTCCTCAGCGAGAGCTACTTCCCCGAGGAGTTCAAGGATGTCTACATGCGGCCGGCCGAATCGCGGCAGATCTTCCAAGAGAAGGGCTGGCGTACCGTAGCCGCGCTCCAGCTCCGTAACCCGATGCACCGCTCCCACGAGTACCTGGCCAAGATCGCACTCGAGATCCTGGACGGGCTGTTCATTCACCAGCTCGTCGGCAAGCTCAAGCCGGGCGACATACCGGCCGACGTCCGTGTCAGGTGCATCGACGCCCTCGTGGACAACTACTTCCTAAAGGACTCGGTCGTTCAGGGCGGCTATCCGCTCGACATGCGCTACGCCGGGCCCCGGGAAGCGCTGCTCCACGCCGTGTTCCGCCAGAACTACGGCTGCAGCCACCTGATCGTCGGACGCGATCACGCCGGCGTCGGCGACTACTACGGGCCGTTCGACGCCCAGGAGATCTTCCATGAGATTCCCGAGGGCGCGCTCGAGACCCAGCCGCTCAAAATCGACTGGACCTTCTACTGCTTCAAGTGCCGCGGCATGGCCTCGATGAAGACCTGCCCGCACGGTAAGGACGATCGCCTGCTGTTGAGCGGCACGGTCCTGCGTAAGACCCTGTCGGAAGGCGGCGACCCGCCCGAGGACTTCAGCCGCCCCGAGGTCCTGGCCATCCTGAAGGAATACTACGCCGGCCTGGACGAGAAGGTCGAAGTCAAGCTACACGGTGTGGCGACCGGAGATGTTAAGAAGAAGAAGAAGTAGTAGTAGCTGTAATCGACAACGAGCGTGAGGACGTCCGTATGGATCTGATCACCGTAACCAGGAAGAGCGGGCTACTGTTCGAGTTCAAGGTGCGCGAACACACGGTGGCTAGCGATATGAGCGTCAGCGATGGGGGCACCGGTGCCGCACCCTCGCCGGCGGAACTCATAGCGGGATCGCTCGGAGCCTGCGTCGCGATGGCGGTGCAGAGTTACTGTGACAGCAACGGCTATACCGACGGCGACGTCAGCGTTAGTCTGACGTTCGAGTTCGCAGACGACCCCAAACGCGTGGGTGTCATCGCCGTCGACGTCGAACTGCCCGACGGGGTCCCTGAAGAACGCCAACAGGAAATACGAGATGTGATCGCAGGGGCCCCAATCCCGGAAACGTTCAACCATAAACCCAACGTGGATGTCGAGTTCGCGTAGCCCGCAGACAATAAGCGATCAGGAAACGGTAGCCTGCAAAGGAGGACTCTGATGGAGAAAAAGGAATTCGGTGGGAAGCTAATCGAGATCGACGAGGACGGGTTCATTCAGGATCCCGATGCGTGGGATCAGGCCGTCGCCGCGGACCTGGCCAAGACCGAAGGCGTCGACTCGATGACCGACGATCATTGGAAGGTCGTCAACTACCTGCGCGAGTACTACCTCGAGTACAACATGGCGCCGATGATCCGCAAGCTCTGTAAGCAGACCGGCTTCAAGCTGAAGGAGATCTACGATCTCTTCCCCAGCGGACCGGCAAAGGGCGCCTGCAAAGTCGCCGGACTGCCAAAGCCGACCGGCTGCGTGTGATTCCGGCGGCACTGGAGACAAGAGAGTGACACTCCGCCAGCTCCTGCTCGACAAGCGAGACGCCATCGCCCGCAGATGGCTCGAGGCCGTATTGGCGACCTACCCCGGGAACTCCGCCGCCCTCTTCGCGCGCGAGAGAGACCCGTTCGCCAATCCCGTGGGCCACAGCTTGCGCGTGGGTACCGAGAGGATTCTCGATGCCCTGCTCGATCGCGCCGACATCGACGAGCTGCGCAAGCACCTGTACGAGATCATCAAGATCAGAGCGATCCAGGAGTTCGCTCCCTCACAGGCCCTCGGCTTCGTCCTCCACCTGAAGCAGGTGTTGCGGGCCGAGCTGCCAGAAACAGCGGCGGACCCGAAATTCTCCGTGGAGCTGGCGGGACTGGACGCGCAGATCGACCGGGCCGCCCTCGTCGCCTTCGATACCTATGTCGAGTGCCGCGAAAAGGTCTACCAACTCCGCCTCGACGAAGTCAAACGCCAGGTCGCCTGGATCGTCGACAAACTCAACCAACAGGATCTCGACCCCGACCTTGTTCAAACCGGCCCGAAGCCATAGGCGCTGATGGAGGTATTGTGAACCGCGAGGATCCACGATGAACGTCCTGCTGGCCTTGATCGCTGTGGTCGGCCTCTTCCTACTGGGGCTCCTCGGCGGAATGCCCGGCCTGCGCTGGGTGGCCGGTGTCGTCATCCCTTACACCGCCCTGCTGCTCTTCACCGCCGGACTCGTCTACCGCGTCTTGAGCTGGGCGAACGTGCCCGTCCCCTTCCGCATTCCGACGACCGGCGGCCAGCAGCGATCGCTCAACTGGATCCGGCAACAGAAGTTTGAAAACCCGTCCAACACGCTCAGCGTGATCGGTAGGATGGCCCTCGAGGTACTGTTCTTCCGCTCGCTGTTGAGGAACACGAAAACCGAAATGGTCGACGGACGCAGGTTGGTGTATGCGACCGAGCTGGCTCTCTGGATCGCCGCTCTGGCCATGCACTGGTCGATGTTGTTCATCCTGATCAGACACCTACGAATGTTCACGAACCCGGTGCCGTTCTTCGTCACCGCGCTGGAACGAGCGGACGGGTTCATGGAGCTCGGCCTGCCACCCATCTTCATAACCACCCTGCTCTTCCTGGTGGCATTGGCCTATTTGCTGTACAGACGGCTGGCGAATGCCCAGGTGCGATACATCTCCCTGGTCAGCGACTACTTCCCGCTCTTGCTGCTGTTGGGAATCGGTATCAGCGGCTTCTGGCTGCGACACCTGAGCAAGACCGACATCGCCAGCGTTAAAGAGATGACACTCGGGTTGGTGCGCTTCGCGCCCGTGGTACCGGACTCGATCAGCACCCTGTTCTACGGCCACCTGTTCCTGGTCTGTGTGCTGCTGGCTTACCTGCCGTTCAGCAAGCTGATGCACTTGGCAGGCGTCTTCCTGAGCCCGACTCGGAACATGGCGAACACGAACCGCCTGGTGAGACACGTCAACCCCTGGAACTACCCCGTGAAGGTCCACACGTACGCCGAGTACGAGGACGAGTTGAGGGACAAAATGAAAGCGGCCGGGATCCCGGTGGAGCGGCAATGACGAGGAAGCCTAAACCGGACGAGATGGAGTACTACCAGCAGGAAGACCTGCTGAAGCTGGATTGGCGTCCGCCCAGCACGCCGTGGATGGACACGCCGGTCGAATTCAGACCGGGCACCTACATCTACCCGGGCAAGGCCAAGAACCTCAAGGTTCTCGACCTGCCCAATCCGAGGGACTGGGCGGTCACCGACGAAGACTGGAAGCTCCCGGACAACTGGAAGCAGATCGTCCTGGAAGGGATGGCGGAGCGCCTCAGCAAGTACCGTAGCTTCAAGGTCTTTATGGACATCTGCGTGCGCTGCGGAGCGTGCGCCGACAAGTGCCATTTCTTCATCGGTAGCGGCGATCCCAAGAACATGCCGGTGCTGCGCGCCGAGTTGCTGCGCTCGATCTACCGCAAGGACTTCACCGCGCTCGGCAAGGTGTTCGGCAAGCTGGCGGGCGGTCGGGAACTGACGACCGACGTGATCAAGGAGTGGTTCTACTACTTCTACCAGTGCACCGAGTGCCGGCGCTGCTCGGTGTTCTGCCCCTACGGGATCGATACCGCCGAGATCACCATGATGGGTCGGGAGCTCTTGGGGCTCCTGGGGCTATACGTCAACTGGGTCATCGAGCCGGTAGCGAACTGCTACCTGGTTGGCAACCACCTCGGCATCCAGCCTCACGGCCTTAAAGACACCCTCGAGTTCATGGCCGACGATATCGAAGAGGCCACCGGCATCCGCGTGGACATCCCGATCAACAAGAAGGGCGCCGAGATCCTGTTCTTCACGCCGTCCGGCGATTTCGTCGCCGCGCCCGGCATCTACACCTGTATGGCCTACATGCTGCTGTTCCACGAGTTGGGTATCGACTACACGTGGAGCACCTACGCTTCCGATGGCGGCAACTTCGGGCTCTTCACCTCACACGAGGCGATGAAGCGCCTGAACGCCAAGATCTACAGCGAGGCCGAGCGCCTCGGGGTCAAGTGGATCCTCGGCGGTGAGTGCGGACACATGTGGCGCGTGGTCCACCAGTACATGGACACCATGAACGGGCCCGCCGACTTCCTCGAGGTACCGAAGTCGCCGCTCACCGGTACGGTGTTCAAACACGCCCGCTCGACCAAGGTCATCCACATTATGGAGTTCCTCGCCGACGCGATTCGCCACGGCAAGCTGAACCTCGATCGGTCGAGAAACGACCATATACGCGTCACCTTCCACGATTCCTGCAACCCCGCCCGCGCTATGGGCATCCTCGAGGAGCCGCGCTACGTGATTCGCAGCGCCTGCAATCACTTCTACGAGATGCCGGAGAACACCATACGCGAGCAGACGTTCTGCTGCGGCGGCGGCGCCGGGCTGGGAACCGATGAGTTCATGGAGATGAGGCTGCGCGGCGGCCTCCCCAGAGGCAACGCCGTCCGCTACGTGCAGGAACGGCACGGCGTCAACCAGCTCGCCGCGATGTGCGCCATCGACCGGGCGACGCTCCCCACGGTCTGCAACTACTGGGCGCCCGGCGTCGAGGTGACCGGAATCTGCGAACTGGTGGCTAACGCAATGATCTTCAAGGGCGAAAAGCGGCGCACGCACAACCTCCGCCTCGAACCGATCCCCGGTATGGCCGAGCTCGACGAGCAGAGCGAGACGGTGGAGGTGGGCGCCGATGAGTGATCGAGCCAAGATACTAGGCGGCCTGGCCCTCTTCCTGGTTCTGCTGGCGTTTCCCATGTGGCAGAAGCTCGGCGCAGCGGGTGACAGCGCGCGGCCCGAGCTCGAGCTGCCCGAAGACGAGACAAGCTGCATCGAGGAGACCGAATATATGAGCGCGCGCCACATGGAGCTCTTGAATCAGTGGCGCAACGCCGTGGTCCGTGAAGGCGAAACGGAATACACCTCGACATCCGGCGAAGTCTACACGATGAGCCTTACGGGAACCTGTATGGACTGTCACGACAACCGAGAGCGGTTCTGCACCAGGTGTCACGACTACGTCGACGTCGCGCCGCGCTGCTGGGACTGCCACATCGAACCCGAGGGATTCCGATAGATGAGCGAGGACAGACGCACGTTCCTGAAAGAGGTCGGATTCGCGACACTGGGACTGGGCTGTGGCTTCCCGCTGGTGCGCGCCTCCTTCGGGGCCACCCAGCACGGTACGAATCAGCAGGCCGCGCCGGCGAGCCAGTGGGCCATGGTGGTCGATATCGAGAAGTGTCTGAACGAAGAGGTGCGCGCCGCCTGCGCGGAGGCCTGCCATCGCGAGCACAACGTGCCCACGATCCCCGACCCGGATGACGAGATCGCTTGGATCTGGGACGAGGAGTACGGCCATGTGTTCCCCGACCAGGTCCACGAGCGCACACCGCCCGAGCTGAGACAGATGCCGGTGCTCGTGCTGTGCAACCACTGCACGAACCCGCCCTGCGTGCGGGTATGCCCCACCCAGGCTACCTGGAAGCGGGAGTCGGACGGGCTGGTGATGATGGACCTGCACCGATGCATCGGCTGCCGATACTGCATGGCCGCCTGTCCCTACGGGTCCAGGAGCTTCAACTGGAGAAATCCCCGCGACTACGTCAGGACCGACGAGAACGGCCAGCCGCTGTCGGACTTCCCCACCCGCAGCAAAGGGGTGGTGGAGAAGTGCAACTTCTGCGAGGAGCGACTGCGCGAGGGTCGGCTGCCGGCTTGCGTCGAGGCGGCGAACGCGGTGCCGGGCGGCGAAGGTGCCCTGACCTTCGGGAACCTGGCCGACCCGGATTCGGAGGTCAACCGGCTGCTCGCCGAGAAGAATACCATAGGCAGGAGGGTCAACCTTGGGACCGGTCCCAACGTCTACTACATCATCTAGAGTCGTGCCCGACGGAATCGGGAGACCGTAATGCTGCAGGATGCTTTCCGCGGAGGTCGACGATACTGGATCCTTCTCGGGATCTGGGCGGTGCTGATCGTCATCGGTCTGGCCGCTTACAGCCGGCAGTTGAGTGAGGGCCTGTACCTCACCGGCATGAGCCAGGACGTGACCTGGGGCCTCTACATATCGCAGTTCACCTTCCTGGTCGGAGTGGCGGCCTCGGCGGTGATGGTGGTCCTGCCCTACTACCTGCACGACTACAAGGCGTTCGGCAGGATGGTGATCCTGGGCGAGTTCCTGGCGGTCTCGGCAGTGCTGATGTGCGGTCTGTTCATCGTCGTCGACATGGGCCAGCCGGCGCGCGTCGCCAACATCATCCTGCACCCGTCGCCTAATTCGGTGATGTTCTGGGACATGCTGGTGCTCACCGGCTACCTGCTGCTCAATCTGGTCATCGGCGTAATGACCTTCGACGCCGAGCGCAAGGGAGCACCGCCGGCCAAATGGGTGAAGCCGCTGATCTACCTGTCAATTCCTTGGGCGGTCAGCATCCACACGGTCACCGCCTTCCTCTATTCGGGCCTCGAAGCCAGGCCGTTCTGGATGACGGCCATCCTGGCGCCCCGCTTCCTGGCGTCGGCCTTCGCCTCCGGCCCCAGCCTGCTGATCATCCTGGCGCTCATCGCACGGCGCTTCACTCGGTTCGACCCCGGCTGGAAGTCGATTCAGGCGCTCGCCACCATCGTCACCTACGCCATGGTGATCAACCTGTTCTTCGTGCTGGTCGAACTGTTCACCGGGCTCTACAGCGATATGCCCCACCACCTCCACGCCTTCGAGTATCTCTTCCTCGGCCTGGAGGGGCGGGACGCTCTGGTGCCCTGGATGTGGGCCAACGCGGTGCTGACCGTCTGCGCCGTGGCCCTGCTGCTGATTCCCGGGATCCGCAGGCAGGAGAAGTACCTGGCACCGTTGTGTGCCGCGGTCATCCTCGCCATCTGGATCGAGAAGGGCCTCGCCATGGTGGTGACGGGCTTCATCCCCGCCCCGCTCGGCCAGATCACCGAATACGCGCCGACGGCTCCCGAGATCGCCATCACCGTCGGTGTTTATGCACTTGGATTCCTCGTGCTGACGGTCCTATATAAGATTGTAGTCAACGTCAGGGAACGACTGGAAGTGACCTGACCGGAAGGGCAACGGTAGCGCCATCATGCCTGTACGAAAGGAGCTGACGATGGCAGAAAAAGGCAGAAACGGTACCCCACTGCTGGACGAGCTCGAAAAGGGACCGTGGCCCAGTTTCGTCACGCAGATCAAAGAGACGGCCGAGAAGAGCAAGGAGTGCAAGGCCCTCCTCGGACTGCTGGAGCGGTCCTATGAGGAGAGGATCGGCCATTGGAAGCACGGCGGCATCGTCGGGGTAATGGGTTACGGTGGAGGCATCATCGGCCGCTACAACGACCTGCCGGACGAGTTCCCCGAGATCGCTCACTTCCACACGCTGCGCGTCAACATGCCGAGCGGCTGGTTCTACACCTCCGATGCGCTGCGCACGGTCTGCGACATCTGGGAGCGCCACGGATCGGGGCTCACCAACATGCACGGATCCACCGGCGACATCATCCTGCTGGGGACCTCGACCGACGAGCTCGAGCCCACCTTCGCGGAGCTCACCGCCGCCGGCTTCGACCTCGGCGGCTCCGGCTCCGACATGCGCACGCCGAGTGGCTGCGTCGGCCAGGCCCGCTGCGAGTGGGCCTGCTACGATACCCTGCACCTCGTTAACGATCTCACGCACACGTTCCAGGACGAGCTCCACCGCCCGGCCTTCCCGTACAAGTTCAAGGTCAAGTGCGCGGGCTGTCCCAACGACTGTGTCGCCTCGATCGCACGCGCCGACATGTCGATCATCGGCACCTGGCGCGATGAGATCAAGATCGATCAGGCGCAGGTGAAGGCAGCAGCCGACGCAGGACTCGATATCCAGAGAGATGTCTGCAACAACTGCCCCACCAAGTGCATGGAGTGGGACGGCACAGAACTCAAGATCGACGACGAGAACTGTGTGAAGTGCATGCACTGCATCAACGCGATGCCCAAGGCCCTGAGGCCCGGGGACGATCGCGGCGCGACCATCCTGCTCGGCGCCAAGGCGCCGATCGTCGAGGGCGCGATGCTCTCATCGGTCCTGATCCCGTTCATCAAGATCGAGCCACCCTACCAGGAGATCAAAGACCTCATCGAGCGCATCTGGGACGTCTGGGGCGAGCACGGCAAGAACCGGGAACGGGTCGGCGAGTTCATGCAGCGCGTCGGACTCGGGAACTTCCTCGAGGCCATCGAGGTCGAGCCCATTCCGGAGATGATCGCACATCCCAGAGAGAACCCGTACGTCTTCTACGAAGAGTACTTCGAGGCGGAAGAGGAGGAAGAGGAATAATGGCTGCCGAAAGACTGACCGATATCGGACCTCCGAATTACGAGAAATTCCTGCCGCCCATCATCAAGAAAAACTATGGGAAATGGCAGCAGCACGAGATCCTCAAGCCCGGCGTGATGGTCCACATCGCCGAGTCCGGCGACAGGCTCTACACGGTGCGCGCAGCGTCACCGCGCCTGATGGGTATCAGACGGATCCGCGCCTTCGCCGACCTGGCCGACAAGTACTGCGACGGCCACCTGCGGTTCACCAGCCGCAACAACGTCGAGTTCCTGCTCACCGATGAGTCCAAGATCGACCCGTTGATCAAGGACCTCGAGGAGCTCGGCCACCCCGTCGGCGGCATCGGCCACGCCATCTCGAATGTCGTCCACACACAGGGATGGGTACACTGCCACTCCGCCGCCACAGACGCATCCGGCGTGGTGAAGGCGGTGATGGACGATCTCTGCCACTACTTCACGGGCGAGCAGGTGCCCGGCAAGCTGCGGATCGCTTTGGCCTGCTGCCTCAACATGTGCGGCGCCGTGCACTGCTCCGATATCGCCATCCTCGGCGTGCACCGCAGGCCGCCGCGCATCGAGCATGACACTCTCAGCAAGCTCTGCGAGATCCCCAACGTGATAGCTTCATGCCCCACCGCGGCGATCCGGCCGGCGACGGTGGGCGGCAAGCCATCCGTCGAGGTGACCGAAGAGCTGTGCATGTTCTGCGCCAACTGCTTCACGGTGTGCCCGTCGATGCCGATGGCCGACGCACTCAACGACGGCGTATCCATCTGGGTCGGAGGAAAGGTGTCCAACGCCCGCAAGGAGCCCATGTTCTCCAAGCTGGCGATCCCCTTCCTCCCCAACAACCCACCCCGTTGGCCCGAGGTCGTCGACGCGGTCCACAATATCGTGGAGATCTGGGTCAACAACGCTCGCAAGTTCGAGCGTATGGGCGAGTTCATCGAGCGTATCGGCTGGCCGCGCTTCTTCAAGATGGCCGGCATAGAGTTCCAGAAGGAGCACATTGACGACTTCAAGTACGCGGGCCTCACTTACAAGCGGTCCGCGCACCTCAGACACCAATAGGAGGCGCGCGATGGCAGTCACGGTAGAGCAAGTCGCTGACGCCATGTATGAACTTGTCGCCGAGTACCAGGGTAAGAAGAAGTTCAAGGCGAGCGACCTGACCAAGGCGATGATCGAGAAGTTCGGTGAAGGCGAAGTCGACAAGAAACTGTGCAAGTCCGCCATTCGTACCCTGATGGACTCCGGACGCTGCGTCTACACCTACTGGGGCGGCAGCTTCATCGAGCTACCCCCAGAGGAGGGGAGCGAAGGCGGCGGGGGCGGCGGCTGAGCGTAGCCGCGCTCGCGGTCCGCTGGCTTCGCAGATCGTGCGCGTTCCCCGCCCCTTAGGCCAGGGGAACGCGCCTGGGGAGAACTGAGTGTCTCAACACGGCACGGGGTGAATTATGGCTGTCAAGAAGGTTAAGAAGAAGACGGGCCTAGGAGCGAGGGCGTTCTCCAGCGGGGCCTCACGTGAGCAGTCACCTTTACGACCCAAGCACGTAGAGAAGAAGCCCCCGTGCCAAGTCGGCTGCCCTAGCGGTAATCGGATCCGCGAGTTCGTGACGAGAATCGCCCAGGCCGAGCGGCTGAAAAAGCCGCTGGACCAGGCGTACGAGGAAGCCTGGCACATCTACACGGATACCAGTCCCTTCCCCTCGGTGTGCGGTCGCGTTTGCCCCGCTCCCTGCGAGACCGAATGCAACCGAGTCGAGCTCGAGGGCGCCGTCAACATCAACAAGATCGAGCGGGCGATCGGCGACTACGGGATCGAGCACAAGCTGCCGCTCAAGATCATCAGCGAAGAGAAGAAGCCGCAGAAGATCGCCGTCGTCGGCGGCGGCCCCAGCGGCCTCTCCTGTGCCTACCAGCTGGCCCGGCGCGGCTACGGCGTGACGGTGTTCGAGGCGCAGGAGAAGGCGGGTGGAATGCTACGCTACGGCATTCCCGGCTATCGACTACCCGAGTCGGTGCTCGACTCCGAGATCCAGAAGATCCTCGACGTCGGCGTAGAGCTGAAGTGCGGCGTCAAGATCGGGGCGGACACGGATGTCGAGAAGCTCAAGAGCTCCTACGATGCGGTCTACGTCGCGCTCGGCGCCCAGCAGGGGGTCAGCCTCGGGGTCGAAGGCGAAGACGCCCCCAATGTGTTCTCCGGTGTGGATTTCCTCAACCGCTTCCACCACGGCGAGAAGCTGGAACTGGGCAAGGACGTGGTGGCGATCGTGGTGGGCGGCGGCGACACGGCCATCGACGCGGCACGGATCTGCAAACGTCTCGGCGCCAACGTGACCATCCTCTATCGCCGCACGCTGAACGAGATGCCGGCGATCAAAGAGGAGGTGGAAGAGGCCATCAAGGAGGGGATCAAGATCGAGTTCCTAGCCGCGCCCGTCGGCTTCAAGAAGGAGAACGGCCGCGTGGTGGCCATGCGCGCCATCCGCATGGAATTGGGTGAGCCCGACGCGTCCGGCCGCCGGCGCCCCGTACCCATCGAGGGCTCGGAGTTCGAGATCCCCGCCAGCGCCATCATCTCCGCCGTCAGTCAGGCGCCCGACTTCAACGGCTTCGAGTCGCTCATCGACGGCAAGGACTGGATCCGAGTCGACGACGAGGGCAACACCAAGGTGAACGACGTCTGGGCCGGCGGCGACGTCACCGAGCTCGGCCTGGTCACCACCGCGGTCGGCCACGGCCGCCGGGCCGCCGAAGCGATCGACCGCAAGTTCACCGGGCTCCCCGCAGAGCCCGACAAGAGGAAGATCATCCGCACCGACAAGATGCTCCTCGACCACTACGACAAACAGGAGCGCGGCGAGCCCACGGTGATCGACGTCCAGGAACGCATGGACTCGCTCGACCACGAGGTCAACCTCGGGTTCACCAAGGAGCAGGCGGTAGTGGAAGCGCAGCGCTGCATGAGCTGCGGCTACTGCTTCGACTGCGAGAAGTGCTGGATGTATTGCCAGGATCAGGCCATCGACAAGCCGCTGGAGAAGGGCAAGCTCTACTCGTTCAAGCTGTCGAACTGCACCGGCTGTAAGAAGTGCGCCGAGGTCTGCCCCTGCGGCTTCATCGAGATGGTGTGACCCGTGGATGTCCCCCGGATCCTCATCGCCGGGGTGCGTGGCGGTAGCGGCAAGACGCTCATCTCACTGGGACTCCTGGCAGCCTGGCGGAAGCGGGGCCATCGCGTAGCCCCCTTCAAGAAAGGGCCCGACTACATCGATGCCGCCTGGCTCTCCCTGGCTGCCGGGCGCCCCTGCCGCAACCTCGATCTCTTCCTCATGGCCCCGCAGGCCGCGCTGGCTTCCTTCACCGACTCCACGGCCGAGTCCGACGTCGCAGTCATCGAGGGCAACCGCGGCCTCTACGACGGCATGGACGCCCGGGGCAGCTACAGCACAGCCGAGCTGGCCAAGCTGCTCCAGACCCCCGTGGTTCTAACCACCGACTGTACCAAGGCGACCCGCACCGTCGCCGCCGTCGTCCTCGGCTGTCAACGCCTCGACCCGCAGGTCCCCCTGAAAGGCGTGATCCTCAACCAATCGGCCGGCCCGCGTCACGAATCCGTGCTCCGCGAGGCCGTCGAGGAAACCTGCGGACTGCCGGTAGTCGGAGTGATCCCCAAGATCGCCGAACCGCTCTTCCCCGAACGCCATCTCGGCCTCGTGCCGCCCCAGGAGCACGGCGAGCTCGGCCGCGCCCTCGAGGGCGCGGCCGATGCGGCGAACGAATACCTCGACCTGGACACCATCTGGGACCTGGCCCAAAGCGCTCCGCCCCTCGAGCGCCCTCCTCGGAGCCCGGAAATCGGCCAGGCGCCGCAGACGGGACCGGTACGGATCGGCGTGTTCCGTGATGAGGCCTTCCAGTTCTACTACCCCGACAACCTCGAAGCTCTCGCCCGGCAGGGAGCTCGCCTGATCGAAGTCTCCCCGATTCGAGATTCAGCACTACCCGACGTCGACGCGCTCTACATGGGAGGCGGCTTCCCCGAGACGCTCGCCCTCGCACTCTCCGAAAACCGACCCTTCCGAAACTCGTTGCGCCGCGTCATCGAGGCGGGAATGCCGGTGTACGCCGAGTGCGGTGGAACCGTCTACCTGGGTGACAAACTCCTGTTCGAGGGGAAGGAATACCCTATGGTCGGCGCATTGCCCGTCGTCTTCGCCTTCCGCACTAAGCCCCAGGGGCACGGCTATACCGTACTCGAGACCGTCCAGGACAATCCTTTCTATCCGGTCGGCGATCACCTCCGAGGCCACGAGTTCCACTACACCTTCGTGCAGTCGTCCCCGGCAGACCTCACCTTCGCCTTCCGCGTCCATCGCGGACACGGCTTCGACGGCCACCGCGATGGCCTCTGCCACCTCAACGTGCTTGCCTGCTACACCCACGTCCACGCCCTGGGGACCGTGAGCTGGGCCCCGGCGTTGGTCCGGGCCGCAGCCCGCTTCAGCCGCGGTCCCGGCGCCTCCTGACCCCTCGCGGCATCGATCACTCCCGGTCCGGCGCCAGGCGCGCCAGCTGCCCGGTGAGCTCGGCCATGGCACCCAGCCGGGCTTCGCCGCTCCGCATCCGTATCTCATTATTTTCCAAGGAATTACGGCCCAGATCGCCGTGTCGGGCTGCGCACATGGTGTAGCTTTCCCACAGGCCCCAGGATAGCTTTTCCACACGATGTGCTGTAGATTATCGTAGCCCCGACCGGTCATCTTACCTGGCACCGGAAGGTTTCGCATTGTGCTCGACGCACCAGCGCACAACGATAGCGAAGACCCGCTGATCTCGATCGGCGTTCTGGCGCAGCGGGTGGGGCTTTCGGTCTCCGCGGTCCGCAAATACGAGAACGAAGGCCTTATCATCGCCCATCGTGCGCCCTCGGGGCACCGTCTATTCTCGCCCGAGGACATCAGCCGCGTCCGCAGCATCCAGCATCTGGTGCACGACCTGGGGCTCAACATCGAGGGGATCCATCGGCTGCAGGCGCTGCTACCGTGCTGGGACCTGCGCCCCTGTAGCGAGGAGACCCGCAACGCCTGCCCCGCCTACAAGGACAGCACCCGACCGTGCTGGATGCTCAAGGCGCTCGACGGCGTTCGACAGGGTAACGAGTGCCGAGGCTGCGCCGTTTACCGACTCGGGTCGTTGTGCACCGAAGACATCAAACGGCTGCTGCATGACCAGCATGACGTCCAGGATGCGGGCGCCGCGATCCGGGAGCTCATGCAACGGAAGAGATACTCGATCGAGGAGGAGCGCTGAATGTCCGGCTTCACACTGTTGGTGGTCTCGTGGGTGTTGTTGGCGATCTTCGTCGTGGCGTTCGTGCTCAGAACGGTGAGGATAGCGAGGCTGCCCGTGCATCTCCGCTGGGAACTCGCGCCGGTGCCTCACGAGAAAGGCAGGAGCAAGTACGGTGGCTCATACCTCGAGCAGTACGAGTGGTGGACGAAACCGCGCGAGAAGGACCTGTTCAGCGAGCTGCTCTACATGCTCCAAGAGATCGTGCTGCTCAAGAGCGTCTGGGAGCACAATCGCCGGCTCTGGTGGTTCTCCTTTCCGTTCCATATCGGCATGTACGTGCTGATCGCCGCGGGCGCCCTCCTGCTGGTCGGTGGCGCGCTGGAGGCGGCCGGCGTTCAGACAGCGGCTCTGGGGGACTGGCAGGGCGGTATCACGGCTCTGGCCGGTCTGGGCTTCGCGGTCGGCGGCGTCGGGGCGCTGGGCTTGTTGGTCAGCCGCTTCGCCGACCGGCGACTGAGGGAATTCACGACACCGGCGGCGTTGTTCAACCTCCTACTGCTGCTGGCCATATTCGCAACCGGTGCCTATTCCCTGACGGTCTCACAGGACTTCGCGTTGCGGGTGTGGGGCTTCGCCACCGCCCTGGTCACCGCCGACCCGTCAATCGAGATCCCCGGTATCCTGGCAGCGCATCTCTTCCTGACGATGCTCTTCCTGGCGTATCTGCCGTTCAGCCGCATGATGCACTTCGTTGCGAAGTACTTCACCTATCACGAGATCCGCTGGGATGATGAGCCGCTGACCGCGGGCGGCCGGCTGGAGCGCGAGGCGCTCCAGCTGCTCGATCAGCCCGTCACGTGGGCGGCGCCCCATGTGAAGTCGGATGGCAAGAAGAATTGGATCGATATCGCGACCGAGGAGACGAAGACGTGAGCACGAAGGTGCGCATAAAAGACATCAGCAGGCGGGGAGACGAAGTGCTGTGTCCCATTCGACCCGAGGACATGGTGCCCCTCCCGCCCCCCTACGACGACCCGGAGCACGAGCCGGCCTGGAAGGAGCTGAGCCCCGAGACCAAGGAGCGCGTCGTCTGCAACTTGGACGGATTCGTCGCGCTCAGCCTCCCCAAGCCGAAAGACGAGGCCCAGGAACAGGAGTACGTCGAGAGCTTCCGCGCCGGCCTCAAAAAGCTGCTCGAGAAGAACAACAACTGGACGTTCCTGCAGCCACTGCTGCTCTCGCTCGACTACTGCGTGAATTGCCAGAGCTGCAACGACGCCTGTCCCATCTTCACGGCCAGCGGCGGTGCAGACATCTATCGCCCCACCTACCGCGCCGAGGTTCTGCGCAGGCTGATAGCTAAGTACGCTAAGCCCGGCGGAAAGGTCTTCGCCAGGTTCACCCACGGCGACATCGAGCTCAACTGGTCAACCATCACACGCCTCTACGAGCTCTGCTACCGCTGCACGTTATGCCGGCGCTGCGCTCAAGCCTGCCCTATCGGGCTCGACAATGGCCTCCTCAGCCGCGAGCTGCGCAAGCTGTTCAGTCAGGAGCTGGGCTGGGCGCCCAAGGAACTGCACGATAAGGGCACCGTCCTCCAGCTCGAGGTCGGCTCCTCCACCGGCATGAACCAGGTCGTCGTCAAGGACAACATCGAGTTCATCGATGAGGACATGGCGGACGAGACGGGCATAGAGGTGCACAGCTCCTGGGACAAGGAAGGCGCCGAAGTCCTCCTGATCCACAACGCCGGCGAGATTCTCTCCTGGCCCGAGAATCCCGGCGCATTCGCCATCATCCTCGACGCAGCGGGCATCGATTGGACCCTGTCGTCGGAGGCGGTGGGCTACGACGGCGTCAACTACGGACTCTTCTACGACGACGTCCAGCTGGCCCGCGTCGCGGTCAAGCACGCCGAGATAGCCAGCAACTTGAAAGTCAAGAAACTGGTCGCCGGCGAGTGCGGACATCAGCACAAGGCCATGATGACCATCGCGGACCGCATCCTGACCGGTGACCTGGCTGTGGCTCGTGAGAGCTGTATGACACTGTTGGAGGAAATCGTCTTCAGCGGCAAGATCGAGTTTGACCCCTCCAAGAACGACTTCCCGGTGACGCTCCACGATCCCTGCAACATCGTCCGCAACCTCGGGATCGTCGAACCGCAGCGCCGTATCCTGCGATATCTCTGCCCTCAGTTCCGCGAGATGACCCCGCACGGCGTAGACAACTACTGCTGTGGCGGCGGAAGCGGATTCGCCGTCATGTCACCCAACAACTTCGCCGACTGGCGCGTCAGCGTCGCCGGACGTATGAAACTGAAGCAGATCCTCGACGCCTTCGCCGACCAGCCGGGTCCGGAGGTCAAGAAGTATCTTTGCGCGCCGTGCTCCAACTGCAAGGGACAGCTGCGTGACCTGCTACAGTATTACGATGTGCTGGAGAAGAGTGGCATCACCTACGGCGGGCTTGTCGAACTGATCGTCAACGCGATGGTCGACGTCAAGGAGCCGTTCATCAAGTGGGAGATGCACTAGGCTCGCACCTAGAGGCCGCCCAGACACGGTAGCGCTCAAACGACCGCATCATCCGTCTCGCGCTCATCGGTGATGTGCGCTGGCACCTTGGCGACCGGGAGCAGTACGGTGAATGTGGTGCCTTCGCCGACTCGACTGCTCACGCGAATGTCGCCACCGTGTTGTTTGATGATCCCCAGGGACAGCGGGAGCCCCAATCCCGTCCCCTTAGAGTTAGACTTGGTAGTAAAGAACGGGTCGAAGATCGTCTCAAGCTCGTCTTCCGGTATTCCGATTCCGGTATCCGTGAACGCGAACGCGACAAAATCACGATCCTTCGTGTTGCTGATCGAGATCTTCAGGCTCCCTCCCTCAGGCATCGCGTCCAACGCATTCAGTACGATGTTCAAGAACACCTGCGTGAGCTGCTGACGGTCCCCGTAAACCGGCGGTAGACTGTGGTCGACCTCCCCGCTGATCTTGACCTTGGCCAGCTTGATCTGGTTCGTCGCCAACTGCAGAGTATCTTCCACCAGATCCTCCGCTCGAATCGCTCCGGACTCTATGTTGCTCTCACGCGCGAAGTCGAGGAGGTTTCGCACGATTTTCTGAGCCCGGTCCGACTCGCTGACGCAATCCGCGACCATCTCCAGCCGCTCTGCCTCTGAGAGGTCTCCGTAGTCCTCCAACAGGATGCTCGCGGTCAGCATGATGTTGTTGATCGGATTATTTAGCTCGTGCGCTACACCGGCAGTGAGCGTTCCGACAGCCTTGAGCTTGTGTGCTTCCACCAGCAGGTTCTGTCGGTGGTCCAGCTGGAGCATCATGTGGTTCATCGCCAAGGCGAGCTCCGAGAACTCGTCGTGATACTTGCGACGCGGCACTATCGGCGTGACGTCTCCCTCCGCAATCCGCCGCGCAGCCTGCACCATACGATTCAGCGGCGCCAACATCTGTCGAGCGATGAAGTTCGTCAGATAGACTATCAGAAGCACGAGTACAACTAGGAAGGCAACCGGGATCCGCTGAGACATCAGAAGCATCGAGTTCACCGATCTGCGTTCACGCGCCGCGAGATCCTGCGCTACGGCCACCATCTCCGAACCGTGCTCGCGCAGCTCGGTCTCGATGTCTACATAATCATCCCCCAGGTCCGTTGCTTGGCCGCCCTCGCGCTCCTGAAGTTGCGTGAGCAATTCCTCATAGCGGCTGACGTGGCCGACCATGGCCCGTACGGCCTGTTCCCCTATCACGGACCCTATGTTCTCACGCTCACTCTCCAGAATCCGTTGTGCACTGTGAACGTGCTCGAGCGCGTCCTCCAGGTTGGTGCGATACAAGAAATAGTTCTTCTCGAAACGGCGCGCCTGCTGGATCTCGAAGCTGTAGCTGTCCACCGCCTCGGTGAAGTACAGTTTGTTCTTGATCTGGGATACGGTCACCACTGATATGACCGCGAGGCCCAGGCTGAGAACGAACCATACCAGAAAGCCCACACTGAGGCGCCTGCGAATAGACAGCTTCGGGCGGTCCCGCAGGGCGCGCTGCGCCTTCTCGCCGATCGCCTGCAGTGGCGAGCGCGTATCTCCGGAAGGGGGTACTACAGAACCGTACATCAGATCACTCCGCCGGCCTGCCGTTGGCGAGGACGCAGACGCGCCGCCGCCGCGGCAAAGCGTAGAACTACATGATCCCCTTGTGTCCCAGCGACAGAGCCGCTTTGTTGATCACGGCGCGCAGGTCCTTGGGCTTGAAGGGCTTCGCTATGAAGTCGAATGCGCCTTTGACCAGGGCCTCCCTGGCGACCTCCACCGTCGCATATCCCGTGATCAGTATGACCCTGGTGCGATCGCACCTGGACATGATGTGTTCCAGCACCTGGATACCGTCTACGTCCTCCATCCGCAGGTCCGTGACGACGATATCGAATTCCTTCTCCTCCAGTCGTGCCAGTGCCTCGGTGGGATCGACGAACACCTCGACCTCGAATCCATGCTTGGTCAAGGCCGGTTCCAGCCGTTTTCCCACGATCGGCTCGTCATCCAGAATCATGACGTGGACCTTCTCGTCCATGGGGGCTCTCTTCCCTTCGCTTTCCTGTGACATGGCCGCGGCTTCCCTCTCCTCTCCTCTTCTCTCGGACCTTACGACCAGGATCTTGTCCAGAGCCAGTTTCGTCTTCCTGACCACATCGAGGCCGGTGAGCTTGAAGCCCATATCCGGTTCCCCGGCCTCGGCAAACGATATCCTGACCATCCAATCATCGATTGTCGTCTTCTTGTCACCCTTTTCCTTGTCGTCTCTCTTCTCACCCATGAGTAGTACCCCTCTCTCCTGAGTGTCGCTGTCCCGGCTCGCCGCGCATACTCCGCTTGAAGCGCATCAGCATCACTACTCTGGCTGCCCGTAACTCTAGGCGGTGACCGTCTCCGGTTTCAACTCGATGAGAGTCGCCTGGATCCGCCTCCTCTGCCGATACGCCTTCACAACATTGTAGAGAATGACGACCGTGCCCGAGATCCCGGCCAGGAACAGAACGGCCTTGCTCGCCTGGTTGAAGTACGTGTCCCAGTCGGGATTCGTGCTGATCCATTCCAGCTGCCGCAGGTATATCGGGACCGCGATCGCCCGACTCAGTACGCACAACAGGATCACCACCCCCGTAACCACCCTTATCATGACCTCTTTTACCACCTTCACGCCATAGGCACCTATAAAGATCCCAAGCAGCGAGCCGAGGTAAAGCAACACGGTAAGCCGTATGTCCACGAAACCTTGGAATGCGTAGTTCACCGCCCCCCATGCGCCCATGAACTGCGCCAGGTAGAGCTCCGAGCCGGCTGCGACCGCTGTCGGGACGCCGAACAGGTAGATCATCGCAGGCACGCCGATGAATCCGCCCACCCCGATCGTACCGGCCAGGTATCCGGTGGCCAAACCCGCCGCCATAACGACCCACAGCGATACCGTCACGTCGGCTACTTTGAAACGTATGTAGGGAGGAAGATGTAGTCGCGACAGGAAATTCGTGATCCTCATGGAGGGCGCACCATCTCCCTCGCGCCGCCTCAATGCGTCACGCAGCATGGAGATGGCCACAACCGACAGGATGAGAATGAACACCATGCTGATGTACAGGTTCGAGGCCCCCGAACCGCCGGCCCCGTGGTCCCCCTGCGCCCCCTCGAACAAAGCGCTGTTGATCCACACCGCTAGGCGTATGCCGACCAAAGCTGTGGCCACCATGAATACCGACAGGCGCTTGTCTACGTTTCCGTACTCACCGTGCCTCCGGCTCCCCATCATGGCTTTGCCGAACTTGTGGGCGATGTTGCTCCCGACGGCCACCACTCCCGGCACACCAAGGTTCATCATCCCCGGCGTCATGAAGAACGCCCCTCCGCTTCCGATGAACCCGCTGAGTGTGCCTCCGATGAACCCCAGCAACACCACCTGGAGTGCGGTGGCCAGGTCTAAGTGCACAAACTGTCCGAAGAGCAGATCTTGCATCGCGGCAATCGCTCCTGTGTATTGTCTACTCCATCTTGATCCACTTCAAAATCGCGCTGGTCACGCTCCCGTACGCGTAAGCGACGATGGGAATTGTCAGAAAGACCGCGGCGGATACGACGATCTTCGACATCCAGCCATACCTCGCCAACAAGGTGCCCTCTATCGCGTCCGCATACCACCCCGAGTTCGACAGGAATTCCAGTACGAGATCCTGGTTGGTGAACAGCAGATAATAGATGCCGAAGGTCAAACCGATGAAAACCGCCGTGCGGACCACATCCCGCTTTCCAAGCAGGTATTGACTCTTCAATTCATCGGCGGTCACTACAGGCGCTTTGATGCGGTCGCTCAAGAAACCGCGCAGATCACGGGTCGCGCGCAGCTTGGCGGCGGCACCCTTCGACAAAAACACATCCCCGACGACTACCAGCGTGTACGGTACATGTCGCCCGAGCATCTCAACGAGCTGGTGTTGGTCACCGTACACCGCCCGGCCCCCACCTGACCGGCCAATCCGGGCAAGCTCGTCAAGCGTTGGCTTGAGGCCGCCGTTGTCATCCGGGAGCTCGGCAGTATCATCCTCGATGCCGCCGTCGTAGGCGTCCCGGCTCCCGCTCACCACCTCGCTCATCGATTCGGCGAGCAACCCGGGCTGTGCCGCCGTGTACTCTGCTTCGGGGGCCAGCCGCATGAGCTCGACCGCCGCGTTCCACTTCGTGGCTATCTCGACCACCTTGTCGTAAGTCTCCGAGTGCGGCTGATACTCCTGTTGGATCCACAGGATGTTGGTCATAGCCATCGTGATTCTCGCCTCGCTGATACCCGGCACCGGTCGCAGCACATCGGGTATGAACTCAGCGAGCTTGGCATCCTGCGGTACGTAGCTAACGGTCACGACTCCCGAGTCCGCCCGTACCTTAAAGGTGGCCCCGCAGGTCCGATCGTCTCTCGCCAGCGCCAGTCGCGCCTTGGCCCCGAGGCGTAGGTCGAGCATGGTCTTCTTCGAGGCCGGGGTCATCTGGAAGTCGGGCAGCTGAGCTATGCCCACCAACGCGCTGGCAGCGTTCTCCAAGCTCATCTGCTCGAGATTCACGATGATGTCGTAGTTGACCACCTCCTCTGCCGATACGCCGTACATCGACTTCGTCCAGCGTCGCCTGTCCTCATCCACATCCTCGACATACTTGCGAGCCTTACTCCGTTCCAGACCCATCTTGTTCATCACAGCCTGGATTCTGTGTTCCTGGTCAGAGACGACGCGAGCTCTCAGGACGTGGCTGACGCCGGGGAGAAGCAGATGGCCCGTGCGACCATGGTACACGAGCTTGCCCTCCATGGCACGGTCGCACAGATACGCCGTACAAAAGGCCAGATAGTGCTCCCGCTCGATAGCCAGACGCTCGCCGAAGGCGCGAGTCTTCAGCATCGCCTCTTCCAGCTTGCCTACTCGGATGCCTTCCTTGATCGCGGCTTCGACCAATTCCTCTCTGCTCAGGCAGGAATACCCCAGCTTCTTGGCCGCCAACTCGGCAAGCTCCCTACCCCGCCCGAGCGTGCCCCTCGAAATACAAATTACCTGCATCGCACCGTTCCTCGGCTCCCAGCCTCGTCAGCCTGTCTCGTGATATCTAGGTGGCCTCGCGCCGGCGCCCGGCGTAACCCGGGCGCGGTTCGACGGCCTGCCGCCCAAGCAGCCCGCCCGCCTGCCTGTGCGGCCGGTCCTCAGACCTGCCACACCGAGGGCGTGATCCTGGTCTTGTGCCACACGACGAAGGTCATGCGTTCGAAGATGGCGCCGAACACCGCATGGGCACAAGGCACCGCACCTCCTGGCCGATATCCGGGCGGCCTCGACTACCTGAGTTTGCTCACCGAGGATTGACCTCGAGTGCTCGTTCGATATGCTTCTCATGCTTCACGGCAACCCTCAGCGCTGTGGAGGTTGGACAGAAGACGAACATCAAACGGGACCACGACAGTGCCGCTCAAGAGCAAGCTGCGCGAACTGCTGGCAGAGGGAAGTTTCGAGGAGATCGCCGAGATGGCCGCGGAAAGGCGGCGCGTTCTGGGCAGCCTGGTAGCGCTAACCTACGACTCGGATCCCCAGATCGGCTGGCGAGCCGTCGAGGCCCTGGGACTGGCCGCCCGGCGTGTCGCTGACGACGATCCCGAGCACGTCCGCGAATACCTGCGCCGCCTCTACTGGCTGATCAGTGAGGAGTCGGGCGGAATCTGCTGGCATGCCCCGGCGGCGATGGCGGAGATCATACGTCACAAACCGAGCCTGTTCCCCGACTACGTCCCGATCGTCGTCTTCCTCATCCTGTATCTCGCCGAGGAAGACTTAGACCATTTCATGACCGATGTCTTGTGGGCCATTGGACGACTCGGCCCTATCGCCAGCGACCACATCGAGGAGGTCCACCCTGCGATCGTGTCGGCACTGGACGATCCCGACCCCCAGGTCCGCGGCACCGCTGTCTGGTGTCTGAGTCGAGTAGGCAGCTCGATGGCCGTGGAAGCCCGCTCGGACTTGCTCGCCGACGAGGGACCGGTCGCTCTCTACGAAGACGGGTCGCTCGAGCACACGAGCGTGGCCATGCTGGTCCGCCGCGTGCTGCAGGAGACCGACGTCAACTCCTCGTAAGGCCGCCGCGCACGATCGCGTCGATCAACCCCGCCGTAGAATACGGCGACGCTTCCGCCGCCGGCTCGTACCCCAATTCGCGCAGCGTCGCCGACGTCAGCGGCCCGATGCTCGCCAGACGAGCCTCACGCAGCGCTGCGCCATAGAGTCGAACCAGTGCACGCGCGATCGCGGAACTCGTCACCGTCACCCAGTCGATCTCGCCCGATTTCAACGCCGCGACCACGCTCGGATCCGGCTCCTCGACGTCGACGCTGCCGTAGACGACGATCTGATCCACCCGCGCGCCCGACCGCTCCAGCTCCTCGGCCAACACCTGGCGACCCCGATTCGTACGGGCCAGCAGGAACCGGCGGCCACCCGCTTCGGCCACTAAGGCCCGGGCCAACGACTCGGCAACGAACTCCTCCGGCACCAGGTCGGCTCGCAGGCTGTAGCGGGCCAGCCGCTCCGCGGTCCCCGAACCCATTGCCGCGAGCTTCACACCACCCAGCCGACGCACATCACCACCGCGATCAGCCAGCCGCCGCAGCAGGTAGTCCACACCGTTCCCGCTCGAGAACACCAGCCAATCGTACTCGCCCAGCCGCTCCAGTGCCGCGTCGACCGGGGCCCAGTCCGGTGGATCGATCACACGAATCGTCGGCCGCGTCATCACTTCCGCGCCCAGCTCGACCAGCCCATCGCGCAGCGGCTCGGCCGTGCCCGGCGATCCGGTCACCAGGACGCGCGCGCTGATCAGCGGGCGGGCGGCGAACCAGGAGACCGCCGGCGCGCGATCGACCACCGAGCCGACCACGAAGACGGCCGGTGGCGTAATCTGCTGCCGCTCAATAACTTCCGGGACCGCCCCCAGCGTGCAGCGCACCAGCTGCTGCTGCGCCCGCGAGCACCAGCGCACGATCGCCACCGGCGTATCCACCGCCTTGCCCTGCTCGATCAGGGCACCGCTCCATTCGCCAGCCTGCCGCACACCCATGTAGTAGATGAGCGTGCCAGGAAAATCGGCCAGGCCACAATCCAGGTGGGACTCGTGCTTCGCGTCGCGCTCGCGGCCGGTGATCAAGGCAACGGCAGACGCTTCCTCGTGGTGTGTGATGGGGATCTCACAGTAGGCGGCAACGGCGAGCCCGGCGGTGATTCCAGGAACGATCTCGAAGGGAACGCCCGCCGCGCGCAGCGCCTCCTGCTCATCGGCGCCGCGGCCGAAGATAGATGGATCTCCACCTTTCAGCCGCACGACCGTGCGACCCTTGCGGGCTTCCTCGAGCATCCGCGCGGTGATCTCTTTGGGGGAGAGCGCTCGCCCATGCTTGTGGTGACCCAGGCCGACCAACTCCGCCGAGGGCGGCGCATGCTCGACGATAGCCGGGTTGACCAGGTAGTCGTACAACACGACATCGGCCTGCCTCAGGCACTCGACGCCGCGTAGCGTGATCAGACCGGCATCGCCGGGCCCGGCCCCGACTAGATAGACCTTTCCCACAGTTGCGCTCGGTTCAGGCGTCATGCGTTCACCTCGGGCTCCTCCGCGGCAATCCTGGCGAGCATCTCCCGGAAGAACCGGTGCTGGCCTACGGCAGGTAGCAGCTCGACGCCCACAGTCCGCTGCGCGCGACTCACCCGCTCCACCCCAGGACGAATGTCCCGGTCCACGTGCCCCTCGTTGGCCAGGAACAGCGGTAGCACTCGCACGCGCGCCACTCCCCGCTGCGCCGCCTCGGCCACCACGTCGTCGAGCGTCGGCGGTGTATGGTCCATGTAGGCGAGCCGCACCCTGTCCGGGCCCAGCTCGGCCTGCAGCGATTCGATCATCCTCTCGACCGAGGCCCGCCAGTCCGGGTCACGACTTCCGTGCGCAACGAGAATCAGCATAACACCTCTCGGCTCGACCGGCTGCACCCTAATCGTGTCAGCCGGCGCTCTTCAAGCCAGTCAAGCTATCTCTTAGGGCAAACCGGCGGAACTTCAAGAGGATGAGGCCTCTCGAATAAGGTGGTAGGCGATCTCCGACAGCCCCAAGGAGATGTGCTCGTTGCGGACCAGGACGTCCGGCGGGACCGTCACCTGCGTAGGCGTGAAGTTCCAGATCGCCTTCACCCCGGCCGAGACTACGCGATCCACCAGCTCCTGAGACACATCGGCGGGGGTCGTCAGGATGGCAAGGCGGATGCCGTGCCTGCGGATGAATGGCTTCAACGACCTCATCGATTGTACGGTGCGGCCCGCAACCTTGCCGCCGATCTTCCGCGGGTCGTTGTCGAATACCGCCACGATCTCGAGGCCGTACCGGGCGAAGTTCTCGTACGCCATCAGCGCGCTGCCCAGATGGCCCGCCCCGATCAACACACCCTCGTACGTCCGGTCGAAGCCCAGCACGTGCCGGATTCCCCGGCACACCTCGCACACCTCGAACCCGACCCGCCCCATCCCCAGCAGCCCGATCGCCCCGAAATCCTTGCGGACCTGCGTCGGGTCGACATCCAGCGCCTCGGCGATCTGGGCGCTCGTTACCGTCTTGAGCGGCTTCCTGAACGACGATTCGGTCAGCCAGCGGTAGTAACGCATCAACCGCTCCAGGACCACCCTCCTAAGTCGTTCCAAATCCCCCCCTTAGAAGCTCAAATCGCCGCCCGGGCAGCTTGTGAGATTTTTTTCACGTTTAGCCCTGCTACCCATTCTAGCGCCCCAGCAGGCCCAGTCAAGACCTAGTGAGATTTTTTTCACGATTGGCCCCCACCCACCGCCCCCACCCACCGCCGCAGGCCTACCAAATCTCCCACGAACCCGCTATGTTTGCCCTCGCCAAGACGACAGGCAGATCCGGGGCGGCAAAGCAGCTCAGCGAACCGGCGCGAAGCGCCGCGCCGTGGGGGCTGGTTCCGGAACCTACGGTCTGGCAAGGAGTTATGAGCCGGGCTCGGATGGCGGAATTGGCAGACGCGCAGGATTCAGGATCCTGTGGGAGCGATCCCGTGGGGGTTCGAATCCCCCTCCGAGCATTCGCAGTCTCGCCCACGTGCTGGAATTGGTAGACAGGCCAGCTTGAGGGGCTGGTGCCCTACGGGGCGTACAGGTTCGAGTCCTGTCGTGGGCATTCTGGGCCGTGCGGCCGCGGACACCGGGCAGGGGCAGGAAACTACCCGGGTCGCGGCCGTGTCCGTCCAGGGGTCCCGTAGCCTGGAGGGAGGGCGATGCCGACCCGCTATGACATGTTCCTGGCGCTGATCGTGGTGCTGGGCGCGGCGTGCTCCACGGCGCCGGGGCCCGTCCCCGTGGTCGCCGACCAGGCCGGGCTCATCCGGATCGCCGGCGAGTGGTACGGCACGTACGACAGCCCACTGGTCGACCGGCACGGCACGATCATCTTCGTGCTGGAGGCCGGGCGGGACACGGCCCGCGGCGATGTCACGATGATCCCACGTGGCTGGACCCGACCCCTGGGCCCGATCGACCACCCGGCGGCCGCCGCCCATGAGGCCCCCATCCCCGAGGTGCTGCGGATCCGCTTCGTGCGGGTCGAGTACGGGGTGGTGAGCGGCACGCTGCAGCCCTACAAGGACCCCGACTGCGGCTGCCCCGTCTATACGACCTTCACCGGCCGCCTGCTTGGGGACGTCATCGAGGGCACGTTCACCGCGCGGCCCGGCCACGGCGGAGCCTACGAAGGCACCTGGCGAGTCCAACGCAGGAAGGAGGGCGGCTAGACAGCAGCCAGCGGTTCCCATCCCGGGCCGCTTCTGTTAGAATCCCCGATACGCGCCCGTAGCTCAATTGGATAGAGCGTCTGACTACGGATCAGAAGGTTCCGGGTTCGAGTCCTGGCGGGCGCGCTTCCCTCTGTGGCTTTCCTATCAGCCTCGCGCAAACCGCAAGTCGTGGCTGCGGCGACTGGCGAGGAGAGTCAGTCAGCCGGCGCCCGGCCCCGCCGAATCGTCCAATGGCCCACTTACGGAGATGAGTTTCTCCTAACGTAGGTCAAATCGAACGTCCCTCCGCCACGGGATCCCCGTGGTAGTCTTTTCTCGCCGCTATGCACTTGCAGCTCACCTTCTGCTGTAATCAGAAACGTGCCCCCGCACAATCTGGCGCTTCTGCCTCTCGCCAGCTCGTAGCAATGCCACGTGTAGACGGGTGCTCGACCTTCGCCATGCCGAAGCGCCATGAAGATCTCGCCTCCAGGAATGTCTAGGCCCACGTATTCGTAGCCCTCGAATCTAGTATCGCGGACGATAACGAACTCGTGACCTGTCCTTCTGCCGCGCCATATTCCTTCAATTGGATCCACCTCTCCGCCGCGCTCCGCGAAGTGGCGCTCGAAGTTGGCAAGGCTAGGGGCGAACTCGGTCCAGAAGCGCTGCCCGCTCGAAACGCACGCACAAACCATCAAGGCGCCAAGCAGCACCGTACAATAAGAACGGATCTCTGTCCCTGGACCGTTAACGACTGCATGCTCCTTTCCGCTCTACGGCGATCGAGCGGCCACTACTCGTGGTGGCCGGCGACCGGGCCCGCCGACCCCTCCTCCAACTCCTTGACCAGCCCGGCGTAGCGGCGCTCGATCTTGAAGCCGTAGGCGTAGAAGTATTCCGGCCGGAAGAACCCCGTGGTTACCGTCTTCGCACCGGCGTCGCGCAACCGGTTGAAGAACTGTCGCATCAAACCGTCCGCCACGCCTCTGCCGCGATAGGGCTCCGCCACCACGATCTTCTCCAGGTGCGCACTGCTCGCCCCATCCTCGACGGTGTAGTAGATGCCGCCGATGATCTGCTCCCGATCGTTGATCGCAACCAGGTAACGGTGCTCGGGGCCGAACCGCACATCCAGCTTCGCGGCGAGGAACAGCCGGTGCAGCCGCTCGACCTCCTTCGGCAGCAGCGCGTGACGGACCCGAAACGGGTTCCCATCGGCGTCCTCGAGGCTGACGACGATCTCGCTCTGATACGCGCCCCCCAACTCGCTGCTCACGAAGTCGACCGTGTCCTCGGGCTCGAGGTAGGCGAACGCCATGCGCGCCAGGAAGTAGTCGTCGTCAGGCTCCACCTCGAGCCGCTGACGCAGATCAGCCACGGCTCCCGATAGCTCGCCGTTTCGCATCGCACCCGAGCGTACCTTGCGTATCAGGTCGTCCAGGCCGCGGATCAGCTCGGCCGAACTGGAACGAAATACCGTCTCACGGAAGAAACGAAGCCGGGCCTCGGGGTACGACCTGGCCAGTCGATCGAGCCCGTACGTGTCGTAGAACTCCTTCAGGGTTCTGGCGCGAGCTTGCGGGGTCGCGCCCTCGTTCAGCCGCTCCCAGCGACGGTAACGCTTCGCAGCGAAGTAGAGTCGCATCGGCAGGAACCCGCGGCCGCGCACGGTCGACACATAGGCGCGCAGCGCCGCCTCCAACTCCCCCGTGGCGCCCGCTTCACCCTCCAACGCCCGTTCGTAAGCAGCCAACCCGTCCTGTTCGCCGATAACCTCCAGAACCGATGAGAAGATCACGTCCCAACCGACGAGGCCGTTCAGGCAATCGTACTCATCTTCAATAGCGGCGACGAACCGCTCCCTGAACGACTCGAGCATGGCGAGCAGACCCTGGTGCTCGCAGCGGACCGACAACGATACGATGCGCGAGCCCCGATGGTAGTCATGGGTCGGCACGATGATGTCGGTCGGACTCAGTTCCGCAATCTCGCAACGCCTGCCCGTCCGATCCCAGAAATCCACGAACGCGCCCATCGCACTCCACGCGAGGAACGGCCACAGTAGACCGAGTTGCTCACCCTCATCGGCGCGCCGCGCCAGTCGCTTCAGCTCACGGTCCAGCGTCGCACCCGGTATGAACTCCTCCGTCCACATGTCCTGCTCGGCAACGTATCCGCCGAAGTCCTCCACCACCGGCTCCCTGTCGCCCGACTCGCTGCAGAGAATCAGCCAGTTGATCTCCTGTTGCACGTCTCCCGGGGCCAGCGACTGGTTCAGGTTGGCAGCCAGCTCGTAGGAGTCGTTGCTGCGGGTCTGGACCGTGATTCGGTATACCGCCTTGCCGTGGCGCTCACCCACCAAGCGAATCCAGACACCGCCCGGTGGTATGTCGGTCAGCCGGATCACCTTGCCACCGTACAGCAGGAATATCGATCCGCTCAACAACGGTGTGTTCTTGATCGCCGACAGCAGACGCCTGCGGTCGTCCTCCCCCATCCCTTCCTCGAAGACGATCACGTCTTCCCAGCGATACTCCTGACCGGTCTCGGTATCGACGGCTATCATCATCGTCGGGCCGAGCCACTGGAACAGCCCATCGCGGAGAGCGGCGCGAGCTTGCTCGGCTCGCCTGCGCAGGCTGCGAGTGCCGGCGAAAAGATTCGCACGCACAAGGAACACTCGGATCCGGCGAAACAGGGTGGGGTGCACGGCGCCGTAGTCGGCCAGAAGGCCAATCAGTGTCGCAGCCAGGCGCTCGCTCTCCTCGTCCACCGCCGCGCCCCAACAAGCCTCCCATGCCAGGTCGGCGAACGCCTCCACCTTCGACTCGGGTAGGCTCCGCTCGCAGAGCACCGCGCTCGTCTCGGAGTCGATCAGAGCCGCGTCTCTCGTCACGAACCGCCGGACGGTGGAGCGGAAGCGCGCCGACTTCTCTACCGGCACCAGCACCTGGAAGGCGCGCCGTCTAACTTCCACCGAATCGGCCGCCGCTGCGCGCGCCAGCAGGAATCGTACGGGCTCGGCCAGCGCCCCCTCCTCGCCGCCGGCGATCACGCGCTCCAACAGGCGGACGGCGCTCAGCGCACTCGCCCCATCGGTGGTGGTCAACATCCGCGCCGCGTGATCGAGGTCGAGCAAGCTCCACTCCGCGTGGCGGCACGCCTCCTCCAGCCTCTCGCGGTCCGCCGCTTGCGGCCGCAACGGCTCGGCGCTTCCCAACCATTCGATCGTCTCGGCAGAGCGGCCCGGCCGTTGCCTGTCGTCGAGCTCCAACGGCACGAAGGCGAACAACTCGGCGTTGCCCAGCCACAGCCGCGGCGTGGCCATAAGGGAGCCGAGATCGAGCGCCTTCCCCTCATAGCCGTAGAGGCACGATCCTACCCGCACTCTGTCTTCAGCCAGCCGCCGCACGGTCAGGCTTGTCCCGAGCGACGGGAACGCCAGCCTCTCGCCCTCGACGGTCACGTCCTGTGCCGTGAGCCCCACCGTCTGGAACAGCCAATTGGGAACCGTGAGGTTGACCGTGCCGACCTCGAGAGAGGCCCGGCGGTAGAGCGTCTCGACGACCTCGGCGAAGTTCTCGACGACGACTTTGCGGCGCGGCGTGCCTTTCGGCGTCAGCTCATCCCGCTCAGGATCGAGATCGCGATCGATGATCGCGAAATCGACGATGCGCTCGAAGGGCGCCACGAACTTGTTGACCGACACGACCAGCGAACGGAAATGCGCCCGCACTTCCGCTGCAGGTAACGATGAGAAGTCGAGCTCCTCGTAGTCCGGGTTCGGATAGATGAGCAGGGTATTGTACTCTTTGTGGTCTCCGACCAGGAATGCGCGACCGACCGACGCGAACTCGCGAAACAGGTTCTCGATCCGCTGTGGCGCAATCGTCTGGCCTTTGGCGTTCTTGTAGATCTCCTTCTTGCGGTCGACGAGCCGGATGTGTCCCTCGCCGTCCATCCTCATTAAGTCACCGGTGTGCAGCCAGCCGTGCTCGTCGAACGACGGCCGGCCGTCCGGCGGATCGAGATACCCCATCATCACGTACGGTCCCCGGATCAACAACTCGCCGTCCTCGCCGAGCTTCAGCTCGATTCCCGGGAGCGCGACCCCCAGCGAGTTGTCACGGTACTGGAAGGGCGGCGTCATCGTGATGCCGCCCGTCGCTTCGCTCATCCCGAAGCCACTCAGCAGCTGGATCCCGCGCTTGTGAAAGAACCGGAATATCTCGCTGTCCAGATGGCCGGCTGCAGAGAGACCCCACCTCAGCCGGCCACCCGTCACCTCGAGCGTCACCGCCTGGAGCTCCTCCTCCGGCCCGTGAAGAGGGTCGACCCGCCTGCCGATCACCTCATACAGCTGGATCCACTTCCTGGGAACGCTGATGAAGACGGTGGGCCGGTAGCGGGCCATGCCGTCGACCAGAGCCTCGACCGATGGATCGCCCAAGAAGCAATACTTCGCGCCCCAGAACACACACCCCAGCATCTCCAAGTAGCGGCCGAAAGTATGGAACAGCGGCAGGTAGCAAAGGAAGACGTCACCATCACCGAGCTCGGGCAGCGCCAGCGCCCGCGCGAACCGCTTGAACACCAGGTTGCGGTGCGAGTACTGCACACCCTTCGGCATGCCGGTCGTGCCCGACGTGTACATTATGGTCGCGCGATCACCGATTCGAACCGCAGCGGACCTCTCCCGGATCACTGACGCGGGTACCTCGCTCGCCCGCTCCTCAACCTCACGTAGTGTCGTCACCCGCCCGGCGCTTCCGTCCGAAGGCTCCATGCTGATCACGTGCTCGAGGTCCGGCAGCGAGCCCTTGTTCTTCTCGACCTTGTCCAGCTGCTCGCGACCCGAGCAGACAACCGCTCCCACCTTCGCGTGCCGCAGGATGTAGCCCACATCGGCGTCCGTCGCGTTCGCCGGAATCATCACGTTCTCGAGGCCCGATGTGAGGCAGGCCAGATCGACCAGCGCCATCTCGATCCGGTTTTCCGACAGAATCGCGATCCGTGCCGCCGCCTCGGGATGGTAGAGTGCGGTGAGCCCACGGGCCAACGCCTCGACCCGCGCGGCGACCTCGTCCCAGGTGAGACTCGCGCCGCCACCGGGCGTCGGGACCTCGAACAGAACCTTCGTCGCGTAGGCCGCCGCCCGCTGCCGGAACAGCTCACCCACCGTCAGGTGCGACGCCTCAACCGCTGACAGGATCCTCTCTGCCCACAGTCCGGTCGACCCGGCGCCAGCGACCCGCCGCAAGAATGCCGGACGCCGCAGCACGTCGAGGGCCTGCCACGTCAGTTCCCGGGTACCGGGGTCGAGCGGTTCGCCAGCCTCCGCCAGACGCTCCACGCACCGCCCCAGGGTACCGGCGATGCTCTCCGGGTCCAGCGCCCCGAGAATCGAATCGCGCTCGCCAGACCCGCGGATCAGCTCGACCGCCTCGCGATCCACGTCGATCGCGCCCGGATCGTTCGGGCCGCGGCGGCTCGCCTCGTCCAACGCGGCCTCGACCCGGGCCAGCACATCAGATTGCAGCACCTCTTCCCCAGCCATCTCGAGCCAATCCTACTCTCACGGGGTTACGGTCACAATGAGGCACCGGACGCTCGCCCCCGAGGCGGCGGCGCGACGAAATGAGCGGGCCCGGCGCACAGGCGCCGGGCCCTCGCTGTGGGGGCGGCCGTCTTGACGGCCTGGGTGTTGGGGCTGGAAGACGCGGTTAGCGTCTTCGGTGGAAGTACGCACCCGACATGGAACCACGCTATCGAACCCCTATCATGCCCCTCTCTCGCCGGCTATCAGGTAAGGTCCGGACCGATCAGTCACCGATCACCCGGCGATCAGGTAGACGCACGACCCGATCAGGCTGCCAGCATCGCGACCGCGGACCGTGGTCTTACCAGACCCCTGGGATCAGCCGATAGCGTACTCGCTGTGCGTAATCCTCGTACCCGTCCAGCTCGTTGCGCAGCATCCTGTCCTCGAGGGCGGTGCGCACCACCATCAGCGCCGCCAGTATCGCGGCCGGGACGAAGCCCCAGAGTGAACCGAGGGCCACGGTCAGCCCCAACATCAGCAGGTACCAACCCACATAACCCGGGTGGCGCACGTAACGGTAGGGGCCGCCGGTAGCGACGTAGTGGCCGCGCTCCCTTTGGATGCTGACCACCTTCGAGAAGAACTTGTTCTCCGCCATCGCCCACAGGAAGATCAGGTCGCCCACTACCACTAGCGCCAACCCCGAGACCTGGATCCACGGCGCGAACGGCGGCGACCACCCGTAACGCTCGTCAAATCCGCCCAGCAGCACGACCGCCAGCGCGAACGGCGCCATCCCGCCGGTCACAATCCTGTCCCACCTTCTGGTGCCGCTCCCACCACGCATCCGCTCCCAGATCAGATCCGGATTCTTCACCAGCAGGACCGCCATGTTGATACAGACCAGGACGACCATTACCCCGATCAGAGCCCAGCCCATCAGCCAATCCCAGCGCCCGGCCGGCAGAAAGAACATCAGCGCCAGCAGCGGAACCGAGACGACGATCCGAATCGCGCCCTCGACGATCAGGACCCTTATGCCCGGTCGATCGTGGCTCAATGGCCGAGCTCCGAATCACGTAGCTAATGGCCGACCGGACCGCCGCGGTGGCCTGGCACGCCGGCTGGCGCAGAATTTGGCAGTCGACTGCAGTTTAGTACTTGGCGTGGACATCCGGGAGTGGCGCCCGCCACCGGCTAGGCAAACACGCCGTGCAGGGCAGCCGATGGTCTCACATCTCCTCGAACAGTTCCTCGATCAACGGATGAACGTCTACGATCTTCACTCCGTCACTTATCAACCGCCTCAGCACTCCCACGGCCTGGGGGCCGACCAGGCAAACATCGGTGAAGTCTAGGATTACCGCTCGACCCTGCCCGCGGTACTTCGAACACTCCTCCTCGAGCACCGAGGACCAGCTGCCGATGACTTGACCCTCGACCTTCAACCTGACGAGCGCCGCGTCCTCGAAGACCTTGGTAATCCAGATTCCCATCGCTGCCCCTCGCGACTCTACTCCCTCCCGCCGCTACACACCCACCGCGAGCCGCCGCTCCTCTCTCGGCTCTATGTATCCCTCCTCTACTGCGTAGTCGTGTAGCTGCCGCTGCAATATCTGCCGGGCCCGGAATAGCCGCGATTTGACCGTGCCTAGCGGCAATCCCAATACCTTCGCGACTTCCTCGTAGCTCAAGCCCTCGACGTCGCTCAGTAACAGCGTCGATCGATACACCTCCGGCAGCTCGGCGATACAAGCCAAAACCCCCTCATCGATCTGCCCATCAAGGAAACGAGACTCGGGATCCTTGCCCTCCATCGGCTCGACAAAGGTGATTTCCTCAACATCGCTCAGATCCACCGTCTGATCATGACGCCGCTTACGCCGGTAATCACTGATGAACACGTTCCGCAGTATCGTGAACAGCCAGGCCCGCGCGTTCGTCCCGCTCCGAAACCTGTGCCACGACCGGAACGCTCTCAGCATCGTCTCCTGCACGAGATCCTCCGCCTGCACCGGGTCCCCGGACAGCATCAGCGCGAATCTGTACAACGCATCGAGGTGAGGCAGTGCCTCGACCTCGAACGTCTTCCCTCTCGTCTCCGCTATGGCTGTCGCCGTCGCGTACATATTTAGGCCACCCCTTCGGGCTGTTTCCATTGCCGGCCGACCGGCCGCCTGCCTTCCTGAGCCGGTCAAAGGCCCGCGCCACCCCGCCACGGGCCGAAATCGAACTCCCATTCCTTAAGGAAGTTTCGGGCCAGACGAAGCGCCCACCGACTGGACACTCTAACTCATTGCTATCATGAAAGTTTCAAGGACCAGCCCCAGTCCCTACGCCCACTCCGGCCGGCTCTCGGCTCCAATATATTGGAGGGTCTACGCTATTTTGGAGAACCCCTCACCGCGGGCGCTCGATGCCCAGCTTCTTCATCCGGGCTTCGAGGGTGGTGGGCTTGAGGTCGAGGAGGGCGGCGGCGCCGGCGGCGCCTCTGACGCGCCAGCCGGTGGCCTCGAGGACGCGCGTGATGTGGTCGCGCTCCAGCTCTTCGAGGGTGGGGATACGGGACGCCCCGGCGGTAGGCGAGTGAGTGAGCCAGTCGCCGAGCTCGAGTTCGGCGCCGGTCGTCAGGATCACGGCGCGCTCGATCACGTTCTCCAGCTCCCTCACGTTGCCGGGCCAATCGTAGGCCATGAGCGAGTTCATGGCGGCTTGCGGGATCGACTCGATGTTCTTGCCCAGCTTGACGCTGTACTTCATGACGAGGTGTCTGACCAGCAACGGGATGTCCTTCTTGCGCTCGCGCAGGGCGGGCACCGCGATCGGGAAGACGTTCAGGCGGTAGAACAGATCAGATCGGAAAGTCCCCTGCTCGATGGCATCCGACAGGTCCCGGTTGGTGGCTGCGATTATCCGGACGTCGGTCTTTCGGGTCTGCGAGTCACCCAGCCGTTCGAACTCGCCTTCCTGGAGCACCCTGAGCAGCTTGTTCTGGAGGTCGAGGGGGATATCACCGATCTCATCGAGGAAGATCGTCCCGCCGTTCGCCAGCTCGAACCGTCCGATCTTGCGGGTCGTTGCACCGGTGAACGCCCCTTTCTCGTGTCCGAACAGTTCGCTCTCGATGAGCCCGGCTGGCAGAGCGGCGCAGTTCACCTTGACCAGGACTTTCTCCTTCCGGCGGCTGGCGCTGTGGATGGCGCGCGCCACGAGCTCTTTGCCCGTACCTGTCTCGCCGGTGATCAGCACCGTCGAGTCGGTGCCGGCCACCTTCTCGATGGCCTCGTAGACCGACTTCATCGGCGCTGTAGTACCGACGATCTCCCCATAGCCCTGGATCGTCTCCAGCTCCTGCTGCAGATAGACCATCTCCTCGTGCAGCCGCTCGAGCTCGGCCTCCGAGCGCATCCGGTCGTTGATGTCCCGCAGGATTATGGCGTAGAGCCGCTGCTCGCCGACCTCCACCAGTGACACGGTCGCCTCCACCGGAACGCTCCCGCCGTCCGCCCGCAGCGCGGTCAGCCCCTCGGGCGACCACAAGTAGCAGTAGCGGCTCTCCGCACGCTGCACCGCCCTCACACACTGATCGAGCACCGCCCTCGAATCGACGCAGAGGAAATCACGGAACGAGCTGCCGAGAGCATCGCCGGACGGGCAGTTGAAGACCCGCTCCGCCGCCTGGTTGAACATCGTGATACGAAGCTCCGAATCGACGATCACGATCGCATCCATCGCCGACCTGAAGATCGCGGCGAATCGCTCCTCGCTCGCCCGCAGCGCCGCCTCCGCTTCTTTCCGCTCGCTGATGTCATGGGCGAGCGCGACCCAGACCTTACGGCCGGCCTCCTCCAGAAGCCCGATCCGCACCTCAACCGGAAAGCTCGTCCCGTCCTTCCGTACGTGGCGCGCTTCGACCGACAACGCCTCGCCAGGCCCGAGTTGCCCCAGTACCTCGCTCACTTCCTCCGCCGTACGGTCCGCAAACTCGGAAACGCCCATGCCGAGCAGCTCGCTGCGAGTGTAACCCAAGCTCTCGCAGGCTCGCCGATTCACGTCCTGCACGCGCCCCTCAGCATCGATCACGAAGAAGGCCGCAGCCGCATGCTCGACCAGCGTGCGAAAACGCGCCTCACTCCGCTGCAGCGCCGCCTCCGCCCGCTTGCGGTCAGTGATGTCCAGCAGGAACGCGATCGTATAGTCGATCCTCCCTCCCGCCTCCCGCTCCGCGATCGCCGCGAGCAGCAGGTCCAGCACCTCACCGCTCTTCTTCACAAACTGGACTTCAACATCTCTCGCAAACCCGGTCTCCCGGAATGCCGGGAAGTGCTGCTCCCGCGCCTCCCGCCGCGACGACTCGGTCATGAAGTCCGTGACCTTCCGCCCCAACACCTCGTCCCGTTCGTAGCCCAGTACCCGCAGCCAGTGCTCGTTGACGCTGACCAGCTCCCAATGCTCGTTCAGAGAATGAATCATCACCGGCGAACTCTCGAAGAACATCCGGTACAGCCGCTCGCTCCGACGCAATACGTCCTCGATGCGAGCCTGCCTGCGGTAGTCGCCTCCCATCGCGCTCGATACCGTGCTCACATGCTCCCGCTCTTCCGGCCTATGCTCCCGGGCCATCATCTTTCGCCTCTCGGTAACTCCCCCTCGGCCACCCCTCCCAGCGACGCGAGAACCCGGTTCCGCAGCCCTCGCGACCACCGTCCACATCCCCCTCGCCTCCTCTCTGGATCGACCGGAAGATATCCCAGCGGCCGGGGACTTGGAACCGGGTCCGCCGAGACGGTCCCGGCGGTGCCCGCGGAGCGGCCAGAACCTGTAATGCAAACCACGTCTTTGCCGCCGCTTCCGGTGGCCCAACCCCCAAGTCCTTGTCATTCAGCCAACGAGACCTAACTTAGTACGACCCCTCCGTTGCCGTTGCCCTAACGCGGACAGTCGAGGAGGCCAATGGGAGATCAGGGCCACGGTAGTTGGCGCCGCAGCATCAACAAGTACGTAGGCTTGGTTACGGCCATCATAGGTATGGTCATCGTCCTGAGCAGCTTCCTGTTCTTGAGCAATCTCTTCGCTTGGTACGCCACGATCATGGTCGGGCTGCTGGTCGTGCTGGGTGGCTTTCTTTACGGCGCACACCCGTTCCTCACCAGCGAGCGCCGCTATTTCGCGCTCCGCGAGGAAGTTGACCGGTTCATCCTCCTCGTCCGCAAGCTCAACGCGGCGGCGATAGCGGCGGGCGGTGGTCCGGAGTTCGAGCAAGTAAAGGCGGAGATGCTGAAGTCGGTGGAGCGGATGGCTGAGCTGGCCGGCAAGGAGGGTGACGGCTCGCAGGTCGCTTCATAGGCGGCCCACCCTCTCTCCTCAACCCGCCCGTCGGGCCGACAGCTCGGGTTCCGACCACTACTATTGTGGTGGTTGCCCCAACACGGGGCTCCAGGCGAAGTTGCCCTTGCTTCAATGGCCCTACTCATCACAGTAGCTCTTTAGCGGCGCGGTCCAGGCTGCGGTAGCCGAGTGCGGCACCACGGCCGCCGACACGGAGAGAGCATGATGGATGCCCCGGAGCAGACCCGCAGGCGGCGGTTAGCTGCAGTGCTCGCCTTGGCACAGCAAGCCCGCCAGACGTTCGAACGGTTTCCATTCGCCATCCTATCGGCGATCGCCGCCGCCCTCGCGATGCACTTCGTCATCGAGTTCGATTTCGGCTATGAGCGTACGGTAGCACCACTCTGGCCCATCGTGATGACGGCGATCCTCGGCATCCCGCTCTTCTACGGTCTGCGCGTCCTGGCCGAGAGCCGCGGCTGGCCGAGCAGGCTACAGCTGGCGGTCAGGCTCGGCGGGTTGGTCGCGCTCGTGGTCTACTACCTCGTCCTACCAGTCCCGGTCAAGGGTGCGGACATCGTCAACTATTTATTGCTGCTCGCCGCCGTCGTGCTGGCGACCTCGTTCCTGCCCTTCCTCGGCCGCGCCGCTGAAGAGAACGGGTTCTGGCAGTACAACAAGGTCATGTTCCTGAGGCTCATCAATGCGGTCCTCTATTCGGCCGTCTTCTACGTCGGCTCTGCCCTAGCACTTCTGGCCTGCGACGCGCTACTCGGCTTCGACATCGAGCCTCGAACCTATAGCCAGCTCTGGTACTGGATCATCCTGATCTACAGCAGCTGGTTCTTCTTGGCGGGCATCCCGCGCGACATCAGGGGTCTGCAGCATGTGACCGACTACCCGGCGGCGCTACGTATCTTCGCCCAGTACGTGCTCATCCCGCTGGTCGTCGTGTACATGATCATCCTCTACGCGTACATGGCGAAGATCATCGTTCAGTGGGATCTACCCAAGGGCTGGGTCGGTTATCCGGTGATCGGGGTGTCGCTGGCCGGCATGCTCGCGCTGCTCCTCGTGCATCCGATCCGCAACAATCCGGAGAGCAAGTGGGTCGTCCCCTACGCGAAGTTCTTCTACTGGGCCTTCTACCCGCTGATCGTTCTGCTCTCCATCGCGATAGCCACTCGGATCTCGGATTACGGAATGACCGAGAACCGCTACCTCGTGGTCGTGGCAACGGCGTGGCTTCTGGCTGTCGCCCTTTACTTCAGCTTCCGGCGCCATGCGGACATCAGGATCATACCGATCTCGTTGTGCATCGTTTCGGTGCTCGCCGCCTTCGGACCCTGGGGGGCGACCGCCGTAGCCCGACGCAGCCAGCTAGATCGCCTGCGCGAGATCCTGACCGCCGAGACGGTGATGGTCGACGGTGAGCTCGACCGGACGACGAAGGCCCTCTCCTTCACCCGCAAGAAGCAGATCAACAACATCGTCCAGTACGTCATCGGCTACCACGGCGGCGACCGGATCCGCGACTGGTACGCCGAACCCGGCCGGCTGCCCGACCAGCTGACGCCCCAGGCCGCCATGCGCGAGATGGGCGTCGGCTACATCAGCCGCCGGCATCTGCAGCCGGAAGGTTACGCCATCGACTCACCGGTCCCGAACCCGGTCCCGGTCGCCGGCTTCGACTACGTCTACAACCTCGATCGCTCCTTCTCCGACACCACCCACTGGTCCGCGATGCTCGACCCGGCAAACGAGCTCTCGATCGACGGCACCACCCTGCAGCTCGCCAGCCCGGCCGATCCGGCGAGTGCTCTGCGCGTCGACCTCGCCCCGACGCTCATCGCGGCGCGACTCAGCCAGGAGCGCGACGAAACTGTCCTCGAGACCGAGAACGAACGGTATCGGCTGCTCATGTACGTTAGCTTCGCCAGGGGGGGCGGCGAAGGCGATTCCATAACAGTGGAGAGACTGGAGGCGACGATCCTCGTCAGGGTGAAGTAGCCGCGGCTGCGGCGGCCTTCGCGGCAAGGTCGCCGCGTGCTTGCCGACGGGCCAGCACTTCTTGCCGACGGCCCAGCCAGTAGCCCACGGCGAGCCAGACCACGCAGACCGGCACCGCCAGGAAGGCGAGCGCCGACATGCCGACGCCGAACCACAACATCGCGCCGTAGAACCAGGCGCCCACCTGATCGCCGCCCCGGTACACGAAGGTGTCGATGATGTTCTTCGCCTTGTACCTCTCCTCGCGGCTGACCACCGTGTACAGGACCTCCCGCGTCGGCCGTGCCACCGCGTAGTTGCTGGCGCGGCGCAACGTCTGAAACACCACCAGCACACCGAGGAACGGCCACAGACCCAGTCCGCTGAAACCCACCACGCAAATCGCGGGCAGAATCGTCAACGTCACCGCAACGCCCAGCCACTTGATAAACCGACCCGTGAGAAACGCTTGCGTGAAGATCGCCAGAACGTTCACCGCCAGATCGATCTTGGCAAGGAACGCCGTGCGCGCCAACCGGTCGGTCATCGTCACTTCGATGATCGCCGTCTGCTGGAAGAACAGGAAGGTGGCGGCGATCGTGTAGAGCAGCATGTAGGTGCAGATGCCCAGTAGGTAGGGGGACCGCAGGACCTGCGCGAAGCCCGCCAACGCGCCTCCGCCGATCGGCTCCTCAGCCGACGCGTCGACCGCCGCCGCATAGCCGCGCCCCGGCTCCGTCTCCGGCAGACCCCCCACCCGGATCCCCGACTCCAACGGCGGCGTCCGACCGCCGGCCGTCGACCGCCTCGAGAGGGCGTGGACGCACCAGACGGCGAACTCGAGCAGCGCCACGGAGATCAGGATCAGGTAGACCGGCCCGATCAGTTCCACCAGACCTGCGGTCGTCGCCGCACCCACGATCGCTCCCAGCGTCCCGCCCATGGCCATGAACCCGAACATCCGCTTCCCCTGCTCGTTGCGGAAGATGTCGGCCATGAACGCCCAGAAGACCGAGACCACGAACAGGTTGAAGACGCTGACCCACCAGTAGAAGCTACGACCGATCCAGATCTCCGCGCTCTCCGGCGCCCACTTGAGCAGCGCGAAAAACACGAGCAGGTTGGCCGCGAAGAACCGGTAGGTGATCGACACGAACCGCTTCCGCGGCAGCTTCGATACCAGCGCGGCGAACGGCGGGTGGGCCAGCAGCATCAGGATCAGCGTGCCGGTGAACAGGAACGGCAAAGTCCGTGCCCCGCTGAACACCGCCACTTCGTCCCGGATCGGACGCAAAATGTAGTAGCTGGCGAGGACGAAGAAGTAGTAGGCGCACGATAGAACTAGCGCGCCCACCTCCTCGGACCTTACATCGACCGCCCGTTGTAGGAGCCGTGTGAGAAGCTTCGGTCTAGCTTGCGCCAACGATGCTGTGCTCGGTTATGTAGTGATCGGTGATAACTCGTGTCCTCCGGCAAGGCAGCGTCTGTTACTGACTACTGATCACTGATTACTGGTTACTGATCACTGACTACCGATTACTGATTACCACCCTCGCGCCCATGCCACGCGGCGAGTACTTCGACCTCACGCTCCGGCGCCAGTCCCGCCCGCGGATTCGCCCGCCGCTCCTCCGGCAACGTCTTCCACCAGTCGAGCGTGTCCTTGGCGGTGACGGCCAAGGGCCGATACTTGAGTCCCGCGGCGACGGCGCGCGAGTTGTCAAAAGCGCTGAATCCCTCCATGCCGTCACGCGGCGGAATCCAGGCCGGCATGTGTCCCCACGGCGAGACCTGGTGCTCGGCGAGGAAGTCCGCGTTCACCCAAGTGAAAGAGATCTCGTTGCTGACGACCGCGCGTATGCCGTAGAGCAACTCGGCCATGCTGAGCGGTGACAGCGGGCCGACCGCGCTGTAGGTGCCAAAAGCGCCCTGCTCGAGCAGATGGACCTCGAACTCGGCCAGGTCGCGGGCATCGATGTACTGCGTCGGATCCGTCGGCTCGCCCGGCGCCATCACCTCACCGCCGCGATCGATCCGTACCGGCCAGTAGGTCCAGCGGTCCGACCGGTCGCTGGGTCCGACAATGAGGTGCGGCCGAACGATGATGGCGCCGTCGGGGAAAGCGTCGCGAGTTTCCTGTTCGCACAACGCCTTGAGCGCGCCGTACGTTTCGCCGGTGACCTCCTCGATCGTCGGGTCGTCGATCGTCGCCACCGGATCCTCCTCGGTGATCCCGATCTTGCTGTTGTCGGCGTGCACCGATAGCGACGACACGAACAGATAGACATCCGCCGTGTCTTTGAGCAGTTCAGTCGTTTGCCTGACCCAGCGGGGGATCGAAGCCGAGTTGTCGATCACCGCGTCCCAATCGCGACCCCTGAGCGCTTCGATATCATCATCACGGTCGCCTATCAGTCGCTCGGTCTCTGCGATGAGCTCCTGGTGCACCGTCGGCTCAGTCTGTCCACGGTTGAAGATCGTCACCTCGTGGCCGCGGGCCCGAGCGTAGTCGATCAGATGCGGCCCGCTGATCCCGGTACCGCCCAGAATGAGGATACGCAGCGGTCTCTCCGCCTGCGGCACCTGCCGCTCCTGCGTACACGCGTCGCCCAACAGCCCGAGGCCGAGGGCGCCGCCGGCAGCCGCCGTCACCTGTAGGAACTCCCTTCTCGTTGCACTCATCGAGCCCCCTTATCTGGACCGTCCTCCATCTCCCTCTCCATCTCCCTCTCCATCGCCATCCCCATCGCCATCCCCATCGACCCCCCTCCTCGGAGGACGATGACGACGGCGATGGCGATGGCGAAAGATCAGCCAAACTAGCGACCCGCGCCGCCCCTGGCCACCCAGCTGACTGGTGAAGGCGGGATTGCGGCACGATGGCCTCGCACTAAGCTTGTCACGTCGAAACAGACGCCAGGAACAGGAGGATCCCGTGCTACGATTCGCCGCGTTCAGCGCCACACTCGCCCTCGCGTTTCCCGCGCTCGCCGCCGCCCAGGACGCCCGGGTGGATGCGGCGGTCGAGCGCTACGCCGCCGACATCATCGAGCTGCGACACCATTTCCACCAGCACCCGGAGCTCAGCAACCGCGAGTTCGAGACGGCGCGCATCGTGGCCGCCCACCTCGAGATGCTCGGCCTGGACGAGATTCGTACCGGTATCGCACACACCGGCGTCGTCGGCATCCTCGAGGGCGCGCGACCCGGACCCGTCGTCGCCGTGCGCGCCGATATGGACGCCCTGCCGGTGACCGAGGATACACCCTACCCGTTCAAATCGACCGTGCGCACGACCTATCTGGGGAAGGAGGTCGGCGTCAGCCACGCCTGCGGCCACGATGTCCATACCGCCATCCTGCTCGGCGTCGCCTCAGTGCTGGCCTCGATGCGCGATGAGTTGCCAGGGACCGTGATGTTCATCTTCCAACCTGCCGAGGAAGGGCCCCCGCCCGGCGAAGACGGCGGCGCCAGTCTCATGATCCGGCAGGGCGTCCTCGAGAACCCACAACCCTCCGCGATCTTCGCCCTGCACACCAACCCCGGCCTCGAGGTCGGCCACGTCGGGTACACCTCGGGTCCGATCTACGCCTCATCCGACCACTTCCGGATCACGATCCGCGGCCGCCAGTCGCACGGCGCCGCACCCCACCTCAGCATCGACCCCATCGTGATGGCGTCGCAGGCGGTCATCGCATTCCAGACTATCCGCTCCCGCAACCTCTCGCCCCTCGAGCCCAGCGTCCTCTCCGTCGGCATCTTCAGAAGCGGCGAGCGCTTCAATATCATTCCCGCCGACGTCTACATCGAAGGCACCGTCCGCGCCTATAACCCCGACGTGCAAGACACCGTCGAGCGGCGCATGGACGAGATCCTCGCCGGTATCACCCAGGCCGGCGGCGGCTCCTACCAGTTCACCTACTCCCGCGGCGCTCCCCCGACCATCAACGACCCCCAACTCGCCGACCGCGCAGCCGCTGTCATGACCCGCGTCCTCGGCGACGAGTACGTGCACGTCCTCGAGCCTTTCATGGCCGCCGAGGACTTCGCCTTCTTCGCCGACCTCGTGCCCGGATTCTACTTCACTCTCGGCACCACCAAGCCCGGCACCACCTCCGGCTGGAATCACGCCCCTGACTTCATGGCCGACGACACCTCTGTACCCGTCGGTATGCGGGTGATGGCCAACTTGCTCCTCGACTATCTCAGAACCCAGAGCGACACCGCCCACCGCTAGCCGCAACGCTCACCCGGCCCCTCCGGGCGCTCCAACTCGCCACTTGGGCCCCGGAGCGTGTCCAGGTGTTGTCAATATGCGTTACTTGACAGACCCTTGACATGCCCCGGCCCCGCCCTTAGCTTCCTCGACATTCACTGGACATGGCGCCCCCTGGGCGACCCGCACTACCCGCACTTCACTCGGAGGGAGCAGGAAAGATGAGAAAGAGACCATTCACTTTGGTGGCCGCCCTGCTGGGGCTGGCGCTCACCGCTACAGCTTGTGACGACGAGGACGAAGGCATGGGGCCGGATCCGATGCCCGAAGCCACGGTCTCGTTGCGTGTCGTGCACGCGTCGCCTGACGCTCCGGCGGTGGACGTCTATGCCGAAGGCCTGGAGGAGCCGCTGTTCTCGGACGTCGCCTACGGCGACGTGACCGATTACCTGATGGTGCCGGAGGGCACGTACAACATCCAGCTGCGTGGCGCCGGTGCGCTGCCGAGCAGCAACCCCGTGTACGAGACCGGCGACCTGGCGGTCTCCGAAGGTGACATGATCACTGCGATCGCCACCGGATTCCTGGGGTCGATGGATGCCGATGATGAGTTCCGGGTGCTGCCACTGTTCGAGGATTTCACTGATGCCGGGAACTCGGCTCGCGTTCGAATCGTCCATGCGTCGCCTGACGCCCCCACCGTGGCGATCGACGTAGGCAACGATGGCACGCCCGAGATCGCTGCTCTCGATCGTTTCGCCGAGACCGGGCAACCGGGTGTCGAGTTGCCCGCCGGTGCTGCTTTGCAGATCGGCATCTGGGCCGGCAATCCGCTGGCGCGTGTAACGGCTTTCACCACGCCGGCGCTTCCTGCCGGCGGCGAGCTGTTCGTGATCGCCATCGGTTCGCTGGAGTCGCTGCCGCGCGAGGAAACGGGCTTCTCGCTGCTCGCCGTCGGCAGTGATGGGGCGATCGGCCGGATCGGGCAGAACCCGGTTGTCTACGCGTTGCACGCCGGACCCGACGCGCCGGCGGTAGACATCTTCGCGGGTTCCCTGGAACTCGTGGATAATTTGTCGTTCGCCGAGCTGTCCGGCTCGATTCAGGTGCCGCCAGGCTCGTACACCTTGGACTTCTTCGGCACGACCGCAGGGTCCACGCGTCCGGGCGGCGCTGCTGCCGCGTCACTCGACACGCCCACGCTGGAGGCCGGTCAGCGCTACCTGGCCGTCGCCACAGGCTTCCTCGCCCCGGAGATGGGTGAAGAGGCCTTCCGGCTCGCCGCGTTCCGTGACGATCTGGAGCTCGTCAGCAGCACGGCGCGGGTGAGTGCGATTCATGCCTCGCCCGACGCGCCCGCTGTCGACATCGGCACGGTGAACGGCGGCTCGATCGATCTGGTCGTTTTCGAGAACGTCGCGTACCCTGAGGGCAAGCCCCAGACCGGCGCCGACGTCCCGGCCGCCGCTTTGACGCTGGGCATCGCACCGACCGGTTCGGTAAACCCGGTCGCCACCTTCGACATCGTCACCGCTTCCGGCCTGCGCGCCTTTGCAGTGGCCGTCGGGGCTCTGGCGCCCGACAACGGAGAAGAGGCTTTCCGCCTCGTGCTGGTGAACACCACGGCGGCGCCGTGGACAGCGACTCCGGTTAACCCGAACTGACGCTTTTCTACCACGGCGGGCGAGCGCGCAGTGGCGCCACCCAGGCGCCGCGCTCGCCCCGCCACTCCCCTCACAGATCTCCGTTCCGTTAGACGCCGCGACCGGGCGGCCTTGCGGCGGCACCGGCGGCCCCGCCATGCTTAGTCTCTCGGGCCCCGACTTCCCAAGACACCGTGACCCATACAGGCGAGGCGGCCATGGAACGCAGAACCTTCTTGCGCACGGGATTGGCACTCGGAGCAGGCGTTGGAGCGGCGAGCGTCGGCGGAGTCGCGGCTCTGACCGACCTGGCCCACGCTTACACCTCACGGTCCGACGGCCCGCTACTGCTCAACTCCAACGAGAACCCGCTGGGCCTCGCCCCGGCCGCGCGGCGCGCCGTGATCGACGGCATCGCCGAGGCCAACCGCTACCCCGACGGCCGCGGCGAGCTGGTCAGGGAGCTGGCGGCGCTCAACGGGGTGAAGGAGGAGAACGTCGTCCTGGGGTGCGGCTCCACCGAGGTCCTGCAGATGGCGGTGCAGGCGCTCGCCGCCCCGGACGCCCGCCTGATCCTCCCCGAGCCCACCTACGAGGACGTGCCCTGGTACTGCCGGCCACACCCCTACAGGCTCGAGAGGGTGCCGCTCGACGGGCGCTTCGCCCACGACCTCGAGCGCATGAAGGAGCGCGCCGCCGCCGCGCCCGGTCGCGTCGTCGTCTACATCTGCAACCCGAACAACCCGACGGGCACCCTCACGCCCAGCGCCGAGATCGACGCCTGGATCGAGTCCGCCCCCCAGAACACCCACTTCCTCGTCGATGAGGCCTACTACGAGTACTGTCAGGACCCGGGCTACTGGACGTGCGTCAAGTGGATCGCCGAGCGGCCCAACGTCATCGTCACCCGCACCTTCTCGAAGATCTACGCCATGGCCGGTATGCGACTCGGTTACGGGATCGCCCACCCCGATACCGCCGACCTGCTGCGCAGCTACATAGGACGGAACAACGCCAACCACCTGGCTCTGGTCGCCGCCCTCGCCTCACTCCGCGACGCCGAGCTGACCGAGCGCAGCCGCCGTGCCAACGCCGAGGGCAAACGTATTCTCCAAGAGTGCCTCGACGAGCTCGGCCTCGTGTACCTGCCCAGCCATACGAACTTCGTACTGCACCGCATTACCGGAGATCTGCGGAGCTACCGCGAGCGGATGCGCGACCGCGATGTCCTCGTCGGCCGGCCGTTCCCGCCGATGCTCGAGTACAATCGCGTGTCGATCGGGGCGCCCGACGAGATGGAACGGTTCACAGAAGTCCTGCGCGACTTTCGCGCAAAAGGATGGGTGTAAGGGCCCGATCTCTTTCCAACCTTGGACAGCCCACATTCGTCCGCCGATTCTCGAGTGGCAGAAGCGGCTGACAACTCCCTACGCTCGACGTTCAGCGGTCGACGTTGTCTGATTGCCCGAACGTCGGATTTCGGAAGTCGGATCGCGGGAGTCGAAGTGCAGCCGGGATCCGATAGTCGGATGTCGGCTGTTCAATATCGCAGTAGTAGTGACCTCAATACTTGACGACTGCCACGACAGGAAAATGGTCCGAGGGATATCTCCCATCGCGTGACGTCATCACTATCGCCGCCGACTTTACATTCCAACGCTCCGAGACCAGGATCGCATCGATCTTCGCACCCGCCGTCCGCCCTGCGAAACCGTTGAAAGTTCCGACCTCTACCGCATCAGGATGAACCACACGGAAGCTGTCACGTAGCCTGAGATCCCGCTCCCCTGCGCCCGCACTCAGCAGGTACAGCATCGCCGGATTCTCCTCGCCGGCGTTGAAGTCGCCGGTCACGATCACCGGATCGGCGTGTGCCCGCGCGCTGATCCGCTCGAGCAGCAGCTCGGCGCTCCGCTCTCGCGATTCCTGCGACTGGTGATCGAGGTGTAGGTTGTAGATGTAGAAGCCGCGGCCCGAGCGCTTCTCTACCAGCCGCGCCCAGCTGCAAATCCGCGGCAGCTGTGCACCCCAATCGACGGAGCCGACTGTTTCCGGCTCGTCCGAAAACCAGAAGCTGCCGCTCTCCGAAACCTCGAATCGATCTGACTTGTACAGGATCGCGGAATACTCGCCGGCTTCCCTGCCATCGTCGCGACCCACGCCCAGCTCGCCATAGCCCGGAACCGCCGCCCCAATCTCGTCGAGCTGGAAGCGCAGCGCCTCCTGCACGCCCACCACGTCCGGATCGTGCTCGCGAATCACGTCGAATACGAGCTCGCGCCGCTGCGCCCAGCTGTTCTCCCCGTCGTTCGCCGTACCGTAGCGGATATTGAAGCTCATCATCGCCAGCGGCTGACTCTCCGGCCGCAGCGCGCAGCTCACGACGAGTGCGAGCGCAACGACCGCGAGAACACGCAACCGTCTGCCCATCCCCATCGCCATCGCCATCTCCATCTTCATCTCCGACACTCCACCACCACCGTCGCAATCTCGTACGGGCTCACCGACACCCGCACCAACCTCCCATCGACTACGAGCGACTCCCCACGATCCTCGAGCAGATTCGCCCGCCACGCCCCACCGACCTCGCAGGCCAGAGTCACCTGCGCCTCCGCCGGCCGCCCATACCACTCCACCAACCTGAGAACCCGGGCCTCGGAGTCCTCGGCCCGCTTCAGCCAGGCAAGCTCGACGTTCTCGGGCTCGGTGGCGGCGAACGACACTTCCGCTCCCAGCTCTCCCCGATGCTGCGGCTCGACGGCGGCGACGAGCGGTACGTTGTACTCGGCGGCGTGACGCACGGTACCCGCGGCGCGCCAGTCGCCGGCGTGCGGGTAGACGGCGAAACGGAAATGGTGCGTGCCGCGGTCGGCCAGCGAGTCCGGCCAGACCGGCGAGCGGAGCAGCGACAGCCGCAGCACGTTGCCCCGGTAGTCCCAGCCGTACTTGCTGTCGTTCAGGATGCTCACGCCATAGCCGGCGGCGGACACGTCGGCCCAACGATGGCCCGGCACCTCGAACTTCGCACGCTCCGCCTTGGTACGCGGGCTCCCGGTGCGGCCGATTGTGCCGTACGGGATCTCGTAGGTCGCCGAATCCGCATCGACGCCCAGCTCGAACGCTACTTTCACCAGTTTGCGGTGCTCGTGCCAGTCCACCTCGTTGCGCACGTCCAAGTACCGGGAGCCGCGCGCCAGCACCAACGTCTGCCTGAAGACCGACGCGCCCCAGCGACGCTCGAGGTCGATGCGCGCCTCCCGCTCGCCGGCGGCGCTCTCGACGTGCCGCACGTCTTGAACGTCCCAGCGGTCGCGCCAGATCACGATGTTCCAGGCGTCCCACTGTGCCGGCCGGTCGTCGAAGACCTGCAGAACGTTCGCCCGTCCGTCAGGCGCCAGCACCTCACGCTCGTTCGCCTTGTCGTAAAGCCGCACGATCTCACCCGTCAGCGTATCGATCTCGACCCGCAGGTAGGCGTTCTCGATCCAGTGCGGCCCGGCTCGCGGCTCCGCCAGCCTGCGGTCCTCCCTCGACATCGCATCACCCGGCAGGTGCACGACCCGCGCGCCGTAGGCCGGTACACCGCTCGCCGTGATGACCGTGCCCTCGCCGTCGTCGCCTTGAACCACGACGGACCCGCTGCGCTCCCAGCCCAGCGGATTGAAGACGACGACCGCCCGACCGCGCCCCCGCGTGTCCATCCGTGCCCGCAGGTCGTCGAAGACGGCGGCCGTCAGCGGTTCGATCATCGACCAGGCGCTGTCGTAGAAGATCTCAGCGTCCTCATAGACCTCTCGAATGCTCGAGCCCGGCAAGATGTCGTGGAACTGATTGAACAGGACCAGCCGCCACGCCGCCTCCAGTCGCTCGCGCGGGTACGGCGTCGTCGCGACCGTCGCCAGCGCCTCCGCAGTATGCAACATCGCCTCGCTACGACGGTTCCGCTGCTTGACCGAGGCCTGAGTTGTGTAGGTCCCGCGATGGTACTCCAGGTATAGCTCATCGTTCACGACGGGAAAGCCCGCGCCGCGCTCGGCCCGTCGAACCGTTTCCAGCGCCTCCAGCGGCCGGTCGTAGACCATCGCCGGGAAGGTCGGCACGCGCCGCAGGTCCTCGGCCCGCTCCAGCATCTCGATCGTCGGGCCGCCACCGTGGTCGCCGACCCCGTACAGCACCAGCTGGTGGTTGATCCCGGTACGCTCCCGGTCCTCGACCCGCTGGGCCACCAACCGTCCCGCGTCGAGATTGTGCGTGTAGCCGTACGGGTTGTAGGTGAGTACTCGCGTTCCGTCGGGCCCCTCCCAGTACAGGACGTTGTAGGCGAACTCGGTCGAGTCGTTCCAGCGCATCTTCTGCGTCACGAAGTACTCGAGACCCGCGCCGCGCAGGATCTGCGGGATCGTCCACGGGTAGCCGAAGCAGTCGGGCGTCCAGGCGACCTTCGACCGGCGGCCGAAGCGGCGCTCGAAGTAGCGTTGGCCGTAAAGGCCTTGCCGGACCAGCGACTCGCCCGACGGCACGTTGAGATCCGATTCGACCCACCAGCCGCCGACCGGGACCCAGCCGCCGCTCTCCACCGCCGCCTGCAGCGAGTCGGACAGCCCCGGCTCCAGCCGGTCCAGCATGTCGTAGAACGCCGCGCTGCTGCCGCTGAAGATGTAGCCGGGAAAGATCTCGGCCAACTTGAGCGACGTGCGCCACGTGTTGCGGATCACGTCGCGCGTCTCGCTCCACGGCCACAGCCACGCCGCGTCGATGTGCGAGTTGCCGATCAGGTGCAGCGTGTCGCGTCGGATCTCCGAGGCCAGCGGCGCGTACGCCTCGCGGTAGCGCCGCACGAGCTCCTGATACGCCGCCGCGCCCGGCGCACCGCGCACACGCAGCCATTCCGCCGGCTCGGGTCGCTCGATCAACGGCGCGCGCCCGGTCAGCGTCCTCGCGTACTCGTAGCCGTCGGCGTACTCGGCATACCCGATCTCGCGCGCCCGCACGACCGGCATCATCCAGAGCGGGCGCCCGGGCTCCGGCACGATCTCGATGCGCAGCGCTTCGCCGGCCCGGCATGGCGCGCACAGCTCCACGTCACCGGCCCGCCATGCCGCAGAGCGACCATTGACCCGGTAATCGGCGTTCCGGCCGAGCCCACGGGTGACCAGATCGATGCCGAGGCCGTCGAAGGCACCCGGAATCACGAGTTCGGCGCTGAGACGGACCGGCGAACCACCCGCCGAATCGATGACCAACCCTCCGACCTCGATCCGGCCGTCCACCTTACGCAGCAGCTGGTCCGCATTCACATGCACCACGGCACGCTCCGAGCCAGCGACCCAACGGGTCGTCGCCACCAACGGCGCCTCGCCGATCGCGGCCCGCCTTAGCGCGTCGAACCCCAGCGACAGCTCGATCTCCGCCGGCTCACCGGGCGCCACCTCGGCGAACCCGCAGCGCTCCAGCGCCCGCCCTCCCTGCTCCAGCTCGAGACTCACATCGGCGAACGGCTCCGACCCCCAGGCGGCGATCGGCAGACGCGCGGCAGCCACCAGCTCGCCGCCCCGCCAGCCCAGACCGCCCCGCAGGAATATCGGCCCCACGGTGACCGTCGGCCGCGGATGGTTGTGGGCCACCAGCCCCGGCGGCTTCACGGTCGAGAGCTCCAGTCCGGCACCGGGTGAGAGGCGCGCCAGCAGCCCGAAGCCGCCGCCCCGGTTCAGCGGCTTGAGCAGCAGGCTGTTCCAGCCTTCCGCCAGTCGCACCGTCACGGAGTCGCTGCCCGTACCCAGGCCCCGCGCCACCTCGTTCACCCACACCCGCTGGCCGTTCACGTGGATGACCAGGTCGTCGTCGCTGTCCGCCACCAGCAGCAGCGTGCGATCCTCCGGCGCGAACACGTAGACGTGACCGTAGGCCGCGCTCCACTCGGTCGCCTGGCCGGCGAAGACCTCGTTCAGGTCCAATCGCCCGAACGGGTCCGTCTCCACCTGGACCCAGCCTTCATCTCCCAGGGTCGGCATGGCCGACGCTTCGCCGCCCATATGATCCGCCACCACGCGCGCTTCGCCTCGCCCCGACGGGACCGGGCCGCGGATCAGCCATTTCGTGACGACCAGGTCCTGCGACCTGAGCGGAGAGACGATGGCGAGAACCAGACCTAGGCAGAACGTTAGACTACGCATCGGCTCACTAACCATTCCGTTTCGTCAAAGGGAGTGCCACGCCGGCCAATCTACGACCCGCCTGCAGACCGACAACCCGCGCCGGCCGCCACGCCGTTCGAGGTAGAGGGCGTGTGGATCCCCGCGACGTCCATCGATCCCCTGATCGCGTCCAATCGGACCGGCCGTCTCCGCGATGCGGCCGACATTGAGGTCCTGGAGAAGATCAACCGGCTGCGCCGCCCGTGGGTTCGACGCGTGCAGCGCCCGCAACTTACAGCGCGTAACGTTCGATCAGTTTCTTCTCCTCACCGACGACCTGCGCCTCGAGCTCCACGTACGGCTCCAACCCGCTGCCCGCCAGCTTCTTGCGGAACAGCTCGTCCAGCTGGAAGACGCCCGCCGAGTTAGACATCTCGATGACCACGCGGACCGGCTTATCTTCGCCCGGCTCCAGACGGACCGCCTCGATCGCGGCAGCCGACACCGAATGAATGCTCAGCCCGCCCGCCTCGAACGGGATGCGCGAGCGCCCCTTCGCGATGTCCAGCGCGTCGGCGATGCGCACGATACCGGCCTCCAGCGTCAGCGGCGCTCCACCCGAGCGATGCGCGATGATCGCGTGTAGCACCTCCGAGCGCACGATCGTCGCTTCGGCCACGGGATAGACAGCCTCCAGCATCGCCTTCAGCTTCGACTGCGCTACGAACAGCGAGAAACTCTCGTGGTCGGCCCGCTGGATCGACATGCCCACGTCGTGAAACAGCGCGGCCAGCGCCACCACCACCTCGGCATCCTCCCGGCTCATGCCGTAGTCTCTGACCACCGACGGCTCCACCCCGCGCTCCATCAGCAGGCGCAGCATGCGGACCGCTAGGTTCGTCACGATCTTCACGTGTACCGGTCCGTGATCCGTCATGCCCAGCCGATCGATCGCGGTGACGTTCTCCGCGACCCACAGCGCGTACAGCTCGTCATCCGCGTTGACCCGCTCGACTAGCCGGCCCAGCTTCTCGTTCCGCCGCGCCGGCAGCACGATCTCGATCCGGTCGGCGAACCGCTCCCCCACGGTCCGGCCCGGTCCGCCCGACCCGCGCCCACGCTCCTCTGCGCCTTGCATACGGCTCTCTCCGTTCTCGGTCGATGCCCTCACTACGCCGCTCCATGCTGGACTACTCGGGCCGCCCCCGCAACCCTGGTGCCCGATTACGCGCCGGCCTAACGTGCAGGGCAACGTCAAACCGGCACCAGCTGAACAGAGACCTTCACATGCCGGAAGAGAGCGGACGAGTCGACCGGATCTACCGGGAGCGGAGGGAGCGCTGCGCCCGGACCCGCGAACGCTGCGCCCGGCGCTCGCGGCGTCTAGCCCACGCACGCCTGGCCGCATTCCTCGGTATCGTCATCCCGCTCGCCCTCTTCCCGTTCGGCGGAGCTGCACCTCCGGCCCTGCTCGGCATCAGCCTGATCGCACTCATCGCGTTCGTCGCGCTGGTCGTCCACCACAACCAACTCAGGCGCCGGCTCGACTGGCACGACGAGCTGGTAAAGATCAACGACGAGGGACGCAGCCGGCTGGCGCGCGACTGGGACGCGCTACCGAGATCGGACGATGTCACCATCGATCCCGACCATCCGTTCGCCGACGACCTGGACCTCTTCGGCCACGCATCGCTGTTCGCCCTACTCAGGACCGTGGCCACGCCGCCGGGCCACGATCGACTGAAGCGCTGGCTCCTCGAGCCGGCCGGCCGCGGCACGATCCTCGAGCGCCAGGCGGCGGTTGCCGAACTGGCACCGTTGATTGACCTGAGGGAGCAGATCACCGCCACCGGCCGGATCATGCCGGGCGCCGACGCCGCCGCGCTGGAAGGCTTCCTGGCCTGGGCCGAGGCCGACCCGTGGCTCCGACCCCGCTCCCATCTCGCCTGGGCGGCTCGTCTGCTCGCGCTGGCGCCGACCGCTCTCATCATTCTCAACGTTGCCGAGATCGTACCCTGGCAGACCTGGGCCACGGCGCTGCTGGTGAACCTCGCCTTCACGTTCACGGCCGGCACCGGCGTCCACCGCACATTCAACCGTGCCTTCGCCCGCGAGAACGAGTTCCAGGGCTACGCCCGGCTCCTACGTACCGTCGCTGAGTCACCGCTAAACTCCTCGGCACTCCTGGACATCCAGGCCGAGCTCTCTCAGGGGCGAACGACGGCCCAGCGCCAAATGAAGCGGCTCCATCGCCTGCTCGCCCTAGCGGAGCTGCGATACTCGATGACCTACATGCCGATCCAGGCTTTAACCCTCTGGGACTTCCACGTGCTCTGGCGTCTCGAGCGCTGGCAGCTGACCGCGGGCCGTCACGCGCGCCGCTGGCTCGAGGCGTTGGCCGAGTTCGACGCACTGGCCGCGCTCGCCGGCCTCCGCTACGAGAACCCCGATTGGGTGTTCCCAGAGATAGTCGAGGACGAGACCCCGACGCTCGAGGCGACCGGACTGGGTCACCCGCTGCTACCCGACGCCGTGCGGGTGGTCAACGATGTCAAGGTCGGACCGCCTGGCACCTTCCTGTTCGTCACCGGATCCAACATGTCGGGCAAGAGCACACTCTTACGGGCCATCGGAACGAACACCGTGCTGGCAGGAGCCGGCGCTCCCGTTTGCGCCTCGTCGATGCGCCTACCGCCGCTCATCCTCGAGACCAGCATGCGAGTACACGACTCGCTGCAGCACGGGCTTTCCCACTTCATGGCCGAGCTCGCGCGGCTCAAGCGCGTCGTCGAGACGGCGTGCCGCGTGCGTCGCGCCGGAGGCGGGACACTGCTCTACCTGCTCGATGACGTCCTTCAGGGCACCAACACCGCGGAGCGGCGGATCGCGGCCCGCAAGATCATCATGCATCTGCTGAGCCAGTCCGCGATCGGCGGCGTTACATCCCACGACCTGGCGCTCGCCGATACCGAGGAACTCTCCGCTGCCTGTGATCCCGTACACTTCAGCGAACAGATCCGGGAGGGGCCGGACGGACCCACCATCTCGTTCGACTACCGGCTGCGCCCGGGCGTCGCCACATCGAAAAACGCGCTCAGACTGCTGCAGATCGTCGGACTCGACGATCCACTTGCGAAAGACGAGCGGACCCGAGAACCTAGGTAGCTCGCTGTCCTTTCTTCAGCGCGCTGGGAGGCAAACGATGCTCGCTTCCATCGATCCGCTACTGATACCGATCATCGCCATCACTTGCGCAGTCGGCATCCCCGCAGTCGCGCTGGCCGCCCATCTCGTGCTTCGTCCGATCGTACGCGACGTCACCAAGGCGATCAGCGCCGGCAAGGCGCAGGTCAACGAAGATGTCGAACGACGCCTCGCCAGGCTGGAAGACGCCTACGAGCACCTCGACCAGAACGTCATGCGGCTGCTAGAGGCGGAGGACTTTCGACGCCAACTCGAGAAAAGCGAAGAGGAAGGTTATGGCAATCGATCTTAGCCACGGCCGGGCTGCACCGACCGATCTCGATATCCACCCATTGATCAGTCAGCGCTGGAGCCCGCGTGCCTTCTCCGGCGAGCCGGTCGAGCACGACAAGCTGAAGCTCATCCTAGAAGCCGCACGCTGGGCGCCCTCATCCCGTAACGAGCAGCCCTGGCGATTCCTCGTCGCCACAACCGAGCAACCGGAATGGCTCGCAAGGCTGCAGGGCTACCTCGTCGAGGGTAACGCCTGGGCCAAGGCCGCCCCCGCCCTCGTCGTATCCGCCTATCGAACCACCTTCTCCCGCAACAATCGACACAACGTCACTGCGCTCCGCGACCTCGGCGCCGCGGAGGAGAACCTGTTCTTGCAGGCCTTCGCCGCCGGTTTCGTAATGCACCAGATGGGCGGCTTCGACCGCGAGCGGCTCAAACACGACCTATTACCCGAGGGGTTCGAGCCGGGCACGATGATCGCCATCGGCTACCCGGGCGACCCGCAGCAGCTGCCCGCCGACCTGAGAGACGGGGAAACCCGCCCACGAGTGCGGAAGCTGCTCAGCGAGGTCGTCTTCGGGCCGCACTGGGGCGAGCCGGCGTCGTTCGTCTAGCGAGGTCATCTTCAGCGATGCGGCGCGGCGGCATCAATACCTGACGACGCCGCGTTTCGCTTCGCTCGCCTGCCGCTCCCTCTACGGGAACCGATAGCCCAGGCTCACGCTCAGCGAGGGATTCAATGTGTCACTCAGGTCTTCGTCTAGCGGGATGCGAAGCTGCGCTCCCGGCTGGAACCTGCCGAACAGCATGCTCACGAACATACCGATCTGGTGGAAGGTCCGCTCACCGAAGTCGAGATCGGTCTCTGTCGCCAGCAACCGACCGCTGAACCCCGCACCTGCGGCGACCTTCTCACCATCGTACCACGCCTGAGCGCTGTACAGCGCCCATAGCTCCACATCATCTCTTAGAGCATCGCCCGTGTCTATCCACAGCACGGGCGCCAAACGCAACCTCAGACCCAGCCCGGGAGTAGACCGCGACTTGTAGTTGACCGCCGCGTGAATCGATAGGACGTCGGGCAGGTAGGCTTCCCAGCGCTCGACGAGGTCGGCGAATGCGCCGACCTCGGCTGCCATTAGGCCATCGCCCTCACTGGGCGCCAGCGGAAGGCGCACCCCGAACTCACCGTGAACGGCGGACTCGCTCCCGTCGCCCTCGATGCCCACGTAAACGTTCCCAAATGCAGTCGCCGACTCATCGATGAACTCGTTATCGATACTGGCGTACGTGAACGGTAACTCGCTCACCAGGAGCATTCTGTCGCCCAGCGGCCAGCGCACCGACACGTACCAGCTCGTGGTGAGAAAGCTGAGATCCGAATACTCGAAGCTCGGCTTCAGAGCCTCGAGATAGACTGACCGGTCGCTCTGCGGCTCGAGCCAGATCGACTGGGCCGCGAGCCCCGACGGCAACGCAACGGCGACCACGCACAGCGCCGCGGTGGAAGCCACGGAATTCACGAGTCTCATGATGTCACCTCCGTGCTAACGCTTGATCTGCACCGGCAAGCAGGACGGTACCCGCCACCACGTCTCAGCCGACATTCAACCGCCCGGCGGTCAAGAGAAAGTCAAGCGTCTTGCGCCATGCTTGCTGGCTGGCATGTCTGAGCGCTAGAATCCGGCTCTATCATTACCCTGCAGCGAACGAGAGACCGTACCAACGCCAGGGAGGTCATATGCGTAAGCAATACTACTACCTACTCCCCTTCGCCCTCACCGGCCTCCTGGTCGGTTGCCAGGCGGAGGAGGGCAGGATCGAGGCCCGTCAGGTCACTCAGTACACGATCGAGGACTTCCTCGGCACCACCAGCGTAATCGGGTCATCGTTCTCACCGGACAAGACCAAGATTCTGGTGAGCAGCGATGAGACCGGCGTCTACAACGCGTTTGCCGTACCGGTCGACGGGAGCGAGCCGATCCAGCTCACCGCGTCGACGACCGACGCCGTCATGGCCTACTCCTATTTCCCGGACGATGAACGGTTCATCTACGGGAGCGACCAGGGCGGTAACGAGCTCACTCACATCTACGTGCGCGAGCCCGATGGAACGAGTACCGACCTGACACCGGGTGAAGGCCTGAAGGCGATCCTCCTCGGCTGGGCTCAGGACGACCGCTCGTTTTTCATCAGCACGAACGAGCGCGATAGCCGTTTCTTCGACGTCTACGAGATCAGCCTCGACGGCTACAACCGTACTCTGATCTATCAGGACCAGACCGGCTACCAGTTCGCCGACATCTCGCCCGACAAGCGCTACCTCGTGTTCGGGAAGCCCGAGACGACGAACGACAGTGACATCTACCTGTTCGACCGCGAGACCGGTGCGATGGAGCATCTCACGCCGCACGAGGGTGAGATCAACTACCAGCCGATGACGTTCAGCCCGGACGGATCGAGCCTCTACCTACTCACCAACGAGGGCAGCGAATTCTCCTACCTCGTTCGCCACGACCTCGAGACCGCTGAGCGCGCGGTCGTGGAACAGACCGACTGGGACGTCTGGTACGGCTACTTCTCGAAGCACGGGAAGTACTTGATCGTCGGCATCAACAACGACGCTCGCACCGAGATCAAGGTCTACGACGCGGCGTCGATGGAGCGCGTAACACTACCCGAGTTGCCGGCCGGCGACATTACGTCCGTCGGCTTCTCACGCGACGAGCAGCTCATGGCGTTCTATTTCAGCAGCAGCCGCAACCCGCGCGACCTCTTCGTCTACGACATGACGGGTCGCGAGCCGCGGCAGCTTACCAGCTCGCTCAATCCGAACGTCGCCGCGCGTGAGCTGGTCGACGGTGAGGTCGTCCGCTTCGCGTCGTACGACGGCGTGGAGATACCCGGCGTGCTCTACCGGCCACACCAGGCCAGCCGTGAGGCCAAAGCCCCGGCGCTGGTCTGGGTACACGGCGGCCCCGGCGGCCAGTCGCGAGTCGGCTACAGCGGGCTCATCCAGTACCTGGTCAACCACGGCTACGTGGTCTACGCCATCAACAACCGCGGCAGCAGCGGCTACGGCAAGACATTCTACAAGATGGACGACCGCCAGCACGGTGAGTCCGATCTCGCCGACTGTGTGGCGAGCAAGGAGATGCTGATCGCCACCGGCTACGTCGATCCGCAGCGGATCGGGATCATCGGCGGCAGCTACGGCGGCTACATGGTGCTCGCCGCGCTCACCCTCGCGCCCGACGAGTTCGCCGTCGGCGTCGACATGTTCGGCATCTCGAACTGGATCCGTACGCTGGAGAACATCCCGCCCTGGTGGGAGTCGTTCCGGGCAGCGCTCTACACCGAGCTGGGCGACCCGGCCGAGGACAGCGAGCGTCTACACAGGATCTCGCCGTTGTTCAACGCCGCGAACATCACACAGCCGCTGATGGTACTCCAGGGCGCCAACGACCCGCGCGTCCTGCAGGTCGAGTCCGACGAGATCGTCGACGCGGCGCGCGCCAACGGCGTGCCCGTCGAGTACATAGTCTTCGAGGACGAAGGCCACGGGTTCATGAAGAAGGAGAACCAGCTGGAGGGCTACAAAGCGATCCTCGAGTTCCTCGACACGTATTTGAAGGGCGTGCCCCAGGAGACTATCGCCGAGTAAACCCCGTCGGATGGCCGGGCGCTTCCAGCTCGCCGTCCGGAAGCCTGACCGCGTTAGCGTACGTACCGGCCTCGGCTTGGCGGACGACCTCGGCCAGCGCCGCGATGTACCTCTCGCTCGTGCCCAGCGTCGCCGCCCGGTAGAACGCCAGGCCACGCGCCTCGGCGTCCTTCCTGCCCTCGATGTCGATGTCGTAGAGCGTCTCCAGGTGCTCCGAGACGAAGCCCACAGTACAAACCGCCACCGCGTCATGCCCTTCCGACGCCAGCTCGTCCAACGATTCGCCCAGCGTCGGACCCAGCCACCCGTCATTCGTCTCGCCCTGACTGGTGAAGGCGAACCGCCAGTTCAGGTCTTCGAAGCGCTCCGCGACCAGCCGGCCCGTCTCCAGCAACTGCTCATGATACGGATCGCCTTCCCTTAGGACCGTCTCCGGCAGGCTGCGTGCCGTGAAGATGACCGGAAGATCGGCCCGATGTTCCGCTGGCACCGCCTCGACCGCTTCACGCAGCCTCTCCTCCACCGCATCGATGTACAGCGGCTCATCGTGATACGACCTGACGCACACGACGTCGATCGGCCTCTCCAACCGTTGCAGCCCCTCGCGAACGTAGTCCACGTATTGGGAGACGGTCATCGTCGAGTAGTGCGGGGCCAGCGCGATCGCCACAGCTTGTTCGATCCCGTCCTCCGCCATCTGCTCCACCGCTTCCGGGATGTACGGGTGCCAGTGCTTTATCGCCAGATAGCCGCGATACCCGCCGTTCGACCAATTGAGCCTGCTCACCAGCGCCTTCATCTGATCCACGGTCGCCTGATACAGCGCCGACGGGCCGCCGACCATTCTGTAACGGTCGCTCACCTCCTCCACCACCTCGTCCGATGGCTCGTCCCCGTGCCGGATGAGCGTCAAGTAGGGACGTACATCGTCCAGCGTCTCCGGCGTACCATTCGCCACTACCAGAAGCCCTCTCAGACTGCTATCCACCATAATCGAGCGATTCCAACCTTGAATGTTCTGCTGTTCTAACGATCCTCCTGATCGCCTTCCCGAACTCGGCCGCTCACTCGCCGCCCTACCTCTACCCTACCCTGTAATACCTCAATCACCACATCGATGTTCGCCATCGACCTCTGCGGCTGCAGGATGTCGGCGAAGATGACCGCCGCCCGCCGCCGCGGTTTGCAGCCGCGCGCTCCCGGCACCAAATTCCGGCGACCGTACGAACCGAGGGGACATGG
>Ga0180438_10000409_pt1 | contig 85335 bp, 71 predicted proteins | sample SS_ome_12_FD_132455 | JGI IMG/M metagenome (GOLD analysis project Ga0180438, IMG submission 132455) | Hypersaline lake sediment archaeal communities from the Salton Sea, California, USA - SS_3_D_2 metaG | ecosystem: Environmental > Aquatic > Non-marine Saline and Alkaline > Hypersaline >... | reverse complement strand
TGCGATCGAGTTAAGTATGGACTCTGCGCGCGCCGAACCGGGTGACGTGCAGTCGGCCTCGTCCTCTGCGTTTGCGCCCTGGGCCGGAACCATAATCGCAGTATGATCCACATCGTTTCGCAGTGCAGGCTGCCTGAGCGCGTTACTGCTCTCCGCCATCCTGGCGAACGCCCCCAGCGCCTGACTCTGAACGGACTCTTCGCTGTTGTCGCCCGCCTTTATGATATCGTTTGTGAAGAACGCTCTGAAGGGGTCCGCGAGATCCCTGTCGACGGCCGGTCCGGTGCCGCTTGAGGGCAAGGGGATGACGGCGATTTCGTCTCGTCCCGGAGGCGTCTCCATTGCCTGCCCGCCGGTTCCGGTGAGTATCCTTGCCGGCCAGACAGGGGCACCGCCGCCATTGCTCTCTCCGGCAGGCCCAAGGTCCGCAAACCACTTAACCGGGTCCCCTGGCGATCCCATCCGGCGGCCGCCCGCCTGCGCAAGCAGCCCCTCCAGGCCTTCGGCATCGCCGCCGGTCATGATTGAGACATCAGCAGAGGCCTCACCAGCGCCGGGGACATGAGTTACCGGTGCTTCATCGACTGCGCGTGCCGAAGTGCAGGGACAACCATCGGGCATCGGAGCCCTGTCGCCTGTGACCGTGTCGGTCGTCAGGGGGCCCATGAGGTCCGTCCCGGCCGATATACCCGAGACTATCACGCCACCCGGAGTCTCCGGACCTTCCCTCAGCGGGGCTTCCTGATCCGTCCCTGGCTCGGCGGCGCTCATCGGCATTTCCATAAGGTCGGTCCCGACAGGTCTTGCCACAAGGGCCAGCAGCAGGCCGAAGAAACCGGCGTTGACGCCGCTCGCGTCATTCGCTTCATGAAGCAAATGCCGGACTGGGGGTCTGCCGCCCGCCTGTCCTGTCACGGCCGTACTCGCTGTGAAACCGGGGTTGATCATCTCTCTTCGCTCACTCCGTCAGCATAAGGCTCAGTCTCGCGGCCTTATCAGGCTCCAATGCCGCAAGGACCCTCGCCGAGTTTCTCGGGTTCATCATCGAAAGGATCTCAACCGCATCCTTGTCGCTCATGCTTTTCACTATGGCCGCCACGCTGCTTGCGTTCATCTGGTCATATACCTTTGCTATCTGCTTAACTCTCTGCAGCCGTTCAGCGTCGATGGGATCCTTGATGACCAGTGGCTTCCCGGCGACGCTCGGAGGCACCTCTTCAACCGTATCCTTGAGGGGCTCGCTTTCCGATTCGTCCTGCTCGGGCTCTTCCGGAGGCGGCGCGGGCTGCTCCGCGGCCGGCTGGGGAGCAGGCTCCGCCGGGGCCGCCTGTGCCTGTCCTTCACTGTTCCCATCGCTGAGCTGCCTTACCACCGCATCACCCGGTATCTCGACGACAATCGGTTGCGCGGGTATCAAACCGGCGAGATACATGAACAGAACCAGGAAACCCGCAAAAGGCACCACCACGATGAGAATCACATCGAGCGGGACTTTGACTTTCTCTAGCAGCTTCATGGCTTATCTTCCTCTTTCCATTGAAGACCTTTTTCAGACCTGAGCGTGTGAAACCTGCCCGCCGTCTCGTCCATGTTCACCTGCTCCACCCTGCGTGCAGCCAGGAGATAGCGGGCCTTCATTTTCTCCCGGAGGTTCTCAAGCGCCTTCTTCTCCCGGGAGCTCTCAAGAAGCAGCTCGCGCTTGTTCTCTACCGCCTCACGCGAGCGCTCGACCGCGCCGGCGCTTTCCGCTATTTCATCAGTGAGTTTTTCCAGATATGCGTAGTAAACGAGCATCTCGGCTATATTCACTCCGCCGAGTTCGGTTTTATTTCCGACCGCCTCGACACAGTCGCGCTTCTCATTGCTCAAGCTGAGAAGGCACTCTTCTTTCTGCATGAGGTCCTTCTTGGCGCTGGCGAGGGCTATCTTGCGCTCGTCCTCTTTCTTCTTCTTCAGCCCCACAACCGATTCGAGCCTGAACTTGAAAGCGCACATAAGGTCCTCTATCCCTGAAGCTCGATGAGCTTCTGAATGGTCTCGTCGAAGTCAGATGATTCATCGAGTCCCTGCCTGAGAAACTCGTTGATCACCGGCATCTTCTCTATTGCCATGTCGATCTTGGGATTGCTGCCTTTGACGTATGCCCCGATATTGATGAGGTCTTCGTTTTCCCTGTAGATCGCCAGGATCTCGCGCAGGTTGTTGGCCGCCGCCCGGTGCTCCGGCGACACTACATCGATCATGAGCCTGCTCACGCTGTCTAAAACGTCGACGGCCGGGTAGTGGTTCTGGTGTGCGAGCTTCCTTGAGAGCACTATGTGTCCGTCGAGGATCGAACGCACTGCGTCGGCTATGGGCTCGGTCATGTCGTCTCCTTCGACGAGCACCGCATAGAGCCCGGTTATGCTGCCGACTTCCGCCGTTCCCGACCGCTCCAGAAGCCGGGGCAACATGGCGAACACCGAAGGCGTGTAACCCTTAGAGGTCGGCGGCTCGCCGATCGCGAGGCCTATCTCGCGCTGGCTCATGGCCACCCGTGTCACCGAGTCCATCATGAACATCACGTCCAGGCCCAGGTCCCTGAAGTACTCGGCTATGGACGTGGCCGTCATCGCGCCCTTGACGCGGATAAGAGAAGCCTGGTCTGAGGTCACGGTAACGACCACCGATTTCTTCAGGCCCTCTTCCTTTAGGTCCTTATCGAGGAAGTCCCTGACCTCCCTGCCTCTCTCCCCTATCAGGGCGATGACGTTGACATCGGCCGCCGAATTTCTGGCCACCATGCCCAGGAGGACGCTCTTCCCGACCCCGCTTCCGGAGAAGATACCGACCCTCTGGCCCCTGCCGCAGGTCAACATCGAGTCTATGGACCTGATTCCGGTGGCTAGGGGGGTCGAGATTCTCTTGCGCTTGAGCGGATGCGGCGCCCGCTGGGAGACCATACGCGACCCGCTTGTCTGTATGGGTCCCTTGCCGTCTATGGGCTGTCCGAGACCGTTGATAACTCTCCCCAGGAGCTCGTGGCCGACGCCGATCGTGAACTGCTCGCGCGCAGCTATCACGCGACAGCCGGGTGAGATCCCGGATATTTCGCCCAGGGGCATGAGAAGCACCTTATTGTCCCTGAAACCGACAACTTCGCAGCGCACTGACTTCGATTCAGAGTCATTCTCGATAAGGCAGGTCTCACCGATAGACACCGTGGGCCCGTCGGACTCGATGACGAGCCCGATCACCTGCCTGACGCACCCGCTCAGCGTGACCGGGTCAACCGAAGATATGACGGCGCTGTATTTCTCGACATCAACCGGCATGAACAGCCTCCACCAGGGCCTTCTCTATCATTTCAACCTGCCTGTCGAGCTGGGCTTCCACAGAGCCCGAGTTGCCCTCGATCAGACATCCGCCTCGCTTGATTCGCATGTCCTCGACTATTTCGACACTGGAACCCGCCCCTGCGGCCTCGGCCCAATCGTCGCTGTGCGCCCGGAGCGCCTCCGCATCGGCCGGGTTAACCCTAATCGTCACGCTGTGCTTGTCCGCGAGGTGTCCAAGCGCGTTCCGCACTATATCCAGTACTACGGTCTCATTGACTTCAGCCATCCTGGTGACGATGCGCCTGGCGATTTCGCAGCTCAGCTTCACCACTGCCTCCTCCGACTCGGTGAGCAGCCTCTTCTTCTGGACGAGGAGGTCGTCTACCATTGAGGTGAAGTTGCTTGCTTCCTCCCGCACCCTGGCTTCCATCTCGGCCTTGCACGAGGCATAGCCCTGCCTGCGCCCCTCCTCGAACACTCGGTTCCTTTCCTCCTCCGCCTTGTCTATCCCGTTGGCTCCGTTCTCATCCTCATAACAGCCGGCGCCCATTATGCCCTCGTCGCGCTCAGGCGAAACGGGGTAGGGCTCTTTGCCGATCTCGGCCCTTCGTATGAGCCTAGACAACAGTGTCACCGGAGCCTCCTCCACGGCCTGGAATGATGATCTCATTGGCTTCCTCCAGGCTCCTTATGACTTCAATGATCCTCAGCTGTGCGGCTTCCACCTCGCTCAGCCGCTTCGGACCCATGTATTCGATCTCTTCCTGAATCATCTCAGCGGCGCGCTCGGAGACATTGTCCAGAATCTTCTTCTTTATCTCCTCGTCCGAGGCCTTGAGGGCCAGTGCCAGGTCGTTGGTGTCCACCTCTCGCAGAACTCTCTGCACGGCTCTGTCGTCGAGCTTGAGGATGTCATCAAAAACGAACAGGAGCTGCTTGACCTGGTTTGCGATCTCCGGACTGTCATCAGAGATGGCGTCCAAGACTTCCTTCTCCGTAGACCTGTCCGCGACATTCAGGATGTCGGCCAGGACCTTGACACCGCTCGTAGCTGAGACGTCCTCTCCCTTGCCGAGACCCTCGAGCTGGCTGGCTAGAATCTGCTCGACCTCCGCGGCGGCGTCAGGCGAAACGTTACCAAGCGTCGCTATGCGCCGGGCCGCCTCGACACGCTGTTCTTCTGGAAGTGCGGCGAGCAGTTTCGCAGCCGCCTGCGACTCGAGATGGGCGACTATAAGAGCTATGGTCTGCGGATGCTCCCCTTTTAGGAACTCCACCACGGTGCCGGAGTCCATCTCCTCGATCTGTCTGAGTGCGCCGCTCGCCTTCCGTGTCTTCATCTTGCCGACGATCTCCGAGGCCTTCGGTTTCCCGAGGGCGACCTCGAGCATTTCCTCCGCCTTGCCGACCCCACCGGCCCCGCCGGTCGCGGCCGAGCCCAGGGCTCCCGCCATTTCCTTCAGGACCCGGTCCTTGACGTTCTGGGGCACCATGCCTATCGAGGCTATTTCATTGGCAAGCGCCTCGATCTCCCGCTCACCCAGGTTCTTTATGACTTCCGCGGAGGCCTCACTTCCCAGCGACAGAAGGAAAATGGCCGCTTTCCTCTTACCGTTGATCTGATCCCAGTTGGCCGGCTCAGCCACGGTTTATTCCCCCTCTTCCATCATTGATTTTATGAGTGACGCGGTTTCCTTCGGATTCTCCACGGCGTAGTTCAGGCCGGCACCCACCGCGACCGGTGCAGGAGCTCTGCCCGCCTTCTCGTCGCCTTGCTGCGGGACCGGCACCTGGTGCTGCATGCGCGGCGCGGCCTGCGGAAGGGCCTTTGACGCCTGTTCAATGACCCGTGCCGCTTTCTTCACGAGCCTGATGATCATGAAGATCGCAAAGAATATCGCCGCGGCATACAGCCCCTTCTTGGCGATAGACATGTAAAACTGCATCTTCATGAACTTCTCCATGCCTCTCTCCTGCTCCTCCAGGTATGTCCTGTCGAATGCAATGGTCGCGATTTCGAAGTAGTCGCCCCTCGTGTCGTCGACTCCCACGGCGCTGCGAACGATACCGGCGAGCGTCTGAAGCTCGCTGGCCGGTCTCTGTACGAAGTTCCTGGTGACTTCACCGTACTGGTTTGTGGTCTCTTCGTATTTCCCGTCCACCATCACGGCGACGGACAGCTTCTCGATATTGCCGACTTCATTGGCTATGCTCTCGACCGTTCGACCCATTTCGAAATTGGTGACTGACGTCTCGCTGCGGTCACCGCTCTCGCCGGCGGTCGTCTCGATTCTCTCTTCGCTCCTCACGACGGCGGTCTCGGGATCGAACCGCTCGGTGCTGCTCTCGATGCGCCGGAAATTGAGGACGGCCGATACCCTGACCACGGACCTGCCCGGGCCGAGCACCTCGTCCAGCAGCGTCTGCGCCTTGTTCTCCAGATAGGACTCGACCGACTGGGCCAGCTCCAGTTGGTTTCCGGGGTCGCCGTCGTCCCCGGGGAATCCCCTCGACATCATCGTGCCGCGCGAGTCGAGTATGGTCACCCTGCCGGGTTCGAGACCCTCAACGCTGCTGGCTACGAGGTAGGCTATACCCTCTATCTGCCTGTTGGTCAGGGTTCTCGCGGGATTGACCTTGAGGACGACCGAAGCCGTCGCCGGCTGCTCGTCCTCCTTAAAGAGCGGGCGCTCCGGCATGACTATGTGCACCCTGACGCCGTCGACTTCCTGCATCTGGGATATGGTCTTGGCGAGTTCGCCCTCGAGCGCCCTGCGGTAATTCACTTTCTGCAGGAAGTCCGTCATCCCGAACAGGTTGCCGTCGAATATCTCGAAGCCCACCGTGCCGCTCCTCGGGAAACCCTCGCTGGCAAGGCCGATCCTGGCGGAGTAGACCTGGCTCGAGGGAACCTGTATGCTGCTGCCCCCGCCCGCAATCCTGTAAGGTATGCTCTTCGAGTCGAGCTCCTGCACAATGAGGCCGGCTTCCTCGGGACTCAAACCCGAGTAGAGCGTCGAGTAGCCCGCCCTCGAAGCAATGATGCCGCCCACCACGATGACGACGACCACCGCCGCCACCGTGCCCACGATCATCATTCGCTGGCTGGGTGTCAGGTTGGTCCACATATTCCCTAGCTTCGAATTCCCTGCTGTGTCCGCCATGTCGCCTCCTGCGCCACGGTCACTGTGGCCGCCTACATCGAGATCTTGGATAACTCGTTATACGCGTTTATAAGTCCGTTCCTAACCTCAACCAGGAGCCCGATGGCCATGTTGGCCTTGTTGACCGCCAGCACGACATCGTGAACGTCCTGGATATTTCCTAGAGCGAAGTCATTTATCGCGGCAGTGGCCTCATGGTCAGCCTGCACGGCATCCTTGATGACGTCCTTTACCATGCCGCCGAAGGAACCCTGTTCCCCTCCCCTGGGTCTGGGCTTGGGCAGCTCCTCGGGCATCTTGAATATGCGCGTCGAAGGATCTATGCCGTTCACTTTCATCCCGCTCATCTGCTTCCTCCTCGCTACATCTCGAGCGCTTTCTTAACCATGCTCTTAAGGGTCGACATCGCGGCGATGTTCGCCTCATACGCCCTTGAGGCCGTCATCATGTCCACCATCTCTTCGACAGGGTTGATGTCCGGGTAGGCGACATAGCCGCTGCTGTCAGCGTCCGGATGGTGAGGGTCATATACGACCTTCACGCGCGCGGGTGAATCCTCCAGAGTCCGCACATCCATCTCGGGCACCTCCACGGTTTCCGCACCTGTGATGCCGGCTCTCGCGCCGCTCATATGTGTGGGCGAAGTGGTGGCGAGTCTGAGCGAGGTGCGGAAGTTCCTCGAGGGCACCCTGGTCTCGGCTGTGATCTCTTTGATCACAACAGATTTCCTGCGATAGGGCCCGCCATCCTGGGTGCGCGTGGTCTCGGCGTTCGCGATATTATTAGCTATCGCTTCCATTCTCCTGCGCTGGGCCGACAGCCCGCTTCCTATGGTCTTCATTACATTGAAGAGCATCTTTGACATTGCGCTATCCCCTCACTTAGAACTGCCCCGTTATGGCGGTTCTCAGAGTCTGCGTGCGCTTGGCCATCAGCTTGGCCGCAGTGGCATAAGCCAGCTCGGCGTCCGCCAGCTCGGCGACGGTCTCTTCGAGTCTGATCTCGGGGTTGTCGATGGCTTCCTCATCCACAACCTCGGTGTAACCCCGGGTCGCCGCCGCTTCGCGCTGCGAGGTGAGATGGCTCTCATGCGTCTTCAGCATCTTGACCTTCCCGGAAGCGCGAGTGAGCTCCTCGGAGAACTCGACTTTCTTGGGTTCATATCCATCCGTGGTCACGTTGCTCAGGTTCTTGACGGCAACCCTCTGGCGGGCGGCGGTCTGGTCCAGTACTCGCTTGAGCCTGGCAGCCGCTCCGTCAGTTGTGATTCCCACGTTTTCCATATTCGCCTCCTGTATATATCAACCGGCAAGTTCCCCACTTCGCAATTTCCGAGCCAGAGTCGGCCCGATCGGCCGGGAAGACGTAATCCGCTATATCAGCGGGGATTACGGCCTCACGGCGTGAGGACCGGTTCCCTCTCCGGGACGCCGACAGCGGAGTTTTTTTCCGCACGAGAAGAAATTCCTTCCTCCTTGTATTGCTTGAGTTTGTTCCGGAGAGTCCTCGTAGTGATCCCGAGCTTGCCGGCGGCGATAGTCCTGTTCCAGCCCACCGACTCGAGGGTCTTTAAGACGAGCACCTTCTCCATCTCTCTCAAGCTGACGCCGGGGTCGAGGCTCATTGAGCCCTTGCGGGACGCGCTCGCCGGCGGCACTATTTCATCCTTGGTGATGAGCGGGCCCTTCCCGATTATGAGAGCCCGCTCGATACAGTTCTCCAGCTCACGCACATTCCCCGGCCAGTCATGCGCCATGAGCATCTCAAGGGCCCCGTCTTCGATTCCGTACACCCTGTTCCGCGCAATGGGCCTGTACTTCTCGATGAAATGGTTGACGAGCTCGGGGACGTCCTCCTTGCGCTGCCTGAGCGAGGGCAGGTCAATCGGGAATACGCTCAGGCGGTAATACAGATCTTCCCTGAACCGGCCCGACTCCATCTCGGCCCTGAGGTCCTTGTTTGTTGTGGCAATGATCCGCACGTTGGCTTTCTGTATGCGGTCACCGCCGACCCTCTCGAATTCCTTTTCCTGCAGAACACGCAGCACCTTTGCCTGCATCTGCATTCCTATCTCGCCGATCTCGTCTAAGAGCATGGTGCCGGAGTCGGCGAGTTCGAACTTCCCCATCTTCTTGCGAAGCGCCCCGGTGAACGCGCCCTTCTCATGGCCGAAAAGCTCGCTCTCCATGAGGCCGTCGGGGAGCGCCGCGCAATTGAGTCTTACGAAAGGCCTGTCGGCCCGCTTGCTCAGGCGCTGTATCTCGCGGGCGACGAGCTCCTTGCCCGTGCCCGTCTCGCCGGTTATGAGAACAGTCGAGTTGGTGGGAGCGACTACGCTCACGAGGTCATGCACTTTCCGGATCTTCCCGCTCTTCCCCACGATGTCGAACGATGGCTTGAGCGGCGAACGCTCCTCCCCGCTGCCGGCGAGGGCGCGCTCCACGATCTCTTCAATCTGGTCGGCGTCGAAGGGCTTCATGATGTAGTCGAAGGCGCCCTGCCTCATCGCCTCAACCGCGCCGTCCACCGTGCCGTAGGCGGTCATCATGATGACTCTGGCCTCGGGTGCCAGCGTACCGGCGGCCTTGAGAACTTCCATGCCGCCGGTACCGGGCATCTTCTTGTCGGTCACAACGAGGTCGTACTTCTTCTCCCTCAACATCTGGATCGCCGTATCGCCGTCCATGGCCTGGTCGACCTCGTGTTCCCGTCGAACGAGAATCTCCCGCACAAAATCGTTCATCAGCGCTTCATCATCGACCACCAGAATGCGTCTGGCGTCTCCCTTCGGTCGCATTGTCATCCTCCCAGGGTTTCCGTTTTCACGGCTACCACCTCGGTATTTCAATAAGGAATCGCGAGCCGCCGCTCTCCCCGCGCTCGTATCTCACTTCACCGCCGTGAAGGGCCGCCATCTTGCGCACATTGGCAAGGCCCAGCCCGGTTCCGTCACTCTTGGTGGTGAAGAACGGGGAGAATGCCCTCTCCAGGACATGGTCGGGCATACCCGGACCCGTGTCGGCTACTTCTATGATCAAGTACTCCCTGGCCGGCAACGGCCTCGGGCCGTCGGTGGTTTCGGGAGTACCGCGGTCTTTCGTATAAAGGCTCACCCTTATTTCCCCGTCCGCGTCCATCGCGTCCATTGCATTCCGGATGAGATTGGTGAGCGCCTGCTTCATTCTCTCGAGGTCCACCTTGCAGTAGAAGGGCTCCTCGGAAAACGAGGTTTCGAAAGAGACCCGCCTGTCCTCGCCCCCGGCGGCGAGCTCGAACATCTCGATGAGCTTTCTCACCTCGCGCACGAGCTCTATGCGCTCGCGCTCGAGTCTCTCGGGTCGGCCCGCAGTCAGGAGGTCCGAGACGATTCTCTCAAGGTTGTCGATGCCCTCCGAGATCCTCTCGACGAGGGCGAGGCTGTCGGGTCTTGAAGCCAGGTCCCGCTTCAGAAGGCTTGCGAAACCCTTGATTCCACCCAGAGGGTTGCGGACTTCATGCGCCACCATCGCGGCTACCTCGCCGATGGTGGCCAGAGTCCGCGTGCGGCTTACTTCCTCTTCCAGGAGCTTCATCCTGGTAAGATCGGTGAGCACCTCGACGGCCCCGCATATTTCATTATGGCCGTCGAGTATGAGCGAAGTGCTGTAGCTCACCGGAACGCTGTTGCCCGACCTGGTAGAGAGGTTCTTCTCGCCTTGCCTCGTTGGGCTTCCCGTGGCGAGCGTATAGAGCGGCGTGGACTTCTCGGGGACGCCGCGTCCCAGGACCTTGTTATATGACTCGCCCTCCGCCTCGGCGTTCGAATAGCCGGTCATGGCCTCGGCGGCCGCGTTTAGGAGCACGACCCTTCCGTTCCGGTCCACGACGACGACGCCGCTGGGCATGTTGGCGATTATGTTTTCCACGTATGCGAGAGTCTCTCCATGGGTTGCGAGCGCGGCCTTGAGGTTCTCGTTCTTCTCCTCGAGATCGAGGTTAATGCCGCCCACGGAGGTCCTGAGCTGCTCGCAGGCCTGCTGAAGCTCCCCGATTGCGTCGGAGAGATTGGAAAGCGGCGAGCCCAGCCCGTCCTTGCGGACCTCGACTCCGCCTGGTCCCGCCTCCATCCCGACTTTCACGCCGTCCTTTGGGCCGGTCGCCATGTTGGTCTTCATGCTGTCTGTCATGCAATCAGTCACGGCGTAGGTCATGCCATCAGTCATGGCGTCCGTCGTGCCGTTAGCCCGCGCATCTTTCACCGCGAGACCCATCTATTTCCTCCTCGCCGATATTCTCAGGCCCCGCTTGCAGACGAGATTCTCAAGCGTCGACTCCTCATCGATGAGGTCCTGGAACTCGGCGACGAGATCCAGGAACTGCTGCTTGGAGTTATCCGAAAGCGGCACGCCGACCTTGCCCGTCTCAGAAGCGCCCAGTGAAACCGTGATCTCACGCGAGAGATCGCGGAGAACGCCCACCCTGTCTCTCTTCTCCATAAGCAGGGGTATGATTTCTTCCATGGACGCCGATTCATTGACCCTTGCCTCAACCGTACTGGAGAGTTCCCTGATGCCGTCGATGACGTCTCTCGCCGATTCCATGAGGAGGGCGAAGTTGGAGACCGCGCAATCCGAGAAGCCGTCATGTCTTTCGTCCATTACCTGCTCCCGGAATTCTCTTCCGATTCGATCAATTCGCTCATGGTCTGACCGAACAGCAACACACATGCCAGGTCGGCCGCGCCTGAAACATATTTCCCGTCGCGCTTGCCGCTCCTGGCTTTAGGAGCACATGTCGAAGCGCAATCCTTCCGTTCATTTCTTCCGCTCTTTCCAGAAGCGGAAATAGATTCCCAGTCGTTGCGCTTCGGCTCGTGTTTCTCTCCGCAACAACGGTTCTGTTTTCTGCTCAGGCAGCGGGGATTATTGAGTGAAGCGCATGGGACATTCTTGCCGTCGCTTTCGAATTGTGCGATTTCTTTTCCGTCTTCGGCGTCGGTTGTCCGGGCTCTGGCCTCTCGCTTCGGGGTCAATGGCTCCAACTTTTGGCTCCTTCCTGTCAATCCCTCGAACCAAGATTCAAAATTGACAACTTTCACCAGTTGCTATCGACAGGACGTGAAAGGACCTTAAGAAAAATCTTCCGGAAACTTGTTCTAATGGTCCCGGCGGGAGTGAGCCTTTAGTGCCGGGCGCGCGTCGCGGGGCCGGCAGGCTATGAACCTGAGATGGCCATCAGGCCTCAACAACTGGCGTCCTCGGGCGTAGGACATGGCGGGAGGACCGAAACCGGATCTGGGACGGGACCCCAAGCAGGGCCAGGACAGGGCCAGGAAAGGGCCGGGGACGCGAGCGGGGATGGTACCGGGAACGTGATCAGGGACCGGGTCGGACACGGGGACCTGGAGGGCCGGAGCCTCAAATGCAAAAAGGCGGGATTTTCCCCGCCTTTTGCATTACTCCGCTCTCCGCTAGGGGCGGGGCTAGAGTCCCCGCCCACCTGAACCGAGAAAGCGCCCCAGGATTCACTACACTACTTCCAGGACTGCACTAAGTCGCCGGAATTAGTTCCCCGCTATTCTGTTATCGCACTCTATTACTACGGCAGTTACCTGCCGAGTCCCCTAAGCCAATCTTTGCAAACAATAGGTAATATGTTACTTATATAGTCAAAACTCCCCGGAATTGTCAAGCTTTTTTCACCCATTTGCTCACAAAAATGGTCCTCAACTCCAATGCCCCCACGAGCTTACCCCAGGCGGGGCCGGATACCCCTCCGGGGTAGGACGTCTCCGAGAGAACTCTCAACCACTTGAATATCCTGGCCCTGCCGGGCACGGGAAGGCCGGCGCGAAGGCGGCTGTGAGGTCAGGGTACCCAGATAGGCTTTGGCTTCTGCTTGAACTTGGAGCCATAGAAGACATCATCGAGGGCGACGAGCGCCCGCCTTGAGGCCGGGACGTTAGCCGCGGTCCACGCCACAGCCCGGTGGAAGGCGGTGGGCGGTTTCGACCACGGGCATACGGTCTGGCAGATCATGCACGCGGCTCCAACCTTGGCCCAGTATAGCAAGCACTTCTCGGCGTCGGCCTTATACCTGAGTGTGCCGTTCACCTCAATCTTATCGCCCGTGGGGATGGCGTTAGCGGGGCAGGTCCGCGCGCATTTGAGACACTTGTTGCAGAAGTCCTGAACGCCGATATCGGCGGGCTCGTCGTGCGCTAGGGGCATGTCAGTCGTGACGCAAGAGAGCCTGGTGTTGGCGCCGTACTTGCTGCTTATCATGTAGCCGCAACGCGCGAGCTCGCCGAGGCCGCAATCGACGGCGACCGGCACCACGAGCACTCCGTAGTTTCTTAGATGATGCGCCCTTGCCGAGTAACCCAGGGTCCTGATGAAACGCGCCACCTGGGAGGCAACGAGTGCGCTCTTTGCATATACTCTCCCCACCTCGAGGTCCGAGGCCTCACCGGGCCCCGCCTTCATCGTATCGAAGTCCTGGGCGAAGGCCATTGCGATCGCATTGGCGTGGCTGACTTCTATCTCATCTCCATAGCGCTTGCCGGCGTAGTGCTCCGGCATTCCGTCGAAGAGAGGCGGATTCGGCTGCTGATCTGGGAAGTAGGGAAGCACCCCCCTGTGGGAGTAAACCCACTCCTCTCTAAGCGGCCCCACGCCGGCAAGGTCTGCACCGAGGTGCAGCGCGAGCGCCTTCACGATTCTGGAGTTCTCCGCGGGGCTCTTCCCCACCTCCGGGCTCAGGGGAACGCCATCGACGCAGTCTGGGAGTCCAAGGTGGGCTATCGGGGTGAAAGCACCCTGGTAGTACGCCTTCTTCCAGCCGCTCTCGCTGCGGTCGCGCTTTGCCTGAATAAACGCGCCGATCTCGCGGTCGACTTCCACGAGCTCGGGATGCCGCCGGTGGTACTCGACCTCCTTCGGCGAGCCGGGCTCGAGGGCTTCCCGCGCGAAGACATTGTCGCGCTCATCGTAGCGCTCGATCTTCCCGACGACCTCGTAGGTGGGCTCTTTCATTACTTCCTCTTATATAGCCAGCGCGCCGCGGATGTCAACCTCCGTACCCAACCTTCGTGTAAATCACCGGGCTGGGCATGTGCCAGCCGGGAACATGAGGGGAAACAAAAGGAAAGCGGGGCTCGCGAGGAGCCCCGCTTGTTTATCGTCCTTCTAAAGACCCAGCTTCAGGCCGTTAGCGGACCGATATTATCTTGTGAACCTTCTCAAACTCGTTGGTCTTCATCCTCACGAAATAGACGCCGGGCGAGGACTTGCTGCTGTCCCATTCCATCTCATAGCTTCCCGGCTCGAAGACCGAATCGGCCAGCGTGTTTACCACTCTCCCCTGCACGTCGAACACCTCGACGGCCACGGCCGCAGTCTTCGGCACATCGAAGCTGACCCTGGCCTGCCCGCTCACGGGGTTGCGGCCGGCAATCCTGAGGGCAAACCTTACCGGCAACGGCTCCATGTCCCCGGGATCGATCTTCACAGAGGCGAGGTCGGCGGTCACCTCGACATCGTCGATGTACCACCCTTCCTCAGTGGTGTAGCCGTCCGATCCGAACTGGAACCTGATCATTGCGCTGCCTGTATATGCCGAGAGGTCGAATGTAACCTGCTCCCATCCGCTCGTCTCCCCCCAGCAGGGCGTATCGCCGTCAAACGGGCTGGCCGAATTGGGATAGATGAGATGCGGGTAGCCGCCATTCGGCGTTATAAGCGTCCATGAGTATCCACCGTCCGTCGAGATCTCGACTATGCCGCCGTCCCATGTGTAGGAGCCGGTGTAGGTTTCAGCGTCCATGTAATGCCAGAAAGTCAGGGTCGCATCGGGACCCAGACAGAGCGCCGGCGTCACGAGCGCGCCGTTGCTGTAGTCAGAGTAATTGGCCGAACCCGCGCCCCCGCACTTCCATGAATAAGTCCCGCCGCCTGTATGATTGCGATAGGTCTCCATGTGCCACTCGTCCACGTATCCGTCATTCACTACCTCATGCGCCCAAGGCCCCTCGCCGCTCTCCATATCATCCGATATTAGGCCGCCGGTCGTCATGCTGGCTGTATCATATGCCTGACGGCCGCTGGCGAGCTGGATGTCAAGGTCCAGATCTATCTCATGGAACATCGGACATCCCGTGGATACTTGAACCACAAATGGCGTCGCAAGCTGCGCCTGACCTTCCGAGGCGATGTTGGCTACGTAGGACTCGTCCTGGAGTACCGTGGCATATGCGTCGCTGGTGCTAAGATACACCGTGGCTCCTTCCGCGTCGCCTGAACCCGCATTGCCCAGGGTGAAGGTGAGCTCCACAGTTTCGCCGGCCTCGAGGCAGCCGTCGACATTCCCGACGACCGAGTCATCGATTAGAAGGCCTTCCACGGCCAGAACGGGAGCATGTGCGGTGAACTGGACATGCCGCGTTACTGCAGTATCCGAGTAAGCCAGATAGACCTCCAGGTCTATGACCTCGCCATCCGGCACATCGGGGTCGGCGATAAACACCAGGGCCGAGCTGGCGGTTCCAAGGCTGCCAGCCGGAATTGATGAGAAGGACGTGGTTGAGTCCACAACGCTTACATAGAGGTCACCTGACCTCAATGTTGCCGTAGCGTCTGTTGCCGTGCCCTGGCCGATATTCTCGGTCGTTATTATCGACTCTATGTATTCGCCATCATCTACGAGTCCGTCCGCATTGCCCGAGCTCCCGCCGGAACCGTCGTCATCGACCGGGTAATCGGTGAGAATGAGCAGAGCGCCGGTTGCCTCGGCGACCGGAATGGTGTCAATGTAGGTATAGAAGTTGTGAGCCATCACGCTGACATAGAGCTCGCCGGTCTCGAGGGCCATCGGGTCTAAGTAGGCATAGCCGTCGGCGTCGGTAAGATCGCAGGAATAGGTGGAGTCACTGTATATGCTGACCCTGGCCCCCTCAACGCCGCCGCTGCCCGTGATCCTTACGGCGACTTCGTTTTCACCCACATAGATCGTCTCAGGAAGGAGCGCGGTCACGGTGCCGGGTACACCCGTCCAGATGTCCATGGCCGGATCGCCCAGGACCACCAGCTCATAGTATACCCATCTGCCGGGGCCCGTGGCGTCTATGAACGGGATGTTGTCCACTCTCGAGTCAACATCCGCGAGGCCTATGATGGTGATGTCCTCGGCGAACATGGCGTCGAAGAACTGCCTGTCATAATACTGGCTGGCCCCGCGCGTACTTTCATGCGCACCCCAGCCATAGCGGGTATTGCCCACAAATGCAACCGTTCCATACTGGTGCATCGTGAGGTACTCGCCTATGCAGTCATCCGTGTACCCGCCGCTCGATGTCCTGTTGTCGAAAGACGCCGCATAGCAGCCCTGCGTGTAAATCACGTTGTAAGTATTGCTGACCCCGTCTGCTGTCAGGCTCGGCATGTCGCTGTTCACCATGCGGAGGCCGTAAGTAGTGTTGCAGTGGCCCAGGTGATTCACTATGTGCTGGCCGCCGTTCAGGAGCGGGAAGAGATCGTATTTGTCCCATTCAGCCGGAGCGATATCCCTGTCATAGAGCGTGGTCACCGTGAAGTTGCCGGGGAAGCCCACGGTGGTATAGCCGTGAGTGCTTGCCCCGTCCTTTATTTCATCCTTATAGTCCCCGCCCCATGTGGGATCGCTCCAGAGAAGCTCGCCTAACATGAGGGCGTTCTCGATATCTCCCGTGACCGGGGTTCTCTGGTACTTAATCATCTTATTGACGAAGTAGTTGGCCTCTGTGAGCGTGCTGACCGAGGCCCGTCCCGATGATATCTCGGGCACGAGGTCGGCCTCGGGTACCTCGCCCCAGAAGCTGTCGCCGTCGGTGTTCCAGTTGCCGTCCAGGCCCATGTAGTAGAGGTCGGCCGCGATATCGCTGTCGGTTGTGCCGCCGGCATCAGCGTACAGCCCGCGATGGGGTAGGATCTCATCATCGCCGCCAAAGAGCACAAACTCCGTCTCCCAGTTCTGGTATGCGTCTATGATGAAGTTCCTGATCTTCATCTGCGTATCGTCACCCGGGTAATTGCTGGTTATGTCGGAGACGAGCACTATCTTGGTTCTGTAACCCTGCTCGTCCTTGAGGTCCTTGAGATTCTCAAAGGCGCTCTCGAGGGTCGAGTTGGTGATGATGACGTAGGGATAGGTCTCCGAGGCGTCGACTATTGACGCCAGCGGGGCCGGGAAGCTCCTCGCCTCGTAGGAACGGGCCTCCGCTATGTCCTCAACCATGCCGGCAAGACGCTGAACGTCTTTGCGATTGCCAGCGCGCAGGCTCCCGATAGAGCGCATCAGCTCCTCTTCACTCGGCCGCGTATCGACTGTGATATCGATGCGCGAGGAAAAAATAAGAGCATTGTTCGCGGCGGCGTACACGGCAGGATAAACCCTAAGAAAAGCTATGCTGTAACCCCTGAAGACTTCCGTGCTGACATGTACGACCTGCTCGGCCGGGAAGGCGTCCTCGCCCCCGTAAATGTCTTCGTCGGCGAGCGTCTGCTCATACGGACCCTCCATGCTGAGCGGATACTGCTGCTTAGCCCATTCGAGGGGATACTCGAGAGCAAACTCGGTGGTATTCGAAGTCGCCACCCGGACGCCAGCGACTTCGTGGCCCTGCGGCAGCAGTATGCTCATGCCGTAGGCGGGAAGCAGCGGCTGGCCGGGAAGTCCCACTTCAAGGCATCCCTTTATGCTCACCGTGCTGAAGGCGCCCGAGACTCCTATCTCGGGGTCCTGGAAGTCGACCGTCTTCTGGATCGCAGAAGCGGCGACGCCCGAATGTGAGATAATGAGGATTGCTGCAAAGAAAAGACCGGACAGTCCTAGCCCTCTTTTCAATGTAATTCCTCCTTATTTGGCGCCAAAGAGGCGCAATTATACACTAAATACAGGCAGGAGCGGGACTCCCCGCTCCGACTACTTCCAAGATATTCTACCACATAAGTTATTAGAAGTCAAAAGGTTCGTGGCGCCCGGAATCCTGTGCTCCTCACCCGCAAGTCTACGAGAAACGCTGTTACTTCTCCACTGCACTCTCGAACCGCTCAAGCTGCTCCCTGTAGTAGCTGTCCTCCGGGTCAATCTCTATGGCGCGCTTGATGGTGGCGATGGCCTCCTCAACCATGCCGTTCCGGAAGTAGGCCTCGGCAAGAGTGTCGATTATGTAGCCCTCGTCCGGCGAAAGCTCGACGGCCTGCTTCGCCGCCGCAAGGGCTTCCTCAAGGTAGATGTTATTGATTGCGCAGAACCAGGCCAGACTGTTCAGGCTGCCCGCATCCGGTTCCTCCTCGGCCATGCTTCTTACCAGCATCGCGCCTATGCGGTCTTTCTCGAGGTCTGCCATGCGCGCGTCGCCCACCGATTCGTAATGGCTCATGTACCTGGCATGGGCCTCGATCAGCCTTCCCATCTCATGTATGCGGTATACTCTTATGAGCTCGTTTATAGGGTCTTCGTGGTCTTCCACCCTGAGGTCGGTGTACTTGTAACGGTATTCGGGGTATTTGTCGCTGGGCCGAACCACCAGAATGGCGGCCGACTGCATGCCGCGCTTGTCTCCCCCGGCCGCCTGACCCGCGACGAGGGCCTGGAGGAGTTTCTCGCCGAGGTCGCCTTCTGTCTCCTCATATGCCCGGGCCATCCCGGTAACGACCTCCTCGGACACCAGTATATTGCCCTGGCAGGAGTAGCCGGGACCTTGAGCGGCTCCCGCCCAGGCCGAGCAGCCCGTACCGGTGAAGTTGAAAGTCCCTCCCCGCGCGTCCACTATGCCGAGCTGCCTGTTTTCCCGCCCATCGTCCGCCTCAAGGAGCATTTTGCCTACCTCTTCAGCCGAGTAGCCCTGCCTCAGGAGGTCGAGCCCGTTGGGGCCGAAAGAACGGTTGGTCTGCGACTGAGTCGCGATGGCGCCGACACCCGCCTCGGCCCAGGAGACACCCTGGCCGACCGCAAACGCTCTCGACTGAACCGCGACGCCGAGCTCTCCCGTAAGCGAATCATAGGCCACAATGGAAAAGGTCCCGGTCGGGGCGTTCCCGGCGAGACATACTGCCGGAGTGAACACCTCCGCAACGCACATCGCCGCCAGCATCAACACCGCGGCGGAGATCCACCGGCTCTTTGCCGGGATCCCCGCACTCCTTATGTGGCGCCTTGCCATCTCATGCCCCCCTTCTCAGGTGATGCCCTGGCCGGGTGCACCGGGGCACTCCAACCTCGCCAGCTCGCGCTCCACGAGGTAGAGGTTCACCACGTCTTCCTCGTTGTACTTGAGGAGTCTCTTCAATGACTCCTCGCTCCCCAGAGTCCATTCATGCCAGAGCCGCATGGCATCCTCGCCGGTCACCCCGTCGGTGACGCGGCTTATGTCGAGCTCCTTCTCAACCGCCTTAAGCCCCCCATAGAGCCCGTGCCTGTGGCAGTGGTCGGCGAGGTCGGTGGAGTCGAACTCGCAACGGAGGTCGATCCCAAGGATTCCCTTTATCACGGGTAGGTCGAACCTGTGGCCCCAGAACGTGAGGAGCTCCTCGGTGCCTTCGAGGGCCTCCATCACCGCTTCTGCGTTTATATCGGGAAGCACTATCTGCACGAGGTCATGCGGGTGGCGGTATATCCCCACAACGGTTATCTCGCCGTAATACGATGTCTCGATGTCGAGGTAGGACTTGATTCTCATGCGCGCGGGTCCTGTATCTGCCCCTTCCGGCCTGAACTCGGCCTCACCCGGGCCTCACCCAGGCTTCACCCCGGCGGCGCCGGTACGGTCTTGCCGTGAATCCGCTTCTCTTATGAATCTGCAACTCTGCGGACGAGCACGAACTTCTCGACGTAGTCACGCAGTCTCTCGATTATATCCTGCGGGAAGTGGCTGGCCGTTCGCGGCGCCCTGAGGCAGATATAGTCCATGAGCACATGCGAGATGAGGTGGCCGCCGTCGGAGACTTCCGCCAGGAAGTCGAGGTACTCGTCATGGCAGTAGACCGAATCGGCAACCCCCACCGAGTCCCCCTGCTCTGTGAGCACCTTATACGCCACCGCGAGCGACATATAGCAGTCGATGTCTTCGTCGTAAGTTCTCTCATAGCGCGTCGCAGAGTAGCGCTGCCTGTATTTGCCTTCATATTGCCAGACGGCTCTCTGCGACGCGAAGACTATCCAGGCCGAGGCTCCCAAGGGGCAGTCGACGAGCGATGAATCCACCACCATGTCGAGGTTTCTGCCTCTTCTCTTCTCTATGAAGGCGAGCTCGGGCGCATCGCGCGTGGCGACTTCGAAGTCCCTTATGTGTCCGAGGCGCTTGAGCTCCCCCCAGGCGTCGAGATTGGTGCGCTCATAGATGACTGCGTCCACCAGTGCCTTCTCGGCCGCGTCGAACTGGCCCATGTACATGTGGCACCTGGCGAGCTCTATGAGCGCCTCCGAGTTATCGGGATTGCGTTCAACCACCTGCTCCAGGAGATCCTTGGCCCTTAAGACCTGGCCGTCGGCGAGGAAGATGCGCGCGAGCACGACGTAGGACGGCAGGAAGGCCGGGTTGAGGGTAATAGCCCTCCGGACGTGTTTGAGAGCGGCCTGGCCCGCTCCGGCCTCGAACCTCTTCACGGCCTTGTTGTATTCGATGACGGCGCTGTCCGCCCGGGAATATTGCGCCCCGGTCTCCGCCTCCTCCATATAGAGGGCGTAGGGCAGGGTCCCCTGCATGTAGTTTCTGATGCGCATTGTCTCGAGGCTGTCGGCGAAGTTCTCGAACTTGATGTGATAGACCCTGGGCGACTCATCTATGATGTCGATGGGATTACGGCTGAAGTCCCGCTTCGTGCCGAGGGTGGATGCGCAGGCGAGCGGGAGAAGCATCGCGAGGGCGGCGGCGAGAACCGCGAGACTGCGGGGAAATCGCGCGCTGATAGTCTAACCTCCTATACTTCCCGACATGCCTGTCATACCTGATATAGCGCCCTACCAGGTTTAGGATAAGCAATCGGAACTCTGAGCTAAAGCGATTTCTCGCGCTCCACAATTTGGTGGTTATGCGCTCCACATTTCGATAGACTGAAGCAACAGTGAGAATTAACACCAAATGGGTTCCTTAAGATCGTGATCATGCTTGGCACGCAGTGCCGGAGGAAGGCCATGAAGATGAAGGACTTTGCACTTATTCCCCTACTCGCAGTTGGCTTGTTTATCATTTCTTACGCGCCGGCGCTCGCCGCGGGGGCGGCGCCCAAGGTCGCCGTCCATATCGAAAAGCACATCCCGCGATCCTGTCACAGCAATATGCCCGATATAACTCGGCAGAGCATCGCATCCACATACGGCGGCGTGGGGAGGATAAACGCGTTCGTGGTTCTCTATGACTATGAGGAGGTCATAGGTGCCGCCTTCGGGCTCACCTGGCCCGAAACATGGACGGATCCCGCATGGCAGGACTGCGGCACCATGCGCGTGGGCGCGATACATCATCCGGGAGACCACACCAACGTACTATTCGGAGAATGCATGAAGGGGGGCGAACCGCTGGTGCTGGGATGGCTCAGCGTTACCGTGACATCGCCCGGGATAATAGAAGTGGTGCCTTCGGAAGCCGAGGGCGCCGTCGCGGTCGTCGACTGCAACCACGCCATGCCCGGCGTCTCCGAGGTCATGTTCACGGGCAGGGGCGGCGCCGGAGGCGCGCTGGGCACGGAAATCTCGCAATATCTCTACATGAGAAACCGGACCTGGCGCATCACGCCCGACGGGACCGGGGACGCTCCATCAATCGGCGCCGCCGTAAGGCGGTCGATCCCGGGAGACACCGTGGCGGTAGCGGGGGGAACGTATCACGAGAGCGTTTACCTGCGGAACGGCGTCAGCATACTCGGGAGCTACAGCCCCGACTTCAGCGAGCGCGATCTCACGGCCTTTCCCAGCATAATAGACGCAGAAGACGGCGGTACCGCCGTCATCGGCGGGCTCTCGGAGGACTCGACCTGTGTTTTCGACGGCTTCGTCGTCACCGGCGGGCACGGCCACTTCGGCGGGGGCATCGCGATCCGGAACGCCTCCTCTCCCGTCTTGAGGAACCTCATTGTGCACGGCAATCACGCCATGCGCGGCGGCGGCATCTTCTGCAACGCCTCGTCCCCGTTCATAGAGAATGTTCTCATCGTGGGGAACGAGGCCGACACGGGAGGCGGCATAGCATGCAACATGGGCGCATCCCCCAGGATCGTCCGGGCGACGATCGCCGCAAACGCAGCCGCACAGGGCGGGGCCGTCTGGACCAACGGGGCCGCCCCCTATATCGAGATGTCCATAATCGCGCATCACGGTAGCGGCGGCGGAATACACTGCGATGACACCGGGTCAAGAGTGACCTTTGCCTGCGTGGACCTCTGGGACAACCAGCCCTCCGACTTCGGTGGGCGGGCGAACGCCGAGATGGGGCTCAGGGACAACATAGCCCAGGACCCCATGTTCGCCGACGTCGGGAAGATGGACTTCGCCCTCTCGAAGGATTCGCCATGCCTCGACGTTGCCGGCTGCGGCAGGCTCGGGAGTACGTGGACGAAGCCGCCGGAGAAATAAGGGCCGGCAAACCCGCTTATTAGAAGGGCCGCGGGGCGCGTGCCCGGACGGCCTCTTTCGAGCTTGCCTCGCGGGATAAACATAGTACTATTCTCGCAAGTGAATCCTGTCGATATAACGCCCGGCTGATCAAGGGGAGGACTGTATAATGAGCACCCGCGAGGCCCGCAAGAGAGTCCTGGCCGCGTGTAAGAAAAACGACATCAAGTTCGTGCAGCTCTGGTTCACGGACATTCTGGGCCAGCTCAAGGCCATAACACTCCCGTCCTCCCAGGTTGAAGGCGTGCTCGAAGAGGGGCAGAGCTTCGACGGGTCCTCGGTAGAGGGGTTCGCCAGGATTTTCGAGAGCGACATGACGGCGCTGCCCGACCCTTCGACTTTCCAGGTGCTCCCGTGGACGCGGGGCGAAGCTACCACCGCAAGGATGATCTGCGACATCGTCGACCCCTATCACAAGCCCTTCGAGGGCGACCCAAGGTATATCCTGAAGCGCGTGCTCGCTAGAATCGCCAAGAAGAAGTACACGGCCTATATGGGGCCCGAGATAGAGTTCTTCTACTTCGCGGACTCGGACACCACAAAGGTGCTGGACCACGGCGGCTATTTCGATCTCGCGCCCCTGGATGTGAGGACGGACCTCAGGGAGAAGACCGTGCTCACGCTTCAGGCCATGGACCTTGACGTAGAGGGCAGCCATCACGAGGTCGCAACGAGCCAGCATGAAATCGATCTCAAGTTCGATGAGGCCCTGAGGATCGCCGACGCCATCATGACGAGCAAGTTCGTCATCAAGGAAGTCGCGAGACAGGAAGGCGTCTATGCCACGTTCATGCCAAAGCCGCTCAAGGGCCAGAACGGAAGCGGCATGCACGTTCATATGTCGCTCTTCAAGGACGGCAAGAACGCCTTCTACGGCCGCCGTGACGATCACGGCATGTCCAGGCTGGCCAGGCAGTTCGCGGCCGGGCTCCTCAAGCACTCGAGCGAGATAGCCGCGGTGACCAACCAGTGGGTGAACTCATACAAGCGGCTCGTGCCCGGCTTCGAGGCGCCCGCCTACATATGCTGGGGCTCAAAGAACCGGTCGGCCCTTGTGAGGGTGCCCATCGAGAAGCCCGAGAAGGACATCCCGAGGCGCGTCGAATACAGGAGCCCCGACCCCGCCTGCAATCCCTACCTCGCATTCGCGGTGATGCTGGGGGCGGGCCTTACGGGAATCGAGGAGAGCTACGAGATCCCCGACCCCGTGGAGCTCGACGTCTTCTTGATGAGCGAGGCCGAGCGCAGGGACCACGGCATCGAGTACATGCCGGACAGCCTCTACGCGGCAACGGTCGCGCTGTCCGAAAGCGCGCTCGTTAAGGAGGTCTTCGGGGACTCCCTCTTCGAGAAGTTCATCGAGAACAAGAAGATAGAGTGGGACCGCTACAGGATCGAGGTAACTGATTACGAGCTAAAGAAATACCTTCCCATCCTCTAAACACAATACCTACCTAAAGAACTAACATTTCCCCGCATTCTGCCGATATATCTACCTGACAAAGGAGAGGCATACCCTATGGAGATTCTCATAGTCGATGACGACAAGTTTGTGAGAAGAATCTTGACCGACGCCTTCACGGAAGCGGGCATGAATTGCCATGAGGCCAACAACGGGCTGGAGGCCCTGCGCCTGGCCCGGGAGCTTCACCCCGACGCCATCATTCTCGACGTCATGCTCCCGGGGCTCGATGGTTACAAGATCTGCCGCATGCTCAAGTACGACGAGAACTTCGCGGACATATCTATCGTCATGGTCACCTCCAGGGCGCGGCAGTCCGACCGCGACACCGGTTATCACACCGGAGCCGACCAGTATATCACCAAGCCGTTCCAGCCCGAGGAAGTCGTAGCGGCCGTGAAGCAGCTTACCGGATCCAAGGCGGCGGCCGAGTAGCCCGATGGAAGGTGGGAGCATGATCACCGGGGACAAAACCGCACTCTCCGCGGGCGCGGCCGGCGAAGACCACGAGCAAATACCCGAATCTCCTGTTCTTAAGATAGAGCCCGAAGAGGACGAGCAAGCAGGCGAAGCGGCGGGAGCCGCTGAGGCCGGAGAAAATTCAGCCCTTCTCGACAGGCTCAAAACCCCGTCAATCGACCTCTCCCTGTACATCATCGAAGAGGCGGTCGCGCGCAAGGTACCCGAAGAGATGGCCAGGCGCCACAAGCTCGTTCCAGTGTTCGAAATCGGGAACTCGCTCACCGTGGCCATGGCCGACCCGCTCGATGTGTTCGCAATCGACGAGGTGCAGGCCTATACGGGGCTCAGGGTCGAGCCCGTTCTGGCCACCGCTTCGGAGGTCGAGAAGGTAATCGAGCAGTACCTCGGTGACACCAAGAGCCAGACCGGCAGGCCCCGGCCCGCGTCGCGTGAGGATGAGGCCTCCGCGGCCAGCATATTGAACAACCTGCTCGCCAAGGCCATCAAGGAGGGAGCCAGTGATGTGCACATCGAGCCCGAGGAGGATTTCGTGCGCGTCAGGCAGCGCGTGGACGGCGTGCTCAAGGAAATCATGTCGCTCCCCAAGAGCCTCGAGTCCACCCTTGTAACGCGCGTCAAGATCCTGGCCAGGCTCGACATCGCCGAGAAGAGGATTCCGCAGGACGGGCGCATACAGCTCAAGGTCGGGAGCAAGCAGGTGGACATCAGGGTTTCGGTTCAGCCCACGGTGGTCGGCGAGAACGTCGTGCTCCGGCTTCTCGACCGTGACAGCATATTGATGGGGACCGCCAACCTGGGCCTCGACCGCGACCGGCTCAAGGTCTTCGAGCAGGCCATCGAACGGCCCTTCGGCATGATACTCGTGACCGGCCCCACGGGCTCGGGCAAGACGACGACGCTCTACTCGGCCTTAAGCAAGATATCCTCCACCCGGCTCAACATCATGACCATCGAGGACCCGGTGGAATACCGGCTCGACCTCATAAGGCAGACCCAGGTGAACCCGGTCGCCGGCTATACTTTCGCCAACGGCCTGCGCGCTCTCTTGAGGCAGGACCCGGACGTCATGATGGTAGGCGAGATCAGGGACGGCGAGACCGCCGAGATCGCAATACGCTCGGCGCTGACCGGCCATCTCGTATTCTCGACTCTTCACACCAATGACGCCGCGGGGGCGTTCGCTCGCCTTATCGACATGGGCATCGAGCCTTTCCTCGTGGCCTCATCGGTCCACTGCGTGGTCGCCCAGAGGCTGGTGCGGCTCATCTGCGAGAAGTGCAAGCGACCGGTCGACCCGCCCGACTACCTCATCGAGCGCCTCAACATACAGAAGGGGTCCGGGAAGTTCTGCCAGGGCAAGGGCTGCCGAGTATGCCATGACACGGGCTATCTCGGAAGGTCGGGGATATTCGAAGTGCTTTCGACAACCCCTGCCGTCAGGGACGCCGTGATGCGCCAGGTACCGAGCGACACCCTGAGGCAGATCGCCATAAGCGAGGGCATGCAGACGCTCAGGCAGGACGGGCTCCGGAAAGCCCGCGAGGGCAGGACGACGCTGGAGGAAGTCCTGCGCGTGACTACGGCGGAAGAAGCCGCCGGAAGTGAGGAACGAGGCAATGATTGAAAGCCAGAAGGGAGATCGAAGAGGAGGTAACTCGATTCCTGAAATGCCCGCGCTTGTGCGGGAAGCCCCAGAGTGAGAGACAGGCAGGAGGCGGACATGAGTCCGCATGTGCCAAACGGTGGTCCGGAAGTCCAGGGACCAAGCAGAGGAGAGAGGACATGACGAGATTCTTCAACCAGAGAGGTTTTACGCTGATTGAGGTCCTCGTGGTTGCCGCGATCATCGGCGTCCTGGCCGGTGTTCTCGTCCCAATGATTTTCGACAGGGTCGAAGAAGCCAAGATCGCGAGGGCCGAGGCGGATGTCAAGAACATCGCGAGTTCGGTGCTGCTCTTCCACAGGGATACGGGCGCGTGGCCGTTCTCGAATACGAATGGCTCGCCGAACCAGTACTACGAGAGACTCGATTCGAGCAACGCCACCGACCCAGGATACAGCGGCGCCAGCTGGCCCAGCGGGCAGTACGACACGTTCTACAATCACCTGACGGTGAACACCAGGAACTACCCCCAATGGCGGGGCCCCTATCTCGAGAGAGTCGAGGCCGACCCCTGGGGCAATGAGTACAGGTTCTGGGTGAGAGGCTTCACCAATCCCAACGAGCATGCGTGGATAGTGTGCGCGGGTCCCAACGGCGATATCGAGACGGACGAACGGGACTCCGCTCCGGAAGGCGACGACATCGCCATCATGCTCAAGTAGGAGGCGCCCCGCAGGTTTACAGGCGCCTAAAAAGTGAGCCTCAAATGCCCTATTACAAGTACAAGGCAAGAGACCAGCTCGGCAAGGCGGTCAGCGGTGTGGCTACTGCCGACGGACCTGAAGACCTCGAGACCGGGCTCAAGGACTCGGGCCTCTATCTGGTTTCGTCGAAGATGGTGGCCAAGCCCCGCCGCCTGTCTCACAGGTTGCCGCGCAAGGAACTGATAGCTTTCACGGCGCAGCTCGCGTCGATCGCCGGGAGCGGTATACCCCTTCTCGAGGGCCTTGAGGACATAAGCAGCGAAAGCGATAACATGCTTCTCAAGGAAACCGTAGACAGCATCGCGAATGAGCTCCGGAGGGGCAGGAGCCTCTCGGGAGCCATGGAAATCAGTCCCACCAACTTCGGCGCGCTCTACATCAATACCGTCAGGGCCGGCGAGGAAATGGGCAGCCTCGAGAGCGTATTCGAAAGGCTGGTGTCCTACCTTGAATGGGAAGAGGAAGTCGCATCGAAGATAAAGCAGGCGGCGGCGTACCCCGTAATCGTGGGGATCGTCCTGAGCGTCGTTATCACGCTTCTCGTGGGTTTCATCCTGCCGCGCTTCGCGGCGATTTTCGCCAGGAAAGGCTTCCCCCTCCCTCTGCCTACCAGGCTTCTCCTGGGAACAGCGTTGTTCCTCAAGGAGTACTGGCCGTTCGCGCTGGCGGGCGCGGTAGCGCTGGCGGTGCTCGCGAAGGTGTTCGGGACCACGAATACCGGCCGCCGGACGTATGACTGGGTAAAGCTCAATGTGCCCATAGTCGGGGAGCTCCTCCGGAAACTGGCGCTGACCCGCTTCTCCCACACGCTGGCGACCACGGTGGGCTCGGGCGTCGACATAATAAGCGCCATCGACCTGGCTGGCCTCGCGACGGGCAACTTCCATTTCGTTAAGGCCGGAAGGCAGGTCGCCGAGAGCGTGAGCTCGGGAAACTCCGTGGCATATTCGCTCAAGGGGACGGGGCTCTTTCCGCCGCTTTTCGTGCGCATGGTGTCGGTGGGCGAGACCACGGGGGCGCTCGCGACCATGCTCGAGAAGGCGAGCCAGGCATACGACCGCGAGGTCAGGCCGGCGGTTGCCCGCATCATGACGGCTTTCGAGGCGCTGGTTACCGTGGTCATGGGCGTGGCCGTGGCGGTCGTGGCACTGAGCATCTTCCTGCCGCTATACAGGATGCTGATGCTCATAAGAAGGTGAAAGTGATGGAAGATGGATTCACGCTTCTCGAGGTGATAGTGGTGCTCGCGATCATCTCCATATTCGCGGGCATAGTGGGAACCGTGATAGGGACGTCCGTGCTCAATGCCGAGATCGACGCAAGCGAAGACCGCATGGGAGCGCTCAAAGAAGCTCTTCTCTCCTATTACGCCGATGTCGACGAATTCCCCACGGCGACGGGTGATGCCGAATCCGATCTGGCCGACCTCGTGACCGACCCCGGCGTGACCGGCTGGAACGGCCCGTACATATCCGAGGGTTTCGAGGACAACGAGTTCGTGATGGACGCCTGGAACAGGGCCCTGGTCTATGCCCACACATGGGGCACGGCCTCCTGCAGCGTAACGAGCAACGGTCCCGACGGAATCCCGGGCAACTCGGATGACATGGCCATGACCGTTGACGCGACGTCGGTCTACAAGCGCAAGGCCGACAGGATTCGAGATGAGCTCGAAGTCATCAAGGTGGCGGCTCAGGCTTATGCCGCCAACAACGGCTTCTATGCGAGCTCCATAGATGACCTCTTCGGCGGCGGATACCTCGCTGACGAATCGTACCGCCGCGACGAATGGCTCAGTGAATACCAGGTGCAAAGCAATCAATTCACAAGTTACGGGCCGGACATGGCCCCGGGCGGTGGAGATGACATCTACCCTTATTGATGACATAGACGCGCGTCTCAAGGCCGGCGTCCGCTCCATACTGAAGAAGCGGACCGTGGCCGCGGGAATAGACGCGGGGACCAGACACACGCAGGTCGCCCTCGTGGGAACGCATGGGGGCCGCCCTGTGGTGCACCGACTCGTCAACGAGGAAGGGGCGCCTTCCGGGCGCACGGCCTCTCTTGTGAACGAGCGGGCGGATATCCGGGCGTGCGGGCTCAACGGACATGATGTGAGGACATTCATTTTCGAATTTCCGCCAATGCCGGCGGCCGAACTTGGCCTGCTTCTCCGCCGGAACATATCTCAGAATCTCAAGGCCGAGCCCGAGATCGCTTTCGAGACCGCGCCAAGCCGGGACGGCGAAGTCGAAGTCATGGCAGTGGCGTCATCGCCCGAAAGGTTGTCGTCGGCCTTCAGCGCAATGGCCGATAGCGGCGCCGCCGCGGATGCCGCATACGCCGATGTGACCGCGCTCGCCGAATGCGTGAGGGCGGCATACCCCGACGTCGAGACCGACGCCACATGCGTCTTTAACATGGGAGCCACTTGGTCCGAACTGGTTCTCCTGGACAGGGGCCGCCTCGTCTTCTCCAGGTCCATCAAGATGGGCCTCTCCAATCTCATCGAAACAACCGCGGACCTCTGCGGCATACCGGTGGAAGAGGCACAGGAGCTCATTTTCTCAGCGGGCGCCGCCGTCACCTTCCAGGATGCCGATGAGGACGACCTCATGGGACGCACCTATGCCGAGTCGGTCCGCGAAGTAATAGAGCAGCTGGTGGTCGAGGTGCACCGTTCTCTCTCCTTTGCTACTGTCCGGCACGGCCTGCCCTCTCCCGACATAATCCTCCTCTGCGGGGGGGCTTCGCTGGTGCCCGGAATGGCGATGGTGCTCGGCAAAGACACGGGCACAAGAGTCGAGGTCTTCGACCCGCTCGACTACATGCACAAGGGCGACGACGTCGATTCGGCCGCCAACGGGAGCCTCTTCTGCGTGGCCATCGGCCTTGCGCTGCTGGCGCTGAGGCCATCTTCGCCGGCCTTCCTGCCGCCCGGGCGGAGGGTTAGGTCGGGCGTTGAAAGGCGCGTTGTCATGGGGCTTGTGCTGGCCTCGATCGCGCTGTTTGCGGTAATCATAACGGGCCGCGTGCTGAGCTCCAGCGCAGCGCGCTATGCCAACGCCGCCGAGACCGAAAGCCTCGTCCTGGAATCCCTGGCCGGCTCGCTGGCCGAGAGCGCCGGTGAGGCGGAGCCGGGTTCGCAGACGCGCGCTTATGCCTACACACTTCTAAACGAAGCCTCCCCGGTTTGGGAGGACGTGCTCCGGGAAATAAGCTCGGTGGTACCGGAAGGCATTGTGCTCACCCAGATGTCATTCAACAGGACGGCTCTGTCGCCGGGCGAGCGCTCCGAGTGGACCTTTGCCGCGAGCGGCGTGGTGGTCGATACCGACAACACCGTGTTGCTGCTCAGGCAGATCGAGGACGCACTGGAGGCATCCGGGCTCTTCCGCGACGTTGAAGTGCTGCCGCAGGGCTCAACGGCCTTCACATACAAAGGGGACAGACTCACGGGAGCCATCCGCTTCGAACTGGGGGCAAGGCTGGAATGAAGGTGACGCGCAGGCTGAAAATACTCCTCGGCATACTGGCGCTTGTAGTGCTGTTGAGCGCCATACTCGTAGCTGTGGACCTGCTCCCGGCCCTTGCGAAGATGAGACAGAAGCGGGAAGAGCTCAAGCGCATTGAGGCCGAGATTCAGAGATCTCTCCTGGAAGTCAGGCTCCAGACCGACGGGACCGAGCGGGACCGGCCCGCCGAGATCCCCGAGCTCCCCGAGATCGCCGCGTTCATAGCGTCGCTCAAGAGAGCCCAGGAGAAAACGGGCGTCGAGGAAATGGCATTCGACGCGGTCCATACCGAGAAGCAGGAAATTACGCTCATGGGCGGTGAGGTCGAGGAGTTCCAGGAATATGTCGTCTCGAGGCTCGACGTGAGCCTATCGGCGAGCCTGCTGGAGGCCGCCGGCTTTCTTGCCCGGATCCAGGCGGAAGGTCCCGACGAGATGCTGGATTACCTGAGGATTGTGAGCAAGTCTCCTGACCGGGACTGGCTCGATGTGTCTATGGCTGTAAGGCTTCACGGAATACCGAGGTAGAAGATGGCGTCGAGACTGGAGAACCGCAAATTGCAGATAGCCGTGTTATGCACGCTTGCCATAGTCATCGCCTACAATATATTCCACTACGCGGGCAAGAAACCACGCAAGCGTAGCTTCGTGTACGAAGAGATCGGAGCCGGGACGGACCTCGGCCAGGCCGATGACCCCAACTGGGCTATGGGCGGGTACAAGCCTGCCGAGTCCTGGGGCCGGAATCCGTTCACAGGTGCCGCCATGACCAGGGTTGCCGCGTCCGCCGGGCCCGCGACCTCGCAGGTTACGGCCGCACCCAAGCCCAGGAGCGCATACGCCAGCACCGCCATAACGGGCATAATCATCTCGGGAGAGGAAAGATACGTGCTCGCCGGCGACGTTCTCCTCAAAGAGGGCGACAGGCTGGGCGCGGGCCGGATAATAACCATAAACAGAAACAGCGTTATTGTCGAATATGATACAGGGACGAAGACCATATATATCGAGTGAATGGGGATGAACCTATGACTATGAAGACCGCTCCGCTGTCGGCATCTCTCGCGCTGGCGCTCACCCTGGCTGCCGCGCCGCTTCTGGGAAACCCATTCGAAGACAATGAGGCGCTTCAGGCCACCGTCTCAATGAGTTTCGCCGGTGCGGACATAAACGACGTGCTCAAGGCCTTCTCCAAGGACTATGGCATAAGCGTCGTAATGGAAGCCAACATACAGGGTACGGTGACGGCCAATTTCGAGAACATTACCGTCGGCCAGGCCCTCGAGGCCGTGCTAACCATGGTGGGCTGCGGCTGGGAGATGAGGGGCGACATAATCATGGTATCCCAGGAGAGGCCGGTGAAGCGCGTCTTCCACCTGGGCTACAAGGTCAACGAGGACCTCCAGGATAAATTGCAGGCCCTGCTCTCGGAGGACGGCCAGCTGTTAGTAGACCCGGCCGCGGCAAGCGTCATGGTGATCGACCGGGCCGCCAATCTCGACAGGATAGAGGCCTTCCTAAACCTCTCGGACCTCCGCCAGAAGCAGGTCATGATCGAGGCGAGGATCGTGGAAGTCAGCCTCGGTTCGGATGATGAGATGGGCATCAACTGGAGCGTTCTCAACGCATCCCTCTTCGGAGTGGACGGCCTGTCCTCGGACTGGATTCAGACCCTGGCCCCTGAGGCCGGCGAGGAGAACGTGGACCTCACGGGAACGGTTACAAACGACACGCCGGCTTATAGCGGTTTCGAGTTCCGCGCAAGCAAGAACGACGTCGACGTCATACTCCAGGCTCTGGCCCGGGACACCAACCTAGACCTCCTCTCGGCGCCCAGGGTCGCCACGCTCAACAACGAGCCCGCGGTCATCAAGGTGCTTGAGAAGGTGCCCTATGTGAGCACGCTTACCGAGCTCAGCCAGTACGGCTCGACGACTTCCAAGACGGAGATAGAGTTCGTGGACGTCGGCATAACGCTGGAGGCGACGCCCCAGCTCGCCCCCGACGGCTCTGTATATCTCAAGATACGCCCGGAGATAAGCGAGGTCGTCGAGTGGTTCAACGGAACGCCTGTTGTCGACCGGAGATCGGTTGAGACCACCATCAAGGTGTCGGACGGCGGCACCGTGATCATAGGCGGTCTCCTCAAGGACATCACGCTGCAGAGCATGTCCAAGACGCCCCTGCTGGGCGATATCCCGTTCTTGGGATTTCTGTTCCGCAGCAAGCGCGAACAGACAACCAAATCCGAGCTCCTCGTCTTCATCTCCCCCACAGTCATCGAGGAGGCGGAGATGGCCCAGGAGATAGAGGCCCGAGAAGAGAGCATGGAGGACATGCGCCAGGACATAAAGAAGGGGCTCTTCCACTAGAGCGGCGGCCTGTTTCCGGCCGCGGTCCCCGAATCCCATTCCCGTTGACCTTTCCCCACAATATTCGCTAGTATGGCAGTTGAGCCCTTGAGACCTACCCCTTTAGTGAGTAAATTAAGGAGGAGACTACTATGATAAGGACAACCATAGCCATATGTGCCCTCGTTATCGCGTCCATGCTCCCTGCCGGCGCGCTGGCCGGTGAGGACGGACCCGACTTCGAGACGCGCCTGGCGCGAGTGGTGGAAGTGGACGAGGCATCTCCCCCGCGGCTCTCGCTGGATTCGGGGCGTGACGACGATGATGAGGACTGGGACGATTGGGACGACGATGACGACTGCCGGAGGTGCAGGAGCCGCAAGCGCCGGGACGGCGGTGGTGGCGGCGGCGTCACTTTCGGTTACCTGAGGGCCAACTTCGATGTCCTGAACGAGAAGGTCTGCGAGATGGGCATATCGCCGCTCTCGGAGGACATATTCCTTGTAGGCGGCCGCGGCTACGGACGCATACACTCCTTCATCATAGGAGGCGGGGGTTACGGCGGCTGGACGGAGACCAGCGGCATACCCGACTGCTGCTCGCGCGAGGTCAAGGTCGAACTCGGCTACGGCGGCCTCATCGTGGGGCTCAACAAGGGCACCGACTGGGTCGAGGGCACGCTGGGCGCGCTCATCGGCGGCGGAGGCATAAAGGTCACGCGCAAGCGGAACTCGAGTTCGGTAGCCGGCTGGGACGGCGCCTGGCTGCCATTTGAGGAAACCACGGATGACTCGGTTGCCGCGGACGACCTCAACATCACATCGATCTTGAGCGCTGCTTTCTTCGCGCTCGAGCCCTATTTCGAGATCCGGGCCTGGGTGGTGCCCTGGATGTCTTTGGACTTCTCCGGGTCATATCTCTGGGCCAGGGTAAGCCGCGGGCAGTGGAAAGTGGACGATGTCAAGATACCAGATTCGCCCCAGACCAACATCGGGGGCGCGAGTTTCAAGTTCACCCTCAACTTCGGAGCGTAGTCTATGAGAAGAAGGATTGCTGTCTTCACGCTATTGGGTGTGATGGGGCTCGCCGTATCCTGCGGCGACGACGGCGGGAGTGCGGGACCAAACCTTCCCCCTACTACGACTATCCAATCCCTGGAGCTTCTCCCGGAGCAGCAGTACCGGGCTCATATCGCATGGACGGGAAACGACCCGGACGGCCGGGTTTCCTATTACGAAGTCGCCTGGCAGACAGGCCAGGTTATGCTGCGAGCGTCGCTCTTCGAGGACGAGCTCACCTGGGAAAAAGTGACCGTCAACGAATCTACATTTACGCTGAACGCCGACCTCTGTTCAGAAGCCGGCACATGCTCTACAAGTTACACGTTCTTCGTGCGCGCGGTCGATAACGGCGGAGCCGTTGACACCAACCCGCCATATGAGAGCTTCACGACGTCCACGGTGCTTCCGCAATCATGGTTCACCTATCCTGCCCCAGGGAAGACGACTCAACCAAACTGCCTCCGCCTGGCGTGGAATGGAAGCGATGAGGACGGGGAAGTGCTCGAGTACAGAATGGCGAGGAAGCCCTACTGGGAATACCCGCCGGGCGAGCCGCCACCTGAATGGGACCCCAGCAAGTGGTCGGAGTGGACGACTTCAACCGACACGTTGCTAGCCAATTTCTACAGCGACCCCGTGAATCCGATGACTATCTTCTTGCAGGCCAGAGACAATGCGGGCGCGCGCGAGAAGGTATACTCATACGATCGCAACATACTTGAAGTACAGATCGCCGATGACATCGACACCAAGCCTTCGGCCACCATCCAGTGCTTCAAAGGACCTTGCCTCGGAAAACTGGGACCTTTCATAGCATCACGTTCCACATCGAACCCGGGCAATATGGATGTTCCCGTGCAAGTTTTCGAGGGGGACACGCTGTGCTTCAAGTCCTTTGGCGAAGCCGGCGAGTATGCCACGAGACTAACCGGATTGGTTTACTCGCTGAGCGACTACCCTGGGATATACTGGAAGACCCCCAGCGATTCGGCGGCCTGGTACTATCCCAGGTATGGCGATCTCTTCATCGCTCCTTCAGGTGAGTTCACATTGTACTTCCATTTAAGAGACAACTACTGCGAGTGGGGCAGTCAGACTTATGTCTACATGAAGATCTACGGCAATCCACCGCCGGCGCGCCAGTGAGGGATTTCAGCCTTCATAGCGGCTACAGGCCTTATAAATAACGCGTCCGGGCAGTCTCCGCTGGGTTTCAAGATTTGCCCGGACGCTTTATCGAAGCCGATCCCCGATGTCTTCGAATTTTCAAATACCATAATACCACAGGGTCGGCTCAAAGTCAATGGAATATAGGGAGTTACAGTGATAAAAGGCCGTGCATTTTGGGGGTCAGGTCTTGAATTGCACAATGGACGGCGTCGTGGGAAATGCTCGGCATTCCACCGGTGGCTTCTTTACAACACGAAGCCTCGGCGGAACGCCTTCGCACCCGCGCGGGAAGTGCTGTGCATTTCAAGACCTGACCCCTCGAGGTTGTGCATTCTGAGACCTGACCCCCGGGATCCCGGCTATCTGTAGAGCGCTTTGATTGAGCCCCAGGTGCTGGGCTTCACCGCGGTGGGGTCACATACGCAGCCCTCACCGAGCGCCCCGATCAAGCCGCAATCATACCCGTCTGGATGGTTGCCGGGAAGACAGGGGGAGCAGTCACACAGACTCAAGTCATAGGGCTCGAAGTCAATATCACAGAATGCGGGCTCCTCACAGATGTTGCCGTCCACCCCGAGCCTCACGGCGATGCTGTCCGTCCAGTCACCGCCCTCGTTGCCATAGAGGTTGGTGCAGTAGAGTGGATCGTTCCACTCGCAGAATGTGGACTGGAAGTACCCGCTGCCTCCCACTCCATAGGCGATGATGCATCTCCGGACGTCGCTGCAGGCACAGCCCAGTGGTCCCCCGAAGTCGGCGATCCCGCTGCCTGTGGGCGAGGAGTTTTCGAAGAAAGTGCAGTTGTGTATCTCCGCAAACATATCGACGACCGCTATGGCGCCCCCGCTATAATAAGCCAGGTTGCCAACGAAGACGGAATTCAAGATGTGTGCCTCAGCTTCGTGCATATAGCAGCAGATTGCGCCGCCGTTATATCCCACGTTGTCATAGAAGTAACAGGAGTCAACGGTAACCACAAGCACCACGCCGTCGATATAGATGGCCCCGCCATCAACCGCTGCCTCATTCGACACAAAGGAGCAATTCTTGAAATCGGGAAAGCCCGTTCCACCATATACAGATATGGCCCCTCCCATGTAATCCCCGTAGTTCGACTCGAAGCTGCAATCCCTGAACTTGGGCGAGCCCTCGATGTCCACGGCCCCCCCCCTTCCCCAGCCATAGCCATTCCTAATGGTGACACCTCGAATTACAGGGCCCGATGACCCGGCCGGAAAGCTGAATCCTATTCTACCCGCCCCGAGATGGCCCTCACAGTCGATCACGCAGTCCTCAGGGTCTTCGGTCTCCGATTTGATGAGGAAGTTCTGATTTGGCACCGCGATATTGATATTGCCGTCTCCGGTGAAGACGCCGCTCGCGAGGATGAGGGTGTCCCCCGGAGCCAGCGTGTCTACCGCGGCCTGGATCGTGGGAACATCGCCGGCGCCGTCAGGCCTTACATACCACGTTGCTGCGCCAGCGTTCGATATGACAAGTAAGATGACCAGACATGCAGTTGATATGCAGCGTCCCATGCTCTCGCACCTCCTATTTGCTCACTCCCGGGTATTATGATACCACAGAATGCCCTCCGATTCAATGATGCTAACGAAGTGAAATCCAGTGAGCGATACGAAGGTAACGGACTAATCAGATGTGCATCCTAAGACCTGACCCCTGGAGGTTGTGCATTTCAAGACCTGACCCCAGTGGTTACATCTTGCGGTGGCGCGGGGGGTTGGGTATGCGGCCGAGGGGCTGCCAGAAGCGCTCGACGGGGGACGGCTCCTCTTCCCTGGCGGCTTTCCTGGCTTTTTCCTTATCAACCCCGCCCTTGTCGGGAACGGGGGCCGTCTCGGGCACCGAGACCATGCCCTTTCGCCTGGGGGCTATTTCAAACGACTTCTCGGCGGCGCGGAGCACTTCTTCCCGGAGGCCCTCTTCGGCGATCTCGGCCGTGTACTTCTCGCGTCCCTCCACTATGCCGGTGAGATACCTGTCGATCTCCTCCTCGGAGTAGTAGTTGCGCGGATCGAATCTGTCGAGGCTCTGGCCTTCGGCGGCCACTATGCCGCGCGTCCCGAAGATGCCCTCTTCATATATGTTGGTGTTCTTGAGGTCTCCCCTCTGGATCGAGACCATCACATCCAGCGGCACCCGCTTGACCTTTCGGACCTGTTCCTTCTTCTTCACGCCGTCTTCTTCATATGTCTTTATAATCTCGCCGATACCGCCGGTGTTGTACTGCATGAACTTGACCTTGTCGGGGTATTTCTCAACGAGGTCCATGACTATGTCGTAGAACTTGTTGACCTTGGCGCCTTTGGATCCCACGATGAAGGGGTCGGTCCCCACCATGCGAACCGACTCCCCGGCCTTGAGGGGCTGGGATGCGTATGAATGCGTCGACTCCCCCCACAGGTAGGCAAGCACGCCCTGCTCGGGGGTAAGCTCCTGGGCGAAGGGCATGATGGTGTTCCGGCGCGTGATGAAGGCGAAGATGATGCCGTCGAGCTCCTCGAGCGAAGGCAGGTTGACGCTGCTGGAGCTTATCCTCCTCAGCCTCCCTCCCACCTTGATCTTGAGCTCGTCCCGCTGCATCACAGCCCGGCCGTTGGCGCATAGCGACTCGTCCAGGAAATCAACGTTGCCCTTGGAGTCTATCATGACGTTCTCGAAAAGAGCGGTCTTGTGCGTGAGCGCGTGGTAAAGGGCCTCCTGAAGCTTCGCGTCGACGTCGGTCTTGACGAAGAAGCCGTCCTCGCTGCCGAGGGCCGCGCCGTCGCGCTTCAGGAAGACGATGTCGTCCTGGTTGACAGATGTACCCTCGCCGGCTTTGTAGTCAAGGTCGAGGGAGTGCGTGGACCATGTGGACTTGCCCGTCGCCGTGAGCCCGAACATAAGGACTCCGTATGTCTTGAGGCTGCCGTCCATGGACTTCACGGTCACCGTCTTGGAGCCCGAGTGGAGCCCGAGCATGCCCAGCTTGTCGGCCGACCACATGGCCTGCCTCAGAAAACCCTTCTTGTCCTCACCCATGTAATCGGTGCCGAGCGCGATATTGATATGGTGTTCGGGAAGCACGAGAACCTGCTGCCTGAGGGTGTGCTCCTCCGGGATATGAATCATGGTAAACTCGGGGCCCGGGCGCTTGCTCGGCTTGAACATGGTGTTGCCCCACATATAGGCGATCCTGTAGTTCTTCTGGTCCTCAACGGACACGTAGAGATTGCATATCGGGTTATACGTGTCGTTGTTTCCCATCTGCCGCTTGAGATGCACGAAGGGCAGGGTCCGGATGAGGTGGAGAACCTTGTGGAGTTCGTCGGGGGCGTCGGCGATTATATTCTTATGAACATCGGTGAGCCTGGGAAGCCTGACGTCCTCACTCCCCAGGTACACGGTCTTGGGGGCTATCCGGCTTGAGACCGAAGCCCGCCAGCCGTACGAGCCGAACTTGGTCCTCGTGCCCGTCCTGACGGCGGGCTCGCGGAGGTCCTCAAGAGACGTCGTGCGGATGTTTTTCCCCTTTAGAAGGGGAAAGAGGTTGTCCGCAAAGCGCCTGTATGCCGCCACGTCGTATATGTCGCCCACGACTCCTCCAAGCCTGTAGTTCCGCCCCGCTTCCAGCCCGCCATTATAGTAACAAATGCCCCCAATGGCAACACCGGAATTCGATTTCGGAGCACCAACTATTTCGGTTGCCAAGGCCTGTTATTCTGCCTATAATCCAACGTCTGGATGACAATTCACGTACTCATGGGAGGGTAATAGTATGCCTTGGTACTATGTAGTGATCATTGCCGCGGCTGCAGTGGCTATCCTCATTCTGGCTCTCTGGAAGCAGTATCGCAAGGTCGGCCCCAATGAAGTGCTCATCATCTCGGGCGGCAGAAAACGCACCATCACAGACCCTGACGGGACCACCAAGAAAATAGGCTACCGAACCCATATAGGCGGAGGCACCTTCGTTCTGCCGTTCGTAGAGACAGCCGAGGTCCTCTCGCTCGAGGTCTTCACGATTGACGTCAAGACTCCCGAGATTATGACTTCGAAGGGCATACCCGTGGTCGTCAAGGGAACGGCCCAGGTAAGGGTCAGGAGCACCGACTACGACATCCGCCAGGCCGCCGAGCAATTCCTCGGCGAGGGACTCGAGGGCATGCGGCAGGTGTCGCTTCAGATAATAGAGGGCCACGTCCGCTCCACCATCGGCACCATGACGGTGGAGGAGATATACAGGAACCGCAAGGAATTCGCCGATATGGTCGAGGAGGAGGCCGGCAAGGATCTGGCCTGGATGGGCCTTTCCATAATCTCTTTCTCGCTTACCGAGATCACGGACACCCAGGGCTATCTCGAAGCGCTCGGAAGGCCCGAGATCGCCAGGATCAAGGGAGAGGCCGCAATAGCAGAGGCCGAGGCCGAGAAGTTCGCCGCAATCAAGGCAGCCGAAGCGCGCAAGGAAGGCGACATCGCGCGCCTCAGGGCCGAGACCGAAGTCGCGGAGGTAACGCGGGACTTCGAATCCAAGCGCGCCGAGTACCAGGCCGCCGTCAATGAGAAGCGCGCCAAGGCCGACCTCTCCTACGAGCTCGAGCGCCACAAGATGAACAAGCAGATCAAGGCCGAAGAGGCCGACGTCAGGATAGTCGAGAAGAAGAAGGCCGTCGAGCTCGAGGAGATGGAGATTAAGCGCAAGGAGAAGGAGCTTGAAGCCACCGTCAAGCGCCCCGCGGAGGCCGAGTCCTACCGCTCCGAGATAGAGGCCAAGGGCCGCGCCGTCGCCAAGAAGCTCGAGGGAAGCGCCGAGGCCGATATACTGAGGGCCAGGATCCTGGCCGAAGCCGAAGGCATGAAGAAGAAGGCCGAGTCCTGGAGCCAGTACAACCAGGCGGCCATTTACCAGATGTTCATAGAGTCGCTACCCGAGCTCGCGAGGGCCGTCGCCGAACCCCTGTCAAAGGTCGACAAGATAGTGGTGGTCGGCGGCTCGGGAGACGGGTCGCTGGGGGCGTCGCGCGTCACGGGAGAGGTCGCCAGAGTTCTCGCACAGCTGCCCACCATCGTCGAGTCCTTGGGCGGCGAGGACCTCAAGAAGCTGCTCACCAATCTCTCCGCTATGCGGAAGAAAGCCGACGCGCTGGATGGAGGCAAAGGCAGAGAAGCCGGTGAGGAATAGTCATGTTATCTGACAGAATCTCCAAGGTAGGCGCCTCCGAGACCTTGAGGATCATGGCCAAGGCCAAGGAGCTAATGGCCCAGGGCATCGACGTCATCAATATGGGCGTCGGCGAACCGGACTTTCCCACGCCCGAGAACATCAAAGAGGCCGGCAAGGCGGCGATAGACAGAAACCTGACCAAGTACACGCCCAACCCGGGACTTCCGGAACTCAGGCGGGCCATAATCGAGAAGCTCAAGCGCGATAATAACCTTGAATACTCGCCCGACGAGGTAATCGTCTCGGCCGGCGCCAAGAACTCGCTCTTCAATCTCTTCATGTCCATCATAAGCCCGGGCGAAGAGGTCATCATACCGGCGCCCTACTGGGTGTCCTATCCCCAGCAGGTCACGCTGGCCGGCGGGCGCTCCGTCATCGTGCAGACGCGCGAGGAGGACGACTTCAAGCTCAAGCCCGAGGCGTTGGAGCAGGCTATAAACTTCAACACCAAGGCCATCATCATAAACAATCCATCGAACCCCACGGGCACGGCTTACACGCGGGAGGAGCTGGAGGCGCTCTGCACCATAGCGGCAAAGGAAGGCCTTTACATAGTGGCCGACGAAATATACGAGAAGCTCGTCTATGACGGCTTCCGCTTCGCCAGCATCGCCTCGCTGGGCAAGGCAATAAAGGAGAAGACCATCATTATAAACGGCGTCTCCAAGGCCTACTCCATGACGGGCTGGCGCATCGGCTTCGCCGCGGGCCCCAGGGACGTCATCGCCGCCATGAATAAGGCCCAGGGGCACAACACGTCCAACGCCTGCTCTGTGTCCCAGGCGGCCGCAATTGAGGCTTATGAAGGTCCCCAGATGGATATCCCCCGCATGGTGTCGGAGTTCCAGAGGCGCAGGAATTACGTCATGCAGAAGCTCCGTATGATACCCAATGTCTCATGCGTCGAGCCAAGGGGAGCGTTCTACGTCTTCCCCAACTTCTCGGCCTACTTCGACAAGGAATACAAGGGCATGCTCATCCGGAACTCGCACGGCCTGGCCTACTTCCTCCTCAAGTACGCCAACGTCGCCATCGTCCCGGGAGCGGCCTTCGGCCGGAACGACTGCATAAGGATCTCATACGCGACCTCCATGGAGAATGTCGAGAAGGCCATGGACCGGATCACCGACGCCGTCTCCAGGCTTAGAACGGCACCGAGTATCAAGCGCGTAACCCTGAGCAATGTCATGACGCATGTAAAGGGCACGGTGCCGAGCGAGAACGAGATCCCGGTCAAGATGAGGAACGCGCTTGTCTCCGAGATAGAGTCCGTGCTGAGACATGACAACTACTTCGAATGGAACGCCAACATATCGGGCGTGATAGTGCAGCTGCGCACCAACATGCGCAACGTCTACGAGTTCTGGACCGAGAACTGGTATCCCAGCGAGCTCGAGGGCGACGTCGAGCCGCATGCCATCGTCTACGCCGTCGACGGCGTCCCGGGCCGTGAGCCGCGGGCCTTTTACAGCTTCGACTCCAAGACGGGCGTCATCATAAACTGCGACTCATACGACCAGGTCCGCAAGTGGGCGCTCGCGCTCGTGACCGACATCGTGGAGCATGTATCTGAGACACATACCATACACGGCGCTTGCCTGGACTTCGACGGCAAGGGCCTGGCCGTCATAGCGCCCCCGGGCCTGGGCCGGGGCACAATCGCCTACGGGCTCCTGCGTTATCCCGGCGCGAAGATGCACTCCAATGACTTTTTCGTGGTGCGTTACTCGGCCAACCAGGCGGTGGCCGACGTATCCGAACGAAAGTTCTACGTGAGAACCAGGGTGGCCCGGACATACGGTGATCTCGGCGTTCTCTTCGACAAGAGCAAGCTCGAGAACGTGGTTACGCGCAAAGAGGACTGTCTAAACACGTCATGCCCGGATATCGATTCCTGCGATCTCGACAGGGGCGAGCCGCGCTGCTACTGGGCGAGCAAGTACTCGCGGGCGCTCCTGGACCCCTACTGGCTCGGCGGCGTCGACAAGTACGTCAAGCGCACTACGCTGGGCGCAATCGCAGTGCTGCGCAGCGACCGGACTTCCCGCACCGTGGAGAGACTGGGCGCGGAGGACGCCATTCACTATCTGGAGGAAGGCAGGTACGCCAGGTCGGGCTCGGCGCTGGCCGCCATAGACAGCCAACCCTACTACAATCCCTATATCCTTGTGCCGACGCGCGACCGGCTGGACCTTCACCGGCGGTACTTCGAGTATCTGCTGAAGCTCGTGCCCTGCTATCTCGTCAACACGGGCGTTGAGAAGAAAGCGGCGGTCATAGAGAAGCTGGCGGACCTGGCGTCGGGCATGTAGGCACGCAGGCTCAGGCGGGGTCCGCGGAGGCCCTTTCGAAGAAGTCCCTGAAGACCCGAGTTATCTCGCCGTCCCACCTCGGGACAACCATGTAGCGGTCGTTCAGCTTCCTTATGCAGCACATGACGGGGCTCGCGGGGTACTTGAATGCGAGCTCCCTGAGATATTGCCAGTGCTCCTGCGAGTGAACCGACCGGCCCAGCAGAGCCACCTGGATCCCCACAAGCCTGGCCTCTACATCGTCGATCTTATCCGGTATGCCCTTGGCGCGGAACTCCTCCACAAGCGCGGTCGCGGAAGCCAGGGCATCTTCGCTGCCGCCGCGCTTTACGGCTTCGGCCGCGGCCCTGAGATCGTCCTCGGAATCCAGGACGTTGCCTATGCGCCGCTTGATGCGCCTCAGCTGGAAGTCGCTTATGAGCGAGTCTATGCCCCCGAAGTCCTTGCCGAAGCCGTCCGCCATTCTCCTCGCCCGGTCGAGCGCGGCGCCCGAGGCTTCGTCGGCCGGCGAGGCGTTCCTCAGGAAATCAGCCAGGGCCGCCATTACATCGGCCGCGCGCCTGATGTCCGCCCTCAGGCTCTCGATATCACCGGTCTCGATCTCGCCTAGAACCTTGTTGGTATTGGACAGGGCCGCGTAGAATTCCCTTAAGCCCGGATCCCTCTCCATGGCGACATGCGGGAGCAGGCTCTTCTTCTCATCGGGTCCGAGGTTGTCTGCGAAGGCCAGCACCTTCTCGCCTTCGAGGAGATAATTGAGCGCTCTCGCTATGGCTTCCTCCGCCGGAGCCCTGGTCAGGCAACCCTCCGGCGCGGTCGTGCAGCCGAAATGCAGCTCGGGCCCGGAGTACTGGAAGAGCGGGAAGCCGGTGTCCGACTCGAGATTGGAAGCAACGGAGACATCGTGCGCGGCGCCGACTGTGTCTCCGGCCTTGAGTTTCTCACCGGCGCTTTTTATGAATCGATCCACGTAAGCGTCGCGTTCCCCGAGAAGCGAGAGGCATCGGGACGCCGAATGGAACCTGCCCTTCTCTATCGCCGTATCGAGAACCTTCCTGAGGAGCTCCGGGGGAACGGCGGTGAGCTCATCGCGCCCGGGAACCACCGTCTCGACTTCGCGCCTTGCTGGCTCGAGTTCACCGGCATCGGGGATGACCCTCTCGAGTTCGAAGCCCTCTACATATGAAGGAAGCTCCCTGGCGAACGCAGCCAGGACGAGCGTCACGTCGCCGAGGTACAGCCCGGCTGTCATGAGGTCTTTTCGCTTATCGTCCATGCTCGTTCCCGCTTATTGTGGTCAATACTTGAAGATACTACCACCGATGAATTCCCTCAAGATGGAATTTCGGGGCACTTCCCGCGGGGGAATGGGCAGGAAATAAGAGAGGAAGCGCAGAAGGCGGCGCGCCTCCGCGTATTCCTCATGTTCATTGGTGACCTTGGACAGCAGTTCCTCCGCGCGTTCTTTAATTACGCAGAGCTCATAGGGAAGCGACGAGTTGAACATGGCGTCGGCACCTTCCTGATAAGGGAAGATGTACTGGTCCTCTCCCCTCCTCACCGACGCCCACCTGGAAAGCGTGTCGATAGCGTTATAGCCCCGGAAGAGATTGTCGCGCACTATCCGGCGCAGCTTCCGCGAATCCGTGGTGGGAACCCTGTTATGGTAGTCGATGTTGAGCTGGGACAGCGCGCTGACGTAAACCTTGAACTTCATTATGGCCGGAATCGACGGCGTGAGCGCCGGATTGATGGCATGTATGCCTTCCAGTATGAGAATCTGGCCGGGCTCCAGCTTCATCTTGCGGTAACCCACGCGCTTGCCGTAGCGGAAGCTGAACCTGGGCACGTCCACTTCCTTGCCCGCGAAGAGATCGAGGAGCTGCGAGTTGAGGAGATTGATATCAATGGCCTCCGGCGCCTCGAAATCGTATTCACCCGTCTCGTCCCGTGGCGTCTCCTCCCGGTCGAGGAAGTAGTTGTCCAGAGAAACGGTTATGTTCTTGAGCCCGTTCACTCTCATCTGTATGGCCAGCCGCTTCGAGAAAGTGGTCTTGCCCGAGCCCGACGGCCCCGAAATGAGGATCAGCCTGGGGCGCGTGAGCTTGGAAGCGATGTCGTCGGCGAAATGGGCCATTTTCTTCTCATGCAGCGCCTCCGCCACCCTTATCATCTCGGCCGTCTCGCCGCGTTCCACTATCTCGTTTATGTCGCCCACCTTGTCCACGCCCAGGATCTGGCCCCATCTCACGTATTCCCTGAAGACCTCCGCCATCTTCTTCTGCTCGTGGAATTCTGGTATGGTAGTGGGATCCTGATAGAGCGGAAACCTCAGAATGAAACCCGGAGGGTAGTCCCTGATCTCGAACTTGTCGGCATAGCCGGTGCTCGGAGCTAGACAACCGTAGAAGTAGTCGGTGAACTCGCCGAGCTTGTAGATGGCGACCATGGGTTCCTTCCGGTACCTCAAAATGCCGACCTTGTCTACCTGGCCGTCTTCCTCGAATGTCCTGAGCGCCTCCTCGACCGGCACTTCGAGCCGCACGAAGGGCTCGTCGGCCGCGATGATCTCCCTCATTCTGGCCTCGAGCTTCTCAAGGTCCGCCATGCTCAGGGTGGGATCCATGCCGATCTCGCAGTAATACCCCTTGCTGAGCGAATGCCTGATATAGACGCGCTGTCCCGGGAAGAGCTCCCGCGCGGCGCGTATCATAACGAACGCCAGGCTACGTCTGTAGACGCTCATCCCGTCGGAAGTGTCCAGGGTTACGAAGCTGAGCTTGCCGTCAGTTGTGAGGGGGTATGAAAGCCGCACTACCTTGTTATTGAAGCGAGCCGCGACTATGGCATGTTCGCTCTTGTAGGAGAGCCGGTCTATTATGTCGATGGGCTTTGTCTCCGGCGCCACCGATATCTTACCCGAGCCCTCGACCTCTATCATCACTTCTGTATTCGTCTTCTCGGTCAATCCTCTTCTCCTGATGCCGGCTCCCGTTCACTACCGCCCGGCGCCGGGTTTTCCATATTCCTCATCTTTGCCTTGTACAGGTTCCTTACTTCACTGAAAAAGCCGCCGTACCTCCCGCTCCTGAAGTCGGGAAACGCCCACTCGTAGTCCCTCCAGCCCTTATCGTAATAGATTGTGGGGTCGGCATAAACACCTTTCGCCAGATATATCTTCTGCGCGAGGAATTTGGCCGAGACCAGAACGAGCTTGTTGAAATCCATGTAGCCCGGGTCGAGATTGACCGTACGTTTCCCCTCCCGGCTCATCTCCTGCTCGAGCCCGGCGGCCATAAGCTTGATATCGACTATATCGCCGGGGTCTATGAGATTTTTGAAGCTTAAGAAAACGCGCTTGAGACCGGGGCCCATTTCATCCTGATAGTAGTCGGTGACGTCGAATTCGAAAGCCTCCGACCTCAAATCGATCTCGCCCAGCTCGCCTGCAAGCCCGGTGGCGGCCTCCTCCAGGAAGCCCTCATCCCCGTATATGACGCCCATCACAAGCTGCACGGGCTGTGGCCTGCCGAGAAATCCCATATCTTGTCCTTGCTCTCTCCTTACCCCTTGCTTGGCTCGTGTCCACCTTTTGCCGGCTTCGCGCTTACTCCTTGCCCAACTTGTGCCTGCCTCTTGCTTACCTCGTCCATGCTCCTTCCCTGCATCCGCCTTACTTTTTCCCCGCTGCCGCCCCGTCTCTCCCCTACCTCCGCCGCGTCTTGAGTACGTCCCGGGCCATATCAACCCACTTGCTGTCGATACCGAATTCCTCCTCGATGACCCTCTCAATGCCCGTCTTGAACCTGCGCTTGCTGATATTCTCGAGAGATGCGAACTTGAAGTAGTCCTTTCTCAAATAGAGATGCCCTTTCTCGGTTATCCTCCCGAGACAGACGTTCCTTAAGGTCGGCATGTCGAAGGACCTGATCCAGTGCCGCTCGAATTCATCGTCCGCGGCCGGGACGTCTGCGAAGCGGTATCTCCACTTCCTGCCCGCGGCATCGACGGTGTAGAGATTATAGCAGCCGCCATCATCCCGCGCGACCTCCACAAGGGCATGCGGGCAGCGCGCGGCGGTCCGCCCGCGGCCGATAAGTTCGATCACCGCGTACAGGGCGTACCCCGGGTCTATCATGAAGCGACGGCCGCCGTGGTCTACGACCACGAGGCAGTGCACGTTCTCACCCATATGCATGTGCGCCATCACTTTGTGGCAGTCGAAACCGAGCGCCCGCAGCATGCGCTCCAGGAGAAAGGTCAGGGAGAAACACGTCCCGCCGAATCCCCTTTCCACGTGGTCGGTGACAACCTCCAGGGGAAGCCGGAATGACTCCGCCGGCTCCCCGTGGCCGGCGCTCTTTATTATCTTGCTTATGTTCTCATACGGCAGCCTGGAGAAGTCCCTGACCACGGCCTCGAGGAGGCCGCGCGAAGGCTGCGTATCCGCGGGCCGCCGGGGCGCTATGGCATAATGGCCGGCGAATATGCGAAGGGCTTCATCGCCCTCGACTGTCTCTATCAAGAGAATCCTCCTCCATATGGAAGAAATCGGGCCGAGATGGCTTGACACCAGATAATACTACTATAGAATAGAGTGGTTCAAGGTCAGCCGGCCCCGGCGTTGGGGGTCGGACCCACCCTCATGCGGCGTGGGATTTCAACCTGGGTCTCAACTAAGCCCTTTCATCCGGAGGTAATGCTATGCCCGGTCGTAAGGTAGTGTCCATGCCAGGTGACGGCATCGGCAAGGTGGTTCTCCCCGAGGCGATAAGAGTTCTCGATGCCGTTGGATTCGAAGCCGAGTACATCCATGCCGACATCGGCTGGGAGTTCTGGGTAAAAGAGGGCAATCCCCTGCCCCAGAGAACGCTGGACGTGCTGGCCGAGCACCGCCTGGGGCTCTTCGGGGCCATCACCTCCAAGCCCAAGACGGAGGCGGCCAAGGAGCTGGCACCCGGACTTAAGGACAAGGGCTACGTTTATTACAGCCCCATCGTGGGCCTGAGGCAGCACTTCAACCTCGACATTTGCCTGAGGCCGTGCCGGGCGTTCAAGGGCAATCCCTTGAACTTCATAAGAAGAGGCGCCGACGGCGGCATAGAAGAGCCCATGGTCGACGTGGCCATATTCCGCCAGAACACGGAAGGCCTCTACGCCGGCGTCGAGTGGACCAACCCGCCGCCGGAGGTGAGGAAAGCTCTCGAGACGCATCCCAAGATGGCGGCCTTCAAGGACACGCCGGGCGAGGACCTTGCTGTATCGACGCGCATATTCACGCGCAAAGCCTGCCGCAGAATCGTCACCGCAGCTTTCGAATACGCCAGAAAGAAGGGCTACAAGTCGGTGACCGTATGCGAGAAGCCCAACGTCATACGCGAGACTTCCGGCATGATGCTCGAGACGGGCAGAACCATACAGAAGGACTACCCCGAAATAGAGCTCTGGAACACCAACATAGACGCCCAGATGATGTGGCTTACCAAGAACCCGGAGGACTACGGGGCCATCGTGAGCGGCAATATGTTCGGCGACATCGTATCCGACGGCTTCGCCGGCCTCGTTGGCGGGCTCGGCTTCGCGTGCAGCGCAAATATCGGCGAGACATGCGCCATATTCGAGCCCACGCACGGTTCGGCTCCCAAGTACGAGGCCCTCGACCCGCCTATTGTAAACCCCATGGCCATGATTTTGAGCGCCTGCCTGATGCTCGACCATATAGGAGAGGCGGACAGGGCAAACAGGATTCGCGGCGCCGTCGCCGCGGTGATCGAGGAGGGCGAGGTCAGAACATACGACATGATGAAGCTCCCCGGCGGCCCCGACGTCATCAAGAAGGGCGCGGCGACCACGACGCAGGTCACCGACGCAGTTATCGCCAATCTTAAGTGAGCCGGCTGGCCGGAGGGACATGAGTGGTTGAAGAGCACGGGAGCCGGCGCAGAGCCGGTTCCGCGGGAGGTTGAGATGGGGCATACCCTGATCGAGAAGATAATATCGGCGCATACGGATTCCAGTTGCAAACCGGGCGACATAGTGGACATGAGGATCGACGCCAGGCTGGCGCGCGATTTCGGAGGCGCCAACGTGGTCAAAAACATCGAGGAAAACGGCCTGGGAATAGACGACGCGAGCCGCACCTTCTTTACCCTGGACTGCAATCCCACCGGCTCCGACCAGAGATACGCCGCGAACCAGCAGCGCATAAGGCAGTTCGCGCGCGCCAGCGGCATCAAGGTATACGACATCGACGCCGGGATAGGAACGCATATAGCCATAGACGAGGGCCTTGTAGGATGCGGCGGCACCCTCGTATCGACCGACTCGCACGCCAATATCCTGGGCTCCATCGGCGCCTTCGGCCAGGGCATGGGCGACCAGGACATTGCGTACGCCTTCGCGGCGGGTAAAGTATGGTTCCGCGTGCCCCCGTCCGTCCGCATCTTCTTGGGCGGCAAGGCCCCCAAGGGCGTGACGGCGAAGGACATCACGCTCGAGCTCTTAAGGAACCTGGGCGCAAGAGGTCTCCTCGGGTATTCGGCCGAGATGTACGGCGACGCCGTTGAGGAGATGAACGTTTCAGACCGCGTCACGGTGGCTTCCATGGCCACCGAGATGGGCGGCATCATCATCCTCTTCCCCCCCAACCGGGCCGTCATCGACGAGCTTAAGGAGATCACGGGCAAGACTTATGAGATGGTAAAGGCCGACCCGGACGCCCGGTACGAGAAGGACATAAACATCGACATCAGCCGCGTTAAGCCTCTAGTATCCCTGCCCGGCAACCCCGAGAAAGCGGTGCCGGTAAGCGAGGTCGAGGGTACGAGGATCGACTCGGCCTTTATCGGCTCATGCACCGACGGGCGCTATGAGGACATGAAGATGGCCGCGGAGATCTTAAGCGGCCGCACGGTCGCTCCGGGCGTCGTACTCAAGATAGTCCCCGCGACCGACAGCATCTGGAAGCGCTGTCTCGAGGAGGGTATCGTGGAGACCTTCAAGAAGGCCGGCGCCCTGCTGGGCAACGCGGGATGCGCGGGATGCGCGGCCGGCCAGGTGGGGCAGAACGGCCCGGGCGAAGTGACCGTCAGCACCGGTAACCGCAACTTCCCCGGCAAGCAGGGGCAGGGACATGTATATCTCGCTTCGCCGGCCGTGGTCGCCGCCTCGGCAGTTGCCGGTATGATCGTCGCGCCCGATAGAATGGACGCGGGCATCGAGCCGCGGACCGAGGCGGGCGCGGAGAAGGCGCCCGCGGCGGGAGGCGGCGCCCGGAAAGCCGCGGCGCAGAAAGCAAAGGCCTATCCGCCCAAGGCCGGCCCTCCCACCACGGTCAAGGGCCGCGTGTGGATGGTCGGCGAAGACAACATAGACACCGACATGATCTATCACAACAGGCATCTCGCCGTAACCGATATCGACGAGATGGGGCAGCACTGCTTCGGCAATCTCTCCGGCTGGGAGGACTTCCCCAAGAAGGTGCAGGCGGGCGACATAGTCGTAACCGGCGAGAACTTCGGCGCCGGCTCGTCGAGACAGCACGCAGTGGACTGCTTCAAGAGCCTGGGCGTCAGCGCGGTTATCGCCAAATCATTCGGCGCGATCTACGAGAGAAACGCCATCAACGCCGCGCTGCCCATCGTCGTGGGAGGCCTGTCCGCGCTCGATCTAAAGGACGGCGACATAATAAGCGTGGACTTCGTGAAGGGGGAAGTCACCAAAGAGGCCACCGGCGCGAAGGCCGAGGTCAGGCCCTTCTCCCGGGTCCAGCTGGACATCTACCGGCGCGGCGGTCTTCTTAACAAGTAGAGGGCATAACCATGGGAAAGACATTCGCAGAGAAAGTGCTCGCCATAAAGAGCGGGCGTGACAGCGTAGAGGCCACCCAGATAGTCACGGTGCGCCCCGACCATCTTCTCACGCATGACAACACCGCGGCCATAATAGGTAAGATCGGAGACGATCTCGACGCCTATGGCGTGGCCAGCGCCGACGTTCCCGTCATAGTAATAGACCACGTGGTCCCGGCGGCGAGCGAGAAGACGGCGACCAATCACAAGAAAATAAGGGAGTTCGTGAAGAAGTTCGGCATAAAGAACTTCTACGACGTCGGCGAGGGCATCTGCCACGAGGTGTTCATAGCCAAAGGGCACGCCCTCCCGGGAGACCTCATCGTGGGAAGCGACTCGCATACTTGTACATACGGGGCCGTGGGCGCCTTCGCGACCGGGATAGACAGGACGGAGGCGGCCGCAATAATGCTTACCGGCAAGAGCTGGTTTAAGGTACCGTTGTCGATGAAGATAGTCCTCGAAGGCGAGCTCAGGCCCCCGGTCTCGGCCAAGGACCTGGTGCTCACCATAATAGGCGACATGAGCTCGAGCGGCGCGAACTACATGTCCGTCGAGTTTCACGGCAACGTGGCCGCTCTGGATTTCGAGAGCCGCATGACGATCGCCAATATGGGAGTCGAGATGGGCGCCAAGAACGCGGTGTTCCCGGTTGACGGCGTTACCGAAAAATACCTTGAGAGCATCGGCGCCGTGGGCAAATGGGAGGCCGTTTGGGCCGACGACGACGCCGAGTACGTCGAGACGCTTACATATGACCTCTCCGAGATAGTCCCGGTCGTCGCAAAGCCTCATAAGGTGGATAACGTCGCCCCGGCCGCCGAGCTCGGCGACGTACGGATAAACCAGTTTCTCATCGGGACGTGCACCAACGGGCGGCTCGGCGACCTCCAGGTCGCGGCCCGGGTGCTCCGCGGCAAGCATGTGAGCCCGGGCTCGAGGCTTCTCGTGCTGCCGGCCAGCAGGGACATTCTTCTGGCAGCGGTCAACGACGGCACCATACCCATGCTCATAGACTCCGGCGCCACCATTCTCCCGCCCGGCTGCGGACCCTGCCTGGGCGCGCATCAGGGCGTGCTGGCGCCGGGCGAGACTTGCCTGAGCACGGCCAACAGGAACTTCAAGGGGCGCATGGGCTGCAAGGACGCAGAGATATATCTGGCGAGCCCCGCGACCGTCGCGGCCAGCGCGCTTGAAGGGAAAATCGTAGACCCGACGGAATTCGCGTGATCGGGTATATAATGCACTCAATTCAAGACAAGGCGGTGTGAAATGAACGTTTGGAAATACGGCGACAGCATCAACACCGACATGCTGTTTCCGGGCAAGTACACATATACGGCGAGCACGCCCGAGGAGATCATCCCCCATCTCTTCGAGGACCTCGACCCCGACTTCGCCGGCAGGGCCGGCGAAGGTGACGTCATTCTGGCGGGGGACAATTTCGGTTGCGGCAGCTCCAGGGAGCAGCCCACCGTGGGCCTCAAGGCGCTCGGCATCAAGGCCGTGATAGCCCGGAGCTTCGCGCGCATATTCTACCGCTCCGCCATCAACCAGGGGCTGATCCTGATCGAGTGCCCGGACGCAGTGGACGCCTATAAGGAGGGCGACGAAGTCGACGTCGATCCCGAGGCGGGCACGGTGAAGGTGGGTGGCAAGGAGTTCACCTTCCCCGGGCTCCCAGCGGAGATACTCGCGATCCGGGACGCCGGCGGCCTTCTGAATTACGTCAGGAAAGAGCTCAAAGAAAGGACGGTGGGCGATGCCTGAGGGCAGAGGCGGGAGACGCGGTGAGGGCGTAAGGTCCGACTGCTACATCGGCATCGAGACGAGGGACTCGGGTGGCGTGGAAATAGCCATGAAGTCCAAGGTCGAGTCCATGTACGGCCAGTCCATCATCGATATCGTCAAGGACGGCCTCAGGTTCTACGGCATCGAGCATGCCGCCGTCGAGGTCGAGGACCAGGGAGCGCTTCCCTTTACGGTAATGGCGAGGCTGGAGATAGCCGTAAAGCGCGCGAACCCGTCCGAGACGCGCGAGTTTCTGCCGGAGATGCAGTCCGGGTGCACCTATGGCACCGACCGCCACCGCATGCGCCGCTCGCGGCTCTACCTTCCCGGGAATGAGACCCGTTTCATGGTCAATGCCGGGCTTCACAAGCCCGATGGCGTCATCCTCGATCTCGAGGACAGCGTCCACCCTTCCGAGAAGGACGCTGCCCGGATACTCGTGCGAAACGCCCTGAGGCAGATCGACTTCTTCGGCTCGGAGCGCATGGTGCGCATCAACCAGGGGGAGCTCGCGCTGAAGGACCTCGAGAGCGTCGTGCCGCATAATGTGCATATCATACTCATTCCCAAGTGCGAGACCGGAGACGAGGTCAAGGCCATCGACGAGAAGGTGCAGACCGTAAGGAAAGAACGCGGCGTAGCTAACGAGGTCTATCTCATGCCCATCATCGAGTCGGGCCTGGGCGCCATAAACGCCTACGAAATCGCCTCCGCCTCTCCCAATAACGTGGCTCTCACCATAGGGCTCGAGGACTACACCGCCGACATAGGAACCCGGCGCACGCCCGAGGGGCGCGAGAGCTTCTGGGCACGCAGCGCCGTGGTAAACGCCGCCCGCGCGGCGGGGCTCCAGCCCATAGATACGGTATTCAGCGACGTCAGCGACATGGCGGGACTCAGGAAGAGCGTCATCGAAGCCAAGTCGCTGGGCTTCGACGGCAAGGGATGCATACACCCGCGCCAGATCCGCGTGATTCACGAGGCCTTCGCCCCGGAGGAGGCCGAGGTCGAGAGGGCGAAAAAGATAGTGCTGGCTTTCGAAGAGGCCGAGAAGAAGGGCCTCGGGGTGGTATCCCTCGGAAGCAAGATGATCGACCCGCCCGTCGTGAAGCGCGCGCTCCACACGGTTGACATGGCCATCGCCACGGGGGTTCTCAATGCCGACTGGAGGGACTCGGAATGAAACGCGAATACGAACTCGTTGAGAACGCAGCCGGCAGGCAGGTCCCCGCAGTGGTGAACGGCAAAGAGCAGGTGCCTTACAAGGGCGTCGGCAAGCACAGGCCCGGCGGCCGCAAGGCGGCTCCCCCGATAGCCTCGGCGGCCGACTACCCGGCCAGCGGCAATAAGGTGGTAAAGGACCTGCGCACCGCGCTCGAGGCAGCCGGCCTCAAGGACGGCATGACCGTATCCACGCATCATCACTTACGGAACGGCGACTTCGTCGCCAACATGACATTCGATGTCGCGGCCGAGATGGGCATTAAGGACCTCATGTGGTTTCCGAGCGCGTCCTTCCCGTGCCAGGCCGGGAACATAGAGCATATGGACAACGGCGTGATCCACCACATAGAGGGCAGCATGAACGGGCCTCTGGGAAGGTACTGCTCCGAGGGCAGGATGCGCGGCATGGGCGTCTTAAGGTCGCATGGCGGGCGCTACCAGGCCGTGCAGGACGGCGAGGTGCACATAGACATCGCCGTAATCGCAGCGCCTACGTCCGACCCCTTCGGGAACGCCAACGCCCTCACGGGCCCGTCGGCGTGCGGGCTGCTGGGCTTCGCGCTCGCCGACTCGCAATACGCCGACAAGGTCATCGTGGTAACCGACAACCTCATTCCATTCCCATGCATTCCATGGCAGATCCAGGGCAATTACGTCGACTACGTGGTCCAGGTCGACCGGATAGGCGATCCCGAGAAGATAGTGTCGGGCACCACGCAGATAACCCGCAGCCCCGACAGGCAGCTCATCGCCGAGCTCACGGCGCGCTTCGTGCGCGACGCCGGCATCATGAAAGAGGGCTTCTCCTTCCAAGCGGGAGCCGGCGGCACCGCGCTCGCTTTCGCAATCTACCTTAAGGAGATGATGAAAGAGGCGGGCGTCAAGGCGCGCTTCGTGCGCGGCGGCAGCACCCAGTACCTGGTCGAGATGCTGGAAGAGGGCCTCACCGACTACATCTTAGACGGCCAGACTTTCGACCTCGAGGGCGTAAGGTCCATGCGGGAGAATCCCGGCCATGTCTGGACGAGCCCGTTTACGAGCTACAATTACAACGGCAAGGGTTTCTTCGGAACCATGGTGGACGCCGTTGTGCTGGGAGCCACCGAAGTCGACGTCAACTTCAACGCCAATGTGGTCACCCACTCGGACGGCCTGCTCTTGCACGGCATCGGCGGGTGGCAGAACTGCCTCTTCTCCAAGTGCACCATCCTCCCCATTCCATCTTTCAGGGACAGGATCCCCGTGTTGGTAGACGAGGTCACGACGCTCGTGGGCCCCGGTGAGCTCATCGACGTCGTCATAACCGAGCGGGGCATAGCCATCAACCCCGCGCGCCGGGACCTGATAGACGCCGTCAAGGGCTCCGACCTCCCCGTAAGGTCGATACATGACATCAAGGCCGACGTTGAGAAGATCGTGGGCGGACCGCCGGCCCGTCCCGGGTTCGAAGACAAAGTCGTCGCCGCCATCAAGTGGGTGGACGGCACCGTGATCGACTGCGTCCGCCAGATAGCCTGATGGGGTCAGGTTGGGGTCAGGTCTTGAAATGCACACCTAATTGGGGTCAGGTCTGATATTGCACAGTGGGGCGGGCTCTCCGCCCGGGAGAGAGGGGCAGGAAATCGTGAAGTTCTGATTCGTGAGGTCCTTGACAACATCGTAATACACCCTCTCGGACGGGCAGAGTATGCATCCCTCGTAGGGAATGGAGTAATCAACCTCAGGTCTGACCGTCAGCTCAAGCCCGTTGGGCAGGTTCGTAAACTCATAGTACCCGGTGGAATCGGTACGGTCGAAGGGCGGCGGATAATAGCCTTCCCCTTTAACGTCCAGGCGCACGTGGGGCGCCGGGCGTCCGAATATGTCGCGAACATAACCGCTGATTGTGGCTCCGCCTCCGCAGTGAGCCACGAAGTCCTGGTTCTCATGATCGCTGTCTCCCTTGCACCAGCGGGCGCAAGGTATGAAGTAGCAGCCTGCTTTCTCTGCGTAGAACATGACCGTAAAGCTCCGGGGTAAGGTAATCGAGAAGCGCCCCTCCCCATCCGTGTACGAAGGGAGCAAGTGCGTCTCGGGCATCTCCCCCTCCGTGCCGTCGTCGCCCCCGGAGCGCGGGAAGATAAAGCCGCTTCCGATCTCCACGCCTTCGAGAGGATTCCCCTGGTTGTCCCGCACAGTTCCCATGACACGGAAGGTCACCATTTCCGAGGTTACAAGGGCGAAATCCTGTTCAACGTAGTTCCCGTCAAGCCCCTCTATGACAATGCTCTCGGGATCTGCGGCGAACGCCGTGAGCTCGGGCCTGATGACATAGTCAAAGCCGTCGCGGAGTCCGGAAAACTCATAGCGGCCTTCATCGTCGGTGTACCTGAAGCTGGAGGCGGGGCAACACCCGCCATCAGCCACGATCTTAAAGCCTGGAATAGGCGTCTCCCCGTCGGCGACCCGGCCGCTCACAGAATACGAGTTTCCGCAGTGTACCACGAAGTCCACGTCGCTCACGCCTCCCACCACCGCAGACACCATCCGCGAGTCAGGACTGAACACACAGCCAGTCTTGGAGGGAGTCACCTCCACTGCAGACTCGGCAGACAGGCCGTCCTTCCTGTAAAAGCCGCTCTCATCCGTCACGGCCGTTACATCGTCGGGCGCCATGGCAAGCGTCACGCCCTCCACCGGATTCCCGGAGAAGTCCTTTACATAACCTTCGATCCCGAAACTCTGAACACAGGACACAACGTAATTTTGCTGCAACTGGTCCCCGTCCGGCATAATATATCCCCTCTCCTGGGGAACGAACGTGCAGCCGGCCTTCTGGGGGACGAAGAGGTACGTCCGGCTCGAGATGATGTTATTGAAGCGGTAGTAGCCAAGATAGTCTGTGACCGAAGCCAGACCATATAGGACGCCGGACTCCTGGTTCACGATCTTGACCCCGGAGACCGGATTGCCGGCGGAATCCAGGACGTAACCATCTATGACTATCTCGCCCCCGGAGAATCCCGTGAAGTCCTGATCGTGATGGCGCATCGAGAAATCCGTGATCTCTATGCGGCCCGGGCAGAACACCCACCCCGTCTTGAGGGCAATGAGGGCGATTCCATCGGATTGCCGGCTCAGCGGCATATAGTAGTAGCCGTCAGTTCGCGTATAGGTGGAACCACTCTCACTTCCCGTCTTTCTGATCAGCACTTGGCTGACCGGCTGTCCGGCGGTGTTGCGCGCATACCCGTCCACGCCGTACGTGTCTTCAGCGGAGTCGAAGATACAGCCGGCCACCGCGAAGAGGAATATACTGATAATGAGAAGATTGGCCCTCGGTCCTTGCATAAGCACGTGCTCCGGGCCCACAGGTTCGGACCCAATCAGTCGTCTGTCGCACTCTAGATTACTATACTAACGGGTAAAGGCCCCATCAAGATGCCAGTGCAGCAAAGGCGAGGGGAGCCGGTAGGCAGGTCAGGCTTCCAGTTTAAAGCTCCTGATGCGGCTCAGGCGGTACATCTTGTTCCTGCCGTCCATATGGCAGAACGCCGCCAGGTAGATGAAGCCGCTGGACTCGATTATTGCTCGCGGAGTCACCCGTCGCGGTTCCGGCCCTTTGGTGCCGCCGGCATAGACGATCTCGACGGCACACTCCGCCTCCACTGCGACCTCAAGGCCCTCAAAACCCGGTGGCGCCTCCATCACGCTCACCCTGGCATCGAGGAAACCAAAGGGGCGTGTCAACTGCGAGAGGTGCTGGACCGAGCCCACGCCTTCGGTTCTGTCCATAAGGGCGAGGAAGAGGCCCTTGACCAGCATGGCGTCGGCCAGGGCGCGGTGCTCCTGGCCCTTACAGATCTCGAGGGCCGCGCAGAGACCCTGCAGCCGGTAACCGGGAAGAAAGGGAATCAGAGTCCTCGCAAGTGTCACCGTATCGAATACCTTATGCTCCGGAAGCGGCATTCGGGCGCGATAGAGGTCGAGTACAATGAAGCCCAGGTCGAAAAGTGCATTATGGGCCATCAGAACGTTGTCAGGCGGGCCCAGGAACTCAATGAACCGCGGAAGCACTTCCTGGACGTTGGGCTTGCCCTTGACCATCTCGTCGGTTATTCCGTGGATGCCCTGCACTTCTTGGGGTATGGGCTCTTCGGGGTCTATGAGTTGGCTGAAGGTGTCGATTTCAGTGCCGTCGTACTTGAACTTGACCGCACCTATTTCGACGAGACTCGCTGCCACGGGCCTCAGGCCGGTGGTCTCGGTGTCGAAGGCCACGAATGTCGTGTCGCGCAGCAGTTGTTCCGATGCCATTCTTGCCTCCCCCACAACAATACAGCAAAAATGGGTCAGGCAATACCAAATTGTGCATTTTAAGATCTGACCCCGGCAATTTGTGCATTTCAAGACCTGACCCCATGATTTATAATCGGGGAGATATGGAGAGACGCGGCATGAGACCCGAGGACCTCGAACGGACGCTGAGGCGCATAGACGGCAGGGGATACAAGGCCTATAAGGACATACAGGGCGACTATGATTTCGGCAGGTTCAACCTTCACATAGACCACGTCCAGGGGGATCCTTTTGCATCGCCAACCAGAGCGCGGCTTAGGGTCGCCACGGAGGATGCGGGATTCCCCCTCGACGTGTACTCGAGCAAGCCAAGACGCGTGGCGCTCGCCGACTACCTCCTGAGGCTCGTGGACTCCCGCTGCCGCTCGGCCGAGACGCGCCGCGGCACAGGAAAGAGCGGGCAAATCGGCGTAGACAGCCCGGGCCAGGAGATGCTGGAGCGCACCGCCTCCTTCGTAGATGACACCGCAATTGAGGTCCGGGTATACATCGGCCTGCCAGCGCGCGGCCGCACCGTTCTGGGAAGGCAGGCGGCAAATATGCTGCTCGACGACCTCCCAGAAATCGTTGAGACCTCGCTTTTCTATTCGGCGCTCGACGAGGGACAACGGTCGGAGCTCAGGCGCCATGTCGAAACGAATGAAGACGCCGACCACCTGAGAGCGGCGCTTGGCGGGAAGGGCATCGTGGCTTTCATCGCCAACGCCTCGGTGCTGCCCCGGAGAAGCGGCGTTGATGAAAGGCCGCTCAGCAAGGGCACGGTGGTCGAATTTAAGTCTCCGCCCTCGCTCGAGGTCGCCTTCGACCTCCCCAACCGGGGCGGCGTCACGGGCATGGGCATACCGGCCGGCGTCACGCTTATCGTGGGGGGCGGCTATCACGGCAAGTCCACGGTGCTTAACGCCATCGAGCGGGGCATTTACAATCACGTTCCGGGCGACGGCCGCGAATTCGCCGTGACCGACCCCTCGGCCGTCAAGATAAGGGCCGAGGACGGAAGGCGAGTCCAGAAGGTCAACATCTCGCCCTTTATAACCAACCTGCCGTTCAGAGAGGACACCACGAGGTTCTCGACCGAGAACGCCAGCGGCTCGACGTCCCAGGCGGCCAACATAATGGAGGCCCTTGAGGCGGGCACGCGCTTACTCCTCACGGACGAGGACACGGCCGCGACCAACTTCATGATCCGCGACCACAGGATGCAGGAGCTCATCTCCAAGGACAGGGAACCTATAACCCCATTTGTCGACAAGATAAGGCAGGCGCATCGCGACCTCGGGGTCTCGACCATACTGGTTATCGGCGGGAGCGGCGACTACTTCGACGTCGCCGACCGGGTGATAGCAATGGACTCCTTCCGGGCGCGCGACGTGACTCATGAGGCCCGCGGCATAGCCGAGAAATACATGACCGAGCGCCGGCGCGAGGGCGGCGAGCACTTCGGCGACTTCACGCCGCGGGTGCCCATGCGCGAGAGCCTGGACGCCAGCAAGGGCAGGCGCGAGGCCAAGATCTCGGGGCGGGGCACCAAAACCATACTCTTCGGCAGGTACACAATCGACCTCTCGGCCGTCGAGACTATCGTCCACCCGAGCCAGGTAAACGCCGTCGGCCAGGCGCTTTACTACGCCCGCACGCGCTATATGGACGGGAGGCGGACATTGCCCGAGATTCTGGATCTGGTGATGAAGGACATAGAGGCCTCGGGATTGGACGTAATCGATCCCAGGAAAAGGGGCGACTATGCCATGTTCCGGCGGCTGGAGCTGGCGGCCGCGCTCAACCGGCTTCCGACGCTGCGCGTGGCATAGCGGCCAGCGCCCACGGGCCGGAAGCCCCGGCAGGTCTCCCGCTGCAAGGCTGGCGCGCCCGGGCCCCCGCGGAAGGGCTCCGAGACCACGCCCGGGCCCAGCGGCGCCCCTCCCCCAACATTAATCGCTCCACCTTTTCATTGAAAGACATGGCGCCCGTTGTTAAAATACACTCGAATCAGCGCAATCCCCATTTTCAGGAGAAGTATCAGCCCGAAGAGGTGAACCCTATGAGACTATCAACTGTGGCATGTCTGCTTACGGCCATAACCCTCGCCGCTTTCCTGGCGCCCGCCGCCGTCTTTGCCCAGCATGAGGACGAGGACTTTGATAGCCCTTACAGCGACGCCCCCCAAGACATAGACGAGATAATAGAGACTGACGATGCCCTCACGGAAGAAGCCAGGGAGGCCAAGATGAAGATGGAGATAGAGACCCTGCTTGAGGGAATCAAATGGCTCGGCCACGCCTCCTTTCTCTTAGAGGACGAGATTGTCATATATATCGACCCGTTCGAGCTTCCCGAGGGACTCCCGGGGGCCGACCTCATACTCATAACTCACGAGCATAGAGACCATCTCTCGCCCGGGGACATGCTCAAGGTCCTCAGGCCGAATACGAAGGTTGTAACAGTTGAGGCGGCCGAGTCGTATTTACCTGAGGAGGCCAGGGAAGTCGTCGCGGTTGTTCCCGGCGAGTCCATCGAGGTCGATGGGATCGGGATCGAGGTCATCCCCGCCTATAACAAGACCAAGGACTTCCACCCGAAGGACCGGGGATACGCCGGCTACGTGATTCACCTCAAGGATAGGACTGTTTATCATGCCGGCGACACCGACTTCATAGACGAGATGAAGAACATAGAGGCCGATATAGCCCTGCTTCCGGCAGGCGGCACTTACACCATGGACGCCGGGGAGGCGGCGAAGGCGGCCAACGCCATAGAGCCCCGGGTGGCCGTCCCTATGCACTGGGGTAAGATAGTCGGGAGCAGAGAAGACGCCGAGACTTTCGTGGCCGAGTGCGATGTGCCGGCTATCATAATGGAGGTTTACGTACCTGAGACCCAACCTGAATCCGAGCAAAAGTAATCGCCCGTCGAAAGGAGGCGGAAGTTGCGCAAGGTATTGATCATTGTCGGGATCGTCATCGTGGCGGTCGTGGTGATAGTGCTCGTCATGAAAGGCAGAGTCGCTAAGATCGAAGACGTGCGTACAGCCGAGGTCGAGATCGGCCAGGTCACGAAGGCCGTCGTGGCCACGGGCGAGATAGAGCCCCTGTCGGTGGCGGAGATAAAGTCCAAGATCGGCGGAGTCGTGCGCACGTTCTTCGTGGAAGAAGGCGACATGGTCAGGAAGGGCCAGAAGCTCGCTGAGATCGTCCCGACCGCAACTCCCGAGCAGCTCGTCTACGCCAGGGAGGCCGTGGAGACCGCCAGGCTTTCCATGGAGCAGGCCGAGCGCAAGCTGGCGCGCGCCGAGGAGCTCGCCGCCAAGAAGCTGGTCGCAGAGGAGAATATCGAAGACGCCGAAACCGGGCTGTCCATAGCGACGGCCAGGTACGACGCCGCCCTGGCCGAGCTCCGCGTTCTGGAACAGGGAGCGGCTCCAAGGCACTCAAGCAGCAGCAGCTACAGCGGCTCGCAGACCACCGGCGCTCTCGAGGACATGACCATACTATCGCCCGTCTCCGGCATCGTGCTTTCGCGCGACGTGGATGAAGGGTCTTCGGTCATAGCCATGTCGTCCGCATACGGCGGAACCAGTCTCCTTACGCTGGCCGATGTGTCCAAGATGCACTTCGAGGGTTACGTGGACGAGAGCGACGTGGCGAAGATACATGAGGGAATGCCGACCAAGATCTTCGTCGACGCCCTGCCGGAGACGACTTTCACCGGAGTGCTCACCAAGATCTCCCCCAGGGGAGAGAAGCAGGAAGGCGTGGTCAACTTCAGGGTGGAGGCCGAGATAAACGAGGAGACTACACTTCTCAGGGCGGGCATGTCGGCCGACGTGCAGCTCGTGCTCGATGAACGCAGCGAAGTCCTGACGGTGCCGGAAGGCGCCATGATATACGAGGGCGACAGCACTTTCGTGGAGATCGTCGACGAGTCCGCGGATGGCGGCAAGCGGAGGATCTACGTTGAAGCCGGCCTGAGCGACGGAATAAAGACCGAGGTCGTCGAGGGCCTCGAAGAGGGAGACAAGGTAGTACTGCAATAAACCACCCCTGGTAATATGCATGCGAATATCTGACCTCATACGGCAGTCATTCAGGGCCATTACAACGCACAAACGCAGGAACGCCCTGTCCACGTTCGGCATAGCGTGGGGCGTGGCGGCCGTTCTCATCCTGGCCGGCTGGGGCGTGGGAATACGCGACCTCATCCGCGGCGGCATGGCCGATCTGGGAGACAATATCATCTTCGCCTTCCCGGGCCATACCTCCGTCGGCGTGGGCGGCTACCGGGCCGGCAGGCCCGTCCAGATCTACCCGGAGGACATCGAGGTCATAAAGGCCTACGGGTCCAGACTCAAGCTCGTGATGGCGGTGGACAACTTCACGCTGCCGGTGGCCTACGGCACCGAGTCCGACGACCGCACGATCCGGGGCGTGCACCCGGACTCCAAGACCCTGCGCAACCTCCAGCCCGAGCTGGGGAGATTCTTCACCCCGGACGACATGGAGTACAGGAGACGCGTGTGCTATCTGGGCCAGGCCGTAGCCGAGGAGATATTCGGCGACTACACGGAGGCGCTGGACCAGGAGATAAGAATCGGAGGCGTGAGATTCGTCGTCATCGGCGTCCTACATGACAAGTCACGCCAGACCGCAAACGTCGGCGAACGCGACGAGAATACCGTCTTCATCCCCTTCACCACCGGGCGCAGTCTCTTCGCCGGAAGGAGGCCCGTCTCCTGGGTGCAGGCGCGCGCGTTCAATCCCGAGCAGAGCGAGGAAGCCGCGCAGGAGATAAGGGCCGCCATGGCGGCCAAGTACAACTTCTCGCCCGACGACGAGGAGGCCCTCTTCATTCTGCCGATGACACGCTATACCAAGATGATCGACACTTTCACCGCGGCCATCGCCATATTCGTCGCCGCCGTGGGTGTCGTCACCCTGGCCATCGGCGGGATCGGAGTCATGAACATCATGCTGGTTTCCGTGCATGAGCGCATATCGGAGATCGGCGTCCGCCGCGCCATCGGCGCGACCAGGAAGTGGATAATGGCGCAGTTCATCACCGAGACTGCCATGCTTACCCTGATGGCCGGAGTCATAGGGCTGGTCTTCGGAATGCTGGTGCTGTTCACGCTCTCCAGGCTGCCGATGGAGAATTTCCCCGTCCCGGTGATGTCGTGGGGAGTGACCCTGACCGCCATCGTCGTCATGGTCGCGACCGCCTTCATATCGGGCATCACGCCCGCGCGCCGCGCGGTGTCCATACCGCCCGTTCACGCCATCAAGGGCGAGACGCGCATCCTCGAACCCGAAACGCGGGCCAGGCGGAGCGCACTTCCCTTCCCCGGCATATTCGGCGAGGTCGTCTCCCAGGCCGTGGACGACATCAAATCGACCAAGCTGAGGTCGATGCTGACCGCGTTCGGCGTGTTCTGGGGAGTCGCCGCCGTGGCCCTCTTGAGCGGCTGGGGAATAGGCATGAAAGAGGCCTTTCTGGAGGACATAAATCAGCTGGGCGGCCGCCGCACTACGATTTACGCAAGACGAATCGAAAGCGAGATAAGCGGGCTCCGGTCCGCGCGCGTATTGCGATTCACGGAGCAGGACGTAGAGGACCTGCGGCAGAACGCCTGGTTCATCGAATACTTCGCCCCCGAACTCTGGATGGGATTCCCCGTGGTGGAGTACAGGGGCGAGTCCAGGGCGGTTCACACGCTGGGCATCGAGCCGGGAACCCGCATAATAAGGAATTTCGAGGTGGCCGACGGGCGGTTCATTAACGAGCGCGATCTCAAGGATAGAAGGAAGGTCGCCTTCCTGGGCCACCGCATAAAGGACAGGCTCTTCGGCCCCGCGCCTGCCGTCGGGGAAAATATCCGCATCAAGGGGTATGTGTTCAAAGTCGTCGGGGTGGCTGTTGAAAAGGGAGAACAGACCTCGATACACACCTCTCTGGACGACGACAAAATACTGGTGCCCTATACCACCGCCGATGTCCTGATGGACCAGAATTACCCGGACTACCTCATGATGCACCCTTCGCTGACGCTGCCCTGGGAGGAGGTCGAAGACAGGCTCGTGGCCATATTGCTCGAGAACCACGATATCGAGAGCGAGGAAGCCGTGGGCATTTTCTCCGCCCTCGAGATCAGGGAGGGCTTCACCAAGGCCATGGACGCCCTCAGCGTCTTCCTCGGCGCCGTCGGCGTGGTCACGCTGCTCATCGGGAGCATAGGCGTCGCCAATGTCATGTTCGTCTCGGTTTCGCAGCGCACCAGGGAAGTCGGCATAAGGCGCGCCATAGGCGCAAGGCAGATTCACATCTTCGTGCAGTTCCTCGCCGAGGCAGCAATTATATGCCTGGCCGGCGGACTGCTTGGAGTTCTCTTCGCCTTCCTGCTGTCAAACCTGCTGGGCGTGCTTCCCCTGCCCGAGTTCTTCGCGGCGCCCAGGATAAACCCGTTCCTGGCGCTGATCATACTGGGGTGCATCGTCGGAGCGGGCATACTCGCGGGATTCGCGCCGGCGAGGAAGGCCGCGAAGAGCAACGTGATAGAGAGCCTGCATTACGAATGATGGGCATCGCTCGCGGATGAGGCGGGCACTCAAGTTATTCCACGATTCCCTCGTAGGTAATCGTCACCTTGTCTCTCAGCATCACGCCGACCGAGCAGTACTTGTCCACCGACAGCTTCATGGCCTTTTCAAGCTGCTCTTTGGTTAGACCGTCGCCCGAGGCGGTGAAAGTCATCTTGATATCCTCGAAATAGGAAGGTTCCTTCTCGCGGCGCCTGGCATCCACCTTTATGTCGAGTTTCCTAAGATCAACTCTCATTTTCTTAAGGATCAGTACTAAGTCCATACCCGAGCAACTCGCCAGCGCCATGGCAACCGTTTCCATGGGCGTTACATGGTCGCCCGAGCCGCCGTACTTGATCCCCGTATCAAATACCATGCCGGCCCCCGATTCGCTCTCGGCAGTGAACTTCATCTCCCCTGCCCACGCCAGTTTTACTTCCACCATTGACCCCCTCTCACTCCGATTGAACCGGTCATGTACTCATCTCGAATCGGTCAGAATCTCAACCGGGTTGTTCCCGCGTCTCAACAGGTAATCCACCCATCTCAAATTCACTTTTCTCATCACCTCCAGCATGTCTATCCGCGCCTGGAAGTGAGCTATCTCGGATTCCATCAGGTCGCTTTCCGACAGCAGCCCCTCTTCGAACTGGGCTTTTCTTTTGACAAGTCTGCGCTCGATAAGATTCACTTTCTGCGCATAAAGATCGAGCGTCGCCCTGAGCGCCAGTATCTCGCGGGAAAGCTGGCCCATCATCCGCCGCGATACGACCACGGTGTTGTCGTAGCCGGCCTCGGCGGCCTTGAGATCGGCTCTTAAGAGGTCGATGTCATGGGCCCTTCCGGCCTCATAAAGCGGCACATCGAGTCTCAGGGAGCCGCCCCATCTGTTGTGGTCGAAGTTCCGGCCCGCCTCGGAGGCGTCGTCGCCCACCCCCTGCAATCCATACCACAGCGACACAGTCGGCAGCACATAACGCCATCCGGATTTCTCCTTGAGAGCGGCGCGCGCTATCTCGACCTCGCATCGGACCTTAACCACTTCCGGGTTCTCCGCAACGGACGCGAGAGACGTGTCCACCACCGACGCGGCGCTGAGGTCTTCCGGGTAGACCGCTTCGGGATCGAAACCCTTGAGCCTCATTCGCTCCCTTGAAGCCGCGAGGGCCCCGGCGGCGTCTATCAGCGCGATTTCGGCGGCCCTGGCCTCTATCTTTGTGTCTATGAGTTCCTCTTCCGATATGATGCCGTCTGCATAACTCTCCTCAGCCGCCAATGCGTCCGAACTCGCGAGCGCGTGCTCCCTACGGGCTATCTCATGCCTCAAGCGGCTCGTCATGAAGTCGAAGGCAAGGTCGATGGCGCTCCGCGCCGACTGCGCAGAGTCCATCAGGAACTGCACTTCCGCCTGGAGAAGTCTCAGCCGGGCCCTCTCCCCCTCCCCACCGCGCCGCCAGAGCTCCCTGAGGGGCTGGTCCAGCACAACCCCGACGTCGGTGAGGAACTGCTGGTCGCCGGTTTCGCGTGGAATAGTGACACCCGCTGGAAAACCGACATGCGCGAATTCCGACTCGTCGATGGAAGTCCTGCCGCTCAAGGTCAGGGTGCCGCCGGTCGGTAGGGGTTGCCTGAGGGATAGCGAGAAATCGTAAGACTTCCATTTGTTCTCATACCAGCCCCGGTAGAGGACGCTGTCGAATTCAGCGTAGGCCACGTTCCTTACCCAGGATCTCCGCGGGGTGGTGACGTCGAGGCTGAGGGTCGGGTACGGCAGCACTCCCCAGACTTCGCGGGTAAGGTCGCGCGCCGCCCTCAGCCTTATCTGAGCTGCCTCATAGGTCTCATCGCCGCCCGTGTAAGCGGAGATGAAGTCATTGAGAGACCCGGCCCGGCACGTGCCGCATGACGCGGCCGCAATACATAAGGCCGGAACCAGGAGCAGGCAGATGTACTCCGGACTCTTCATACTCCCCTTGCCTCATTCATACCTGAGCGCCTCCACGGGGTCCAGGTGCGCGGCGCGGCGGGCCGGGTAATAGCCGGACACGATGCCCACGATACTCGCAACGCCGACCGATATGATAACATGCCAGACGTTTATGCCCGTCCTCCAACCGGCGAAATGCCCGACCGCAAACGACAGGCCCACTCCCAGCCCGATCCCCAGTACACAGCCCACGAGGCATATGGAAACCGCCTCTGTCAGGAACTGCAGCATAACTTCCCCGGAGGTCGCCCCGGTCGCTCTTCTTATTCCTATCTCATGCCTGCGCTCCAGCACGCTCGCCAGCATGATGTTCATTATGCCGATCCCGCCCACCAGCAGGCTGATGCCCGCAATGGTCGCCATTACTATATTGAATGTGCGCTGCGTCCGCCGGCTCTGCGCGAGAAGCGCCTGCGGCACGACGATCTTGTAGTCGCTCTCTCCGCTGTGCAGCCTCTCGAGCGCCCTCTCGATAACGCGCGCTGCGGCTTCGACGCGCCCGGCGGCCGGTATGGCGAGCACGATCTCATCCAGGCTCTCCTGGGGCCGCATCCCCCTGCTCGAGGGCGGGTCGAAGTAGGAAGCCACGCTGAGCGGCACGAATACCTCGACATTGTATTTTGGTATGCGGAGGCCCGTGACCCGTGACCTGCCGACTTTCTTGTACTCCGAGACGCCTATGACTGTAAACCAGGCGTCGCCGATCTTCACCTCTCTGCCGATGGGGTCCTCAAACGCGGCGAGCGCCTTCTTGAGCGACGCGCCCAGCACGCACACCTTGGCCCGCGTTCCGTAATCGTGCCGGTCTAAATAGCGTCCGCCGTCCAGTCCCAGGTTCACTATACCGGCGAACTCGGGTGTCGTCGCCACGACTTCCACCGAGTATTTCATCGTACCCATCTGTATGACGGTGTTGGGAAACCTTCTTATGGCCGCCCACCGGCCGGCGCCCGATGCGGAAGCGAGCGACGGGCCGTCCCCCATAAGCAGGCCGTCCGTTAACCCTGCCGACCAGTCGGCCCATGAGTTCTCCACGAAGACCGTGTTTGCCCCCATCAGGCTGACCTGCTCTAGCATCTCGCGCTTGGCGCCTTCGCTAATGGAGAGCATGGCGATGACGGCGGCGACGCCGAACATCACGCCCAGGGCCGTAAGAAATGCGCGCACTTTGTTGGATAGCATGGAGCGCAGCGAAACCGCGATGCTCTCGAGACGGTAGGGCGCCAACTCTACTCCCCGCTTTCGGTGGGGTCCTCTAGCGCGACTTCATCGCCGTCACCCAGGCCCGAGCGGATGATGATATGCGAGTCGTTCCTCGGGCCCACCTCGACCTCTCGCGGCCGGAAACCCCTTCCGCTCTTCACGTAGACGAGCGTGGCGCCTTCCTTCTCGAAAACGGATTCGATGGGCACGAATATCTCGTCCTGATAGACGTCGACTATGATCTCGACCCTGGCGATCATGCCCGGCCGGAACCGCTCGTCCTTCTCGTCGAGCTCCACCGATATGTCGAACACATTGGGGCCCCGGCTCTGGTATTTGCTTCGGGCGAGATTGCCGACGGTGCCGATATGCCCGTCGAAGGAGGTATCCGGATAAGCCTCCAGGGTTATGAGGCAGAACTGGTCGACCCCCACCCTGCTGATGTCGGTCTCGTCAATATCCGACGCCACGTACTGGGTCGAAAGGTCGGGCAGCGCCATTATGGGCTGTCCGGGCCAGGGCGAGTCTCCCTCCTGCACCTTGACCTGCTGGCCCCCGCGCCAGACCTTCTCATGGATCACGATGCCGTCGCCGGGTGCGGTAACGGTGAGCTTGGCGATATTCTTCTCGGCCGTCGTCACCCGCTCCTCGGCCCTGGCTATATTGACTTCTTCCTTGAGGGCCTCGGCTTCCATTACCTTGAGCTCGGTCTCGCGCCGGGCCACCGCCAGGTCGGCGTCTCGCTCGGCTTTCTCCAGGTCGGCCGCCGAACCGCCCGCGGCCTTTCTCAAGGCCAGTTGGCCCTCGGCGACACCCGCATCGAGTTCCTTTTTTCTCAGCTCATTCTTGGCCAGCATTAGGTCGAGGTCGGCCCTGGCAGCCGTGAGCTCGCGCCTGGCGCTTTCCAGGCGTTCGGCAAACTCCATGTCGTCGAATTGCGCCAGGAAGTCGCCCTTCGCGACGTAGGTCCCCTCGGGAACGAGCCTTGTTATGAGGAGTTTGCTGCCGACGCTGGGGGCGGTTACGGTAAGCGACCTGCGGGCGGTGAGCACGCCGCTCCTCACGATCTTGATCGTGAACTCGCCGCGCTCCGCCGGCGTGGAGACCGTGCCGGCGTTCCGCGCCAGTGTCAGTATGAGTATGACGCCGACCACCACTATGGTGCCGACGATGACACCTGTTTTAGTCCAGCGCGTCAAGACACTAACACCGGCCCCTTGCAGTCACAGTGGATGTGCAGACCCGACTACTGCGTACGCTTTATTATGTGATATCCGAACTTGGTCTCCACAACATCCGAGACCCCGCCCGGCTCGAGCGCAAACGTGGCGTCCTCGAAAGGCTTGACCATCCTCCCCTTCTTGAAAAAGCCCAGGTCCCCGCCCTTCTCCGCGGTGGGGCAGTCCGAATAGGCCCTGGCCAGCTCCCCGAAGTCCTCACCGGCCTTCGCTTTCTTGTCGATGTCCTGCGCCAGTTCGGACGCCTCCTGTTTGCTCCTCGTGGACGTCGCCCTTTCGGCACCTTCATATGATATGAGTATGTGGCTGGCCCTCACGCTTCCCGGCGGCGCGGGCTGCACCGTCTTGGGGGCCTCTGCCTCCTGCTTCTCGCCGCCGCAGGCGAGCGAAAGTACCAGAACCGCCAGCAATACCATGAGAATTCTGTTCATGTTATCCTCCCTCTCCGTGGCTGGGAATCAACTGCTTGATGGTTAATCGGTAGCAGGGTAACATAGACGCGATTGGCGGTCAATAGATGGACGCAGCGAAACAACAGGAAGCGAAGAGAAGAATCCGGGAGCTCGCCCGGGCCGAGGGCATAGGTGCCGTGGGTTTCACCGGCGCCGCGCCGCTCGAAGAGACGAGGCGCCACCTGGCGGAAGCTATCGCGGCCGGCTATATCCCGGCGGGGTCGATCCCGTCGGAAAAGACGCTTGAGAGAATCGTCGATCCCGGCCGCAGGCTGAAGACAGCCAGGACCGTCGTGACAGCCTGCCTGAGCTATAACACGGGCGAGACTCCGCCCGGCGACGCCGGCATGGGCATCATCGCGCCCTATACCCGGGCCAACTTCTACGGCGAAATCAAGTCCAGGCTCGCTAACGTCGCCTCCGCCATGGGAGAGGAGTTCGGGGCGACGAGCAAGGTTTCCTCCAACTACGTTTCGCTCGCGGAAAAGCCGCTTGCCGCGAGATCCGGTCTCGGCTTCTACGGCAAGAACGGGATAATCATACATCCCGGCTACGGCTCTTTTATCGTGCTGGGCGAAATCGTCACCGACCTTGAAATCGAGCCGGACCCGCCTCTCGACATGGACTGCGGCGAGTGCACCGCCTGTATCAGGGCCTGCCCCACCGGCGCGATTGAAAAACCGGGCTGGGTGAATCGCAAGAAATGCATACAGTATATCAGCGAGAGGCGGGGCTCCATTCCCCATCAAATCCGGGACGTGTGGGGCAACAGGCTCTACGGCTGCTCGACCTGCCAGGACGTCTGCCCGTTCAACAGGGACATCCCGGCGGCGGCCCCCGAAGCGCCGTCGGCACACGTGGGAGGCGCCGTCCCGCTGGCGGAGGTCATCGGCATGGGCGAGGCCGACTTCACGCGCAAATTCGAAGGTAACCAGATCGGTATGAGGGACGCAAACGCGATCAGGAGAAACGCCATTGTGGCCGCCGGTAATTCCGGCGCCCGGGCGCTCGCCGGGCCCCTGACAGCCTGCCTGAATGATCTCGATCCCATGATAAGGGGGCATGCGGCGTGGGCGCTCGCGGCGCTTACCGGCGGGGACGCAAGGCCGGCTCTCGAGTCGTTGCTTAAGAGCGAATGGGAGCCCGAAGCGCGCAAGGAAACCCAGACAGCGCTTGACGCAGCGGCACGGTTCTTTTAACATGAATTGAAAGGACCGAGGTCGCGGATCGTCAATGAACTTATCTAAATTAGTCCTTCCCAAGAAAATAAACCTCAACCTCGAGGCGACAACCAAAGAGGCCGTCATTGAGGAATTGGTCGAGATGCTGCGGCTCAGCGGACCCGCGAGCAAGACGCTGGTCGCGACACTCCTCACCCGCGAATACCTCGGCTCCACCGGGGTCGGCAACGGCATCGCCATACCCCACTGCCGTTCGCTTGTAGTGAGCCGAGTTCGCATCGCCATAGGAAGATCAAGAAAAGGAATACCATATAAGTCGATAGACAAAAAGCGAGCGAAGATATTCTTTCTCATAGTCGCGCCTCCGGTCGGCGACCCGAGCGATTACCTGATAGTGCTGGGCCAGGTCGCGCAGGTTGCCAAGAAGCTGGCCAAGGACAAGCGACTTCCGAAAATCAAGACAGGTCAGGAGCTCATAGACTTAATAAAGGAATTCGAGAAATGAATTCTCAACTTCAGGTCCTGATCGCGCTTCAGGACATACTCCTTCTCATCAGGGACGCGAAGGACCCGACGCGCAAGAAGAAGTACGGCCGGATCGGTTTCAAGATATCCAATTTGAAGTCGTTGGAGGATACGCAGGCCAAACTCGAGGAACAGCTCGACCCCGCCATCAGGAGCCAGTACGTACGCATGAAGCAGAGATACGGAAGGGTGGTGGCCCCCGTTATCAATGCTGTGTGCCACGGCTGCTTCGTCACCATCCCCTCTGCCATAAGAGGGGCCGAAGACCGGAACAAGAAGCTTTACCGCTGTGAGAACTGCGGCATGTTTCTCTACTGGGTCGAGGAGCAGCCCATTCTGCGGTAATTGGCTTTAACAAACCGGATTACACCGATTTTCCGCCCCTTTTTCCTTTGACAATGCTTGTATAAAATTGTAATATCTCTCAAAATTGCGTGTTTTCTGGAATATCTCAATTCGGGGCGAAGAACAATAGGAGGTTGTTCTAAATGAGAAGGATTGCTGTAGTCAATCAGAAGGGCGGCTGCGGAAAGACGACAACGGCCGTGAGCCTGGCTCTCTGCCTTCAGGATATGAGCAACAGGGTTTTGCTTGTTGACATGGACCCCCAGGGGAGCAGCACCCAGTCACTGCATCCGGAAACGGACTCGCTTGAACACACGGTGTACGATCTCTTGATGGACTCCAACCAGCTGCCGGTGTCGAACGTCACGGTTAAGGCCGCCAGGAACCTCGACCTCCTCCCCGCCAGTGTCGTCCTCAGCACCGTCGAACAGAGACTCGCCGGCCGCGACGGCAGGGAACAGAAACTGAGGAGGGTAATCGACCGCGTATCTGGAGAATACGACTTCGTAATAATCGACTCGCCTCCCAATATCGGCCTCCTGACTTTCAACGCGCTGCTGGCGGCCAAGGAGATCATCATCCCCGTGGACCCGTCCCTATTCTCGCTGCAGGGAGTGGGCCGCGTTATCGACGCGCTGGAGATTGTCCGCAACGTCAGCGGCCACACCGCCGACTTCCGCGTGCTGGCGACCATGTACGATTCGAGGACGAGAATCAGCCGCGAGATCCTCTCGACCCTGAAGCGGCGGTTCGGGGACTCGTGTTTCCGCACCGTGATAAGAAGCAACGTCACCCTCAAGGAAGCGACGGGCTTCGGAGTGCCCATAACGCATTACCGCGGCTCGCGCGGATTCTATGATTACCGATCGGTGGCCAATGAGCTCCTGGGAAATGAACCGACCCAGAAGGACATCGAGGTGCAGGCGACGATAGACTTCCTGGCCCCACGGCGTATCGGAGGAGGCGTGCTCTTCTCCTACCTCGGCAGCGAGGCCGACGTCATCGCGGTGGAGGGAAGTTTCAATTCCTGGGACGCGTCGTCGGACATTCTCCTGGACGTGGACGGCCGCGGCCTGTGGCAGAGAGTCATTCCGCTGAGGCCCGGATCCTACACCTATCGTCTCGTAGTTGACGGCAATCCGATCGTGGATCCCAACAATCCCGAGACACAACACGTTGAGGACAAGGGCCAGGTGTCGGTAATCAATCTCTGAACAGAGGGAGCCGCGTCAGGGGAACCGGCCCGCTGGAATCGGCTCAGTGATACCGGCCCGTTGGAATCGGCTCAGTGATACCGGCCCGCTGGAATCGGTTCGGTGATACCGGCCCGCTGGAATCGGCTCAGTGGAGCTTGTAAATGCTCCCCCCTATGAATTCCCTGAGAAGAGAGTCATCGGGAATCACCGATTCGTCTTCGAATACCTCTATCTCGGAGAGAAGCCTGTAGATGCGTTCGGCCCTGATGAAGGCGTCCCGGCGCTTCCGCTCACCCCTCCACTGGTCCATGACCTTGGGGAAGTATTCAAACTCATACTTCTTAAGTACGGGCAGCTCGTAGGGAAGCGCGCCGTTCAGTATGTAGTCCGCGTTCCTGATAAAAGGGATGATATGTTTCAGTTCGCTTCGCCTAACATAATGCCAGTGGCCCACGGTCTGCATGGGATCGTAGGCGCGCTGCGAGTGGTCCCGCACCATGCGCCTTAAGAGCCTCACGTCCGTCCATCTCACGAAGTTCCTCTCGCTGTCTCTGAGCATGGAAATGGTCTCGATGTAGACCTTGAACTTGAGGTCGTCATCCACACTCGCCGTCAGGGGCGGGTGGAGGCCGTGGAGGGTGTCTATGAGGATTACCTTATCGGGATGGAACTTGACCTTACGGGTCTCTTTCGACCTCGTCCCGGTCTTGAAGTCGTACTGGGGCATATCCACCGTTTTCCCGTCGACCAGGTCGGCGAGGTGGTCGTTTATGAGCTGAAGGTCTAGGGCCTCGGGGGTCTCGAAGTCATAGTCCCCGTACTCGTCTTTCGGATGCAGCTCCAGGTTGAAGAAGTAGTGGTCCAGGTTAAGCGGTTCGGTGTCGATTCCGAGCTCCCTGAGGCGGGCCGCGAGTTTGGCCGTGGTGGTGGTCTTCCCTGAAGATGACGGCCCGGCTACGATGATTATGCGGATCTGGTCCTTGAATCGGGCCACGGATTCGGCTGCCATCGCAATACTCTCCGTGTACCTCGCGTCCGAGTCACGTATGAGCTCCGGATAGGTTCCGTCCTTCACCCTCCTGTTGAGCTTCTCGGTGGTCTCGCAGTCATGGTCGATGTTCCAAAGGAACTGCTCGTACATAAGCTGGAAGGGAAGGGGCCTCTGGTGCCTCTTCGTCGCCCCCTTGCGTTCGCGCTCACGCCTGCGGGACTCGCGGTACAGTATATAGGCCTTCGCGGTCTTGGCGTGGCCGTTCTCTATCAGGACCTTCTCCACAATATCCTGGACTTCCTCAACCGTGGGCACATCCGGCGGCTCGAATGAGTGGCTGATGATTTCCACGGCTTCGTCGGAGAGCTTTTCGCTGAGCGCGCGGTCATGGCCTCCTACGGCCGCAGCTGCTTTGTAGATGGCTATCGTGACCTTCTCCTGGTCGAAGTCGACTATCGTCCCGTCGCGCTTCATCACCTTTTCGATTCTGTGTTCGACCAACTGAATCACCTCATGTATCGGCTCAGGGGACGTAGGGCGTGCCCTCTTCAATCCTCGCTTCTATGAACTCCGCGTAATGCGCGTTCAGGTCACCTGATTCTATAATGGCCGCCGTCTCGTTGTTCTCCTCTACCGCGTGATACGTCCAGTTCGTTGAACCGAGGACGGCATAATCGTCATCCACGATCATGAGCTTGGCGTGGACCGTCGTCTCCGGGGAGTCCACATAGACCCGGGCGCCGGCTTCACCCAGTCTCTCCAGGAGACGGTCCTCGCCCCGGGAAGGCGTACCGCTACCGCCGACGTCCACCACCACCCTGACTTCCACCCCCCGCCGCGCCGCCGCCTCGAGCTTCTCGACAATCAGGTTGGTATAGCTCGCGACTTCGCCCTCTGCCCTCTCCCTTCTTGCCGTGCTCGGAGTCGACGTGTAATAGACCGCGTTGAGCATGGCCACCCATATTCTCTCCTCGGCCGACTCTATCAGGCGGTTGACTTCGCCCACGTAATACTCATTGGGAACGGGCAGAACCCGCTCGGCCTCATACCATGACAAAACCGGCTTCTCGCCGGTCATGGTCTTGACATAAGCCCTCTCCTCATCCAGCTTCTTCAGCATCGCCCCTGGCGTGTCGGCTCTCTCGATGTCGATTGCAGCGAGCTCGACGACGCCGTTTCGGCGGACCCTGGTCAATACCCTAAGGGTCTCATCTGGGGCCTCTTCAAAGAATTCAGGGTACAGGGCAAGGACTCGCCCGAGATCGCTGTCCGAGACCGTAACCGTGGCGCCGTCGAATTCGATGAAGCCCACCACGAGATCCTCGTCATAACTCACGTGCCTCGGCAGGTCTCTTATGAGCACATACCGGTCCTCGCTCTCCATCGCCTCGCGCGCGGATACCTGCTCGACCGGGTCATGGTACTCCTCGCTGCTCTCCCTGATCACGCCCTCGAAAAACTCGCCGAACCGTTCCGCGACTTCCTTTGAGTTGATCACGACATTGGCCTCATGGTTCTGGTCGAGCGAGTAATAACTCCAGTTGGAAGACCCGACGACGGCGTACCGCCCGTCGATTATGATGAGCTTGGAGTGGCTCGTCTTATCGGCGGGGTCGTAATAGACCTCCACGCCGCTGTCCCTGAGAACGGTCCAGACGTCCCGGTTGGCCTCGCTGTTCTCGACGTTCCAGGCGGCGAGCTCAAGCACCGCCCTCACCCTGACGCCCCGCTCGCTCGCGTCCGCCAGGTCGGCGATGAGGACGTTGCTCTTGCTGTTAGGGTAGTCTATGTAGAAGCGGCTCTGGTAGAGCACTACGTCCACGCTCTCTTCGGCATTGCTTAAGAGTTCATGCACGACGGTGAAGAAACTCCGGTCATCGGCGGCGAGCACGGCCGCACGCATGACTGGCGGCCCGGTGACCCGCAGAAACACCACTGCCGCCACCACGATGGCCGCCACTACGACTAAACCCGCTATGATACCCCTTTTGTCCATGCCCGCTTCTCCTCTTACATTGCAGTTGATACCCGGGCTCCAATCCTATATTATTGCCTCGGAAGCTACAAGACGTTAATCCTTCGGATAAAGACATGAAGCTGTCCATTCTGCTTATCGCGGGCCCGCTGGTCCTGGCCGCCCTCTCCATGCCGCCGGAGGCGGGGGAAGGCAAAGCCGCCGAGCCGGGGCGCCTCAGGATCGCGACCAGCATCTACCCCATAACAATGCTGGTTGAGGAGATCGGAGGGGACAGAGTGGACGTGACCACCGTGGTGCCGCCCGGGGCGGACCCCCACCATTTCGAGCTCACCCCGTCCAGCGCCAGAGCCATACATGAAGCCGATGCGGTCCTGATGATAGGCGGGGATTTCGACACGTGGATGATGGGAGACGGTCATAGGGCGAATAAGGTATGCGGGACGTTTAACCAGGTCTTCGCCGACTCGCTCATCGAGCTGGGAAGCACCTTCAATCCCCATTTCTGGCTGGATCCCCTATTCGCATGCAAGATGGGCGAATACATATGCATCACCATGGTCACGATCGACCCCCGGAACGCATCATATTATGAGAAGCGCCTGGCGGAATTCCGCGCGCGCATGGACTCGCTTCACGCCGGGATCAGGGCGAGAATCGCAGAGAGCGGGCTTGCGGGCTTTGTCTCATTCCACCCCGCCTGGACTTATTTCGCGAGGCGCTACGGCCTTCTCGAGGCGGGAGTCGTGGAGAAGTTCCCCGAATACGAACCGTCGGCCAGGTGGGTGGCGGACCTCATTCGCAGGATAGAAAGCGAACACGTCCCCATCATGATCGTGGAGGAAACCTCGGACCCGGGGATTGTCGAGGGGATCGTCAATGACACGGACATTGAAGTGGTCGTCCTGGATCCCGTCGGGGACCCGGCCGTCCCGGGTCGCGATACCTACTCCGGGCTCATGAACCACAACGTCAGCCTGTTAGAGCGAGCGGCGAGGAGGGACTGAGGCGACATGACCGATATGGTGAAGCCCGCTGAGACGGAAGATCCCATAGTCCGGGTTTCCCATGTCTGGGTGTATATGGGAGAAGCCCTGGCGCTCAAGGACGTATCTCTCGTCATAGAGAGAGGCAAGTTCATAGGCCTGATGGGGCCCAACGGCGGTGGCAAGACCACGCTCATAAAGACGATTGTCGGTCTCATAAAGCCCGACCGAGGCGAGGTCGTAGTCAGGTGCCCGGCCGGAAAGGCAATCGGTTACGTGCCGCAGGAGGAATACATCGACCCGGACTTCCCCGTAACGGCGGCCGACGTGGTTGAAATGGGGCTCTACGGTTCAATGGGGACCTTCCCCAGAACGACAGGCGAACACCGGGCCCGCATATTCGAGGCGCTGGACATGGTGGGCATGAAGAAGCACGCCGCAAGAAGCATCGGCTCTCTCTCGGGCGGCGAGAAGCAGCGCGTATCCATTGCTCGGGCCATCGTGGCCAGACCCAGCCTGCTGCTTCTGGACGAGCCGACCACGGGCGTCGACGCGGATGCGCGGGACGCCTTCTTCCAAATACTGCGGGACCTTCGTGGGGGCCTGGCGCTCACTATAGTGCTGGCTTCGCATGATATCGAGGTTGTGCCCGCGCAGGTCGATGAGGTGGTCTGCATCAACCAGAGGGTCTTCGTGCACGCGGCGCCTGAGGAGATAGAGGACGTCGCGGATTTCAGAAGCGCTTACGGCTGCGAGTTCGAGTTCCTTGCCCATGGCAAGATCCCCCACCGGATCATCGGGCACCACAGGGTGGACGAGGCCGGAGAAGGCGGTGACGATGCTTGAGGACATGCTGAGTCTCCCGTTCTTCCAGAGGGCGCTGATCGGCGGCATACTGGTCACGGTAACCCTCTCTCTTCTCTCCTTCTTCGTGGTGCTCCGCAGAATAGCCTTCATGGGAGCGGGCATTTCGCATTCCGCCCTGGCCGGCGTTGCCATAGGCCTGGTGTTCGGAATGAACACCACCCTGACTGCGACCGTGTTCTGCGCGATCATAGCTTTACTCGTGGGCTATATCTCCCGAAGGGGCCGGGTCCGCGAGGACGTGGCCATAGGAATTACGTTCTCGGGCACGATGGCGCTCGGCGTAACGCTCATCGCCGTTTCGGGGAAGTATATGTCGAACCTCTTCTCCTATCTCTTCGGCAGCATATTGACCATCACCACCGGGGACATAGTGCTCATGGCCTTCTATTGCCTCGCCACGGTCGCGCTTATCGCGCTCTTCTTCAAGCACCTGCTGCTCATCAGCTTCAATGAGAGCATAGCGCGCGTCTCCGGGCTGCCCGTCGACTTCCTGCACTACCTCCTGCTGGTGCTTATCGCCATGGTCATCGTGGCTTCCATCAAGCTCGTCGGGATCGTGCTGGTGTCTGCGCTGCTGGTGCTGCCGGCCGCCACGGCCCGGCAGATCAAGGGCGAATACCGGCCCGTATTGCTCGTCTCGATCCTCGTGGGCCTGATTTCGCTGTTTACCGGATTAGCGCTTTCCTATACATTTGACCTGCCGTCCGGCGCCACCATAGTCCTATGCGCCTGCGCGCTCTTCTTTATCTGCTTTGCGCTGTCACCCATGCGCCGGCGGAAGCCCGTAAAAGGAGGTTAGCATGCTGAGGAAGCTCCTGGTAATCGCTCTTCTCTCGGCGCTCGCATGTGGAGGAGGTCAGCAGAGGCCGGCCACGCAAAGCACCTCAATCGGTACAACACGCGTGTCCAGCGGCGACATCGCTCAGGTTGTCTTCTACGCCAGGCTTATGCACGAAATCACACCGGGAATCCGATGGGAGCTGCGAAAGGTATCGCTCGAGACGGCCGGCGGGTCCCAGGTCGACCTGGCTACGGAGACCCGCATCATCGATACCGACCATCTGGCAGGAGCGCAGAGACTCCTCAGGGCCGCGGAGGTGCCGCCGGGAGACTATACCGGCATAACCTTCTTCACGGAGGCGGCGTACGTCAAACCCGACAATACGCCCATGGTCATCGAGACCAGCATAATAACCGTGGACCACGCCTTCTCGCTGGCCGCCGGAAGCGCCAGGACGCTGATATTCGTATTGAGCCACCCGCCCGCAGGGGGCCGGGCCGAGCCGGTTTTCAGTCCCGTAATAGAAATAGAGGACGAGAACCAGAGTCCGACGTCGAAACTCCTATATGTCTCGAACGAGAATTCCGCGAACATCTCGGTTGTGGACAAGAGCATGAAGCGCGTCGTCTATAATGCATATCTGGGGGCACGGCCCACCGCGATCGGGGCCGACAACCGCAGGGGCCGGCTCTATATAGCAGACGAGCGCACGGGCACCGTTTTCGAAATGGACATGAACAGCAATCACCTCAGCAACGTGGCGGAGCTGGACTTCGTCGACGAACCTGTGTTTGTACTTCCCATACCGGAGAAAGACCTCATAGTAGTCGTCAACTACGGCACCGACACCGTCCACCTGCTGGACTCATTCAGCCTTCAGCCCGTCAGTACCGTAGAGGTGGGGCGCAGACCGACCAAGGCCATTTATTCGAATGTGTGGGAGCGCGCTTTTATAATAAACAGCCTGCATGGCACGCTGTCCGTGCTCAATCTGCAGTCCACACCGAGCGCGCCCGACACCACGCTGCAGGCGGAGCTCAGGCCCTCAGGCCTCGCCATAAACGAGGCCGACGACTGGCTCTATGTGTCAAATGAGGGTTCAACCGACATCACGGTCATCAGGATGGAGACCCTTGCCATAGAAAGGTCGCTTACGGTCGGGACCGGCGTGACCGACATCGCCTTCGATCCCTTCGGCAGACGGCTGTACGTAGCGTTCGGGTTTTCGCAAGAGGTCAAGTGCATAGACCCGTATAACGGCGTGGAGATATTCACAGTGAAGGTAGGGAGCAGCCCCGCGCAGCTAATGTTCGATCCGGATCAAAAGAAGCTCTACGCGCTTCTCCCCGCCGTAAACGCGATCGCCCTCATAGACCCCAACTTGAGATCGCTGGAGACCATTGTAGAGACGGGCGAGAGCCCTTCCGGCATGGCCCTGCGCCTGTAGAAGGTGGGGTCAGGTCTTAAATTGCACATCAACCGGGGTCAGGTCTTAAATTGCACAATCGGGCGCGGGGACACCGCCGGGTACGCTCCTAGGCAGAGATCATGCGCCTTGCTGCTTCGTTTGCCCTCTTCACCACTTCCGCCTCGTCCACCTGCGTCAGCTCTCCGTCTCTCACCACGACCTTGCCGTTCACTATGGAAAAGCGCACCGGGCGGCCGCCTCCGCAGATCACGGTGGAGGCGACGTAGTCGTGAAGAGCGCCGGCATGTGATATATCGCTCACATCTATACCTATGACGTCCGCGGCCTTGCCCTCTTCGATAGCGCCGATGTCGTCCCGCGCCAGAAGCGACGCTCCGCCCCGCGTGGCGATATCTATTACCTGGCGGGCTGTGATCGCCCCTCCCCCGGCGACGAGGCGCTGGAGCAGGAAGCAGTTCCTCAGTTCCGCCAGCATGTCCGAGGAGTCGTTGCTGGCGCTCCCGTCGACACCGAGGCCCACCCGGATTCCCATCTCTATCATCTCGGGGACCCGGGCCGCCCCGGAGCCCAGGCGCATATTGGAGGTCGGGCAATGGCAGATACCGGTCCCGCTGCTTTTGAGAATCTCCAGCTCCTCATCATTGAAGTGGATGCCATGCGCGTACCATACATCCTCCCCCAGCCATCCACAGTCCTTCATCAGCTCGAGAGGGCGCATCCCGTAAGCTTCCAGGCAGTACTCCTCTTCATCCTTTGTCTCGGCGATATGAGTGTGAAGCAGCGCGCCCGTCCTGTCGGCGAGGTCCCGGGTCTTGACCAGAAGGTCTCTTGTAACCGAAAACGGGGAGCACGGGCCCAGCGCGATTCTCACCATGGCTCCGAAGCCGGGGTCATGGTATTCCTCGATCAGCCTCTCCGAGTCCGCCAGGATTTCGTCCTCTGTCTGCACGACTTCATCAGGCGGAAGCCCGCCCTGGCTTTTCCCCAGGGACATGCTGCCGCGCGCGGGCTGGAACCTCATGCCGATTGCCGATGCCGCTTCAATCTCGATATCGATGAACCTGCCGCTCGTTCCCCTCGGGAAGACGTAGAACTGGTCGATGGATGTCGTGCAGCCAGTCTTCAGCAGCTCGCCGCATGCCACGAGCGTGCTCCAGTGTACGGCATCATCGTCGAGGTGTTTCCATATCTGATACAGCTTGGTCAACCACTTGAAAAGCGGTTCATTCTGGACCTGCGGGACACAGCGCTGCAGCGTCTGGTAGAAATGGTGATGGGTGTTGACGAGACCCGGCATTACCACCATGCCGCTGCAGTCGATTGTCTCGAGGTCGCCGCCCGCAGCCGCCGATTCCAGACTCTTGCCGATGCTCTTTATCCGGTTTCCCTCAATCAGAACATCGGCTCCGGACTCCTCGCCGTCGCCCGTATAGAGGGCGCAGATGTCCTTAAGGAGGATCAAATGCCGGCCTCCTTGAGCGCATTCAGCACCCGCTCCGGTGTCAGGGGCAGCTCCCTGATCCTCACGCCGGTAGCGTCGAATACCGCGTTCACGATTGCCGGGGCGATGGGATCCATGCTTACCTCGCCGACGCTCTTGACGCCGTAAGGTCCCGAAGGCTCCACGGTCTCGACAATGAATCCCTTGATATCGGGAAGGTCGAGCGAAGTTGCGATCTTGTAATCGAGAAGCGAAGCGTTGAGCGTCCTCCCCTCCGCCGAGAACAGCATCTCCTCGGTGAGGGCATAGCCGACTCCCATGGCGGCGCATCCCACGATCTGCCCCTCGCAGAGGTCCGGATTGATGGCCCTGCCCACGTCCACGGCGTTCGCGATGTCGGTGACGCGCACCATCCCCGTGTCGAGATCGACCTCCACTTCCGCAAAACAGGCGGCGAACGGCGGCGGGCAGTCGAGGTTAAGGTGCGACGCCGTCTCAGAGATCTGCTGCTTGTTCTTCCCGTAGAAGGACTTCAGCGCGACCTCCTTGATGTGAAGCGAGTCGCCCCCCGGCGCCTGGAACCTGCCGTCCTGGAAAGTGAGCGAACCGGCCTCCACGCCGAGCAACTCCGCCGCGACCTCTCTCAGCCTCTCGCGCACCTTCTCCGCGGCCTTGACGACCGCGGTTCCCGACACATAGGTCGTGCTGGACGCATACGCACCGACGTCGAAAGGCGTAACATCCGTATCCGATGAATAGACGATCATGTCGTCCAGCGAAACCCCGAGGACCTCCGCGGCCATCTGGCCGAGAACCGTGTCGCTGCCAGTTCCCAGGTCCGCCGCGCCTATGAGCAGATTGAATGACCCGTCCTCATTCACCTTGACCGTGGCCCCGGCCACGTCGTCTCCGGGAATGCCGGTGCCGTGCATGCAGAGCGCGAAGCCCACCCCGCGCCTCATCCGCTTGAACGGCCCATCGCCGGCGGGGGCCACGTCCGCGCGCTTATCGATGGCGCCACGGGCAAGATCAATGCACTCTTCAAGTCCGCATGTCCTGATCTCCCGCTTGAATCCCTCCTTGCCCTCTCCCAGCTTCGCGGCTATCGGGTCCAGGTCGCCGACGCGGATGTGGTTCTTGCGCTTGAACTCGAGTGGGTCCATGCCTATCTTGCGGGCCACTTCGTCCATGTGGCACTCCAGGGCGAAGTAACCCTGTACAGCCCCGTATCCCCGGAACGCGCCGGCCACCGGCAGATTGGTGTATGCCACCTCTGCGGCATAGCGTATGGCCCTGGACCGGTAAAGAGGCATGGTCTTGCTTCCCGTATTGGATGGAACCGTCAGGCCGTGGCTTCCATAAGACCCGGTATTCGCGATGACCCGCATCTCATTGGCCACAATGGTGCCGTCCTTCATGACGCCCGTCCTGCATGTCAATTTCATGGGATGGCGCGGGCGCGTGCCGAAGAATTCCTCGTCCCTGGAGAGTTCCATGAGGACCGGCTTTCCGGTCCTGAGGGCTATGTGAGCGCACAGGTCCTCCAGGATCACCTCCTGCTTTACCCCGAAGGCCCCGCCGATTCTCGGCTTGATCACCCGGACGTGCGAGATCGGGATGTCGTTGACGCGCGCCACTATCCGTCTCACATGGAAGGGAACCTGGGTCGCGGTGATTACCACGAGCCGGCCGGAGGGGTCGATATAGGCATAGGTCACATGAGGTTCCATGGGAACCTGGTGCTGGTACTGGCAGTAATAAGTGCTTTCGGAGACCAGGTCGGCTTTATTGAACTCCTCGTCGACATCCCCGGCCTCGACGAATATGCTGGCGGCCAGGTTGCGTGAGGCGTCATGTATGCCCTTCGAGTCGGGCTCGTCATGGATGACGGGTGCGCCCTCCCTGAGGGCCTCTTCCGGGCTGAACACGGCCGGGAGCACATCGTACTCAACCTTCACAAGCCTGGCGGCTTTCTCGGCGGTGAACCGGTCCCGCGCGACCACGACCGCCACCCGGTCGCCTACGAATCTCACCTTGTTGTCCAGCATGAAGGTGTCATACGGAGACGGCTCGGGATAGTTCTGGCCGGCGGTTGTAAACGGGATTCGCGGAACGTCCTCATGCGTGAGCACAAGTTCCACGCCCGGCATTGCCAGGGCATCCGTTCTGTCTATCTTCTTGATGCGGGCGTGGGCGTAAGGGCTCCGAACGATCTGGGCGAAGAGGGCTCCTTCTGTCACGAAGTCCTTGGTGTACCTCGCTTCTCCCCGGACGATCGACCTGCCATCCACCTTGGGGAGCCGCTTACTTACGACCCTGAGATAAGCGCCTTCCCTACCCCCGGCCCTCCTGTTTTTCATCTGTTCCCGCCCTCGCTCATCTTCTTCGCGGCGAGCGAAATCGCGTCCACGACACTCACGTACCCGGAGCACCGGCACGTGTTGCCCGCGATTGCCTCCCGGATCTCTTCCCTCGTGGGGTTCGGGTTCTCCCGGAGCAGGCTCACGGCCGTCAGCATCATGCCGGGCGTACAGAATCCGCACTGGGGAGCATTGACTTCAAGAAACGCCTCCTGCACGGGATGGAGCTCGCCTCCGCGCGCCAGACCCTCCAATGTGGTTATCGAATGACCGTCGGCCTGGGCGGCGAGCATGATGCAGGAGGCCACGGGGCGGCCGTCCAGCAGAACCGTGCAGCCCCCGCATGTACCGTTATAGCAACCGTCCTTGACGCTTTTAAAACCAAGCCGCCTCAGGACCTCGACCAGGGTCTCCCCGGCCGGAGCCTCGACTTCAAAAGCTTCTCCGTTTACATTGAGCTTAATCAGCAATCTTTATACCCGCTTCCCCGGCGGCCTCCGCAAAGGCGCGGCCAACCATCACTCTGATGAGATTTTTCTTGTAATCACCCGACGCCCGGTAATCGTCGCGCGGCTCCATCGACCCGGACGCAAGGTCTGAGACTTCCTCTATGAGACCGCGGGTAACTTTCTTTCCCACCGCGCCGTCGGCGATCTCCTTAAGGAAGACAGGCATACTCGAGGTCTGCCCCACGGCTATTCTCAGCCCCCTGACCTCGCCCCCGAACGCCTCAAGCCACACCGCCCCGATCACGAGGGCGATATCCACCTCGCCCCTCCCGAACTTGGCGAAACCCGTGCCCTGTCCCCTGCCATGCGCGGCCAGGGTTATCTTACTCACGAGATCATCGCCGCCGAGCCAGCCGTCGCTCAACAGGTCCTCTATGAACACGGCCCTTGCGCTCTCGCCCAGGATCTCGATCTCCGCCCCCGTAGCCAGCAGCGCGACGCCGAAATCAGAGGGGAGAAAGGCATACGCCAGGTTGCCGCCTACGGTGGCCGCGTTGCGCACAAGGGGCGTCGCCAGGCGCCTTCCCGCCTTGTAAAGCATGGGAGCCGTATCCCTGAGCTCGGGTACCATGAGGTCGGCGATGCGCGTGGTTGCCCCGACCGCCACCTTGCCCCCACCCACGACTACGCCGCTTAAGCCCAGCCTGCTTACATCTATAAGCACCTCAACGGGGGCTTTCACAAACGGTACGAAGGTAGTACCACCGGCCAGATAGAGCGCGCCCGGGCCGATCGACCTCTTGAGTTGCGTCGCCTCCTCGGGGGACCTCGCTACCACGAATTGCCGGAATTCCTTCAACTTCCTACCTCCAGAGCGTGTTATTTTAGCATTCCCGCATGATGAAGACAACCCCATTTCAGCCAGTGGCCGGGTTGCAGGTGCGGGCATGTTTGAGTAAGCTTCATATGACCATGAAGATAAGAGAAGTGAGGGCCCGGTCGATACTGTCGCGGACCCGAATACCCGGCATAGACTATTGCATAAACTGTTACACCGGCTGCGGCCATAGCTGCACTTACTGCTACGCGACCTTCATGAAGAAGTTCACCAATCATACAGAGCCCTGGGGCACTTTCGTCGACGTCAAGGTGAACGCCGTGGACCTGCTCAAGAAGGCCCTTCGCAGGAACGTCACGGGTGAAGTGCTGATGAGTTCGGTCACCGACGCCTACCAGCCGCTCGAGGAGAAATACGAGCTCACCCGCGGCTGCCTGGCGCTACTTGCGCAGACGGAGCTCGACGTCGACATTCTCACCAAGTCCGACCTCGTGGTGAGGGACATAGACATTCTCTCAGGAATGGCCACCGTGGACGTGGGGCTCACTATTACCACGAACAGGGAAGACATCAAGCACGTTTTCGAGCCGGCTTCTTCGAGCATCGGGGAGCGCATTAACGCGCTCAAGTCCATGAGGAAAGCGGGCGTTTCCACCTATGTTTTCATAGGTCCAATTCTGCCCATGGACCCCGAGAAGCTCGTGGATTCCATAGCCCCATTCGCCGACCGCGTGCTCATCGACAGGATGAACTACAGACACAGGGTGGAAGAAGTCTACCGCAGGGAGAAACTGGGCGCCGCCCTGGAGCCCGAATTCTTCGAGGAGATGGAGCAGCGGCTCGTCCGGCGCCTGGCCCATCACGGCGTCCGCTCGGAATGCGTGTGACAGATACAATACGGGGCCGGATAAGCTCGGAAGCTTAAACCCGGCCCCGCTTCTCGTTAGCGAAGCAAAATCATCTTGCCCGTGCTAAACGCGTCACCGGTGACGAGACGGTAGTAGTAAATCCCGCTTCCCATGTCACGACCCTCGCTGTCCTGACCGTTCCATGCCACCCGGTGGGCACCGGGCTCAACGTACTCGTCAACTAGGTTCGTCACGAATCTCCCCGTCGGCGTGTATACTGACAGGCGGACATGACCGCCCTTGTTAATGTGGTAATTGACCCTCGTCTGCGTGCTGAAGGGGTTCGGCGTATTGTAAATCTGCCTGGTGTCGATGGCCATCTCGGGAATGTCGTCGTCGGCACTCATTTGTGGTTC
>Ga0180438_10000408_pt1 | contig 85364 bp, 173 predicted proteins | sample SS_ome_12_FD_132455 | JGI IMG/M metagenome (GOLD analysis project Ga0180438, IMG submission 132455) | Hypersaline lake sediment archaeal communities from the Salton Sea, California, USA - SS_3_D_2 metaG | ecosystem: Environmental > Aquatic > Non-marine Saline and Alkaline > Hypersaline >... | reverse complement strand
TTTAGAAACAGTTATGGAACACGGCGGATTCCCTCTCAGCTTTTATTGTAGTAATACCAGTGGGCATCGTGCAGACTTTACACACGCTAGATACAATAATGAAAAAAAATGGTGGAGAAGGTTTTGTATCATACATGAAACACCATTAACAAAATTAGTAAAGAGATTAAATGAAACTTGAAAAAGAATGTAGCAATTGCATATACCACGGCGCAACCACCCTATGCACCTTGCCAAAGCTAAGACATTTCATTAAACATCACAATTATTGCAATTGGTATAAACCAATTAAACCATTGGAAATTCTAAGCAGGAGGCTAATCACCAGTTCTTAACGTGCCTAGTCGTTTCCCGTTGTAAATAAAGGATTTTGGAATGTCAACAGATAGATTAAACAAGATGATAGAGGAAATAGTTGAAGAAATAAAATCGAAGGGCGTGTTTCATAAAATAACAGAAACAAAAAGGGAATACGTTTATAAGGATGTATTCGTCTTGCTTGAAAAAAACAGCATAATGCCAGTACAAATAGTTATTTTTAATAGAGACAAAAAAGACAACACACTATATTACAACGGATTAAGCATTGAAGACGGCGGCGAAGAAACAATAGTCAAAGGCCACAACATATTTTTTTCTCCATTGGAAAAACTAGTAAAGAGATTAAATGAAGAAAAATTGTAAAAATTGTAAACTGTTTCATAACAACAAATGTTTAAGTGTTATAGCCTATGAAGGTTATAAGTTCCCTACTAAAACCGATTGCAAAGTATTTGAGCCAATGACTCCATTAGAAAAATTAGTTGAGAGATTAAAATGAAACACATATGCCTCGATTGCAAACATATTATACTGCATGGTGAACGCTATATAAGTTGTAACAAGAACCCGCAGCGCGTTTCCAGTGTTGGTTGTAAAGATTTTGAAAAGATGACGCCATTGGAAAGACTAACAAAGAGACTGAACAATGAATGAGATTAAAATACCGTTCAAAAAATTTCTTGATGAACACTCTTTTCGTTGCCCTGTATGCAATAAAAAAATACATGTACGTTCGTTATCAGTTGATATAGTCAAGGAGTATGTTTGCGGTCAAAAGGACAAAATCTATTTTGGTTATTTTACCTGTTGGGAGGATTATGAAAACGCCAATGGAAACCATCACCTTTCATCTAATTTTCCTTCCTCTATACAACCATCAAACGAGTTATCAGAACGAAGAACCACTGTATATCTGTTAAGAGAAAAGCCGATAGATAAACTAGCAGAAAGATTGAACAATGAATAACTGTGAAAATTGTCATTACTGTTTAATTATCCCAGGTAAAGGGTTCCATTGCCAGCATACCGAATCTTCCACTTCAATAGAAGAACCAATTGATTTTATCTATATTGACTATCCACAGGATTGCGATTATTGGAAGAAAAAAATAACACCATTATAGAAATTGGCAAGGAGATTGAATGAGGCTACCGAATAAAAAAGACGGCTACACGTTTAGCATATGCAACAAGTGCAATAGAAGCCGATTAGAAGAAAGACATAAGTATCTGTACTTGTGGTGTGAAGGAAAGGAAAGTTGGTGCAACGTTGAATTAACACAATGCGAGTTTTACACACCAATAGAAACACCATTAACAAAATTAGTAAAGAGATTGAATGAAGCTAATTAAAAATTGTAACAACTGCAAACATTGCATAAAGTCTAAGATTAAATTGTTCTATTTTTACAGCTGTCAGTTTTTGATAGATAACAAATATAAAAGCAGACCGCTAACACAGGAAGAATTAGGCGAAGTGTGGCAGAATGGTACAAGGCAATATTGTAATTACTTCATAATGGCAACGCCATTAGAACTTCTCAATAGAAGATTACAATGGGGATTAAAATGTCAATAACAGGAAAAAAAGTAACATGCCCGAAATGTAAAAACGAGAAGGTTTCGGAATATGAAATTACATTTACGGGATGGTGTATTCCATGCACACTAGAGAATATTAAAAGAATGAAACAACCAACGCCATTGGAAAAATTAGTAAAGAGATTAAATGATGAAAACAGTACTGATTAAAAAAATTGAACTTCATACCTACGAATACATTTACAAATTCATAAAGAAAAACTTTCCTAATTGTAATGTGAGTTCAGAACCACTAAACGATAAAAATGAATATGAATACGGCGAATATATTTGCCCTATATGTAACAAAAAAGATTTTGCCTGTTTGATGGTTCTAAAAGATACCAAAGGTTTTGTCAAATGTATGAAAAGCAGAGGTCATGTTGGAGCTAACCTAACTAAAGACGCCGAATTCGTTTTGAAGGTTGCTACTCCATTAGAAAGATTAGTAGAGAGATTAAATGAATCCAAACCTTGTTGAAAGATGGGAACGCGGAGAGCTAACTTGTACACTGTGCAAATTTGTTGAAGAGGTTGAACCACCAGCAGGAAGAACCGTGGGGCTGTATTTATGCAACAACAAGAAAAGCCACAAGTATCACTTCGGCTATAATGACAATTACATACCTGGCGCTCATTGTGCTTCATGCGAAAAATTCGAGTTTCCGCCTACTCCATTAGAGAAATTAGTAGAGAGATTAAGCAGATGATACACGCGAAAAAATTTAGAGGCGATTATGTTGGCGTAGGACATTCTCCAATAATGGAGTTTATAAAAGCAGACAACGGAAAGCTATATATGTATGAATGGAATTGCCCGTATTGTGGAAACCTTTGCGGTGCATATCCAAATACAGAAGCATGGGAAGAACTAAACCAACAAAGTTATACAACTGTATATAGGTGCATACCACAAAAAAATATAACTGGCGGTTGTTTTGATTTTAGTAGTGTAAATAAAGCCTATGCTGTGGAAACAACCACACCATTAAAAACCCTGGTAAAAAGATTGAATGATAACAGTTAAAGAGCTAGACTACTACGCAAACGAAGGCGACCATTATCATGTCTTCTGTAATTGCCCTTATTGTGAAAACCTCAATGAATTTCTTACCGACAGAAGTTTTGATTTCATAACGGTGTCAATGAGTATAGATGATGAACCATACGAATGCCAGCATTGCGGAAAAGATTTTAAGGTTGACATTAAAACCCCTTTGGAGAAATTAGTGAGAAGATTAAATGAAAATAGCAATAGCTATACAAGGAAACTTTCAAGATAAAAACAATTTTCACTGGACCCATACATGGAATTGTCCTCATTGCGGTTTTAAAGAAATGGCTGATATTACAGCTTTCAAACATAAAAATATTATAACAACATGCTGCTTTAGATGTGATAGGGAACATTACATAACACTGGAAACCCCGCTTTCAAAATTAGTAGAGAGGTTAAATGGAAGCCACTACGACAGTTAATTACGACCCTACAAATGAACAGGACGATTGGTTCTTTGGGTATTGCCCACATTGCGCTCAAATAGGAACCAGCTTTAGAAGATGGGCGATTGAAAGTACTAGCGATTTCGCGCAAGAAATTTACGAAGAAAATGGTAACTACTTTAAGAATAGCTCTTGCCGCAAGTGTGATAGAGCATTTAAAATGCCCATACCACCAAGACCGCCATTGATAAGATTAGTAAGGAGATTAAATGAAAGAAGTCTGTAGAAATTGTATACACCATGACATTAAAAACAATGTATATTGTTTTAGAGCGGGAAGTGTAGGGCAAGCGGGGACCTATAAGTGTGAGAAATGGGAATCGTTAACTCCATTAACGAAACTAGTAAAAAGATTAAATGGAAAACAAGTTCGAAAAGATAGTAAAATTCGTCTGTGATTATTATGGCGTTGATGTCCCTGATATTTACCATATTGATTTCAGGGATGAAAAAGCATTGGCAACTTATATCTACACCTTCAAAAACAAGATAATTGCCTTTTACAAAGATTGCTATAACGATAACAGGGTTGCAGTACATGAAGCTGTGCATCACGCTCAATACCGAATAGAAGGCGAAGAAGAATGGAAAAAAGACCCTCACGGAAAAAGATTTATGGAGATGTTCCATGAGGTAAACAAACTAGTAGAGGAAAAATTTGCATGAAAACAAAAACTGAATACATCATAGACTATGGACACTGTAAGGAGATAATCTTTGCCTGTCCCTGCTGTGGTCACAAGGATAGCCGTGTACTAACAAACGAAATGATAGAAGGTAGGTCAAGCATACTTGTATCGTGCAGTAAGGTCACTCTTTACCATGACCATTATCCCATATTGTATAGAAGCAACGGTGTAGAAAGCGAGTGTTTCGCCGCCGCAAACAAACTGGCAAAGACTATGGCAGAAGCCGATGATACCGAATACAACGAGTTTGAATTAGAACTAGGAGAGCTAACCCCTAAAGACGAAATGAAAGTGTCACGCCAAGAAATTTTCGATGAAAATTCCCTATAGGAGAAAAAAATTTTTTAAAAAAATTTACAAACTGAGAAAAAGAAAGGAGCCAAACTATGTGTACACCTAAAGACATTGATAACATTTTCAAAAAATTGACGGGTCAGAAGTAGTAAGAGCTTGCAGATTGTGCGAGTATGGTTTAATAACAAACTATGACAACATTAAAAGGGAAAAACGCAAGGGGATATACGTTAACGCAGTATTCAAATGCGGAGTCGGTTTTGAAAATCCCAACAATTGTTGTCAGAACTTTGTTTATTATTATGATAAACCTGTATTTAATAATCTACCAAAAGAAGAACAGTTTAGGTTGAGGAGAATAGCAAATAACAAGTACAATAAAAACAATGAAGAAGGAAGATAAAAATGCCGCGCTTTAAAAAAGTTGTCATTGAAAAGAACCCAATAGAACGAGTTACAGAATACCACTGTCCTTTTTGCAATCAAATACAAAAAGCATTTAACGATGATGTTCCTGGTAATTATTTGTGGTGTTGCAACAAAAATAATAAACCAGTAAAAAAGAAAGAACTTAGCGAATATGGCAAGCAATCATTTGACGTTCTTGAGGGGGCAGGTCATGGTGTGATACCTAAGAATGAATTTGAAGAACGAAAGAAACATTTTGAAAAATATAATCAATATAATAATTATTATGAAGTAGTGTTCGCATCGCCTTTACAGAAATTAGTAGACAGATTAAACGATGAAAGTTAAACCATCACTTTAACTTAAAATTCTTACGTAGTAAAAATATATTGTACATAAAAATTAAATATATAACAATCCTTTTTTTCTCTAACTTCCCTATAGGACTTTTTTTTACCTATCCACCGCCCTTCCACGCTCATAAATATATTTTTCCTAGGCCGATTATTATTTACCTGTACTATCACGCCGCGCAAGATAAGGGTAGAGGCGAGGGGCGTGTAAGACTCTCTCTCAAGGCAGGGCGTATGAATGGTCAAGGTATATGTGTCGAGGGTTAAGGCAAAGCAGGACGGCGGCTTCATTATCAACTGTCCACACTGTGGGCGTGAGGTATTAGCGCAGCCGTACGGCATAGGTAAGGTGGGCATATGTGCGGTAGGTCGCAATGGTAACAGTATGCACCAGCTTAAGGAAGTGTTTAACTTCCTACATCCATTGGACGGTAACATTATCTCAGAGCTTAAGGGCGAGTTTATTATTGCGGTCGATTCACCGCTGTCTAAGCTGGCTCGAAGATTGAAAGGGATTAGTAGTTTATTAACCTAACGAAAGGAAGACAATGAAGCCTACAGTATTTAATCATGTAGACAAGTATAGAAGCTGCTTGGTTTGCGCTCACAATAAGAACGGTCGTTGTACATGGCTAGGTGGTTGCGCTGTGATGTATGACAGTGACACAGGGAACTATTACTTGTCAAGCTGCAAGCCTAGACCTCTTGATATATTGGCAGTAAGGTTGAATGATGAAGCATAGGAAAAGTCTTATTAGTCTGGAAAGAAGCATTAAAGCAACAGTGAAAGAACCTGTTGACCCCTTAAGGAGTTGTAAGGTTTGCTCATATATTCACCCTGCTACCTATGACCCGCCAGATGTTGATATAGATTATTGGTCAACGTGTGATGGTTGCGGTGTATTATATGATGAAAAGATGGGAGTTTATTATCGGGGGCATTGTATTCCGTCGCCCTTAAAGATACTGGTATATAGATGCAATCAGGAAAGCCGCAATGACATATCCCGCCGTAGCCATTTGAAGGCTATTTTAAAGGCTATATTTAGATTTCCATTTTAGCCCTAGTTTAAAGCCTCTGATGATGGTCATTTTAAGCCTAGAAATAAGCCTATTTCAATGGTCGTATCAGCCCGTTAAATCAAGGCCTTGACAGACTTGACTATATATGCTAATATAAGGATAATGGGAAGGACCCGCGCACAAGCCGATAAGCATTCTCCTATAGAATAGGAAGCCTGGGCCGCGCAAAAAGTGTAGTAATTTCAAGCACTTAGATTATTGCGGCGCAATTTTGAGTAGGTCCCGCACTACTCAAAAATAGGCTATTTTTGAACTTCAATAAAATCAACTAGTTACATCCCCCCAAAAAAAAGTAAAAAAAATGACAAGTTGTTGAAATCATTAAGAAAAATAATCCGCTTTTTTCTTGACAAAAGCCACTTTTTTCGATATAATCTTACTTAACGATAAGGAAACGGTTAAACAACAGGCTGGCAAGCCGAAAGGGTTTTAAAAATGGCTAAATTCGCAATAGTAATAAAAATCAACGACAAGGAAGCCGCTTACGTAGGCGCTAACGATAACAGGGTTGAATCGGTTGAGGAAGCCCGTTGCTTCTCCAGCGTATCCGCTGCTGGTAAGGCGCTCGGCAATTTCATCTGCGAAAAGGGCGAAAGCCTCAAGGTTCGCAGGGTTTCAAACGGTCGCTATCGCAAGGTTGACGTAAGAAGCCTCCCCTACGGTCGCCTGAATCTGCTAGCCGCTGGCTGGTACAGGTAACAAGCCCTTAAGGGTTATAACGGCGTAAACCTCGGAAGCCTATAGGAGCTTAAAGTGATAGAAGATGGCATAGAAGGCAGTTTGGAAGCCACCTGCCTTAAAAAGAACTTCCACAAGATAACGGCGAGTTGAAAAGCCGCCCTGTCGATTCAATAACGCGACATTAAATAAAAGGGTTGATAGAGTTTCCAGCTTCTCTATAATAATCTAAAAGTTGGGGGCAAGCCAAGTTAAGGAATACGGGAAAGGACACAAGCCTTGAAAATAAACGGTTCCGAATATATTATCTGCGCGGATTGCGGAGAGTTGGTTTTAAAAGCCGAAGCGGTTAATGGCGTAGTTTGCAAAGACTGTGCTAAGGCCGAAGATTTTTGTTATGGTTTGTCGGAAGCCAACTATGGGTTTGTAGATGATTACAAGGTAGAAGGCGGCGTTTGCATTCCGATTATCGCGCAATGCTCGGAGTACGTTATGTACGCCGATGGTGAAATCTATTGGTTTGAAGCCGATGAATATGCTGAATTGACTAGCGGTTGGGAAGATTATATTTATGATGATGGTTTTATGCGGTACTTAGAGAAAAGGGGAAAATGGGATTCGTACGACCGCGAAGTACGCAATGCGAAAGCCGCTTGTTTATCGGCTAATATGGCGGTGCGTAGAAAATAATGCTACTACGGATTAAGGCAAACAAGTCTATGTTTCTAAGCCCTAACGGACTAGAGCAAATTCCTATCGAAAGAGGCGAAGTCAAATTTCTTGAATATCGGCATGGTATTTCTTCTTGGATGCAATGCAGAATGGAAGAAGGCGCATTAGAAGTTGCGGAAGCCACTCCGCTGGATAGGCTAACGTTAAGGCTAAACCGTGAATCAGTATAAGCTAAAGGTTGCCATTGGTGAACAAAAATTCACTAATGAAGGTATACCAATTGTTAAGTTTGTTTGCCCTGTTTGCGGTTTGCGCGTAGTACTTGTGGAGAAGCGCCTAGTAGGTATTTGGAAGTGTGAGCGTGTTTTCAATACTCATTCCTGGAATTCAATACCAAGGAATGAAAACGTTTATAAACGGTATGCAATTTTTTTCTCAGTTCGGGAAGCCGCGCCTTTGGATAAACTGGCAAAGAGGCTAAATGAAAATCGTTAATATAACTAAGCGTCAATTTCATAAGACGTATACTGTAGAGACTAGCCTATATAGGATTGTTTGCCCTCACTGTGGTATACCGTTAATTGTTTCCGTAGATAATATTAGAAAGACTAGCGGAGAAATTCATTGCGGTGGAGTAGACGATTTTGACATGGGAAAGGGGAAGCCTTATTGTTGGGGATATTTCAGGGTTAATCTGGATGAAAGCCCGCTGGCGCTATTAGCAGATAGGTTAAACCATATATGAAAACGGTTCTCGTCACTGACAAAAATTTTTGTGAATGGGAAGTAGTATCTTATAAGTCGGATAGAACAGGAGATGAAAACCCCTGCATAATTAAATGCCCTCATTGCAATACTCCGCTGGCGGTCATATTTAATGGCAAGCCGCACCAATATACCTGCCGATATATTTATGACTTTGATTCACATTCTGGCAAGAAATATTGCGGCGAAGAGTTTACAGTTAAGAAAGCAACGCCATTAGACTTGTTGACTCAGAGGTTGAGCAATGATTAGAGAATGCGGAAATTGTATGCGTTTCAAACAGACGCATAAATATTCTTACGATACGTCGGGGTTTCAGGGTTTGTGTTTAATGGATACCAAAACGTACTCGCGGTGGGGTTCCGAATGCCCGTCTTTTTACCCAAAGAATACGCCATTAGAAAAGCTGGCAAAAAGAATTAATAGGTTAAGCAATGGTCAAAGTATACTATAGCTATAACGACATTCGCGGTTATGATGCTTATTACGAACGGGTCGCGCATCCTCCACATGAAGAAGACGATGGTTTCGTATATTTGAATTGCCCTCATTGCGGTACTGAAATGCTAGTGTGCGTTGGCAATGCTACAGGCACCATAAATATATGCTGTCATTCAATGTATAATTGGGATGAAACATTAAATGTTAAGCAATGCGGCGGGTATTTTGATATTGAAATGACAAGCCCATTGAAGAAGCTGGTAGATAGACTAAATAATTATTGGTCAACATTAATCTTAAAAGAGACTTGTACGCAGAAACAGAAGCCAAATATTATGGCTGCGTGGATTGTAAGGCTAATGGTCACTGTGATAATATAGACTATAACTTAATTAAGTGCTGGTCACACGTAGCAATATATTTACCGTCGCGGGGTATTAAATCTCACTGTGAGTATTTCAATCAGAAAAGCCCGCTGGAAAGATTAGCAGACAGATTAAACAATGAATGAAAAATACTGTATACACTGTGTCAATTGGGACGCTGTTAATTGCAGCTGTTATAAGTTGCAAGACTTCGGTATGATTAAGCTCAACGAATTCGGCAAAGGTGGATGGTACTTTTTTGTTTCCAAAAGTGACACCAATTTGTGCAAAAAAATATACAAGTACAATGCTAAGTACGAGAAGGACGGAGCCGAGGTAGTAATTGAACATAAAGCCGCTGATGGTGTTTCAGCCTGTAAATATTTTGAAGACCCTACGCCTCTTAAGCTACTAACAAATCGGATAAATTATGGCAAGACAAAAAAAGCATAGAGTTTTTTATAGTGCCACTGATGAAAAAAACGCAAAGTGTTTCAGAGTTACTAGTAATGAGGTCAAAGAAAAAGACAAATTTGTTCTTTTTACTTGCCCTTATTGTGGTTGTCAGATGGTCATAATTGTTGGCGACGGTTCCTATGATTATAAATGCGAGGAACTTTTTAATTGGAATCCCGTATATACGGCGCAGCACAACAAAGGAAAGAAACACTGCCAGCGTGAATTAGAAATAAAGCCTATGACACCATTGGATAAATTAGCTCAGAGGTTAAACAATGAATCGGTTTAAATTAGTACCAAGAGATATTCCGAAAGCCACTCAGCAATATTTTGTTAAGTGGAACAATATTACTATAGGTCAAGCAGTGCTGTTATACCCTAACAGGGGACAGAGTTGGCAAATATATTCCACCATAGCCGCTGGCAGGTTTAGACATATTGAAGGGCGGTTTACAGAAGATGAAGTGTTTTCAAATCTGTTAGAAAAAGCTAAGAAAAGTGGACTACTAAAGCCGCTGGATTTACTAGTTGAAAGGCTAGACCATGTACACGATTAAAGCAGTAAGGGAGAACGGGCGGCGAATCCATTATATTTATTGCGGCGGTAAGCTATTAGGTAAAACGTTTAAAGCAAACACTAAGGGCGGTCGCCAGTGGGGAGCTATATATTTAGGTGGTAGTTCCTATATGCCTCTCGGATATTATAAGACTTGCAGCAAAAGCGCAAAAAGAATATATGCGGCCGCAATTGCTCGTAAACTACTTACGCCATTGGATATGCTGGCGGGAAGGGTTAATAATGAAAGTTAATATTTACAGAATCGAATATGACAGTAATAACAGTGGTGGTGACTGGTGGTTATCCGATGAAGATTGGTATAACCTTGAAGCCGCTGGATGGGTTGTTCATTGGAGAAAAAATCTCTTCTTAGAAGGGGTAGACGGAAATAAAATTTGTGATGCCGATGAAAACGGAAGGTGGTTGGGGGCGTTGGCTACTTCGGCGCATTTAGACGTTGAAGCTAAAGATGAACAGCAAGCAAGAGATTATGCAGTTAATAATTTCGAGGAAATTACTGGAGAAGATACCGAAGAAGAAGGTTGCGAATGTTGCGGTCGCCCACACTGTTTTTATAGCGTACTGTTGAAGCCGCTCGAAATTATCACTCATAGAGTTAACAAGATTACTAGAAGATAAACTATCATAGGTGGTATAAATAAAAAATGTTTATGCCCAAATATTTTTTGCTTGACAAGCCGAAGTTTTTTTGATAGACTTAGGTATTGAATGGTAGTGGCGTTGTTGGAATAGCTAACAACGTAAGGCTATCGCGCCGCGAATTACTCTTTAAAGGGTAGGCAGACATTTATTTATTACAAAAACTAGTAGACAAAAACCTTTGACAAAAGGGGGAAGGAAAATGTAAAGCTGGTGAAGTTAGCCAGTGAAAAAAAACAAAACAGACTAAGGGAAAGTCAACACTGTCTAACGTTAGGCGGCATAGAGGAGTTGACAAGCCGAATATGGGGTGAGGTCGGTATATTTTTTAAAGGAGCTTTTATGCAAGACTGTAGAGAATGCAAACGCTGCGAAATAAGCGAGGAATGGATTAGCTGTAGCTATCCTAAGTCCAATTGGGGTAGAAAGGTTATGCCAGAGGCCGAAAAAAATTTTTTCCCTAAATACTGGTGGAAAACCGAATGTAGACATTTCGCAGAGAAGCCGAAAGAAGACGAAGAAAATAGTGCTTGACAAACGGAACTTTTTTTGATATACTCTTTTCAAGATGTACGGAACCTCGACTCCTAATTCAAAACGGGGCGGCGGGTGATATGCTTGAAAAAGCCGCTATCACAAACAGACGAAGGCGATAGGCGTCTGGATAATAAATAACGGTAACGCAGCGGTACTCGTACCCTCTGAGTACGGGATAGGTAAGGCTAAGAAACTGCCGCTATATAAATAAGATAGCCAGATGCAAGGCGTAGGTTGGGGCTATTGCATAAATTAAAAATAAGGTTGCGACGGTCTATCTAATGCCTTTTTAGTCTAAGACGCTCTATTACGAAAAGCCAATTCGGACAATGGCGAAGTAGAAACGAGATGAAGACACAAGCCCGACCGAATTCCGAAATAGGTTGAGCATTGGTAAGGTTCGCTTGGAACACAGTATTAGATACAAGGGTTCGATTCCTTTGGCGGCCACCAGTTTAAAGCGGGAGCAAACGGCGCAGACGCTATATAAAAGCTGGCTAAGTACCTAGGCAATTCTTAGTCAGTGCTGCGGCGAAGAAATTTTAATAGGGGCAATGCAAAACACGCCGATATAAGGGAGCTTGCCAAATAGGGTAACAATTGTTACGTGGGTTAAGGCGTAGTCGGAAAACAATTTTAGTTGCTGGCATAAAAGGGTACTTCGGTACGCTGAGTAGGGCAACTAAATCAAGGGTGCCAGCTGCCTAATGAGGGGCGCGGGAACAGGAGAGCAAGAGGCGGGTCTAGGTTCTCCACAAATCAACTTGCAAGCGGTTGTGTCTAGTAGCTAAAAGTACGGGTTCGATTCCCGTCCTGCCGTAAATCGGCAGGTAGTGTAAGGGTAGCACAGTAGCAAACGACAGTCAATGCTTCGTCTAGCTAGACTAGGACGCCTCGATGATACTGTACTCTTGAGGCCTCAAGGGGCAGTACGGAAGGAAACATAGGTGCAAATCCTATAGCATTGATAGTAACCGTAAAAAATTTTGAGAGGGTAGTTTAACATGGAGAAAACGCCGTCAAGCTGTACCACTATCTTAGTAATCACTTCGGTACAAGGTGAAAGATAGTTGCTTCGGAAACGCTGGTTCAAGCCCAGCCCCTCCGCCAATAATGAAAATATTTACAAACAGAAAAGGAAACTAAGATGGGATACACACACTACTGGGAAATGCAGCGCGATTTTACCGACGATGAATGGACGCGCATAACAGAGGGCGCGAGAGAAATCGCAGAGAAATGCAAACAGCATTTTGACTTCGGAAATTGGGGCGGTAGTCACAGAGTCAAATTCCCCACAATCAATGAAACCAAAATTGCCTTTAACGGAGTAGGCGACGATTCTCACGAAACTTTTTTTCTCACTAAAGAAGCAACCGTAGAGGACTGGCGCACCGCCCATTTCGCGTTTTGCAAAACCGCCCGTAAACCGTATGACATTGGCGTTGTCTCTATTCTCGCTTGGGCGAAACGAGTAGCGCCAGATGCAATCAACATTAGTTCGGATGGAGAAGAGGATGTTTTCGAAAAGGGTACATACCAATACAGAGACATCGGAGTACTTCAGCCCGACACTCCCCTTGAAAAACTTTCTAAGAGGTTAAACCATGATAGCTAAAAAGAAAAAAATCAACAAACATCTAACGCCTTTCTATAGGATGATGGAAAAGCACAATAAAGTTTCCCGCCGCCGCAAGGCTAATAAGGTCGCCGCTTCGAAGCGGAAGATTAACAGGCAAAGGAGCAAGTAGCATGGAAACCATGATGGTTTGTTTAAATCAGGAATCGGGTCTTGAAAATCTAGCAATGCTGCTAGACAAACGAGGTCTTAAAGATTTGCGCCATGCGCTTAAGCGTAGTAAGGAAGCTGCTTTAAAGGATGGTCACTATCACAGAGCGCCCCTTTACGATAATAAGATTAACATGATAACGGCTATATTGGCGCAGTATGGCGAGGAGCATAAATATTTTGAATCCCTCGGAGAAGGAGAATAAAATATTCGTATACGGATTGCTTCGAACCAGCGAGGGGCTTGATGACGCTATTAAGTGTAATAATGTTTTTGTGGTCGAGCGAAGTTTCCCTGCCGTAGTTGGAGTAGACAAAGGCGAAAGACTTTTTTATGGTCAAGTGCTTACGGTTGACGATAACACTTTACAGCGATTCGACCAAATAGAAAACGTCCCGCATCTTTATCGCAGAATTAAGACAGAAACTTTACTCGGAGTTTCGGCTTGGATTTATGAGTTTAATATCGAAATGCAGAGCAAGCGTTTATTAGAGATATGGCCATACAATAAGTGGATTTAAAAGAGCGTTGGGATATGGGGATTGTCCCGATGTGCCTCCTTGATTTAGCTGCCTACGGGCGGCTATTTTTTTTGTAGCTCGAAGTTTAACAAAATTTAGTAGTGCCTCCGTCCTCCGCCCTACTAAAATATGAACTTCAATTTTTAGTAGTGCCTGCATTGTTCAGAGTACTAAAATTTGCGCCTTTCAATTTTTTAAGACCTGCGGGCGCAAAATCTGATAATTTAAACATCCAAAATTTTTTCCCTGGTTCCTACTCAATATTGGGCTTGACTAGTCCATAATAGAATAGTCTTAACGCACCGTGTCAATATAACGCATTGTGTCAAACTAGTCTATAGTTAACTAGTTTTTTTTAGCTTGACAAACTTGACTTTTTCTGATACAATTATGCTGTATTTAGGTTAAGGATATATGGGAAAGAAAATACATATTGGAATCGTTGGAAGCCGCAGACGCGCTAGTGACGCGGATTTGCGGATAGTCTATGAAATCGTGGAAAGCCACCCCGATGCCGTTATTGTTTCGGGCGGTTGTCCAAAGGGCGCAGATGCCTTTGCGGAAATCGCCGCCGAAGAACTTGGCAATGAAACAATTATTCACCTACCACAAAAACCGCCGAAGGGTTCTCCCCGTTGGGCGTATACAAAAGCCAACTACGCAAGAAATACACTTATCGCAGAGGATAGCGACATTCTCTATGCGTTAGTACATGAAGACCGCAAAGGCGGTACAGAAGACACTATTAAGAAAGGCGAAAAACTAGGAAAGAAAATTATCCTAAAGTAAGGAGTTAAAAATGAGCGATTATAATTGCAGCGAATGTAGGTTTGCCAGTGAATTTAAACTTGGCAAGATAGTTTTAAAGGGTTGCCAGAAGCGAGAGGAAAGAACGCTACGCAGCTACGGGCGGCGATGCACTGAGTTTATGGAGCGCAAGCCGCTTGACGTTATGGCGCAGCGCCTAAACGGGGAACCGACTACCATGACTGAGTTTCCCCTTAAGGATGCTTATACTAAAATTTGTAAGATGTTTAAGAAACTGTCTAAGCAGTTTCCAGAGCTTGTATTAAATCAGGGTACTACTGACTTCTCAAAAATTTCAATCGTAGACGAAGTTGGCAAGAGCAAAATTTCCCTTGAATATGATAGCTCCGTTTATCGCTTATCTGATAAGCTCTACTGGAACTTTAGGTCTGAAAACGGTTACTACGGAGACAAAGAATCTCACTTTTCTCTTTCAAGCGGTAAGAAAATTGCCGACCTGTTTAAAACTGAGAGAACTAGAGTTGCATTTAAAGAAAGGCAGAACAAGGCGCTTTCCACTGGACGAAAAGCCGCTGAAGAAATTTTCAGTGAATACCATCGGCCTGAGAAAGACCGTTATTATAACGTTAAGGAGTTGGCGCAGAAGAATCACGGAACGCCTTATGTACGCTGGTCTGTAGGCAGCTTCGATGAAGAACTTAACACGGTGGATATAGAAGCCCAAATCGCCGTAGTTAAAAAGGGCGTGTTAACCGAAAAGGATTTTTCGGTCGTCTATAACCTTACAACTAAGAAAACGGCGGCGCAAAAAGTGACGGTGCGAACTATTAAACTTGGAAGCGACCGTTTCTCGGTTGAGGAAGCCCTGAGTATGTAACATGCAAAATCTATACACACTAGACATTAGCAACCTCGCAAACGACGCCGTTGTAGAAACGCCGTGTTGTGGCGCGATTTCAAACCTAGACGTTGAAATGGCTAGAAAATATATTAGAGAGATGGAAAAATACTATAGCTATGTTCGTACTTGCCGAAGTTGCGGTTGCAAATATATCGTTGTCAATCCTACGCCATTAGAAAAAATGGTTGCGAGAGTTAATCTTGAAGCTAATATATGATGGAATGGCAAGCCTTGAAGCCGCAAGAAACGTGCCAAATTGAAAAACATTAACAATACAATTAATTAGAGCGGCGCTAAGTTGCCGAAATCATTATGCTTTTATATAGTAAAAAAAGCGCCTTTTTTCCATAAGTACGCGGAATTAGGGCGTTTTTATTTTTCGATTTAGCTTGACAAAAGCCGCTTTTTTCGATATAATTGTATGCAGAATTAAGGAAAACGATTAACAAATTTAAGGATAAATCAAGCCGTGAAAACAAGCAAAAAAGACATAGCCTACAAAGTCATTACGGACCAAATTATCGAAATGTTGAAACAGGGCGAAATTCCGTGGGAAAAGCCGTGGATTTCTCGCGCTAATTGCAATCTGCGCTCGAAGCATGTTTACAAGGGAATTAACCGCTTAATGACCGCTGCTGTTGCGGCTAAAAACGGTTGGGTAAGCCCCTACTGGGTTACGTTCAATCAGGTGCGGGAGCTTGGTGGTAAAGTCAAAAAGGGTTCGAAAGCCACCTACGTCGTACTCTGGAAGTTCATCAAAAAAGAACAGACTGACGGAACGGAAAAAGTTATTCCGCTTTGCCGTTATTACAAAATCTTCAACGTCGAACAGACGGAAGGGTTGGAAGCCTACATTCCCGAAGACGAAACGTTTGAATGGGATAGCGAAGAAAAAGCCGAAGAAATGGTTTCGGGTTGTAAGTTCTCCGACATTATTTCTTACGGCGGTTCGCAAGCCTGTTACATTCCCTCGCATGACCGCATCGAAATCCCTTGCCGCGAAACTTTCAAAACTGCTAACGGTTTCTACGCAACTACTTTCCATGAAATGGTACACGCTACGGGACATATCACCCGCTTAGACCGCAAACTTGGCATGTTCGGAGACTTCGGAAGCCATGAGTACTCAAAAGAGGAATTGGTTGCGGAGCTTGGCGCTTCTTTCCTTTGCGCGGCTGCTGGAATCACCAACGAAAAGCAGTTGACTAATGCCGCTGCTTATTGCCAGAGCTGGATTAAGGTTCTCCAGAACGACGTACACGCGATTGTCTCCGCTGCTAGTAAAGCTGAGAAAGCCGCTAAGTACATCATGGGAGAATCGGTTGACGCGGAAGACGACCAGCTTTCGGAATAACAGAAATTAAAAACTAACAGGGCGCGGTGAAGGCCGCGCCCTAACTATTTAAGGATTCAAGTGCGTTATTCAGTAAAATATTCAGAGTTACCTTACGGCGAAATTCTAGTTGAAAAAACTGGCAAAGAATACAAGTTCAAAAGCTACATTCGCTATCGTTGCCCTCATTGCGGAAACGTGCGCGTCACGCAAGCCTGGGGAGCTAACGCTGGCGCTGTATTAACTTGTAGAGAAGCTACGCGGTATAAGTTGGGCGGCGTATCTGAAAAATATTTTAGACACGACATGCACTGTCGCTTTCTGGAAAAAACAAAAGAGCGCAGTTTTACAATTTGGAATGAAGACGTTAAGCTGTTTAAGGTCGATAAGTTCTCTCCCTTAATGAAGTTGGTGAAACGTTTGAACAAAGAGAAAGCTGATGGATGAACCAAAAAGAATCCCTTTCGAAAAGTTGCCAGTAGGGGAAGTTAAGAGCGCCAAGTTTAATGATTATGGAAATTGCGTACGTATTAGATACGTTTGCCCTTATTGCGGAAAGACGCGAGTAACTACGGCTAGAGGCGCAAAAATCGGTACGGTTATCGGTTGCCAGAGCGGAGGAAGTTTTCACGAAACAGTACGTTATTATATATTCAATAATGACAACACGTATGTTAATAATAGCTGGAGAAAATTTTTTCGTCTGGATAATCTTTCGCCGCTTATGCGACTAGTTAAAAGGCTAAACGAAGAAGAAGAAAAAACCTAATGATTCCGCGCACTTACGCTGGCGCGAGGCTTGCCCCCCGAAGTTGTAAGTTGCTGAAATTGTTGCCAAAAGTGTGGGTATGAACTTTTTAAAACAATATCAATAACTTACGAGATTATGTCTAACTATATGCAACCATTAAAGAATTTAGTTTCGATTTCCCTTGACAAAAGCCGAAAAATTTGATAGAATTGTCTTAGAAATAGGGAATAGGAGAAAACAATTGTTCAATTTTTTTAAAAGGAAAAGCCGCTGTAAAAACGGGCATACGTTTCGTAGCTGTCGGTATATCGGCTATATGTACGGTTCGAAATATAGAGGCGTAGCACAAAAAGTCGTGTTGAGAGTACGCCGTTGCGAAGTTTGCGGAAAGGTCGAGGGAAGCCCCGAACTAGTTGAATGGATACATGACATTGATTCACTGACTTTAGATTCCCGCGATTTTAAAGTCTTTGATAAATTCGGTTACATCATTCTTTAAGGAGAATAAAAATGGATAGTGAGAAAAGAGCTTATTACTTGGCTAATAGCCGTTGCGCCTGTTGCGGCAAAGCCCTAAAAGACGGTATTAGCATTAAGTACGGCATCGGCCCTGAATGCCGCAAGATTCACGGTTTCGAGGATTCGCAGAAGGAAGCGGATTGGCGCAAGCTGAAGCCGCTGGCTACCCTGTTTTTCCGTCAAGCGGAAATCTGCGACATTGTTGGCGTAGACCTTAAGGCGGCAGTTGCCAAGCAGAAAGCCAATGACATTGTTAAGGTGCTGCTTCGGTTCGTCGCGGTGTTCGGAGATAATTCCGAAAAATTCAATGAGTGCGTGAAAGCCATTGAGGGCATCGCCGCCGCTGGTTGGGATACGCTGGCGAAACGCATGGTTAAGCGGTATGCACAGGTTCGCATTTCCGAAGGTACTAACGAGTTCGTAGCTGATGGTAAGACTATCAAGTACGACACTTTCGAAGTTGAGACTCCGTTCTCGTACGAATTCGTTGGCGCTATGAAGTCTATGAAAGCCCGTTTTCAGAAGGTCGGACGCAGGGCGTACTGGCAGGTTAATGCCAAGAAGAAAGCCGAATTGTGGGACGTTCTGAAATCCTGCTATAGCGGCTGCGTTGCTACTAGCGACAAAAAAGCCCTGTTCGTAATTTAACAACACTTACCGAAAGGAATAAAACAATGTTAGACTTAACAATCAATATGCCTAACCCCGAAAACGAAGTTGAATTTCTCAATGAGATTCGGCGTAGGGTAGAAGAGTACGAAAATACCATTAGCGCCCCTTGCAAGATTGTCGCCAATGGTGTTGAAATTGACGGTCGGAAGTTGACCGAAAAACCGAGTGAGGAAGTTATCCTCGAAATCGCCAGCGCCTTGATGAAGGTTAGCAAGGAAGCCGAGTACGAGTTTTTTATGACTCTCCCTTCCTGCTCGATTTGGGATGAAGTTGCGCTAATGCTTCCCGCTGAAGGTACTTGCGAAGTTGCGGCAATGTATAACGAGAAGTGCGAAACCGATAAACAAAACGGAACGTACGAGATTGAAGAAGACCATGATAGGTGTGCTGAAAAGTTCGGCGTACCCTCCGTTAAAACTTGGAATAGAGGAGCCGAATGAAAGTTACGAAAAACATTAGAGGAAAATTCGTCAAGTTCAGAATGGATGATAAACCGACTTGGTTATATTACTTCGTGACAGACGTTGTATTAAATGAAAGCCGCCAGCGGCTACTGGGGCATCGTCTACCTAACCTCGAATATGCGTCATGGCGCGGAATGTCCCTCGCCCGTATATCTGATATTGAAGTTATAACCGAAGATGAAGTCATTAAGCGGTTTGACAAATACGGCGCAAAAGGTTTTAAATTACTCCCTAGATATTTTTGTCCTTCCAATAATTACTACGCATCTCAAGTTGACAACCTAGACAAAATCAAAAGCATTATTAAGTTAGGGCGGTTTAAGGTTGGCGCAACCGTTGTACTTCGTAATGTTCAGTGGGGGAAAACTAGCTATCGCCACAGCTATAACGGTATTAGTCAGGTTGTCGGTATAGACTATGATAAAGGCACCGTCGAAGTAGTTGCAATGTGGGACAACGATTTAACCCGCACTTTTAGTTGTCACCCGAAACATCTTTTATTAACTCTGAAAAGCAAACACGAAAAGCCGCTTGATAAAATGGCGCAAAAGGCAAACCTCGAAAAACGCCTTAAGGCAATCGCTGCTAAAGATGCACTCATTGAATACGCTTCGGAGCATGGCGAAGTTGCAACCATACTAAGAGATATGGGATGGGTAGAATAAAATCGTACGAAGATTTGCCAGTAGGAAATATTTTAAGCGCCCAAAAAACTTATAGTGGAAATCAGCAAATAAAATATTGTTGCCCTATTTGTGGCAAAATTTCGGTAACAAAAAGCAGACATGCAAAAGTTGGTGCTGTATATAAATGTTTTAATGGACACTATAACGCAACAAATATTTATCCGCTCGACATTCTTAAGCGCGGTTTTTATGGTGGTGACTGTTTTAAATTAGGTTATTGGAAACCGCTTGAAAAACTAGTCCAGCGTCTAACCCCGCGAAATCATTAAGAATTTATAAGTTGTTGAAATCATTAACTTTTCGCGGGGCTTGCCTAGTCCATAATAGAATAGTCTATTAGAAAAACGCCATTTTTTAATGGCCATGGCCCTACTAAAAATTGACCCTTTTTTATAAGTGCTTGATTTCCTTGCGCTTTTTTTTTGCGATTTTTCTTGACAAAAGCCGCTTTTTTCGATATAATGACAATTAAAGGTAAGAGAGAAGAAAGGATAAACAAGCCTAATGAAGTGTTACAAATGCAATAAAGAAATAAGCCTCGAAGAAGTCAAGGAATTGGACGGTCTTTGTTGGGATTGCGCGGAAGCCCGAAGCATACGATTACGAAGCGGAACGCAAACAGGCGTTAGCGGAAGCCGAAGCGGAAATGATGGCTGCGTACTACGGCGGCAACGACGAATTTAACCCTTACGATGGTTTCTAAGGAAGCCCAAAGGAAAGAATAATGGTACACTTTCTAATAGAAAACTGGAAAATCATAGCCCTTACGCTATACGTTCTAGCGACTATTATCGGAAATTACTACGAGCATAAAGCCTATTTCGAAAAGGAAGCAAGATAATGTTGTGTAAAACCTGTTCATACTGCGATAAATGTTATAGAGGGGAAGCCTTCTGTAGCATAGAGGATAGATGGGTTACTAAGAGAGAAGCCGAAGACTGTGAAATGTATTACAGCAACGAAGATGCAAAATTTGACGAAATGGAATTTGACTTTTATCGGCGCGGAGAAATTTAATGAGCAAAGAAATTAAAATAAAAGTGAAAAAGCCGAAAGCTAGAAATGCTATCGCTGTTTTGGCATGGCAACATAGCGGAAGCGGTTTTCATACGCCTAAGAAATACAATCGTAAAGTTAAACACAAAAACAGAAAAGACTGGTAAATGGATTACTTCATTCAAAGCCTTCCGATTGTCGCGGCTATTATACTCAATGGTAGCGTCCTTTTTAAACTTCGGAAAAATCTGCATATCGCCGCAACTGTCGGTTGCTTAATCCTAGTGGGATTCGGCGTTATAACTAGCAATCCTGGGCTGGTTATCGGGCAAGGCGTATCAGTGTTATTTCAAGCTGGTTCGGCATGGAGATTCCGCGACAAGTAATTGATATTACTAGGGAAAATAAGGGTTGACAAGCCTGTTTTTTTCTGGTATAATAGTCATATTTAAGGAAAAGGAAAATGACAAGGTTAAAACGGTTTGAAAAAATGCTCTATCCTTACGACAAGGAAACGGGCGAAATTTACGCGGTTGACATACAAGCCTCGGATTTCGATAAGGCGCGTTTGCGCGTTATGGTTGCCGCTACTCAGCTAGGTTTGCAAATTGCGATTTCGGCGCGAGGCGCTAGGCGCATCGTCAAAGGTTTCGGGTTGGAGCCGAAACTGTCAAACTATCGCATCACCATTTTTTAAGGAAAGGAAACAAAAAATGGCTAAAAAAGGAAAAACCCCTTACTCTGCGAAGATTGAAAAGAAGTTGGCGCAGATACATATTACGCCAGCTAATCTGCTTCGCTCTCGATTCTCTGCGCCTCAGATTGAAAAAGAGTTCGAAATGTTCGACGCCAGCGGTAAGAGCATCGGACTCGGAATTATTAACGCTCTCCGTTATAACCCCAATGGACAAATCTGCGACCTTTGCGGTCACAATCCCATCATGCGAATATTCGGTGTACGTTCCAAGACCAACGGACGCAAGTTGGAAGTTGGTTCGGAGTGTATCAAAAATTGGGTAGGCGCAGACCTCGCTGCTGGACTCGCCTCTATTCTCGATGCTAAGAAAAACTCGATTGTCTACGAGGAACGCCTTGAAGATGAAATCGCGGTTTTGGAAGCCATCATAAAAGACCCTGCCGAAGTGGTCAAGCGTAAAGGCTACGATTACAAAACCAGAACTTACATTGAACAGGAGTACGACTCTAATCGCAAGCGCCGCGCTCGTTATATCCTCGACCGTATTCGTTCGGGCAATCAGGTTCCGATTACTGATAGCGACCTGTACTTCGTCTGTGATGAAATGCGTAAGGCTGGAAAGTCAATCAAGATTAACGATAAACACGCCAAGCTGCTTAAGGCTGTTGGGCGTTTCGTAAAGAAGGTTGAAAACTTCTATAGCGGTTACGTTGCGGTTGAAGGTAAGAAGGATTACGAAAGCCGCGATAAGAACTACTGGACTGTCGTACGCACTTGCCGCAATTTCCTTGAAGCATACAAATACGCTGAAAACGATTTCGACCGTATTGGCAAGGTCAAGCAGACTGTCGGTAAGGAGCTTCGGAAAGTTGAAAAGGACGGTAAGAAGTACTTTACCAAACTCGGTATTAACTTCTAACAAGGTGGGGCGGCGACAAGCCGCCCTAAACTTTATGGTTTGCACAGTTGACATAAGCGACACTTATGATGGATTCCATTATAAGGTTTTCTGTCCTTACTGCAAGCACGAAGATGAAATAACGGAACACGGCGGTTTTCATTCAGAGCTTGAAAACGATGGTATTTCGTACGATTATTTTTGTAGCTTTTGCCATGAACATTTTGATTTAATTGTGGAACGCCCTTTAACTAAATTAGTTGCAAGGTTAAACAATGAAACGGTTAGATGAAAAACAAAAGAAAGTAAACTATACTAAGCCCTACGGAATATGGAAGGTTACTACTGAGGGAGATGAAGAAGGGCGAACTACTAGAGAATTGGGAGTGTATGAAGGATATGTTGACGAAATAGCTTTCAATCTTCGAAGAATGGCTGGCTATGGACTTACTTTCCACAAATTGTCAGATAAGAAGCCTGAAGGTTATGCGTCTTATTGCCATAGAGAAGGGGCGCAAAGCCACATTAGTTTTGATATTGACAGTAAAACCTGGGATATGTCAAAACAAGGACAGGTTGCGTATTTCCAGAAAGTTTTTAGGGGGCGACCTGTTACTGTAGTTGAAAGCAATTATTATGCCAGTGTTTTACTTAAATTTCAAGTTGAGAAGCCGCTTGATGCTTTAGCTCATAGGTTGAGTAATGAAAACACTAATACTTAATATTAGTGGGAAGGATATATATAAACATACTACTCCAGATATGGGATGGATATGGCTAGTTGATTTTAAATGTCCTTATTGCAAAAAAAACAATAAAGGCAATACACTATCCTATGCTGGTATACCAAAGAATGGTAGTATACCTTGCAATAAGTGCGGTAAGGTATTATATTTTAGAATAAGTACGCCGCTTGATTTACTAGCGGAGCGCCTTAATAAAATCTCTAAGTAGCTGAAATCATTAGGGAATTATTTTCTTGACAAACCTGAGTATTTTTGCTATAATTTTAGATACTTAGGAAAGGTAAGGAATGACTGATTTCAGAAATACTCTTTTTGTTGCCGCTGCAAAGGCAATCTCCGTACTGGAAAACTTCGGTTTCGAAGGTTTTGCGGTTGGGGGATTCGTACGCGACCTTCATCTTGGCAGGGAAGCCAGCGATGTTGACGTTGCTACTAATGCGCGACCTGAAGATGTTATGAAGGCTGCTGAAGCCTCTGGACTTCGCCATTTCACTTGCGATAACGCTCTCAATCATGGTACTGTAACCCTTGTGGTTGACGGTGTAAACGTTGAAGTTACCACTTTCCGTTTCGACGTTGCTACTGACGGGCGTAATGCTACTGTTCGTTTTGCAGACCGTGTTGAAGACGACCTCGCTCGTAGGGATTTCACTTTTAACGCTATGGCGCTTGAACTTAACGGGCGTGTAGTTGACCCCTTCCACGGTACTACCGACCTTGATAACGGGCTGGTTCGGTTCGTTGGTAGTGCTGATGAGCGTATCAAGGAAGACGCGCTGCGTATGCTTCGCGCTGTCCGTTTTGCTACTCGATTCGGTTTTACTGTTGACGAAAAGGGCAAGGCGGCTATTCATAAGAACACTAAGATGGTTCATCGCCTTAGCCCTGAACGCATTGCCGATGAACTTTTTAAGGTTCTCGCCAGTGACAAGCCTAGTGCGGGTTTTCGTATGCTGCATGAACTTCATCTGCTTGGCGAAGTGCTGCCCGAAGTTGAAGCTCTTGTCGGTATGGAACAGCGTACTGACTTCCACCACAAGGATGTTTTCGAGCATACCATGATGGTGCTGGATTCTATGGCTGAAATGACTGACAACGTTGTCCTTCGTTTTGCCGCGCTTCTGCACGACATTGGCAAGCCTTCTACTCGTACCTTTACCAATGGTGTTGGCTACCAGTTCATCGGTCACGAAATCGAAGGCGCGACTATGGCGTTTGAAGTTTGCAAGCGTCTGCGTCTGAGCGTTGACGATACCAAGATGGTTCGGCGTCTGGTTCGTGACCATCTGCGTCTTGCTCAACTGAAGGATTGCGAAGCCACTGATAGGGCGGTTCGTAGACTGCTTCGGAAGTTTGCAGACCGCTACACTGAGCCTACCTTTGCGGATTACATGGATAATCTTATCATACTCACTCGCGCTGATATGACTAGCCATAATCCTGACAAGGTTGCTACCAGTGAATTTCGTCTTAACACTCTGGTTGACCGCATCGAAGCTCTCACTGTTGAAACTCCTGTTGAATCTCTTTGCTCTCCGCTGGATGGAAACGAAATCATGGCGCTTGGCGTCCCGCAAGGGCGAGAAGTTGGTGAAGTCAAGAGCATGCTCACTGATGCAGTTGTTGACGGTACTCTTGACGCAACCGATAAGGACGGTGCTACCAAGCTCGTTCTCGAAACTCTGAACACTTAATAAGAGGGGAAGGCGACAAGCCTTCCCCTTGGAGGTTTTTATATGGGAAAATATTTATACGGAATAGAATTGGAATTTTCCGAAGTAAGAGGATATTCCAGCCTAGAGGAACAAACAGGACTTAAATATAACAGAAAGCAAAAGAGATATGAAAGGATAGTCACAGTAAGTAAAAACAAGTTTAGCCCTTTAAAGGGGCGAATTAACGGGGTGATTACGGATTTGGGGTTTGAAGCCGAATGGGAACCTGACGATGTTTGTTTGGAACTCAAAAGTGATAGCCCTAAAGTATGGGGTAGTAAAGAAAGAACCAAGATAAGACTTTTATGCGAAAGGTTAAAAGACCCTTACTTTAATTTCGAAATTGAACCTTCATGGAACGGGCTGCATGTACATGTTGACATTCAACATCTATCGGTTAAGCAAGTAAAGAACTTAATGCGATGGGTAGAGATTATGGAGCCGCACTATAGGAAGATTCTACCCAAAAAACGCTCACTGTCTTATTGCAGCAAAACGACGTTTGTCGGACTAGATAAAGAATACGATACCGTATCAGACTTAATACTCAATGCTTATCTGCGTAGAGGCGAAGACAAATACTGCGACATAGAAGACTTTGTGGAAGAAAAGCAGCACAATAAACGTTATCATGGAGCAAACTTTCATTCATACCTTATAAGGGGAAGTGTAGAATTTAGGTGGTTTCCGTCTACCCTAGAATCAGACGAAATAATCTTCGCTATAGATTCTTGCGTCAACCTTGTCAAATTGGCTAAACATGCGCCGCCTAGCGATAAAGAAATCATTTCCAACATGAATAAACTTTTGAAGCTAAAGGATATATAATGAAAGACAATAAAAGGTTGGAAGAGATTGTTAAAAAGAAATTTGATAATACCATGAAATATTTTGATGATTATAATGTCAATATATATAATGCTAAGATATACAGTCTCACAAAAGACTTTGAAAAAAATTACGAGCGCAGGGATATTTTGGACGAGGCGATTTTTACAAAACCTCAAAAGCCGAAGACTCCTTTGCAAAAACTAGCAGAGCGACTTAATAAACTGAGAAAGAAAGATGAACAAAAACAAATACAAGAAGGATGAATTGTTAAGCATAAAAGAATTTATAGAGGAAACGCTTAATATGACGGGCGGTAAGAGGAAGCCAACGCCGCTAGATAAGTTGGCTAATCGACTTAATAAGGAGGAAAAGGATGCCAACGTATGAGTATATATGCGAGAAGTGCCATCAGCGATTCGAAACACTTGTTATTGGAACAGACGACTCTAAAGTAGTTTGCGAAGTATGCGGTGCGGCAAGGGAACACTTGAATAAACGCTTAAGCGTACCTTCGTTTTTCTTTAGAGATAAAGATGGAAACCCTGATAAAGACCACAAGGGTAGAATTTAATGAAGGTGTATAAAATAAAAACGCCGAAGGGATTTTCGAATGGTAGTATCACTCCAAACTTTACTAAAAAGGGAAAATTGTGGAACAATCCAGGCGCTCTTAAAAACCATTTGAATCTGTTTAGGTGGGGTGCTAAATCCAGTAAGGAACACGGCTATAAACCGCCAGCAGCTTATCAAAATCCTTCGACGGTTGAAGTCATTGAATATGAATTAACACCAGTTCGAACTGTTACCCTTGAAGATATGTTAATCGAAATGAAAATTCTTAAGGGTTCTCCTTTAAAGAAGCTGGTAAAAAGGTTAAACGAACAAGATAAATAAACGGGGGCGAAATAGGTTCGACGGGCATAGTTGAAGCAGCGTGATTATTTTTTACAATTAAACGGCAACGAAACATTTGCTCTTGCTGCTTAATTAAGCAGCGGCGTTTCCCTTAACGTGGCAACAGAAAAAGGGAGCTTAGTTGCAACCGCAACATTAAAACGGTTAGTCTGACACCAAGACTTTAAAGCGGTGATGCTAGGGTTTAAGTTTCGCATTGCGCGAGGCTTGGGTAGCTTGCAAGTGTGCGATGACCTTCCTAATTAAAAGCAACGACGATTCTGAAATGTAGTAGTAAAGAGAATCATTTGAGATGCAGAATAATTTAGGAACCGAGTTCAAAGGCGTACGGCTTAAAGTACGGGGCAAGCATTATGCTGTGAAAGATGTTCGGACGGGATGGGCGGTACATCCCCGCCTCCACCAAGAAAGGAATCGTTATGGAACTTAAAGAAGAAGACATACCTTTGATTGAATTATCAAAAGAACATCGCCGCGCCCTATATATTATGGTGGGCATTTTTGGTTTAGCAATCGGGGCAGTATTAACAGGGATAATCCTACTAATAATTTAAGGAGAAAACATGACAGAAGGACAAAGACAACGGTTAGAAAAATCGGTTTCGGCAAAGGAAGCCGTACGGCGGTTATTTAAGACATACGCTATAAGAGATACAAGTTGGGCGGTCGAAATGCTGCAAGATGGTGAAACCGATGTACTCAGAGATATTTTTTGCTTGACATATGATGATATTAATGATATAATTGGTGAATATGTAATGGAGTTGTTCGGTATAGAAAACTCTTGATATAAGGAAGGTGTTAAATGCACGACCCTTAATAGAACTATAATATTATTATTATAGAAGCGCCTTTTAAAACGCTAAACGAACGTTTGGCTGGTTGACTTTAGAATATGATTAGCTGCTAGCAATTTATTTTGTTAGCAGCGCCAAAAAATTGTTCATGTCCTAGACTTACACTGAGTAATTGGTGTAGGTTGCCAATTGCGCTACGGCGCAATTGACCGTTTCCTTTCCCTTCCCTTGTGCTAGGGAAGATTGCCTACGGGCGGTTAACCCTAGCACTACATAGCAACTAAGGTTTGCGCCTTAGTTGCACCAAGTATTGCGGAGTAGAGTAGCTGGTTCAACTCACTTGCCTCATAAGCAAGACTGATGCAGGTTCGAATCCTGCCTCCGCTTCCAAATGGCTAATCCAAGTGAAACACAAGAAGTAAAGTCAATAGAAGAAAATGTTGACAATTTGCCTTCAGTAGACTTTGCCAACAAATTAAAGATGGCAAGCCGAGAGAAGGAATGTTGGGAAGTTGTCAAGAAAGTAGCTCAAAACGCCTTTAAAGCCAAAGAAAAAATTGGTTTAATAGTTGTTTTAGGTTACTTTGATAGACAGGGCGGCTGTGTTAAAGGTATGAAACAAGTCAAGGGAACTAACCCCGTTGACAGTCTTATATGGATTACTGGAAAAGCCGCGCCTGATATGCTTACCGAGTGGGCTAGACCCCCGCATGATGGTGCAATCGTAGTAAACCACACTGGACAAATTATTGGCGCGAACATTATGCTTATACTTGAATCGTTTGATGTCGAATCGACTGACGAATACGGTATGAGACATATTGCGGCCGCTTCCTTTTCTAAGCGCGAGGAAGTAATAGCAACATTCACAATATCAGAGGAATCAGGGAAAGCACGAATGTTTAAAGATGGTAGGGAGTACTCTACAGAAGACCCGTCCGTTAAGAAAAAGAAAAACGAGGAAGATGAAGAAGAATGAAAATAATTGACCTTCTCGAAAAACAAATTGCATCTTTAAGGGAGCGGGTAAATGTCACGGTAGCTTTAGCGGTTGACAATAGCGAACACGGCGATGAACGACGTTATAGGCATTTGGACGAAGACGGAAACCCTCTAGTAATAGAACACAATGAAATAGTTAATACGGTATCAAAAGCCTTACCAGCACTAATGCAAATGGTGGTAGATGGTAAGCTGTCTAAAAAAGGGACTGTTGTAATATATAATAGTCTGAACGAACTTAATGTTGTCGGTTCATTAGATTTAAAAACGGATACTTTTAAAGTAATAACAATTATGCGTAAAAAGGATTTTAAGCCGAAAAGAGGCGATAAAAAAATAACAGTTTAGGAGAAAGATTATGGACTATAAAAAAATGAAGAAAGCGGAATTGGTTGAGTTGGCACAAGAACAAGCCGAAGAACTTGACAAGCTAAAAACGGATGTTGAGCCGAAGACCGACCCGCCAAATAAATATTTGGTAACTGCTGTAGTCATAGCGGCGGCTGAATTTGTATACATTATGACAAAGTTGGTTTAATTATGAAATGCGCGATATGTGGAACTGAAATGGTGGCAAGCCAAGAGGAATATGTTGCGGCTAATGGGGCAATTATGACACGTACTGTTTTTGTATGCCCTCAATGTGGCAATAGGATTCAAAGTTAATGCACAAAACAGGTCTAAGCAATCTTTTAAACAAAGAACCAGAAAAAAATACAAACCGCGATGTTTGGATTGCGGCGTTGTGTATAGGTTTATCAGTTGCAACGATAGCGTTGGTACTGATATTTTGTAAATACATGGGGCTATAGCTCAGATGGGAGATTTTTTTTTGTTGAAAAATGAATTATAATTACAAGATAACTATATGAAGAAAGAAATTTTACAAACTTACATAGAGCAAGGTTTGTCGAGTAGAGCTATAGCTCAGAGAGAAAATAAATCTCAAACTACAATAAATTATTGGCTAAAAAAGTACGCATTAAAAACAAGTATTCTGAAAGCGAAAATTCATATATGCAGCAATTGCGGAGACAAAAACCCTAAAAATTTTTATGGACACAAAAAGTCATTATGCAAAAAATGTTATAATCTATATAGGGTATCATGCTATAACAAAACTCGAAAAAGAATAATAGACCATATGGGCGGCAAATGCCGTATTTGCGGGTTTAATAAATTCGCTGCATCTATGGACATACACCATTTAGATTCTTCTAAGAAGGATAAACAATTTAAGAATCTCAAAAAGTGGGCATGGGAAAGGATAGAAAAAGAGTTAGACAATAATTGTATATTGCTTTGCAAAAATTGTCACGCCGCCATCCACAGCGGCGAATTAACTGGGGCTATGGCTTAATCTGGGAAAGCACCGCCCTTGCACGGCGGGGATTCGGGGTTCAAATCCCCGTAGCTCCACTAACTAAGAAGGAGACTTATGAAGGTTTCAAAAACGCTGGAGAGAAGTTTGACAAAACATTTTAGCGCGAAGTGTCGGTCTTGTACAGAACTGCGGAGCGCACCAAACAAGGGAAAGAATGTTAAATTCTGGTGTAATCAGAAAAACAACCAATTCCCGTTTGCCAAAAAATGTGAAAAATGGAAAGCCGAATGGGATGAAGGAACGCAGAATGTTACCATAGGCGACCATTTAGCCAAACAATTTGGCTTAATAACCCCCTCCAAATAATATTAACTCATAACTTACTGAAATCGTTAAGGTTTTTTTTCCTTGACAAGAGCGCCTTTTTTTGCTATAATTAGGGTATTATTAGAGAAAGGTTTTAAATGTCAACACAAATAAAAGTTGAAGTTGTCAAGCCCGTATTGGAAAAACACCCTAACGCGGATAGTCTGTCTATCGCTATTATTAAAGGCGGTTGGCGGTGTATTGTGCGTACGGATGATTTCTCTAATGGCGAGTTGGGCGCGTATATTCCAATAGACAGTATTGTACCTAATACTAGTGACTTTAAGTTTATTTGGGATAGGAACGGCGGCAAACATGGCAGAATCAAAACCATGAAGTTGCGTGGTATTGTCTCACAAGGTTTGCTTATTGTTGCCAAGCCAGAATGGGTTGAAGGTCAAGATGTAACCGAACTACTCGGCATTACTAAGTACGAACCGCCTGAAAATATCGCCCTTGGCGGTGAGCAAGCTCCTAACGTAGCAGGGTTTGACAAATACACTGACATTCAGAATATCAAAAACTTCGTTGGCGTAATGAAGACGAACGATGAAGTTGTTTGTACTGAGAAAGTTCACGGTACTAACTTCCGTGTTGGTATTATTAACGGCGAGTTTTGCGTTGGTTCGCATAATACCGTTAAAATTGCCGATGGTAAAAACGTTTACTCTGCTATAGCTAGGGAATACCAGTTAAAGGAAAAACTGGAAAAGTTTATTGCCGAAGCCCCTTACGATATTACTAGCGTAATTCTTTACGGGGAAATTTACGGCACTGGTATTCAAGACCTTAAGTATGGCGAAGCAAAGCCGCGTGTAAGGTTCTTTGATATTAAGGTCAATGGCGTCTACGAAAGTTACAGGGAATTTCTTTACGACTGCGATATTATCGGCGTCGAATCTATGCCTGTGCTTTACAGAGGAAAATTTGACTTTGATAAAATCATTGAACTCACTGAGGGCGATACCGTTGTCAGTGACACAAAACAAATGCGAGAAGGGTTAGTTATTCGGACTGTCTTTGAACAGTTTAGCGAAGAACTTTGCGATAGGAAAGTTTTAAAATCAATTTCTGAGAAATACTTGCTCAGAAAGAAAGGAACGGAATACCACTAATGGGCATTGATTATGATTCAAATTTAAGCTACGGCATATTGATACCTGACGGTTCCTGCTCGGTAGAAACGGACGACATTTTTGACATAGTGAAATCCGACGCAGATATTGACATTATCTTTTATGGTGATGATGAGCAAGAAAACGAATTTCCGTTTGTCATAGCCATTAAAGAATCTGTCAAAGAAACGTGGCATCGTGCGCCATTGGGTATTAGCATGAACGAACTTCAAATTGGCGGTGACTGGAATGATAAGCTAGAGGCATTTTGCCGAAAGCACAATCTTCCTTTTAAAACAAGTGATGAAAATACCCCACAGTGGTATTTAACAAACTCGGTAGGTTAGGAAGGAATATAATGAAGTTTAAGATACTATTAAACTTTTCTAATTTAGAAGTGGAATTCAAATCGAAGAAAAACGATATTACAATTTTCCCTATGGATATTGTAGTCTTTATTATCGGAATAATCTGCGCGGCATGGATTATCGCACAGTTTTAGGAAAGGAAAAACAATGAAAAGTTTTCAAGACATAGGTAAAGAAGTAGGCGACTTGGTTGACGAAAAGCAAGCCGCTTATGGTGATAGTTTTGGCAAGGCTGGAAAAGTCATGTCAATTCTCTATCCTGATGGGATTGCGCCCGAAGCTCTTGACGATGCTTTGACAGTTGTTCGCGTGTTAGACAAACTGTTTCGCATTGCCACGGCTAACGGTCAAAACGACGCTATGGGAGAAGACCCTTGGCGCGACATTGTTGGTTACGGTTTGCTGTCCCTGCGTAGGTGTGAGCAAAAAATGAAAGGCGAAATCATTGGTCAAACTACGCCTGATACATTAAATAAAACTGTAGATTCCGAAGAAAAATTCTGGAAAGAAAAAGAAGGAAAGTAGCTATATAATATAGCCGCGTGACGCCGAACGGTTTAGGCACTTCCCTTACAAGGAAGAGTATGCAGGTTCGATTCCTGTCGCGGCTACCATTTAAAAGGTTAGGGAAATGAAGGTTATAGCTTTCAGAAAGCAAAAGGAAAAAGGCGTTTTTTACGTTTGCCCTTATTGTTTCAAAGTTTTGAAAACAGACGAACGTAAAAGTTTTGTAACAGATTGTGCAGGGAACAAGTATACTGTAATCGTTAAAAAAGACCTTCCTTATTTTATCGAAACTGGCAAACAAGTATGGAACTACCCAGATAAGAGTGACTGGTGGTGGGAAATTATTTGCCCTAATTGCTCTCACGAAGGAAATGTGCCGAAAGGAACAGACTTTAAAGCTGAAAATTTGCAATTGAAATGCCCAAAATGCAAGGCCTTATTTTTCTTCTCGTTAAACACGGTGATAAATGTCTAAACCAATTAAATTCGACCTTGACAAACTCTATCTTGTTAGGGATGTTAAAACAAAGTCAAGCATGAGAGTATATACTGGCAAAAGGCTAATGGAAATGTTCGCCAGTGACCATGACTTTTGGAGCAGGACTCTTTTCTGTGAAATACATGTAAACGACGACAAGCCGCCCACAAAACTTTTGCAGAAAGATTGGGGCTATCGTACTACTGGCAAGTATAAAACTCTTAGGGGAAAGCGGCTAGAGCTAAACAGCAATCAAGAGGTTGTGCAAAAGCTGTTTCCTGGACCATTAGAACAATTAGCAAAGAGGTTAAGCAATGATACTGAGAATTATTAAACTTACTAACATGGTATCAAATGACTTTTCTAGTTTTTGCATGGGAGTGTTTGTTAGTTTTCTTGCTATTACTTTAGGATTGTTCGCTGGCGGCGCAATGGCTATAGCGTCTATTCCTATATTGTTCTTTAATAGCCCACTACCAGGAGAAATGACTACTGGAAATGTTGTATCGGTTTTTCTTTTAGGGGTATTTTTATTTGTAACTGGTTTTTGGGTACTAATGCTTGTTCTAGGGGAAGCCTTGGAAAAATATCTTAAAACAAAATACCATTATTCCAGTATTACTGAAGCATTAGAAGCATTAAAGAAAAAACATGAAGGAAGGACGCCACTCGAAAAATTAAACGGGCGTCTTAGAAAAAAATGGTGGGTAAAACTACTAGTAGGATAAAGGTCGCTTCGTATAATGGGAGTACGTCAGGGCGACATCCTGAAAACACTGGTTCAAATCCAGTAGCGACCACCAATTTAGAAAAGGGAAACAAAATGGTTATAGACATTAAAACTGGCAAAGAAGTTGAAAAAGCCGTACGACCGAGAGATGAAGATTTTGAGGTTAGCGCCAACGAAATGGCGTCTACCGTAATTCTGGAGAACCTCGCGCCGCGCCTGTTAAAGCTGGCTAACGCACTAGTGTTTAAAGAAGAAATTGCAGATGTAGATGAATTGGGGCGCTGCTTGGTAGGATTAGAATTTTATATAAACCAAATCGCAGAAAACGAAGGTTTGGATATTTAAAACACTATTTTACCAAGATAAAGTAAAAGATGAAATTAGTAATAATCTTGATAGTAGTGTTCTTAATAGCACTATCATATTGGGAGCCGAAATGAAACCGTTAGACAAATTAGCTTTAAAAGTAAACCTTGATAAACTTGCCGAAGTTGATATGGCGAAACTGAAGCCTTGCAAGATGGATTTTACGCGCATGGAAAAAATCAGAGCCAACAATACGTCAAGCTGGTCGCCCTTTAAAGTTACTGACCCTGTTCCTAGTGGCATGGTAATGGAATGCCAGAGACAAGCTGATAAAATTAAAGACGTTTGTAAATGTATTCGCAGAGCTTTGGCAGCTGAAGAAATCATTGGTGAAAAAGCCGCTGAAGTATTCTATAGCAGAGCAAGAGAATTGCTCAAAGGAGGTGAGTTCAACGTAGGAGCGTACGTTGATAAGCGTTAATGAAAAGAATTCTTTTAGTAATTACTTTTCTAAGTCTTTTCGCTTTTGGGGGATTTTACATTTTACAAAACTATGAAGCTGATATTGAAACCGTAAAGGAATATGTTTGTAATCCGAAAACTGGAGAACAGATACTAGCCGAAAAGTTAAGAGATTATGTACAGGATGTACAGCTGCTTGAAACTATAGTATGTTATCAATACTCTAGTGGTTATTTACATTGCTATCTTAAAGACCAAGGTACAGGCAGATGCTATAAACAAATTATTAACGAAGGATTCTCAATGCAATCGTTTAGTCCTATAGACTGCGAAGAAATAATTGAAAGATTAGAGAGAGAATCAGAAGACGGCACAGACGAAAAACTAGAAAGACGTAGCAATAAAAAAAGCGAAAGGGATTTAGGAATATAAAGCCAGAGTGCTGGAATTTGGCAGACAACGCAGACTTAAAATTTGCGGCTCATATGGGCGTGGGGGTTCAAATCCCCCCTCTGGCACCACTTTATTTAAAATAGAATCTAATGAAGATATGTAAAACCTGTTATTGGTTTAGAGACAAAAAGCATATAAGGGGCGATGTAAAATTGACTGGCGATGGTATATGTATTGCTAATCCTCCAGTGCCAATGTTGGAAACAAGGTGTGACCCTCCTGCTCTGATTGCGTTATATCCTCTAGTTAAAAAGAAATGTATGTGTAGTTTATGGAAGGGTTTAAAACCAATAGATGAATTAGCCGAAAGAATCAATGATGAATAAGCTAGACCTTCTGGAATCACTACAGAACAAAGTAGGAGATTGCCAGAAATGCGAATTATGCGAAACCAGAACCAGACTAGTTTTTGGCGAAGCACATGGAAAAATGGAGTATATGTTTATTGGAGAAGCTCCAGGCGCAGATGAAGACGCAGCGGGGCTTCCCTTCGTTGGAAGGTCTGGTAAATTACTCAGGTCTAAGATTATTGAACCGCTTGGACTTAACACTAACTGCTATATAACTAACACGCTGCTATGCAGACCGCCTAATAATGCAAACCCTACACCAGAACAAACCGAGGCTTGCAAAACCAGATTAGATTTAGCAATCAGAATAATTCAACCGAAGCTGATTATTGCCGTTGGCAGATATGCAGCAATATGGTTGTCAGAGTTCAAATACAAGGACTTTACTATGGGAGAACTGGTAGGGTTAGAGTACTTTTATAAAACTGAAATACCCGTTATACCTATATACCATCCTGCTTATCTTCTTAGGCAAAGAAGCAAGATAGCAGATATGGTAAATTTAATAAAAGAAAGGATAAACAAAGTATGAAGGGCTACAATAATTGGATATGTCAACGTTGCGGCGAAGTCTACATGGATAAAGTAGACGAAATTCCCCACGATGAAATTTGCGACATATGCAAGCAAGAGCTTGAATCGCAGGAGGAATCAACGTACCAATATGTAACCGATGGTAAACCTGGATAGACATTTTTGGAACAGTTTATTGATAGGAGCAGGAATAGGGCTTGTATTGGCAATCATTATATTGTCCGTATTCCTAAACTACGAATTAATTACGCATTACAATCTAACTATTGAGGAAATAGCCAAGATAATATTAGAGAGGTGAAAGTGTAATTAAAACTAAAAATAAAGGACTGCTAATACTTATAAGTACATTATTTGTACTATGCAGTCCTTTACATGTTTTTGCCTTAGACGCACTTAAACTTCTAACTTACGGAGAATCACACCAAATCGGTTCTGGCGGCATTCCATTAGCAACCGAAATAATCAATCCATATAACAACCTAGAACATCCAGCTTATTTTTATGATAGCCAATATACTTTAACGTTCGGGCTTGAACAACAGAACACCGCTAAAATTAATGCTGGCGATTATAGAGGTACAAACATTTGGGATACTCATTTGTCTCTCGCGGCTTTCCACAGCGGAATACTCGCTCACGCAGCATTGGACAGGTCATACGCGCACCTTAAAAACAGTGAGCAAAATATAGATGGTGAATACAGGAGTAATTATAATCGCTATGATTTAGGATATGGCTATTCATTCGAATATCTGAGACTAGGATTATTATGGACACACTTTAATATAAATGATGATACTTCCAACGATATTAGCTATGAAATTGTGGCTACTCCTATAGATGAATTTACTATTGGATACCGAAGGTACAGCGATACATTCTATTTGGACATATCAGCTTTTATACTAAAGAAAAAGTTTATATTGCCTATCGGTTATAGAAAAGAAATAAAGCAGTTTGATTTTCACTTAAACTTTGAAGACATTTTTTATGCAGACGCCGAATATAATTTATTGTCTCCGAAAGATAGACACTACGTAACAGCTTTAGACCTGAATGAATACGGAAGGCTGGAAGCCCGTTATCAAACCAGACATGATGAACTTCAAGAGTTTATTTTAAATGCTGAAAGAAATCAAGTTGCGAACTTGAACATTGGATTGTACCAAAATGTTGTGCAATTCAATTATGCCATATATGGATTTTATCTAGCGGCTAGGCGTATTGTTATTAAGACTAGTGATAGCGGATTTAGTGATGGAGAGTATATTCAAGCCAACTTTATGGACATTGAATATGATATGATGGACTTTGCCGCCGATGCTGATATAGCCATTATGGTTGATTCATATTCAGTTGGTTTAAGAAGGAGATATACAGAGAACTTTAGATACCAAATTGGATTTCAACATTCCACAATAAAGAACTTAGGCGGTAGATATGGCTATAACGTAACACTTCAAGATTACGACACTACAATTTATAGTGATAGTGACCTACTAGAATTTGATACGATTAAGGTCGCAATTATTACTGGCGGCGTTGAATATACTTATGGGAACTTAGGATTTAGATACAGCTTGGCGCAGTACGTTCCTATAGTTGATTTAAACAAGCCAGATGAACCAGAGGAAACAGGGGAACCAAGTCAAAAACGCTATGTTCCTTGGTGGCAGAAATTCTATAATGATTTCATACAATTACGCAATACTTTGAGAGACTACCAAGGCGGCAATTATCACAGAATAGAGATTGTTTATTATTTTTAATTTTTTTCTTGACAAGCCTTACTTTTTTTGATATATTCGATAAGATAAAGGATATATAATATAGGAGTAATTATGATACACCGCCCGAAATTTTATTTTGATAATAATGGCGCTCCAGAAGGAGTTAGGGTACGGGTGTAATCTAAACAAGACTATTCTATTAGAAACAAGCCCTGCCCTAAAAAGCAGGGCTAAATTTTTTTCTTGACAAACAGAAGTTTTTTTGATAAGATTAGGTAACATCAACAATTTAAAGGAGTCTGAAATGACAGACGAAACTAAAAACACGGCTACGGAAACGGAAGCCGAAACCACTGAAAAGAAGGTTTGCCGCGTCTGCGGAGTAGACCTTGAAACCGCGCCGAATAGCGGTAACAAAAATGGTCCCCTCTGCGGCGGCTGCTGGTATACCCATTTAACGACTAACGTTTAATGGGCGTATTGGACAGTGTGGTGAGTTCAGCGGGCTGTAACCCCGTAGCGAGAGCTTCTAGGTTCGATTCCTAGTGCGCCCACCAATAAATAAGGGTGGCAAGGCTGTTCCGAATTCAGCCGATTAAGTCACCTTCGGATAACCACCTGCCAATGTCAGGGGAAGCGGAGTAATTAAACCGAATATTCGGACTAGGTTTGGTAAAAGGCGAGAATCTACTTTGTCAGGTGGCCGTTAAAGCGACCTTGGTGTTTAATGATAGCATGTCAGACTTCCAATCTGATGGTACGGGTTTGAATCCCGTAGGTCGCTCCAATAATAAAATTCCAGAGTAGCATAATGGTAATGCACCTCGCTGTTAACGAGCAAGATGGGGGTTCGAATCCCTCCTCTGGAGCCAAAAGGGACCTTAGCTTAGAAGGTACGAGCGTCTGGTTGAAGCCCAGGAGGGACCCGTTCGATTCGGGTAGGTCCCACCAAAAAAATAACGGGATGTAGCGCAGCCTGGATAGCGCATCTGGTTTGGGACCAGAGGGTCGTCAGTTCGAATCTGACCATCCCGACCAAAAAAACAAAAAATCCGTAAGATAAGTACAGAGGCGGTATGGAGAGATTAAACTTATAACAACATTCCTTTTGTTGCTTAGTTTATTAGGTGGGATTGATAGAAGCATTGATAAAGACATTCCATCTTTAAGGGATTTTACATACCAAACAGACGTTAAGGGTTTTCTAAATTTTCCGTGGGGAACAACAAAGGAAGCCGTTATAGCTGGTATGGGTCAAGAAATATACAGCGATGAAGGAAAGCAGCTTATATTTCTTGGCGTAGACAAATATTTAGGATATGATTATGCCATTGGTTTTAATTTTGAAGATAACAAATTAATCTCTGCTGGCTATATAATATTAGAGGAATTTAAAACGCCGATAGAAATTTGGGACGCCTCGCAAGTAATACGACGAAACGTAAATAAACAATACGGGGAAGCCAAGCTAACGATAGTAAATCAAAATCTAATTGAGTACAACTGGTTTTTACCAAGTACAAAAATAAGGTTAATGATAACAGTTAAAAGAGGAATATTAGTTTTCGGATTAACATATTTCGATAGAAGGTTTATAGAATGATAATTTTCGCACATATAGAAACGCCTATTAAACGCGCTGATAGAACAGCGAAGGGCGTCCGTGTGTGAAAGTCTAATAAAAACATATACTTAGCATACTTCATAAACGGGCGGAATCATTAAAGATTTTAGCCCGTTTTTTGTTGGGGAGGCCTAAAGCCGCAAAAATTATGCCAAAATCAAAAAAATGCGAATTTTGACGAAAAAATGGCAAAAACGAAACGAAAAATGGTTAAAATCGGCTAAATATGCGTTATTTTTAGAGTTTTTTGCCGATTTTTAGCTTGACAAAGGTAAGTTATTTTGATAGAATTGTCTTGTATTTAGGAAAGGAAAGATATGAAACACGCGCTTTATGAAGTCTTAAAGGTTCCTTACGGAAGCCGCTTTGAATGGAAAGTACAAATGCCGAAAGGTCTTTTGACTTTCAGAACTAAAAAGGAAGCCACTCGCGTTTCGGAAACCTTAAAGGCTATGTATCTAAGGGACAATCAGAAGCCGCTTGATAAGCTGGCGAATCGGATTAACAATTTATAAGAAAGGGCAGGAAATGTTTGAGCAAATAGAGATTGAGGAAATTCAAGATTATAACGACATTCCGATTAATTTTGAAGCCGAAGACGATTGCGACGACATTCCGCTGTAAAAATGGAAAAGCATTGTTTAAATTGTAAGCACGTTTTTTATCACGCCGCTTTTGATGGTGAGATAATTCAGACTGAGTGCGCGAATAGCGCCCCGTTTGACGGTAGCGATTGCGGTTGGGAATTTGACCCTAGCGCGGAAGCTCGCCAGCGCAGCTACATTTACGAATATGGAGAATGGAGCGATGCCGACTGATTCTGATAGACAGAGACTTTATAAAGTTCTAACTGGCTATTCATCAGAACAACTGGAAAACCTTATAAGGGATTGCCAGAAGCGAGTAGCAAAAGCCGAAGACAACGGAAATTCTACTGATAGGGCGCTGGCTATTGAAGCCGCGACAATAATCAATGCGGTACTAATGCGGAAAAAGTACAATGGATAATTACGATATTGAAATAACCGTTGACCCGTTGGATTATGAAAAGATGAAAGCGGAACGGTTAGAGGTAGAGGAAGAATTTAAGTTTGTTGCCAGCTTTATGCACTATGCTGGAACCAATAGCAAAAGCCTGACTGATAAACAGTATGTTGAAGTTTTCGAACTAGCAGACGGTTACGGCGATATGACATTAGAACATTTGGTCGAACTGGAATTGCTAGGCGATTGGTCGCATGTAAGGGATAGCAGCAAAGAAGCCGTATTAGCGATGTATAATAAGCTAAAAAGCTATGGATTCTGAAAACAGAGATATAGTAATTTACGTTGTAAATAGCGAAGGCGAGTTGACAATATTTACAACACTGGAAAGAGCATTAACGGAAGAAGAATTTGCAGAGATAGAAGCTAACCTAGCAGCTTATCGCAAAATGATGATGCTGGAAAGTTTGAAAGATATGATGGGTGAAAATTAGGGGGTATAGCTCAACGGTAGAGCTTGCGGCCTTTAACCGTAAGATGGGGGTTCGATTCCCTCTACCCTCACTAAAGAAAAGGAAAGAAAATGAACGTTCAAGAAATGGTAAAAGAATTAAGAGCAATACGGAAACAGCATATTAACCGATTTAATGAAACTGGAGAGATACCGCCCGAAGTGGTTGATAGTCTGTCAGACATTGTGGAAGCCGCTGATGATTGGGAAACAGTCTACGTGATTCTGGCGGGAATGGGAATTGATGATTTTTGGAGCTATTTCAGTATAGCGTGTAGACCAAACCCATTGTGCAAAACCGTGGCGGATTTTTATAATCACGTTCATTGTGATAAGGACGAACCGCCTAGCGAGAGCGAAAAAGAAAAAGAAGCGACCTTAAGAGAATCGGGCGAAAAAATTAAAGAAGAATTAACAGGTGAATAAATGACTTACAAAGAAGCAGTAGTTAAGGTTGGTAAATCTGGCAAAAAGGGTTTGGTAGCATGGGGCAGCGGAATAAGTCAAGCGCAATTCGCCAAAATGATTGCAAACGGTCTAGCAGATTTTACGCCCGATAAAGATTGTAAGGGATGGTCTATTAAGGGAATTGTTAAATTAAACGAGTGGGGAAAAATTCTCTGTTCGGAATTTAAAAAGGAATTGAAAAATAAGCCGCTGTAGTCTAATGGATAAGGCACTTGGCTACGAACCAAGAATTATGGGGGTTCGAATCCCTCCAGCGGTGCCAAATTAAAAGAGAAAAAAATGGATTTATTATTAATATTAGGAATATACTTAATATTAGAAGACCATGAAATAGCAGGAATAATATTGTTAGGATACTGCATAGGATTTTGTTAAAGAGGGGGCGTAGCTCAATCAGGTAGAGCTTGCGACTCTTAATCGTAAGGTTGGAGGTTCGATTCCTCTCGCCCTCACCAAAAAAAAATAGCGGCATGGTGAAACGGTTATCACGCCATCCTCATAAGGTGGAATTATCAGTTCGATTCTGATTGCCGCTACCAGATATAATGGGGCTATAGTATAAGTATGGGAGTACGCTAGACTTGCAATCTTGAGGTCGGGGTTCGAATCCCCGTAGCTCCACCAATTTAAAGAAAAGGAAACTATGAAAATCGTAATGACAGTGGGATTGCCGCGTTGTGGAAAATCAACGTGGACAAAAGAACAAAAGGGAGTACCGATTGTAAACCCTGATTCAGTTAGGTTGGCGGTGCATGGCGAAAGGTTTAATGCGCGAAAAGAAGGTTTGGTATGGTGGGTAGTAGATACCATGATTGAGGCGTTGCGACACGCTGGACACGATGAAATTATCCTTGACGCTACCAACCTTGAGGAAAAGCGCAGACTGTCTTACGCAGAAAACTATGAACTGGAATATGTAATTTTCGATACTCCAGTGGAAGAATGTAAAAGAAGGGCGCTGGCAACTAATCAAGCCGATTTGGTTGAAGTCATTGATAGAATGAGTGAAACCGCGTCTATTCCTACTGAAAACGTAAGAGAAGTTATTAAATGGAGATAATGGGGCGTTCGTCTAACGGTTAGGATACCAGATTTTCAATCTGGCGATAGGAGTTCGATTCTCCTACGCCCTACCAATTATAATGGCGTGGTCTGCCAATGGTTAGGCAATCAGACTTTCAATCTGGAAATCGGGGTTCGATTCCCCGTCACGCTACCAATAAGACAGCGTAGCTCAACTAGGTAGTAGCACTTGACTTTAAAGCAGGGGGCGTAGTTCAAAGGTAGAACACTGGACTTTTAATCCTGGAATGGAGGTTCAATTCCTCTCGCCCTCACCAAAATTTTTGTTGACTTTTGTCACCATAAGTAATAATAACTGGGTGTGGGGCAATTGGATTAGCCTACTCGCTTTGGAAGCGAGATGTTGTCGGTTCGAGTCCGACCACCCAGACCAATTTAATAGCCGCGTGGCTCAATCTGGTTAGAGCATCGCCCTGATAAGGCGGGGATTAACGGTTCAAATCCGTTCGCGGCTACCAATGCAAGCGTCGTCTAACGGTAAGACATACGCCCGATTAGCGTGTTATGAGGGTTCAACTCCTTCCGCTTGTACCAGAAATAAACGGTCTGTTAGTGAAGTCTGGTTATCACGCCACCCTGTCAAGGTGGTATCGCGGGTTCAAATCCCGTACAGACCGCCAATTTAAAGGCTATGGTGTAACCGTAACACACTTACAGAGTAAGAGAAGATGGTTCAATTCCAGCAAGCCGATTGCGAGTAACTCGAAAGTATCTAGCTATTACTTTAAGCAGCGAAAGCAATAATCTAAAACGGGTTTGCCTCTGTGTACTATGGGATAGGGCAAACGAGTACTCAAGGAAGGGTGTACACAACCAAGGGCCTATAGGTCAACTGGTTAGACCCCACGGCTCATAACCGTGTCGTTGTAGGTTCGAGTCCTACTGGGCCCACTAAAGCCGCCCTGTAGCTCAATGGTAGAGCAAGCGCCTTATAAGCGTTAGACAGTGGTTCAAATCCACTCAGGGCGACCTTGACAACCTTAACTTTTTATGGTATAATTATGATACTAGCTAGAAGAATGACTGAATACAAATATAGCATACGCTATAGATGCCCCAAATGCAAACGGTCAAACATACTAATATTTGATGCTGAAAGTAAACAAGTAACATGGAAACTGCTTAAATATAACAAGGTTGAAAAAGAAAAATCTATAGATGTTAGTGGTGCAGGGACAAAGCCGTGGGAAGAATTATTAGAAGGTGAAGCAAAAACAACCAAATGTTATTGTGAACACCAATTTATGATAAGACTAGCGAAGCCGCTGGAACTGCTTAACTCAAGACTAGAAAGGAAAAGAATAGTTTAATGGAAACCTTATATTCAATGGCGTATATATACATACTGCCAACTAAGTTAATTTACAAATACCTTGGATTACGAAGGTGTGGATTTAGCGCAGACGATTCGTTGCAACATTCTGCTTCAAGTTTAACGCCGTGGTTAATAGCCGAAATAGTTGTACTAGGAGTACTTGCGATGTTTGGTATTAACTGGATGTTGTCTTATTTTATCGCTATAGCGATTTACAAGGTAGTTGTTTATCAAACATATTCAGACTTTCTGAAAGATAACGACGTAACTTTAAACGTAACAGTGGAGAAAAAAGATGATACCACAGATTGATGAATACGGTCACTCTTATATAATTGAGGTAAGAGGGCAAAACGGGCAGGGAATCACAGAAGACGAAGCCGAAAAAGTTTTGGATTATCTGCAACACAATTTCAGTTTTGTGTGGAAATTCAAAAACGAGTTGGAACCTGATAGCGACGAAGAGCCTGGGGATGATGAACCTTTTGACGGTTATATCTTTTATAGGTATGACGGTTATCCTTTGGGTTTCGCGTTTGACTTGGTGGAAGACGCACAAGACAGAATCGGCAATCAGAGAAATCCAGGCGTAGGAACACTAACATTCTTTCTAAGAATGCCGCCAGAATATCCTATAGGCACAGTACACATTCTTACTGAATCGTTCGGAAAGATTGACGATGCGTTGGCTATGATATTCCGTAGATGGCCAGATGAATTTCCTAATTTGGAACATCAGAGTTATGCTTCTTTCTTTGACCTAGCAAGCTGGAGAAAAGAAAAAGACGAAGAAGAACAGAAACAGATTGCTCAAATTGAGAAGGCGAAAGAAAAGCAGAAAGAAAAGAAGGCACTGTAAGATAAAGCCCCCGTAGCGAAGTGGATTATCGCAACGGACTTCTAATCCGTAGAACACAGGTTCGAATCCTGTCGGGGGTGCCAAGTGCGCCTATGACCTAATGGATAAGGTATCAGTCTCCTAAACTGAAAATGCAGGTTCAACTCCTGCTAGGCGTACCAAAGAGAAACGTATGGTGGACGTAGGCAAATTGGTTAAGCCGCTTGATTGTATTTCTTTTTCAAAATCAAGATAATCACCCAAGATAATATTAGGAGGTTATTCTGAATATGGAAAAGAAAAAAGGCAAAGATGGCAAATGGTATTTCAAAAAACAGTGTGATGTCTGTAATAAGGATATTTGGAGATTAAAAAGATATTATAATACCAAATCATATTGTTCCAATAAATGTAAATCTGTTGGGCAGACGACAAAAATAGAAGTCACATGCGATTTTTGTGGAAAAAAATTTTTAAAGGCTAAGTCTTACATTAAAAGAACAAATGGAAATTACTGCAATAAAAGTTGTGCCGCTTATAAAAAAGCAGAAAACATGAGTGGTTCTGAACACCCTAATTTTACCAATGGAAAAAGCTCTTATAGAGCTAGAGGGTTAAAAGAACACGGTGTTAAATGTCAAAATCCTAAATGCCCGTTTGAATCTATAGATGAGCGTATGTTAGACGTACATCACATCAACGGCAATAGAGAAATTAACACTAAAGATAATTTAATTGTCTTGTGTGTTTATTGCCATGCCTTGATAACAAGAGGTCTAATTACTTTAGAAGATATGGTGGGGTTGGTCCACTAGCTAAGACGCTGCGCTGTGACCGCAGAGAAAGCGGGGCAGAACCGCTACCTCACCCCAATTATATAATTGCGGGTTCGAGTCCCGTCGTTCACCCCAAAATTTAAAGGAAAGAAAATGAGTAAAGAAATAGCATATCGGATATATAATAAAAGACTTGACCGCTTTATAACTGATTTAATTGATAGCCCAAAAACGGTTAAGAGCTTAATAACAAAAGAAATTAAGTTTTATAAGATATATGGTTCAAGAATGTCGCATATCAATAGACCAGAAGACATGGAAGTCCAAATGGTAGAAATTTCTGTTGTTAAAAAGCAAGGCATAGGTACTTTTTATCCTAAATATGCTCAGTATGCGCCGCCGCTTGAAAAGCTGGCTACAAGATTAAACGACGAATAATGCTTGCATGGTGATAATGGTAGCACACTGGTTTCGTACTCCAGCGGTTTCGGTTCGATTCCGAATGCAAGCTCCATAATGCTTGTGTGGTGTTAATGGTAGCATGATTGCGTGGTATGCAATTGGTTCCAGTTCGAATCTGGACACAAGCTCCATGAAAAAATTAATTCTGACAATATTATTTCTTTTAGTTACTTCTAATACCGCCGCCGATAGCTGTGGTCTTATTGGTAACAAAGACCTGCGCCAGTACTGTTACGGCAATTGCGGTTTAATAGACGATGCAGATATGCGTAACTTTTGTTTCGGAAATTGTGGCGCAATAAGAGATAATGATACGAGAATACTTTGTCAGAACAAAAAGATATATATTAGGTAACAAAACGAAAGGAAAACAAATGAAACAAACATTAATTTTAATCGTGTTAGCAATAGCCATTGCAGCTTTTATAACGCCTGCAACCAGTGGTTGTACCGATGCCACTTTCGGCAAGCTAAAAGCTCTCGGAGATTCAGCAAGCGTCCAATGCTATTCGGGCGGCAAGCTAATCTATAAGGGGTTTTCAACTGGAAAGGTTGCTAGCGAAGCAAATTCCGATGGCTATTACTTTATTGATAGGGATTTAAACCTCCCCGTTGAAGTCAGTGGAAATTGCGTTATTGTGTATGGAGACAACGCGACAGAATATAAACTACCAGAATAAATTTATAGCCAGCGTAGCTCAACGGTAGAGCAAAATAATTTTACTAAAACACGACCAACTCGCAAGATAATTATAGGTAGTGTTTAGGAGGAATTATTATGCCAATGCCAAAAAAGAAAAGAAGCATATGCCCAAATTGTGATAAAGAAGTACCAAGACCAGAATATAAATACTGTAACAATAATTGTCAACACCAATTTCAGTGGAAACAAAAGCGGCAACAATTATTGACGGAAGGCTTAGAGATTGTTGGCAATGAATCTAGCAAAATGAAATATGCCAAACGTATACTTAAAGAAAAGAATGGCGAAAAATGTGAAATTTGTGGAATTACAGAATGGCAGCACAAAACGGTGCCATTGGTCTTAGACCATATTAACGGAAATCCTGATGATTGGGATTTTAAAAATCTTAGACTGGTTTGTGGTAACTGTGATATGCAATTGCCAACCTTTAAAGGTAAAAACAGAGGTAATGGCAGGGCATCGAGAAGAGCTAGATATAAGCAAGGGAAAAGTTATTAGCTTCCATAGCTCAGTTGGAAGAGCAGCGGTCTTGTAAACCGCAGGTCCTCGGTTCGAATCCGAGTGGAAGCTCCATTATTGCCAATTGGGGGTTCAATTCCCCCCGCTGGCTCCAAACCTCCGTGACCATTCTGATTCGGTCGCCTCTTTTTGGGGCGACCTTTTTTTTGCCCTGAGCTGTCGCAAAAATTCAGGGCTTCAAATTTGAGTAGGCGAGCTGGAAAAAAATTGACTACTTTTATGGCCATTTTTAATGCGTCTGGACCAGGTTCAAAATTGACTATATATCTCCTAAGTTATCATAATTACTAGGAAATTTCGGGCTTGCTATTCCACTATAGAATAGTGTATCCCCCAACTATATGAAATCATTGAGTTTTATTTTTTTTGCTAAATATACCAAATCATTGAGTTTTTTATTTACGAAATTTCTTAACAAAAGCCTCTTTTTTTGATACCCTTTTACATAGAGAAAGAGAATAGAACATGGGAAGAAATACAGGACATACTTTCAAAGGTTTAAAGCCGTGTTGGTTAGTTGACTACGAAAACTGGAAATACCGCGAAGAACACGGCGAAGCGTCTAACGTATCTAACGGATTAGGTAGTGGCAAAACCGAAAGGGATATAAGGATTGAGGAAGTCATTAGCAAGCCGAGAGAACGAAAAGGTAAAGTAGTTGTCAAGCGCAATACTTTCGTTTACTATGAAGGTGAGATTATCGGGCGCTTGGTTTATGATAAAAAGTCTATTATTAAAAACCGCCGTTGGAAAGCCTACCGAAAAGATGTACACTTGAATGGGTTTTGGGAAGCGTTTGAAACAAGGGAAAAAGCCCTGCGGTATCTACTAGCAAAAGAAATTTAATGGCAAAGTCAAAACTAAAAGTTGGCGACCTCGTTTACATGTACGATAAATACGCCGAGCGCGGCATATATGGCGTTGTAGCTAAACCCTATGCCGCCTATGTCATAGCTATTAAATTCCCTAGATACGAACGCGCTAGTATAGGAAATCCTAAAAAAGTTTCGGCTAAATTTATTAAGAAGCATACTCGCGTTGTAACTGATGAAGTTATTGCATCGCATATTGAAGCCGCAAAAATTTATGGCGAAGACGGTCTTATCGAATTTAGTAAATTTCGCAGAGAAAAATTAGCCAAACTTAAAAAGAAAAAAACAGCATCGGCTGATTCTCTTATCTTCATTAAATATGTTGTGTTTGACCATGACAGAATGGAACGCAAAGTTATTTGGAAAGGTTTAACTAAAGCCCTGGCGGTCGAGGGCGGCAAAGTTAAAGTTATTGCAATGTGGGACGAAGAAAACCTGTTTGCAACTAAGTGGATTAACGTTAGCGATATTTATGTCAGACCGCCTAAAGATATTGTCGGTAAAACTCCGCTGGAGAAAATGACCAAGAGAATGAACGTGCTTAAACGGGTTAAGCTGTTTAAAGACTGTATGGAATTTATTAAACAATTGGATATTTGGACGTTATGAAAGTACAAGAAATATTAAAAGAACGCGGTCTTAAAGGGCTGGAGAAATACAGCATAAAGGTTACTGAATACGATAACTATGTTGTATTAAATTATAACCAGATAAAAAGTCCGAAACATAAGCAAGTTGTAAAAGAATGCCGTTCGTTAATCATCGACAAAAACAACTGGAAAGTTTTAGCGCGAGGCTTTGACCGTTTTTTCAATTATGGAGAAGACCAACATTCAAAAGACTTTGATATAACTAAGGCTGCATGTTGGGAAAAGATTGATGGTTCGCTTGTTCTGGTATGGTTTAATCCATATGAGAATAAATGGTGTGCTGCTACTCGTTCTTTGGCTCATGCTGAAGGTCTTACTCCAAAAGGAAACAGTTGGCTATCAGTTATCGAAAGAGCATTTGGAGATTCAATCAATAAAAAGTTTGAGTTTGTTCCAAAAGAGAATACTTACATCTTCGAAGTAGTTAGTCCTGAGACTAGGGTAGTCAAGCCCTATCCTACTTACGACATATTCTTACTTGCAATACGGGAGGCCGAGACTGGCATAGAAAAACCAGAATTGAAAGAATGGGTAGCTGGACATTTAAACGTCAATCGCCCAAAAACTTATCGCTTCGATTCTATAGATGAAATAATGAAAGCCTCAAAAGAACTTGACACTTTTGACGAAGGGTACGTTTGCGGAATTTTAGAAAACGGGGAATGCTGGCGTATCAAGGTTAAAAACCCTGCTTATTTAGCAATTGCAAATTTCAGAAATAACGGCGCAATTTCAAATAGAAGAATCGCAATGCTAGTTTTCAGAAACGATGAAAGCGAATATCTCCAGTATTTTCCAGAGGATAGAGAATTCTTCGAGCCGTACATTCAAGCCCGTAAAGAATTCTTTAATGAAATCAACGAGTTATGGGATTTATACGGAAATATCGAAAATCAAAAGGAATTCGCCCTAATTGTCAAAGATACCCGATGCGCTAACTTATTGTTTTCATTGAAGAAAGGTTTGACGCTAGAGGAAGCCCTTGAAAAACTCAGTGATTCCAGTAAGTTACAGTTACTTGAAAAATATGCAAAAAAACGCTAAATACTTGATATTATTAAGAAACTTTTTTCACTTTTTTCTTGACAAAAGCCGATATTTTCGATATAATCTTACTTAACGATAAGGAATTAACAAGGTTAAGGAATAAAAAATGTCGAAAGTAAAGAAAGCCCTCTTAAAGATTTCGGAAATGACGGGAAAACTCGCTGGCGTAGACGCGATAAATACCGACCCTTTGAGCAATGATTTCTGTTGCCGCATGAATGCGACGGAAGGAACTATTTGCTCGAAATGCTATTCCATTTCAATGCTTAAAACTTTCCGCAAAAATTGCCGCCCTGCTTTTCAGCGCAACGCGGAAGTACTCTCAAGCCGCCCTTTGACGGACGGTGAAATTCTCACCCTGAAATTCAAAAACGACAAAGTTCGTTATAACGCTCACGGCGAATTGATTAACGTTTATCACGCTATCAACTGCATTCGCATCGCTCAGTTGTTTCCGTCAAAACAGTTTGCTCTTTTCACTAAACGCGCTAACTTAGTAAAGAAAGCCGTTGAAATGGGTTACTCAATTCCTCGCAATCTGCATCTGATTTATTCTTCGGCTAAAATCAACCATCAGGCTACCAAACCGAGCATCTTCGATAAAGTGTTTGTGGTTTACTCCCGCGACTATGACGACCCGAACGTCGTTATTAACTGCTGCGACATTAAAGAAAGCCGCAAGTGTTCGGAGTGCAAACGCTGCTATACTCAGAACGATTGCGAAGTTGTCAACGAAAGAATCAAAGTCTACACCAAGTAATTCAAGCCTAATTAACAAATGGCGGTTTGGGCAACCAAGCCGCCTTAACTTTTGAGAGAAAAAAATGTATATCGTAACGTACGTTAAAACTAAAAACAATGAAAGTCATGCTTGTTATTTTATAACAGCAATGGAAAGCCGAATCGTGGGGTTGATTGAGGATATGAGAGAAATTGCCGAGCGTGAAGGTTATATCGTTGACAATTTCACTCCGTACGAATGCGGGGATGCTGGCGAAACTTATTACGAAACGCCGCCGTCGATAACAGTTTATTATAAGGACTAAAACAATGAAACGAAATTTCGAGTATAGCGACATTAAGGGCGGTTGCTTTATAGCAGACCTCGTACCCTATTTCCAGAAGTACTCTGTTGATTACTGCGACGTTGAGAGTAACAACGAAGTACAGGAGATTTTAGGCGGCACTTACGTTGCAGACTGCGATATTGACTATATGGATTCGGAAGGTTCTTTCTTCTGCGTTTACTTCGATAGCAAGCCGCAGGGGAGAAGGTTTATCGACCGCCTTAACCGCTTCCTTAAGGAAATGGAATAAAATGAACAAATACGTAAGAGACTACCTAATAGTTGGTATCATACAGGGAACGCTTATTTTGACCGTGTACGGTTCTTTTTACGTCGCCGTAAAATTTTTCGGATAAACAATGAAAGTAATTAAAGCCAGAATCAACTGGAATTTAGAATGGTCAAATGACGCCAAGCTAGAAATTCTGGTTGACAAAATTCCAAGCCATGATGAACTGGTTTATCGCGCCTACCCTAATGGCGGGGATACACTTTACTATGCGGAGAAGGGCGGCTATGTCAGTTATCTTTATCACAAGCCAAGCGACCAGACTGGTTTTGGTGGGCGCACTTTCAATCTTAATGTATTAACCGATTCGCCTCTTGAAGTTATGACCGCTAGGGTAAATGGCGAGAAGCCGATTAAAAAAATCGAAGTCAGAGGACCTTGGTCTAGTAATAGCGGAAGCGTCAACACTATGGTTGAAACTAAGTGTGTTGAAGTTACATTAACGGACAAAGAAGAAGTTTGGGAACGTGGACATACTTTCTATGGCGGCAACGTCACTGTTAGCTTGGCGCGGAAAGCCCTGCGAATGATTCACCCAAAACTAAAAATGTTAAAGACCGTTCAATGGGATGACCCGTATTACGTTATCGACAAAAAACAGAAAGAAGAGTTAGGGTTATAATGAAAACGGCGTATTTCAGTAAAACCCCAAAAGGAAAAGTATATATATGCCCTTTGTGCGGTCGGGAGGTTACTAGCAAATCTGCTAATTTGGGGGATAAATTTAACATTGTGCAGTGTACATATACGGCACAAGAGCTAGATGAATGGGGTTGCGATTGGTATTTAGGTCATTGGCCAACCAATAAAAAGTTTAGGAAAACATACGTAGAGCTGGAAAAGGAATATTTTTTTAAAATTAAAGAGGAAACGCCTTTACTAAAACTGGCGAAAAGGTTAAACAATGAAAGAGTTAATTAGATGTACGGAGCCGCGATGTAGAAGGCTGGAACACAAACACGGACTTTGTTATTCCCATTATCAGAAGGTAAAGCCGCTACGCGGAAGACCAAAACTTAACGTGAAGGTGAAATGTAAAATTTGCGGTAAAGATGCAGTAGCAAAAGCACTTTGTATGAGACATTATCGGCAATGGAAACGAACAGGCGACCCGATAGCAAAAAAGGATAAAAAATGAAACGATATACACTTAAAGATTTGGCGGAAAAAGCCAGTGTGCCTCAAAGACAGTTACTTGACAAGTATATTACTATTCTAGTATTTGAGTTTGTCTTAGCAGGGTATTTAATATCAGTTGCTTGTAGTAGTCTAATACAGGATTTTATGGGAAAGGAAAAGTGGATTGCGATTATAAGTGAGCATTGGATTAACCCATTATATACTGTTCCTTTAGCATTATTAATGTTATTTTGGACGGCGGGAATAATTACTAATGCCAGAAAAAACCTAGATAACGTCATTAAAAAGGTCAAGCTGGATGATGAAGATTGACAAAGTTTGCGAGAATTGCAGGTTCTTTGTTGTATCTCACAATAAGTATAATGGCGACTGTCGCAGATACCCGCCTGTAGCGGATTTGGAAAGTAACTATCAAGGAATATTTCCTAAAATTAATTCGTTTGAAATAGCTTGCGGTGAATACAAGCCGAAAGAAGAATTGTTAAAACCGCTTGACAAACTAGCAGAAAGGATGAACAACGAAGAGTAAGTTATTGAAATTACTGATACTTTATAAGTACCTGATATTGTTGCCTTTTTAAATGGTTAATATTATTGGGCATTTTTGCGTATTTTTTGCTTGACAGAATAGGGGTTTTTTGCTATAATTATACATACTTAGGTGAGGAAATGAAAACGGTAAGAGAAAATTTGAAGCAAGCCGAAGACGTTTTGACAAAAACGTTGATACATCTTACTGTTTCTATAAGTGATAGTAAAACAAGCCAGAATGAGCGTTTGCAGATGCAAGCGACCTATAAGAGATTAAATTCGATTTTAAGAGAACTAAGCAGTTTAAAAAGGAACATAGACTAATGCGAAATTTTGACGTAATAGAAGAAAAGGGTACGCGAGCTTTAATAAAGTTGTGGACGCATGGTGTTGAGCTTGAAGGGGAAGCCTATAAGCAGATTTTGAATGTTGCGTCGTTGCCGTTTGTTAAGCAAGTTGCGGTTATGCCTGACGTACACGCTGGTCAAGGTGCTACGATAGGTACGGTTATAGCTACGGACTATGTTGTTATTCCTGCGGCTGTTGGCGCTGATATTGGTTGCGGTATGATAGCTGTTAAGACTTCGTTGAAGGAAGCCGATTTAGGCGATTTGGCTAAGTTGCGCCGTGAAATTGAAAAGGCTGTTCCGCATGGTCGTGATATGGACGGTGGTGCTGGTGATAAGGGCGCTTGGAAGCGCGGTAACATTCCTGATGATGTTAAAAAGGCGTGGAATAACGAACTGGATAAGCGTTTCAAGAAGCTGGTTGAAAAGTATAAGGTACTTGACGGTAAGAACCATATCAACCATTTGGGTACGTTGGGTACGGGAAACCACTTCATCGAAATCGAAGTTGCGGAAGACGGTTACGTTTGGGTAGTTATTCATTCGGGTTCGCGTGGTATTGGCGCGTCGATAGGTCAAATGTTTGTAAAGATTGCGAAGCAGCTTTGTAAGCAATGGCGTATTGCGTTGCCTGACGCTAACTTGGCGTACCTGCCTAACGGTACGCAAGAGTACAAGGACTACATGGAAGCCGCTGGTTGGGCGCAGACGTATGCGAAGGTAAACCGTAAGGTTATGCTTAATCGTGTGCTGGATGTTCTTTATGACCATACGGGTATTAACTTTGATACGGAAGATATGATTCAGTGCCATCATAACTACGTGTCGGTTGAAAACGTAGGTGGTAAGAATATGTTGATTACTCGTAAGGGTGCGGTATCGGCTAGGGAAGATGAGTACGGTATAATTCCTGGTTCGATGGGTGCGCGTTCGTACATCGTGCGCGGTTTGGGTTCGAAGGATTCGCTGTATTCGTGTTCGCATGGTGCTGGTCGTAAAATGTCGCGTTCGGAAGCGAAGCGTACGTTCTCGATTGAAGACCATGAGAAGGCTACGGCGGGTATTGAATGCCGTAAGGATGAAGATGTCATTGACGAAACGCCGCTGGCGTACAAGGACATTGACGCTGTTATGGAAGCCCAAAAGGATTTGGTAGAAAAGGTAGTGGAGTTCCATCAGGTCATATGCGTAAAGGGCTAGTATATAAAGACAGATGGGGCAGGTACGTAGCTATCTGCCCTGTCTGTCAATATCATAAAATAGTACACCCTGCTTTGGGAAAAAGCATAGAGGATGGTAGAGACTTATATTTTAGTATTGTACATACCAACGATTTAGACGACCAACATCAGATTCTTTGGAATGGCGATGCTAATTTAGCGCGAGAGAGAAAAATTTATCCTGATGGTGAATGGTTCCAATTAAAGCTCTCAACACCATTAGACTTAATAACAGAGAGAATAAACAATGGCTAGATGGTACAAATTACATCTTTCTAAGAAAGAGTTTAAGAAGGGCGAATTTAAGACGCCGTGTTGCAAAAAGACTTGGACTATGCGGCAAGTCAGTACGTGGAAAGAAGGAAAACACGTTATGGTTGACTTCGGGGTTGATTGGGAAGAAGCCAATGGACAGTTCGGTTTTGAAGACGGAAAAGTGATGCGTTTTCAGTGTAAATTCTGTCACAAGTTTTTCGCGGCACATAGGAGTTAAAATGGTTTTCTTTATACCAGAAATAGGAACAGAGTTTACAATCGTCAATGATTGGACATATGATTTTAGTAAACATAGGAAAGCAGGGAAGAAAGCTACGTTCAAAGCTGGCACAAAATTTCGCATTACAGCATTGTGTACGAAAAAAACTGGATGGAATTATATTACGCTTTTCATTATTGACAAAGAAACACAAAAGAGATATTTTGAAGGTAGAGGATATGAAAGGTGGAAGGGCGAAAGAGCCGCATTTGATGTTGCGTTTAAAGAAATAAACTTTCTCGAAGTAAAGTGGGACATAAGTACAATCAAGAGCTATGACAAGCCTTTGGAAATCCTAGTTGCAAGGCAGAATATGGAGCAAGCAAATGTGGGCTAAACTTTATTTTCCAGATAATCAAGACGAAATAACCGTTTGGAGGCTATATGATAAAAAAAACCAGCAGTGGATGTCTGATTATATAGACGGTGAACGGCAAGTAAAATCCAAAATCACCAGAGCGTTAAACCATAAACAGGAGCTAATAGACACTACTAAGAGATATGGTGGAGCTGGGGAGCAATATGAATATATGCCCGACATTGATGATATTCAAGTTGTTACGGTTAAGATTTCAAGGGTAGAGTTGAAAAGAAAAAGCGCCAGAGCTTTTTATCCTAGAAAATACGGAAACCCTTTAACAACTTTAGCTAATAGGTTAAACGATGAAGATAGGTGACAGAGTTAAAACGTTTGACCCAATTAACCCCAAAGAAGAAACAACGGGACGAATTGTTGATTATCACGATATTTTTTACTTTGTTAAAATGGACAATCTACCAAAGGCAGAGGCTATCGCTAGACTTGAAGTAGATTTAGTTAAACTGGAGACTCCCTTAGAGAAATTAGTTAAGAGGTTAAACGATGAATAGAGAAATAGTGGAAAGAATTGTTGGCGACGTTTTTGACGCGCTAGAGGAACACCGCATTATTAGCCAGTGGGAAATGGTTGGTTCTTATCGCAGGGGAAAAGAAATCCTTGACGAAGCCGATGTTATTGCCATTTCAAAAGTTGACAGTGCGACCTTTGATGATGCCCTCAGAACTTTGGGTATTACAAAGTTTGAAGCTAACGGCGATAAAATTAAGCGATTCACTTTCCAGCGTTTGAAGTTCGATGTTTTACTGGTTGAAAGAAAGTATTGGGGGGCGGCAAAGCTATATAGAACTGGAAATGCTCAGTTAAATATTGTTATGCGAATTATCGCCAAAAGAAAAGGATTAAAACTAAACGAATATGGACTTTGGAAAGATGATATTCAGTTGGCTAATAGCGAGACTGCTATCTTTAGGGAGTTGGGCTATAAGTTTGTTCCTCCGAAGTTTAGGAATCCGAAAGATGTCAAAAGGTATAAGATTAGAGGTTAAATTTAGAAGGAAGCCCAATGGGGCGATTACGTTTGTATGCCCTTTATGCGGAAAAACAGTTGTTAATAAAAGGCACAAAGAGGGGGATGCTGTATCTTGCCATACTGAAGGCAAAACTAATAGACGTGTACACTGGAATTATGGGAATTATTCTAAATTATACTGGAAGGAAGCATCACAAAATTTACTAATATTAGTGGAAAGTAAACCGCTAGATATTCTAGCAGAAAGGTTAAGCAATGTATAAACATATTATAGTTGACGGAAATTATCTGGCGTTTCGTAATTTTTACGGGTTGGCAAACTTCAGATACAGGGGGATTGATACAGGAATGACCTACGGATTTATAAATACTCTGTTGTCAATCAAAAAATTGTACGGCGGCAAAATTCATGTAGCGTGGGATTGTGGTTACAAACATCGCCAGGAACTATATGCAGATTATAAAGCTAACAGGGTTAAACTGAGTAAAACCCAAAAGAATAAGTTTGACAGTCAGTTAAGCCGTACTCAGGACGTACTTGATATGCTTGGCATTGAGCAAGTTTACAAGGACGGATTTGAAGCCGATGATATAATTGCAACGTTGGTTAAAAAGTTAAAAGGCAAAAAACTTATTTTGACTAAAGATAAGGATATGCACCAGCTTATTACTGATGAAGTTCATATCCTTAAGAACAAGAAAAAAGGATACGAAGTAATAGACCGCGATATATTTTTCGATTCATATGGTTTTGAACCATCAGATATGCTTTATGCGCTGGCAATTACTGGCGATACAAGCGATAATATTCCAGGAGTAGATGGGATAGGAATGAAGTCAGTTGCAAAGTTACTAAACAAATACGGTAAAGATTTGCGGCTGTTTATTGAAGGAAAAAAGACAACCAATTTGCAGGGCGCTGGAAAAGTTTTACAGAACTTTGAAAAAGTTAATAAAGCATATAAATTGGTTCAACTTAAAGAAGTGTCAGACCCTATATATAGAAAGGGTAGTTTTGATAAGAAAGCTACTGGCGAAGTCTTTGAATATTTAGGATTTAGCCGCTTTCTGAAAGAGAAAGTTTTTAAGGAAGTTTTGGCATTAAGAAAATAATGGAAGGTTGGCAGAGTCAGGCTGATTGCGCTGGTCTTGAAAACCAGAAGGGGTGAAAGCCCCTCAGAGGTTCGAATCCTCTACCTTCCGCCAGAAAGGAAAACAAAATGGTGCCAGTTACAGTAAGTGATGTAGCAGTAGCCTGTATAATTTTCTACTGCATTATCGGTTCGGCTAATACAGCCCTAGATATATATTTAAAGTATCTTAAACACAAGAAAGGAAAATAATGTTTGGAATAAAATTATGCGACAACGAAGATTGCCCGTTGAAAAAAGATTGCTGGCGTTCAACGGTTGAACGGTCAGAAGATTCCGTATACGGAAATTTTAAGTATGAGCGTTTTCACTGTAAAGAATTCTTAAGTAATCATTTGAGCAAAAGCGAAATTAAAAGACAAGACGCACAACAAAGGTAGGTTGGCTGAGTGGACGAAAGCGGCGGTTTGCTAAATCGTTGGGTGTAACAGCCCCATAGGTTCGAATCCTATACCTACCGCCAAATTTTAAAAGAAGGTAACGGAAGAAGGAAAAGAAATTTGCGAGTGTAACTCAACTGGTAGAGTACAACGTTGCCAACGTTGAAGTTGTGGGTTCAAATCCCATCACTCGCTCCAATTATAAAGCTAGGGGTACGGGTTCGAATCCCGTTGACCGCTCCAAATTATTTACTTGACAAACGTAACAATTAATGTTACAATTGGTAACTAAAACAGGAAGGGAAAATGAAAGGCGCATATTATACAACCGAAGAAAAGGCGGCGATTGTTATTAAAGAATCTGCCGCCGAATCTGCTATTTCAGAATACAATAGTACACTGACAATTAAGTGTCCCCACTGTGGCGCTCCATTGTCGGTTTCTATTCCTAGCGTAGCAGAGCTTAAAGAGGAGTCTAAGCTGTACAAATGCGGCAAAACCATGCGCGGTAAGAAAGGTTGTGGAAAACAGTTTTTCGTTAAGGTTGGAACGCCGTTAGAAATTGTGGCGGCTAAGACAACCGCGTATAACGAAGAGTACAAAGAAGAACGGCATAGGATTGCGGAAGCCGCAAGCAAAGTTAAAAAGGGTTCGCCCTTAGACAGACTTAACGAAAGGATGAAAAATGAATCCAGCGACGGCGACAGTACTGTGTGATAACATTTATTGCCTGTTGAATAACAACGCCAAAGGTATTGGGTTTCTAATTCTGGCGGCGATATTCGCAACAGTCTTTATAATGATGATGAAATATTCAGACTAAATGCCAGCGTACCTAAGTGGCTAAAGGGGCGGTCTGCAAAACCGTTATTCGTGAGTTCGATTCTCACCGCTGGCTCCAATTTAAAACAAGAAAGGGATTAAAAAATGGGAGATAGGTCAACAACTATTTTTGTCGCAGAGTATGATGGAAAACTATTCTATTCAGCTGGAGTATATACTCATTGGTGCGGAAGCGTAACTTTGGATTTTATAAAGGAAACGTTTGCCAATGAGTATTATAGGGACGCCGACCCTGATTACGCGGCGGCAAGATTTTGTGGATTTTGCCATGAACAAACTAAACACTCTATGCCTACTGGATTAGGGCTAGTAAACGTTGACAATGAAAAGGTTAGAACCTTTACACATAAGCAATGGGTAGATTGGGGTCCAGGAGATGCTGGTGTCTTTATTGTCAATACTGACACTTGGCAAGTCACAATTCACGATTACGACGGCGAAAAAACAATCGACCTATCAAGCCCGTTGAAAAAATTAGTCAAAAGGGTAAACGGAACTGGATAACTCGCAAGATAAACATAAAGGGAGTTTGGTGTAATGGTAGCACAGGAGCCTCCAAAACTCTTAGCGTGGGTTCGATTCCTACAACTCCCGCCATATGTTTTATGGCGAATGGTTATTCCAGCAGGAGCTTAAAGCACTTGATGAAGAACGGCGTATCTATCTGATAGAACAACGAAAGAAAAGTTGCTCTAAACAGGTTGGATTAGCCTTAAAACAGTTTGACGAAGAAGTAGAAGTCAATGGTAGGTTAATTATTAGATGCCCCCACTGTGATAAGATATTATCTGTGCCAGTGGAAGATACAAAGGCATACCAAAAAATGCTTAGTTTCCATTCTGAGCATTTAAGATGTAAAGAAAATATATACGGTAAGAAAGGATGTGGAGAATACTTTACTGTCTCAGTTTCATTGTGATTTCTTGTGCGCCTAACCAGACTATAGAATGTAGACCTGGAGCCTTGAAGTCAATAGAGTGCTGTGTAGAAGGAACTGAGAATTGTGAGGTATTTTACTGCGTCAACGGCGAAATTAAACACTATAAAAAATAATGCGGCTGTGGTGAAACTTGGTAGACACGCTAGACTTAGAATCTAGTGACCATAGGGTCGTGGAGGTTCAAATCCTCTCAGCCGCACCAAAAAAATAAAATGCGGGAATATCGTTTTACATACTGCGTAAATTGCATACACTTTACGCACAAATCAATTAGCAACATTTATGGTTCAAACTTAATACCGCATTGCAAAATTAAAAAAGCGAAGCCCGAAGGTTGGTGTAAGCATTTCCAGTTTAGCAAAAGAGCAAAAGAAAAATTGAAGCCACTGGAATTGCTAACAATGCGAACTAATCATTTAAACAAATATCGAAAAAGGAATTAAGGCGGCGTACTCCAATTTGGCAGAGAGAACAGACTGAGATTCTGTAAAGTGTAGGTTCGAATCCTATCGTCGTCACCAGTATTCTATAGTAGAAGGGATTATCTCACGAATCCCTTTAACTAGTTGGGGCTAAGTCATTGAAATTACTACGCTTTTTATTTGTAGAATTTACTTGACAAAAGCCCCTTTTTTTGATACAATTATTATTGTATGAAAGTTAAGGCCTACAGAATCAATCTTATTTGGCGGTACTTCTATATTCATCGCTGTCCGTACTGCCACAAAATAAGAATAACGCACTGGCTAACAGGTTCAACATGCCTTGGACCTAGAGGCGGTGAATATCACTACAGCATAGAACCAGTAACAATTTTTGGTAGGGAAGGTTAATGGCTAAAGTAAAAGATTGTCCGTTTTGTAACCCAAAAAATGTTGGCTATAGAACGGTTAAAAACGGCGTTATGTGTTTTGCTATACATCAGGAAAAGTATGAAGTTAGCAAAGGGCATACTTTGATAATTCCTCGCAGACACGTTTCAAGTTATTTCGATTTAACCGCTGGCGAAATAGCAGAAATGCACGAATTATCTTATAAGATTAAAAGAGACTTAGAAGCTAAACATTCAGACATAGACGGATGGAATATCGGTTTCAACGTAGGGGAAGCCGCAGGGCAAACCGTATTTCATGTACACATGCACCTGATACCAAGGCGTTTTGGAGATGTAGAAAATCCAAGGGGCGGCGTTAGGGGCGTAATTCCTGAGAAACAAAATTACTAGGAGAAAGAAAATGATGTACAAAGGTAAAATAAAGTTTGTTGGTGAGAAGGATTATACTGCGTTCTGGAATGGCGTTAAGGATTTCCTTGGACTGTGCGCTATAGCGGCTGTCTGGTATGTTGCTATGGTACTGCTTTACGGAGTAATGGGATGATTACTTTACTTCTTTTACTAGTGGCTATGTTTCTGGTTTTTGTTCTTGGCTGCTGGTATGGTCATAGGAAAGGATTTGACTATTGCCTTGACATACATGGCGAAGGTATGGAAGCCGATAGGGAAAACATAGAGAGCATATTAGAGGAAGCAAAAAGAGCTAGAGAAGAAGCTAGGGAAACGCTGCTAACTGTTAGAAAGTTGCGCGGCGAATTTGATGAAGACTTTGACCAAGATATAAAGCTACATTAAATGTATAAATTTGAAACAGAAATGGACAGGCTGATTCACATTTTCGAGAATGAGCTTGAACGAAGAATTGACGAAGGCGGCAATGATTATAAACGTTTGCCGCTAATGAATACGGTAACAGCCGAGCAGCGTATCGACATTGAAGACGCCATTATGGAGTTTGGCGAAGATAAGCCTCTAATTTGGGGCATTTCTGCTACTGACTCCGAAATGAAGTATGTCAGTAAAGCTCTATCTGATAGACGCTACAAGCGCCTAATGCTTGTTCTTAAAGAAGTTGTAGGAAAAAAGTCTAAGATTGAGCTTATCAAAATATGCCGCGATATTCTGAAATGCAGATTAACAGATGCAAAGCATTTCGTTGACGCTTTGCCAGATGTAGAATCGCCGCTTTATAAGTTAACCAAAAGAATCAATAAGGAAAAAAGAAATGGCAACATCTAAATGGATGCAAATTAAACTGGCTGGTTGTAGTGGTGGATTTCCAGAGGAATATTGGCAAGACAATACCATCATAGCCGAAGATAAAAAAGACGGTGATAGACGCGCTCTGCATGTACGCCATGACTTAGAATGGCATCCAATGACAGGTAGGCGAACTTCCGTCAAAGACGGTTTGCTTATTGAAAAAGGGCGTAACTTACCCAACATAACCGCTGTCAATTTGCCGTTTCCAGATGGAACAATTTTAGATGGTGAAGTTGTTGTACCAGGTGGTAACTCCAGTGACACTACAACTGTCATGGGTAGGAAGCCCCGCGCCGTTGACGAACAAAAAGAACTGACCAAGCATGTTCAGTACTGCGTCTTTGACATAATCTTTTTGGGCGGCAAAGATATGCGAGAGCTTCCTATGAAACAGAGAAGGAAGCAGCTGGAAAAGCTATTCCAGCGTAAAGGTATTCCAAAGCAGATTAAGCTCATTAAGCAGAGGAAAGTAAACAAGAAAAAATACTTTGATGACATTGTTGAAAATGGCGGTGAAGGTGTTGTACTTAAAGATATTAACACTACTTACGGGAGCGGCTGGTATAAAGCTAAGAAGGTTATCACCATTGATACTGTTATCATGGGATATAAAGAAGGTAAAGGCAAATACGCAGATACAATTGGTAGCCTACGGTTAGGCGTTTATAAGGGCGGAAATCTGGTAGAGGTCGCGCTGGCGTCTGGTATGGATGATGAAATCAGGCGTAAGATTGGTGAAAATAGAGAACGCTTTATCGGAAAAATTGTAGAGGTTTCCTGTCAGGAAGTCACTAAAAAAGGTAGACTGCGACACCCTCAGTTTAAGGAATTTCGTACGAATAAAAATAAGTCTGCTTGTGATTGGGCTACTCAGATTATGCCCTATATGCCAGCGAATTCACCAATGGAAAAGTTGGCTAAAAGAGTAAATAAAACAAGATAAATGCTATATACTATAAGGCAGAGTGGCGCAATTAGGCAGACTCAAATTCAGCGTCACAAGTAAGATAACTGTATGAGGACAGTCGAAGAATATAACTTAGTTTTTTCTCTTTTTAAAAAGGGATATAATAAAAGTTCCATTAGTAGAGAAACTGGCATACCGAGAAAAACTGTCAGTGATTGGCTTAATGGAAAACGAAATGGCCCTGTATCCCAATTGGCAGAGGAACTAGATTCAAACCCTAGTCAGTGTTGGTTCGAGTCCAACCAGGGCTACCATGACATTACAAGAATTACATGAGCTAAACAACTTAATCAGAGTTATCATTTTAGTTAGTTTGGGATTCTGGTTGTTGTATACATGGATGGGTTACTATCGCTATCGCTTAATATTTATAGCGTTTGCCGCCCTCGCGGGGGCTTTCTCTGCAATATTGACCGCTAGTAATTACTCATTGATGCTGTTGATTTTTGGTTTTATTTTTTACTTAATATTTGAGATTGATACATGGAAAAAGAGGGAAAAAGATGGATAAGAAATATTTATATATAATTATAGGGGTTCTGGTTGCTGGTATTATAGCATTAGGTATATACCACAATCATTATGTTAATAGTCAAAAACTAACTTTGGATGATTTAAAGAAGACGCATAAAAGAGAGTATGAAGCGTTAAAGGCTACCGCTGATGATTTAGCAGACAGGCTTGAACACGCCAAAGGAGAATCAATAATTGTTCCTGTTTATAAAGACAGGTATATTGTAACTGACAATCCGCAAGCTAGACCAGTTAGACCTTTGCCGCAATCCTGTGTTAATTGCTTCAATCAAATAGAGGGGCTAGACTATAATTATAGCAATGAATACTTCTCTTTGAATGACCATATTTTTTATGACAACGAACAAAACGCTTTAAGGGCGGTAGGAGCAAATGTAAACATAAACAGAGAAGCATTTGAAAACGCAGTTGTAGATGATGGTTTGCACAATGTTATAGCGGAAGAGGAGAAACCGTGGCGACTTAGATATATAGCGCAAGTTGATATGGGAGTACAAAACAATTCAGATAAATATGTATCAGACGTTGGTGTTGGTATAGGAGTAGAGTTTTTAAATCTGGAAAAATATCTCAGGGCTGAAGTAGGCGTTAATGCCGCCGCCACAATAGTTCCTACAGAAGTTGAAGAAAGTCACTTGTCACTTGGCGTTGATTGGCGGTTCTTAGACAATGCCAGTGTAGGATTAAGTTACGGTCGTTCCGTTGGTAGTGATATGATGCTATTAAACGTTAATTTTTTCCCCGTAGATTAATCTTGACAAGTCATAGTTTTTTTGATACAATTAAGATAGTATTCGGCAGTGGTGAAATTGGTATCACGACGAAATTATTGGGGTATAACTCAATTGGTAGAGTAGCGGCCTTTGACGCCGTGTGTTGGGGGTTCGACTCCCTCTACCCCATCCAAAATATTTTTTAATTAAAAACTCCAAACGGCAAGATAATTATATGGAAGAAAAGTTTGGAGGTTGCTATGGATAAAATTAAATTTTTAGAGGCAGTTAAAACTTCGAAAAATAAAAGGGAAGTTATAACTAAGTTAGGGTTGAGAGCCGCTGGAGGAAACTATAAAACATTCAATAAATTAATTGAATTGTGGAAAGTTGATATATCACACTTTGAATCGGCAGCGGACAGAATAAAGAGAACAAATATTAAGAGGAAAATTCCTTTAAATGAAATATTGGTTAAAAATTCTTCTTATAAAAGGACAAATTTAAAAAGAAGACTTTATAAAGAGGGCATTAAAGAAAGAAAATGTGAAATATGTGGTCAAGGTGAGTTATGGAATGGAAAGAAAATGTCTTTAATATTAGACCATATTAACGGAATATGGAATGATAACCGATTGGAAAATTTAAGAATTGTTTGCCCGAACTGCAATGCAACTTTAGACACCCATTGTGCTAAAAATTTAAAGAAAAAATATTACTGTAGCTGCGGAAACGAAAAAAGCAAATCAGCTAATGTTTGTAGGAGTTGTGCAGATAAAAGCAGAAACAAAATAATATGGCCGTCTAAGGAAACATTGATTAAAATGGTTGAAGAAACTAGTTTTATAAAGGTTAGCAAAAAGTTAGGCGTTAGCGACAACGCAATAAGGAAAAGAATAAATCGGTAGTTATTTCTGGTTCGAGTCCAGGCTGCCGAGCCATTGGGGTATAGTTTAACGGTAAAACGCGGCACTCTGGATGCTGATATGCGGGTTCGATTCCTGCTACCCCATCCAATTTAAAAGGAGCTTATATGCTAGAAATTTGTAGTAAATGCAAGGGTGAATGCTGCCATCCCGTACAGGCTGGCGAAGACATGGACAATCCAAGCGAAGAAACTAAAAATAGTCCTGAATTCGAAAAGTATAAAGAATTATGGGAGAAAATTTCCTTCGAAGAAGCAAAGAAGCTAAGAGGGGATTTTGAACATTTAGAAGTTGTAGAAAAAAATATCATTCAGCGCAAAATATTTTTTTACAAATGTAAATTGTTTGATGAAGAAACTTCCTTGTGCAAGGATTATGAAAATCGGTTTGAAACGTGCAAAAGTTTTTTATGTAATGATGCAAGAAATTTTGATACAGTAAAAGACCTTGCTGAAGATATTTTAAGAGAGGTTAACGATTATTCAGATAAAGCGCAAGAAATCGCTTTAGCGGCCGCAAAATTAATTGTCGATAGGTTTGGATTACTATTATGTGATTCAAGTAAAAGTCAGGCTTTAACCTTTGGTATAAAGGAATAACGTATGTGTGAAGTAAAAGTATTTGATGGTAACATAGAAAAGGCTATGAAAGTCCTTAAAAAGAAAATGGATAAGGAAGGCATTTTCTTAGAATTGCGTAAGAGGAAATATTATCGGAAGCCATCCGTAAAAAAGCGCGAGAAGCATATTGCTGCGCTGAGAAAGTTAAGAAAAAAACAAAAAAGAGGAAGATAAGTATAAGGAGAAACAAAATGTGTGGGGGGAGTACTAAATAAAATTAAAAGTCTCTTTGTTAAAAAGCCACAATGCGACGTTTGTGATGAAACCGAAGGATTACGAGCAATCGGGAAATTCAAACTTTGTCCAAAATGTCGTAGGAAGTTGCTTTTACTATACTATAAGAGAAAAAGAGAGGTAAGACGCGGTGCGTAAATTAATTTTAATGTCATTACTATTAGTCACTATGGCAGTAATAATGGCTACAAAATCGCTAGTTGTCTTTCCGTACTGGAATTGGAACCAGCAGAACATTGAAGACTTTGAAATTCTTAAACAAGTAGGTTGGTTTGGTGAAAATTCGTTCTACCAAGCAGCTACAACTGACATTCTCCTTATCCCTTCCGATGTAACTTCAACGATAGAGGATTTCCCTTACTCAGTTACCGAATTAACCGAACCAGCTGAAGATTTAGACTTCATTGCTGTAGAAGGTCTTACTGTTTCCTTAGAAAGATGGGAAGATAGGGAGCGCATTAAGAGACTCTTTGAAGAGTACGAAAACTTTGCTAATTATGACCGTGATTATGTACCAACGCTTGTTCATCCTGCGTTCTTACATAACGGAATTATTAGAGAAGAACTGGATTTTAGCTCGCTAGCTAGACCATTCAAAGTGGTCATTAACAGCATACAAATTATAAACCAGTTTGCGGTAGTAGACGCAACTAACCTATATATGTATGTAGAGGAAATTAGAGGAGTACCAGAAATCAGGTGGTATGCCAATGGCGATTTGCCAGCTATAGCACAAGAGGGCTTGTACTTCTTGGTTTACGAGTGTGCAACTACAGGTTCAGTTGCAGTAGAAGACCAATCTTGTAGCTGGTGGTTCTTTGGAAATCAAGCAATACCAGAAGACGAAAACGATAATGATGGAAGTCTAGGTGGTAGAGGTTGGAGTTCTGATGGAGACAGCAATATACCTTCTGCAAATACGAGTAATGACGGTGATACTGTTTTTATACCAGAACCTGGAGTTACCGTACTTGGAGGTCTTGACGGCTTCTTCGGATTAAATCAAAGCAGCTTTGACAATATATATGATGGAGACTTAACCGAATACCGCTTTTGTAAACTGGTAAGAGAAGACGTTTGGATTTGTGTATTAGTTATTCGAATAGTTAGGGGAGTTAATTCCATTACGTGCAATATCGGAGCTAGTTTCTTATTCAGCAGAGTAAGTCTTCATAACGAAATGATGTTTATAAGACCAGCACAAATGGAACTTCATAAACAACCAACTGGAGAATGGCTGGCATTGCCAGAAGAATCGCCAGTATGGTTTAGAAGGATTAAAAAGGTTATCCTTGAAGGGGAACCTAAAAAGTTGGAGGTTGAATTGTGGCAGAACGGAGAATTTTTAGGACGCCCACAGTTCAATAGAAACAGATGATGCTCCCAATAAAAAAAATAACTCTGGAGCAGATAAGAGCTGATAAACGAGCCGCCGTCGAAAATTTTGTAGAGAAGTTTACAAGCAAACTTAAAGACGAAATAACAGACAAGCTAATACAAGGCTGCGATAGTAAAGGATTATCAGCTCTTATAAATTACACACTTCCTTTAAGGCGCATTAGAAAATGGGCCAAGAAAGACTTTTTGATAAACAAACTATCCAAAACTGAAATACTTGAAGGTATTGAAAAAGGATTTGAGAAATTGTTAACCGAACTGGAGGAAGGTCAATTTTCCGCTAACGTTAGTAAGGACTGGCTTGGAAGGTATATCATAACCGTTAAGATTCCTGGCGAACCTATTAAGGTTCTTACTAACAGAATAAATAACATAATAAAATGATAGTCTATGGAATTTTAGGTGCGTTAATTGTTCTTTCTATTGTTGGGTTGCTTTTTAGTATAAGGCAATAATATGGAAGAAATAGTACTTTTTGATGGAGAAAATTTAGTAGAAGAAAAAATAAAAAAATGGGTTATCAAAAAAGGCTACGGAGAATCGTTTGAAAAAATAAGTAATGATAACTTAATGCTGGCATTAGATAAATATAAGGAACCAGAACTGCCGCTTAATCTTCCGTCGTATTATACTGCGGCGACCACAGGTAACACGCTCACAATAACACAGCCAGAAACGATAATGATTGATGCGGATAATGTTAGTATAGGCTCTTTATCTCTAATAGATAAGGGCGAAACCAAACTACACTTTGTAGCTAGGACAGATAAAAAAGAAGTATATGGAACAGCGCGGCTACAGCTTCAAATTATTTTTGAAGACTTTAAATTGAAATACAAACCGAAGATTAATATAGAAGAAGAATTAGAAAGAACATTATCACCACTAGAAATCCTAGTGAATAGAATAAACTGAAAGGACCCTTAAAATGGAAAAACGCGTAGGAGTTAATTATGACTCTAATTCGTTGTACGATGCCCTAATCAAAAAAGATATGGCGCAGTTGTACTCTGAGATTACAGAAAACGGCGGCTTTTGTGAGTTCAATGAAACATGGCTATATTTGCCAAAAGAAAAAATACTCAGTAACTCCGAGCGCCGAATAAAGAATCGCGGCGACCGCAGCAAAGTTGTCTGGAAAAATCAGTCTCCGCGCCGAACGGTGAATACGAACGCACGGTACAAATTTGAAGAAAAATACGAGGATTTACTTAAAGTCATTAAAGACATTTATAAAGTGAAAGCCACGGCGAACTGTGAAGAAGAATATTATCTAAGGTCTGATGAATGCTGCGTTTTGCTTATCTTGTTTAATGACAAGATAAAGATTGAGGCGATACACGCTAGAGGTAAGTTTGATTTTGACAAAAAGGTTCTTACATGCAATAACAAGTATCCTCTTGAGCTTAAAGCAGACGATGCAGACGAAAATTCTATTAGCATATCTACAGCTGTTATTAGCGCCGATGGGGGTATTAATAATTTTTGTATGAATTTGTACGCAGACTTGTTTAAAGACATTGAAATAAACTACGACACTAAAATACAAGAAACGTCAAATTCGCTTATTGAAGAAATTATATCTGGAGAGCAGATAGGAAAAACTATTATACTTTCTGGCAATCCAGGAACTGGCAAAAGCTATTGGATTAAATCGTTCGCCAGAGAAATACGAAACGGTTTTTACCCTGTGATTATTCCACAAGCTAACGATTTCTTTTACGGAGTTAATAACTATTATTCAGTAATAGATTACTTCTCAGAAGAAAAGAAACTGCTTTTTATATTCGAAGACGTTGGCAATCTGTTTTGTACTTCTGCTAGAGAACGCCAGCCGCAAGCGGTTTCAACAATGTTGAATATTACTGATGGTATTATTGGTAAAGGGCGAGAAGACATTTTCCTCTTTACGTTCAATGAAAAAATTGAAGAACTTGATAAAGCTATAGTAAGACCTGGAAGGTGTTTGGCACAAATGTATTTTAACCCCTTTAATGCTGATGAAGCTAGAGAATGGGTTAAGAGTAAAGAACTTGACTGTCAGATAGAAGAAAAAGAGTACACACTGGCAGACCTTTATATGATGCTGCTGGACGCAACCAAAATAGAAGCGCCAAAAAGAAAAAGAAAAGTAGCTTTGGGATTTTAAGAAAGGAAGAACAATGTACATTGACCCGTCAACTGGAAAGTTTGTAATTGGTCTTTTATGCTTTATAGCTTTTTGTTTTATCATTATTAAAAAGCTACGGTAGGATATGCAAAATGGATAAGCGGCTTGTTTCGAAAACAAGTAGTTCGAAAGGGCTTGAGGGTTCGAATCCCTCTCCTACCGCCATGATGGAAATATTAAAAATAATCTGGAGTGGTATTGTACTACATTATAAAGTAGCCCAAGTAGGTGCAAATATATTATTTGTACTGGTACTTTTGGGTATACTGGTACACTATATAATATATAGGTGATATTATGGACGATGGAGAGCTGGCTAAATATATCAGCAAATTAAAAGAAGAAGGGATTAAAGACGAATTAGAAAACTACGTTCTCGACCTGATTGATGATTGGCATAATGGAAAGTTGGGCGGCGAACTGCATGAGAATCTAGGAATGACTTTAGACGAGTACTCGGCTTGGGTGCATAACGAGGATGAAGGCTATCTGATGGTATTGAAAAGAATTTTTGGTGTGGTGTGATAATTGGTAGTCGCCTCGCCTGGAACGCGAGTGAGTGTAACAGCTTTGGGGGTTCGAGTCCCTCCCACACCGCCATTATGAAAGAAAAAGAATTTAGATGCGAAAAAGGAAAGTTAGTATCAATTGGGCATTTAACTAAAAAACAAATTAAATTTTGTACAGATTGTAACTATTTTATTACAGCTAAATGCCCAATTTTTGCTAAAAAAATAAAACCAAAATTTGAAGTAATTTAAAAGGAGATAAGGCATGAAACGTTTTACATTAAGACGGGTTGCTCATTGTAGCGACGGCTGCTGTATCTAGGGGTTTAACAGCCCCTTAATCAATACAAAGAAAGGAGAAAGACATGGAAAGAGTACTACTACTAAACGCAGATGAATGGACGCCACTAAGCATAATCAGCTGGAAAAAAGCTATTGAGCTTATTTGCCAAGAAAAAGTTAAGGTTATTGAAGAAACAGACCAAGAAGTTAGGTCTGTCTCTATAGCTATTAAAGTTCCGTCCATTATTGCACTTAAAAAGTATGTCAGATTCAAGCGTAAGATTAAGTACTCCAAGTACAATGTCTTCGCCAGAGATGACTACAAGTGTCAGTACTGCGGCAAGGAAATCGAACGCGGTTGCGAAATGACCCTTGACCACGTTAATCCACGTAGCCAAGGTGGTACAACCTGTTGGGAAAACACCGTTCTGGCTTGTCGTTCTTGTAACTTCAAGAAAGGCGGGAGAACCCCAAAGGAAGCACATATGCGACTAATGAAGCAACCAATTAAGCCAGAATTTCTAAACTGGTTGACTGTTACTTTTAAAAGAAGTAGCAACATGCCAGATGAATGGCTTGCCTATTACAAAATAGAATAGTAACATAGGGGGAGCCAAAAGCTCCCCCTAACTATTTGAAATCATTACACTTTTCTAACTAGCCGAAATGACTACTATTCTGTAAGTTGCTGAAATCATTAAGGAATTTTTTTGTTGACAAAAGCCGCTTTTTTTGATAGAATTAGCCTTATAAGTGAAAGGTATAGGAAATGACAAGCGAACAACAAATATTTGAGATATTATCACAAGCCGAAATGCCGCAAGAAAAACAGGAAGTTTCCGAACTTGACAGGGAAGCCTTTGTAAACAGTTTTGACGAAACAAACGACATTGGCAGGGAAGCCCTGATGGAAGTTGCGGATTTTTACATTTTGACAACTATAGGCGCGACCAAAAGCCTATTAAAAAATTTGGTTCGATGAATTTAATACACTTTACGCCTAAAGATAAAGAAGAAATGCGCCATATTCTAAGCCTAGAGCGCGATGGTCTACTGGAAATATTAGGCGTACATAACGAAAACACTCTTTTAATTCAAGTCAAAGCCGATAGGTTAGAGGGATTAAAAAAGATATGCAAATCAAAGCCGATACAGCTAAATTAAAAATACAGCGCATTAAAATGCCGCTGCATGAAAGGGGGAGCCTTTGCTATCAGGTGGAGATTGCTGACAAAGGTTACATGACCTTAACACCAACTGACATTGCCGTATTATTCGCGGCAAAACTTAAAGCCAATGATGGTTTAAAGAAAACCGACCTACCAAGAAATTTCAGAATTAATTTTACGATACTACAAAAATATCTACTCAAGCCGCGAACTGAAAAAAGGTGGGTACTAAATAGTATGGGTAAAATTTTAGTAGACAAAGTTATTTCGGATGTTAAGGAAAGCTCAAGCCATAAGCTAATAGCGGTTAAAACTATAGCTGGCAAAGTAGGAAGGAAAGAGTTTTATAACTTATTCTACTTCATACTAGACAACTACGGCATTAAAAAGTCTAGGATTTTCAAGCCCTTAGACAGACTTAGGCTAAACGAACTTTACGGTAAAAAAATTCAAAAAAATGCTTGACAAAAGCCGCTTTTTTTGATATGATTAAGACAATAAAACGAGTAACTATTAACGATAGGAGATTTTAATGTTACGTTTTGGAAAAGCAATCGAACTGGCTAGGAAAGCCACCATTCCCCTTATCGCTTGGGGGCGGCAAGGTATTGGCAAAACTTCGGTTGTCAATCAGAAAGCCGATGAATTGTTTGGCGGCAATTCCGACCGCAAAGACCCTACCTGCATCACACTGATTCTCTCGCAGATGGAACCTACCGACCTTATCGGGCTACCAGGAAAAGTACAGCAAGCCGATGGTGCTTGGAAAACCGAGTATATGAAGCCTGCGTGGTGGCCAGAGGATGAAGGTGGTATCCTGTTCCTCGATGAATTGAATCGCGCTACGCGTGACTGCATTAACGCTGCTCACCAGCTTGTCCTTGAAGGACGAATTTTCAATAACAAACTTCCGAAAGGTTGGATTGTGGTTGCGGCATGTAACCCCGATACCGACGACGAATTCGGTTTGGTGCGCTTCGGAGCCGCTTTCAACGACCGTTTCTGTCACGTTGAAGTAAACGCCAGTTGGCCAGCTTGGAAAAAGTGGGCTGAAGAAAACGGCGTTGCCGATGATGTACTCTCCTTCCTTTCCGCAAATACGGAAGCCTTGAATGGCGATTCCGAGCAGAAGTGGGATTTCTCGAAAGACATTCTCTGCAAGGTTGCTCCCTCAAGCCGTTCGTGGGATGCTGTTTCCCGCATCCGTAAGGCGGTTGGCGATGATACCGCGCTGCTTAACGGCGTTGCCCGTACCATGATTAAAGGTCTGGTAGGGAACGAGCTTTGCGCGATGTACTTCAAACATCTGGAAGAGTACCTGAAAAAAGTTATGACTCTCGCTGATATTCTCGCCAAGGGAATTAAAGACAAGCGTTGGCAAGCCGCGCTTAAGGCGAAAGACCTTCCGTACATCAACGAAGTACTGGAACGCGCTGGCAAGGAGTTCGAAGACGCGCTAACGAAGGTGCAGAAATCGGGCAAAGAGGGAGCGGTAGAAAAAGCCCTCTCCAAAGGTGGGAAGTACGACAAGTGGTGGGAACTGCTTGAAACCGTACCCGATGATGTTCTTATCGGATGGTGGTCGGGTCTTCAGTCCAACACCGTTTGGGATGAAGTTGCTCTGACTCTGCCGCCTAGCTTCGGGCGCAAAGTTACCGAGCTTTACAACGCTCATAACGACATTAGCTAATCCTATCGGGGGGAGAGGGGCAAGCCCCTTTCCCCTCTCTTTTAAGGAACAAATAATGTTATCTCACGACGACAAAAAACTTAAGGCAATGCTTGCGAAAGCCGAAAGGCAACATCAGCTTAATGAAGGCAACATTGCCAAACTTCAAGAAGAACTAAAACCGCTTAACGAGTTTATCCTGCGCTCAAAGCCGATGTTTCATAACTTCGGGGGCGTAACTATTCCGATGGATAACGAAACTTATGAAGTGACACAAGAAACGCAAGATAAGTTTAACAGTCTACAAGCCGAAGTTGCGCGTTTACGGACTAAAGGAATAACAGAAATCGCAAATCAAATTGGCGAATACATCGAAGAAAATTGCGCCAACGATTTTGAACTTTATACTTTTTGGAACACTTGCCCGTCAAATACTATTTGGGATAATATAGCAATTTCTATGGGACCTAAATGCGGCAAGAGAATTTCGAAACTGTATTGGAAATTCGATGAATTTTACAAGGGCAAATATTCTTGTGACGTAGGCTGCGTTGGAATTGAAAACTGCGATTTTCGCTGCGATGAAAACTTCCGTAAAGAAGTTATGGGAGAAGCCGCGAGCTAAGTCGTTGAAATCATTAAGGAACTTTTTTATTGACAAACCTCACTATTTTTGATATAATTTAGTAAATAGTGAAAGGATTATAGAGCATGGCTAGGAAAAGAAAAAACCCAATAATTCCCGATACTTCCGCTAAGGCGCAGATGAAAGCCGAGGCGAGTACTCCGTTTGAGGAAGCCCTCATTGAGCTTCTTTTCAAAGAGCCGTGGTACTGTCTGTTTTTGCAGAAGTTTACGCGCCAAGATAACGACAAGCTACCTGCCCCCGCTGGCGTGTATGTTAAGAACAACGAAATTTTCATTGTTATCAATCGCAGAATGTTCGACCCTATGCCGCTTAACATACGCATTGGTATTCTGAAACACGAAGCCCTGCATATCGTTAATAAGCATATCGTACGCGAAGACGGACGCAATCATAAACTCTGGAATATCGCTACCGATACGGCTATCAACCAGTTCATCGGTCACGATGATTTGCCCGAAGGTTGCTACCATTGGGATAGGGAGCCGCTTAAGGATATTCAGGGAATCTCTGAAAACCTAATGTCGGAAAAGTACTACGAGCTTATTAAGCAGGAAGCCCAAGAAAACGGCTACGCCTCTATCGGCGCTGATAATGCTCCTGGTACTAACGAAGGTGACGAACAGGGCGAAGGTGGAAGTGGGGAAGCCCAGTATGACAAGGATTGTTCCAACTGTCCTGCCAATGGCAAAGATGGCGATGGTAACAACACTTGCCCGTACAAACAGAACAACCCGAACAGCGGCGAAGATGCCGATGGTAAAAACAAAAAAGACGGCAAGGACAAACGCTGGAATATGGTTGGCGACCACAGTGGTTGGGCGCAAGAAACTGGCGACGACAACGATAAGGACGCTGTTGAATCTATCATTAAGCAGAAGGCGAAGGAAGCCCGCGACCAAGCAGAAATGACTGGACGCGGTACGATGCCTGGGCATGTTAGCGATGCAATCGACCGTCTAGGTCGTCCTAGCAAAATTCCGTGGCAGCAAGTACTTCGTGACTTTGTTGCAGACTCTTTCGAGAGCGAACGCCGCAAGTCTTACAGGCGTGAGAATCGCCGCATCGACGGTATCTTCCCAGGTCGTAAGCGTCACCCAGTACCGCGCTTTACCGTTGCCATTGATACTTCTGGTTCAATGAGCGACCGCGAAATCGCCGCTTGCCTTGACGAGTGCGAAGCAATCGCGGAAACCTATAACACCAGCGGGTTTGAGCTTTGGCAGTTCGATGCAGCGGTACAATCCGTTGAGCAGTACGAAACTGGAAAGTATCCGAAAATTCACGGTCGTGGTGGAACCGACTTCGACCCCGTTCTGGAGAAGTGCGCTAGGGAAGAACTCGCCAGCATCATCATTATGACTGATGGGGGCGCTCCCGAACCGCGTGAATACTACGGCGTCAAATGCTACTGGGTACTGACTCAGGGCTACTGGCATGAAGCCGATAACTTCAAAGGGCGCAAGGTCGTAATCGAACTTGACGAAGACAATAACCGATAAAGAAAGCCTACCATGCTAGGGCAATCGCCCAATTAAAAGGGCTACTAGGGTTTCGCCTTAGTAGCCCGTTTTAATTTTATGGTTAACCATCACAAAATAAAAGCCTGTTGCGGCAACTGTAATTACTACTTAATGTTTGCCGATACGTGCGGGATTACAGCCGAGGGAACAAATTTTGTTGACTGGTGTGAAAGATGGGAATTGTGTCCAGCTAAAAGCAAGAAATTAAGACCACTGGAGAAACTGGCAGTTAGACTAGACGATGAATATAAAAGAGCTAAAGAAATTAAAGATAGGGACTCTCACGAAAGTTCCGATTAACTTTAAATACGGCGGCGGTCCGTGGTTAAACCAATCATACAACTACAGCGCCGAATGCCCACACTGTAAAAGAAAAAGAATTATAAAGATGGGAATAACCGATTTAAAAGCGATAGGGTATTTAAAAATAAAATGCGGCTGTAAAAAAGAATTTGCAATTCTTTATGCAACCGACCCTTTATCGTTACTAGTAGCAAGAATGGAATTAGAAGATGAAGACAGGAAAACTGATACAACATCTGAGGAATAAAAATTGGGGAGCATTAAAAGACCAAAGTTGTTTTTATACAACTGAATGTCCTTATTGCGGAAAACAAATGCTAGTTATCTATGGACTTCCAGACTTAAAAGCAAAAGGTTATTATGTTAGACATTGTTCATGTAAAAACAAATTTTTGGTATTTTATGGGACAACCCCTTTAGAAGTTTTAACAATCAGACTTAAGGTAGAAGATGAAGAACACACCACTAAATAAACTCGCAAGCCGTGTGGATATGAAACCGATGCTCCGCGCTGGCAGAAGCGAAACTTACATTCGCGGTCTTATTAAAGATTGCCTTAATGGTAAACTAAGACCTGTAGGCGAAGAAGAAATTAAATGTCAAGGAATCGCGCAACTAATACTTTCTCAAATTCACTTTCCGAAAAACCTTTTTGACTTAATAGTCTTCTTCGAAGAAAAACCGCGCAACTACAGGTCTCTGGCAGTTAATGGATTTCCGAGCTACGTTGGAAGTCTTAGAGTTTTGACAAATAAAGACGCTCAAAAATTTCGAGCATTAATTAATGAAGAAAGAAAAGAACATCTAAAACAGGAAATAGCCGAGAAGCAAAAAGAGCTTGACAGCTTATAGTTTTTCTGCTATAATTACAATAGAGGGAAACAATGACGGATTTCAGAACATACGCAAAAACGAACCTTATCTATAAGACGCTTTGCGGCAGTCATATCTACGGCACTAACGTTGCCGAATCGGATAAAGACTATCAGGGCGTTTTTGTTGAACCTAAAGAAGTTGTCTTTGGTCTTTTCAAGGTTGACGAAGTTGACTTCAGTACCAATAAAACCAACACCGCAAACTCTTCGGACGACATTGACTACAAGGTCTACGCTTTCAGGCGATTCGTTGAACTCGCCGCAACCAAGTCTAACCCCAACATCCTTGAACTTCTCTTTGTCAGGAAAAACCATATTCAGTTTATGAATGAATGGGGCGAAAGACTCAGAGCTGCGCGGGGCTTGTTTGTCAGTAAAATGGCATACGACAAATTCTGCGGGTACGCCCATGCACAGCGTATGCGTATGGAACAGTCAGACCGAAACCCTCACGGCGGTAGAGGCTGGATGGTTGAAAAATACGGTTACGACGTTAAGTACGCAATGCACGTTGTTCGCCTCTACATGGAAGGTGTTGAACTTCTTAGCGATGGAGAACTTGAACTCCCTCTCAAGGAAAACAAACTTCTTCTTAACATCCGTCTTGGCAAGTACACCAAAGAAGATTGTATGAAGCTCATGGACGAATGGAAGGTTCGGGCAGAAGCCGCAAGACTTTCATCTACGCTTCCTAAACGACCTGACGTTCATAAAGTTAATGAATTTCTCATTGACTTCTACGAACGCTACTTCTATAGCAAGCGAGACTTTGATAGGGCAACCTATAAAGCCAAACTTCAGGCGGTGGTAGATGAATTGTAAAACCTGTAAAACCTGCCGCAGCTACACACCTAGAACACCTAAACCCATTGACGTACTGGTTGGTAGACTTAATAAAAACCTTCCAGTACGTCATGGGATATGTTTACGTAGTTACGGCGTAAGTATAAGCGTATTAGAAAACCAGAAATGTAAACTATGGAAAGAAAGAGAGGTCTTTAATGACTAAAACAGAAATTAAAAAACTAGCAAGGGATATGACTAAGGATGTAACCCCTGCAAAAGTCAATAGACTTATCAAAAAAGAAGCCGATACTTTTGCAAAAAATTTGCGAGCAGCAGTACTAAAAAATGAAACTCCGCAACGAAAACGCACTGTCAAAAAAAGTGTAGTAAAATCAAGGACTTCCGCGCAAGCCGAGGGGAAGAAGCCTAAAGCCCTAAAGCCAAGCCCCATGCCGAAAAGCCGCAAGAATCGTGCCAAAAAAGTAGAGACTATTCCAAAGGAGAATACTCGCAAGCGCAGGACTGCAAAAGTACGCCCTAACGTTGAGGGTATTCTAAAGGAGTACGGTTGGAAATTAAACAAAGACAAGTACGAGCATTTCGGCTGGCAAGTAAAAGTTACTCGAAACAAAATCACCGTTTATCCGCGTGGCGCTCTTGAAAAAACTCATTACGACATGCCTTTTAAAACTGTAGCTGGCTACGATTGCATCGCCATTAAGCAGGGTACGCCAGAAGAAGACGTACGCTATTTGCTCGACTTCCTTAATGAAAATGACTCTCCAAAACAAATGAAAGTTAAAAAGAGAACTAAAACGAAATCTCTTTTTAAGAAATTCTCTTATTGCCAGTTCTGCAATTTGGGCGACGAAGGTCCACACTGTAGCCATATCAAGGAATCTGGTTACTTCGGTACTTATTGCTCCAATGAAAAATTCTGGAGTAATTACTATTGCAAAAACGCTGTAGCTACCGCATACAAAAAACACAAAAAATCTTTTCCACAATTCCGCTACTACGTCTGCAAACTCTCAAAAGAAATGTGTCCGTACACATATCCATACCTTGTACCAAACACCGCTACCATCAGACCAGAAGAGGCTACCGACGAAACCTCCAAAATCAAATTGATGAACGGATTGCGCTCTGGATACGAGGATTGCAAAAATTACGTAGCAGGGTTAAAATATACATCTCAAAAGCAAGATAAATAAAACGTCGAGCAGGATATTAAAGAAAGGATAGGTAAAGATGTATGCAATATTCCGATGCTGTTATCGACGCCCAGCTAGAAAATAAAAAACTGTTTTTAACAGGAGAATTTGATGATGAACTACTAATCAACTTTTGTACAATGATTAGTAAGGGCGTCAAACCAGAAACGGAACTATGGATAAATTCTCATGGCGGCGGCTTGTCAATTCTCTTTGGCTTAAGAGATATAATTTCCCTTGAACGAAACATAACAAAAGTTGTAGGCTTCGGCGCTATCTATTCCGCGGCCGCCTATCTTATAACAATGCTTCCAGCATGGCAGGAAAAATTTATGACTCCTAACTGCGAAATGATGATGCACAAAGTCACCGCCGCCGCAGTAGGAGAACATGAATTTGAACACAAAAATAATTATCTGTCCATGCGCCGAAGCAATTTTATCATTGAAGAACATTTCAAAAAAGTAATCTCAAGCCTGCCCAAGAAAGAATATAAGAAAATGTTTGAACGCTTCCGCTGCGGCGAAGATATTTATTTCAACGCCGAAGAATGTTTAAGCCTTAATATGATAGATGGGATAATGGACATAATTGCAAAAACGTAACAAAATAGAATTACTTACACATTGCGACCTCGATGGTATAGGTTGCGGCGTACTTATCAATGATAGCTTTCCAGATGCTAATGTACATTTCTGTTCTCATAGAGACATTGATAAAAATATTCAGAGAATAACCGAAGACACCATCCTGTTTATAGCAGACATATTCCCCCATGAAGACAAATCAATCAAACACCTTAATAATATGGCAGTACCAATATTCTTTTTCGACCACCATCCAGGAGCCGTAAAAGAGCTTAAGAGGCTGTACAACGTTGTACAAGGAAGCGTAGTTAATTTAAACTACTGCGCGGCAGTACTTCTTAGAAATTTCCTATACAGACGCGAGGATAAATTTCAAGAACTCGTACATCATATAAATGACTTCGATGCAAACCCAAACCGTAATCCAAACTCCATCGGCTTCAAACTCAATCTCATAATGAGAGAAATAGGAATAGGTAAGATGTACAACATGCTTAAAGACCAAGCGGCTTTCCACTGGAGAACAGACTTCGATGATATACTAAAGATAGTTAATAAGAAAAAGAACAACGTCCTAAAAAAAGCAAAAGAGATAGAAATAAACAACACGCACATAATACGGAATAAAAATATAGTAATCTTCTCAGACTACCAATTTATTAAATTCAGTAATGAAATTATAGAGAGAGAAAACAACATAGACCTATACGTCTTTATAAACGATGGAGAATTGGCTTTTCGAAAAGGACAATCATACAGTATTGATTGCCAAAAACTAGCCGAGCATTTCAACGGCGGCGGCCATCCATATGCAGCTGGAGCGCCAAAGCCCGACCACCTTCTGAATTCCCCTAGAGATATTGTAGAAGATTATCTATTAAATGAAATAGATACGTTTTTAAGTACTGTCCAGGATTAAAAAACAATCATACTTTTATAGCAATTTTTAGTAGAGTCCCCTGCCAAAAAATTGAAAGAAATGAAAACTATGCTTAATAAAGAGATAGATGAGCTATACGAAACCGAGTCTTTTAAAAGATGTAGGTCATGCACAGGCTGGAAGTATAAAGACGCCGCAAGAATAAGCGGCATATGCGAGTATAGCTTTAAAAGTCATATGTACGGCGATAGCGAGTGCCAGCATTATGAACATGACAGTCCATTAGGAAGATTAGTAAAAAGACTAAGCAAATGAAGAGAGTAATAGCAAAATCATTTAATAAACACAGTGCAGAATGGGTATGCCCTTACTGTAATACAGACTGGAGGTCCTCTATCGGCGGACCAAATTATCGAGACTTCTGCGTTGATATTAAGGACGGGCGCAGAATGATTTGCGGTTATTGGTTTGACTTAGAAAAACATAATGCAGACCCTAGAGGCTGTAAAAAATAGGTAGAGGTTTTAAAAGATACGCCGCTTAATAGACTTATTATAAGGCTAAGTAAATAATCACCTGAGAAAATAAAAAGGCGTGTGCGTAAAGAGAAGGGGTCGAAAAGCTGAAACAGCTTGCAAATAAAGGGATTTTGTATTTTCCTTGACATTGAAGGATTTTCGCATATTTAGGGTTTATGATAATTATTGACAAGTGATAGTTAATTTGGTATAATGGGTATATTAGAAGGAATACATAAAGAGTTTAAGGAAATGAAGACGGTATACATTAGGCGATTAAATAATACCAACTGGTTAGAAACGAAGTGTCCTTATTGTGGTAAAGAGATTAACAGCGGCGACAGGTTCCCACTGATTAAGGACAATGTTTATATTTGTATTGGTGAAGAAACATTTGAAGGTTATTGCGATAATAAAATGGTTGACAAAAAGGAATTTGAGATTAAATGGTCGGCAGCGCGTTATAAACCCTTTTTAATAAGAGAGCGTACTCCATTGGTGTTATTAGTTGAGAGATTGAACGATGAAACCTAAAGCTGTATATATTGCATTTGAGGAGTTGGAAGAGAAATGGGATGTTTGCCGTTTACAAATGGTATGCCCTCATTGTAATAAAGAGGTTAATCGTTTGTTTGGTTCGGGTGCGGCTAAGGTTTGGGAGATGGCAAACAAGCATCCTGATTTTCCTGTGCTGATGGATTGTTGCGGCGAACCAGTTAATTTTAGGCGAATTACTCCTTTGATAAGGTTAGTGGGAAGATTAAATGAAAAAGACTTGTAATAATTGCCGATATTACGTTTCGGTTTCTTATTTTGATATTCACCTTTGCATTGCAGAAACAATAGAATTTAAGCAAGCAGGAGAGAACGTTAAGGACAGTGATGTATTTATTTTGGCAGATTCTGATGATAATTCAGCTTGTATTTCTTGGGAAGAAATAACGCCTTTAATTAGGTTGGTAAAGAGGTTAAGCAAATGAGAAATAACTGTTACAACTGTAGATTTTATAAACCGCCGCGTACTTGTTTGAATGAGTTTATAGACATAGATATAGATGGTATGGCTGAGTTTGAAGGTGTTACGTTGAGTAATTATAAGCGGCGCGTTTGTGATTTTTGGGCGGCTTTCACTCCTTTAATGAAGCTGGCGAGTAGGTTAAATGAAAAAGACAATTAAGGAATTTTGTGATAGTTGTCCTATCTATAAACGGTGTGATAAGTGGTTCAAGAACAAGTATTGCGGTTTTACTGATAACAAACCATGTAAAGAGTATAGTTATAAACCTTTGCAGATATTGGTGGGAAGATTAAATGAAAAAAGTTAAAGTAAAAGAAGATGATGGTATGGTTTTTTGGCGTTGTCCTTATTGTAATAAGGAGTGGATACTTTTTTTAAACAATCTGAAAGAGGATAATGATTTTTCTACAGAGGTTTTTTATGGGTATGAAGTAACTTGTACGGCGTGGGTAGAAGGGAAAGATGCTGGCGGCGGTTGTGGAAAGAAATTAGGAATAATATTAAGGAACCCGATGGATGCTATGGCTAAGAGAATAAATGAAATTAACAAAACTGAAAATTTGTGAGAGTTGTCATTACTATCAACCTGACGATGGTATTGAGGTTTGCCATAGATTCAATGCTATTCTTGATAAAAAAATAATTGACAAGGGTGGTTGCAAGAGGTTTGTATCTAAACCGCCGCTAATGGTGCTGGTGGAAAGGTTAAACCATGTACAGAACGATTAGAATATATGAAGGTCAAAAAGAATGTATGTATTATGATAACCCGCATTATGCGGTTACTTGTCCTTATTGTGGTTGGGAATCATATTACGATAGAGACTTGTTAGAAAAAAATAAAAGGGTTAAGTTGACCTGTAATTATTGGAAGTGTAAAAGAAATTTCGGCGCAATTTTTATTCCGAAACCTTTAAGGGTTTTGGTGGACAGATTAAATGAAACAAGTTGAGATACAAGACAATCCTGATTTTGGCGACCTTAAAGATTTGTTAGGCTACGGAACCGATAGAGTGCTTAAGGCGATATGGGTTTTTCCTTTAAACGATAATGATGTTCAAACATTCAAGAAATACCTTGCCGATGAAAGCAATACACACGAATTCGAACTGCGGCTTGGCGAATGGAATCTGGTTATTTATTATGAGTATGATAGTAATTGCATTGGTTGGCATGGTCAACATGGTTGCAATAGCTATAGGAAGGCTGATATTGTAGAAATGTTGAGAGCTATTGAAAGTCTTATTCCAGAAGAAGCGCCCTTAGAAAAATTAGTGAAGAGGTTAAACAATGTATAAGGATATGATAGGCAGAGCAAAAGAAATAGCCAATGTTGTTGTCAACGATATGAATAATCGTGGCGGTGTCGGTTGCGTACTTATTACTAGTAAGGGCAATATATATGAAGGGCGTTTCCTTAATGCTCACTGTGGATTAAGTTTCTGTGCCGAAGTCGCTGCGATAGCCGCTATGATAACTAAGGGCGAAACGAGAATAGACACGCTAGTTGCGGTTGCTTACGATGGTACAATATTGCCGCCTTGTGGACGTTGCAGAGAACTCATCTATCAGGTGAACAAAGAGAACTTGGCTACAAAAGTAGTTGTTAGCAGAACTGATTACATATTTTTGAGCGCATTACTTAATCGGCGCTGGCAGGAAGCATGGGAGCAAAATGAAAACTGTGTACATAAATCCTAAAGAGTGTGTTTTGGGCGGTCAAATACCAGTTAAATGCCCTTACTGCGGCGGTTACTTATATGCAGACACTTACCTTCTTTATAATGGTGGGGATAGAATGTCGCATATGGTTTCTAATGATAATACAGAAGGTTGTGGGAAAAGAGTGTGTTTTAAAGTTGCAACGCCGTTGGTGGTATTAGCAGAGAGGTTAAATGAAAAGAAAATGTAAAAGTTGTTATCTGTATAAGTTTACATATATGCAAGGTGATGAGCGTATATGTAAACCGTTTAAGGGTATAGCATATCGTACTGAAGGAAGAGAAAGCGAAAAAAATTTCCATGAGCTAAGAAGGTCTTGGGCTGAAGATTGTTTATTTTGGAAGCAAACCCCATTGATGAAGTTGGTAGAGAGATTGAATAATGAAGACGATATGGCTAGACATAAATAAACCAGACGACCTCCCGTATAATATAGCATGTTTCACTAGTGATGGATGGCGTTATAAATGCCCTACTTGCGGAAAGGAACTTTATTTTTATAAAAATTCTGGCGGGTATGATAGGGTATCAAGAGAAGTAGGAAATAATACGAACTGGTGTAGTTATAACTGCGAAGCATTTGAGATTAGATTTATTAGACCGCTGCACAGATTAGTTAATAGGTTAAACTCCAAGCAAACAAAGGGTTTCAAATGAAAGACGTAATAATTACAATAGACGATACGTGTTATATATGCCCCATTTGTGGAAAGGCATTCCCAACATATGATGAAATTTTTAATTTTGTTAAGGATGATTGTTGCGGCGCTATGCAAATATGGTGTGATAATATAAAGCATGTCGGATTCAAAATAAACGATGCAGATTCGTTTGTTTTGAGAGTGAACACACCTTTGGAAACATTGGTAAATAGGTTGAACAATGAAAAGCAACGATAACTGTTTTAACTGTAAGTATTATGAACCACCAAAAACTTGCAATAATCTGGTAAGGCATAGATATTATGGAAGTGATTTAAAAAAAATAATGGCGACGGCCTTAGATATTCCTCTTGATGAAACTGAGTATCAGGAATTTTTAGGTGTACATTGTGATGATTTTGAACAGAAAAAACCTTTACAAAAGTTGGCAGAGAGATTAACTAATGGGTAAAATATTTTATTTATTATGCTGCGATAATTGTTGTTACTGGCGCGAGGCTTCATGGGGTCTACGCGCTGGTACTGGATATATTCATAAGTATTGCTTCAACGCTAAAAGCGAGTATTACTACGACAACTTTGACGAAGAAACGAGGGTGAATAAATATAAGTATGGTGCTGAAGGTTGTAGGAACCATATTTTAATAAAACAGCCACTAGAAAGATTAGTAGAGAGATTAAACAATGAAGAAAAAATATAGTGAATTGCCTAAAGGAGAAATTTTAGGCGTCAAAATAAAAGACATTACACCTTCCAGAAGTAGAATAGAAAGCATAAAATATAAGTGTCCTTATTGTGGAAAAATTTGCACTACTAAAAATTACTATGCTGATGTTGGTAAGGTATACAGTTGCCGCGAATACAGGCATGACATAGTGTATGTTTTTACTTATGGCTTTACTTCCTCTAATGCAATTTATAAGGGAAAATCTTTTCGGCTCGATTATGTAACCCCACTGGAAAGGCTTGTGGATAGATTAAATGATGGTGAAACCAAGTGAAAGTTGTGCATTACTCCTTAGATGTAGAAACTAAACGTTATTTTTTTATTTGCCCTCATTGCGGTAAAAAAGTGTACCCTGTGAATTGGGTAGAGAGTAGCGAATATGAATTTCATGCTTGCTCTTGTGGAGATGATTTACACTATAAAGCGATACAAACTTTTGAAACGCTAGACAAGGTGACTGATTATTTGCGTTTACGTGGTGTTGCTGGTCTTTCTTATGAAAGAAGGTTCATACTTGAAAAATCAAATCCATTAAAATTTTTGGTTAATAGGTTAAACGATGAAAAAATATTGCGGAAGTTGTAAACATTTCGCTGAATATTGGGGGTCTGATTGGGCTGAATACAGTTCGGATTGTTTATTGCACTCTACTGTTATAAGAACAATTAAAATGGAGATTGCAAACTTTTTAGAAAAACCTTGTCCATATTGGGAAATAGGCCAAAAAAATATTAGACCATTGGATAAATTAGCATATAGATTAAATAGATTAAATGAAAAACCTGTGTAGAAATTGCAAACATTTTAGTAGGGAAACTATTTGCGACCTTATTGTCCCTGATGGAAAACCTATATTTTTTTGCATTGATAAGGAAGACAGCGAGTTAATAAAGTTAGCCAATGACATTAAAAAATGGTATAGGGTTGGAGTTTGGCTTTCCTGTATGGATGTACCTTTTGAGTGGACAAAATGCAGCCGTTTTATTCCATACGCACCATTGGATAAACTTGCGGAGAGATTGAATAATGGAAAATAAATTGCCGCGCACTAAGGATATGAAAAAAACGAAGGTTACTTTTGTGAAAGCTGGTACGCCAACATCTTTTGACGATACGTGGGTTCCTAAAGAAAATTATGTAGAGTGGTACTGCCCTGAGTGTGGAGCATATCAGATATATTCCGAAGGCGCGGTCATATATGAAAAGCTCAAAAATTATATCAAGTGGGAACTTGGTAACATGTCACATAAATGCCCGACAGTTTGCCAGAAATATTTTTTGTTCGATTTGGAAACGCCTTTAATGAAATTAGCTAAAAGGGTGAACAATGGAAAAAATAGTTAAATATAATATTACAGAGCAAAACGATTTCAGATACGCTTGCCCCCATTGTAAAATAATTTGGGAGTGTTCACCATATATATTAAAAACTTCTGCAAATCAAGATGAAGATGTTAAGAAAAAAATTTACGGTTATGATGTTAGGTGCTGCCATTGGGAAAGAGAAGGTAAAACACTTAATAAGGGCGATAGAGGTTGTGGAAAATTTGCGTCAATTATAACAGAAAAACCATTGTTGGTTCTAGTAGGAAGATTAAATGATAAATTGTAAACATTGCGTCCATAGCAGGAATTCTAACCGTGGCTTGCTATGCTTTGGCGCTTATTCTCTTGTCAGTTTTATTAGCAATGAGTTTAACGCAACATTTTGTGAAAATTACTGTGATAAAAATTCTGATGATGATAGCTGCTACAATTGTGAGCTTGGAACAGTACTTAACGTTGAGGGTATGGGAATAATTGTAGCGTGTGCAAGGGATTTGGATGAAGAAGATAATCCTTTTTGGCACGACATTATTCAGAAAGAAG
>Ga0180438_10000407_pt1 | contig 85375 bp, 78 predicted proteins | sample SS_ome_12_FD_132455 | JGI IMG/M metagenome (GOLD analysis project Ga0180438, IMG submission 132455) | Hypersaline lake sediment archaeal communities from the Salton Sea, California, USA - SS_3_D_2 metaG | ecosystem: Environmental > Aquatic > Non-marine Saline and Alkaline > Hypersaline >... | reverse complement strand
CTGACCCATCTCCATGTCCGGGAAGATGCCCTGCAGCTTTATGGCTTTTCGTCGCAGGAAGAACGGGATCTTTTTCAAGTACTGATTACGGTGAGCGGTATTGGCCCGCGCTCGGCCCAGGGAATTCTATCGGGCGTTTCGGTGGATGAATTTAAACGCGCGGTCAGGAATCAGGATATCGGTACACTCACGTCTGCGCCCGGCGTGGGGAGAAAAACCGCGGAGCGTCTGGTGCTGGAGCTCCGGGAGAAGATCGGCGATGAAAAAACGGAAGGCCGAATGCTTCCAACCGTGGGTGCAACCACCATCGCCGATGAGGCCGTACTGGCGCTGGTTTCTTTGGGGTATAAACGGCCTAAGGCTCAGGAAAAAGTCCAAGCCGTGCTCCGAGAATCGCCATCGCTTTCTGTAGAGGAAGTGATTCGGGAGGTCTTACGCAGACTATAAATGTCATAATATGAATCTATAATTAGTGAATTATTCACCATGAGTGATCCGCGCATTACAGACCCAACACCCCTGGATGGAGAGCAAGCGTTCGACAACTCCCTACGGCCTCGCTGCCTGAAGGAGTTTGTCGGCCAGGAAAAGATCGTATCCAACCTGAAAGTTTTCATACAGGCGGCGCGGGAGCGGAGTGAGGCGTTGGATCATGTACTGTTCTACGGCCCTCCCGGATTGGGTAAGACCACGCTGGCTCACATTCTGGCCCGTGAGTTGGGATCGGATATTAAAACAACCACGGGACCGGCTCTGGAGCGACCCGCCGACCTGGCCGGAATCTTGACAAACTTGAATTTGCGGGACGTATTATTCATCGATGAGATTCATCGTCTCAGCCCGGTGGTCGAAGAATACCTGTATCCGGCCATGGAAGATTTTCGTCTGGACATCGTGATAGATCGAGGGCCTCATGCCCGGAGTATTTGTCTGAACATTCCCCATTTTACGCTGGTGGGTGCCACGACCCGCGCCGGCCTGCTCACATCACCCATGAGGAGTCGTTTTGGTGTCGTCAACCGGCTGGATTATTATTTACCGCAGGAACTCGCTCAGATTCTTTTCCGTTCGGCAAGCCTCCTTCAGATCGATGTGGAGGAGGAAGGCATACACCAGATTGCTGCCAGGGCCCGGGGCACGCCCAGGGTGGCCAACCGTCTCCTCAGGAGGGTGCGCGATTTTGCCCAGGTGGAAGGCGACGGATGCATCACCAAGGAGATATCCATGGGGTCGCTGGAACGGCTGGATGTGGATTGTTACGGACTGGATGAAATGGACAAGCGCATCCTTGCGGTCATCATCGAAAAATTCAGCGGAGGACCCGTGGGCCTGAATACACTGGCCGTGGCCGTGGGTGAGGAGAGTGGGACGATCGAAGAAATATACGAGCCGTTTCTCATCAAAGAGGGATTCCTGAAGAGGACACCGCGGGGAAGAGAGGCCACCGAACATGCTTACGACGCATTATCGCTGACTCGGCCGGGTTCGATACAAGCGAAACTTTTCTGATAACGATTTAAACGGATTTTTTCGTTTCCATAGAAGGAGAGTGTAATGAAGCTTTCCGATTTTAAGTACAATGTTCCCGAAAAACTCGTAGCCCAGTATCCCACCAAGAAGCGGACGGATTCACGACTGATGGTTCTCCACAGGAACGCACAGAAGATTGAAGAGGCACACTTTAAGGATATCGTGAATTTCCTGGAGAAGGGAGACTGCCTCGTGGTGAATGAGACCCGCGTGTTTCCGGCGAGGCTGACAGGGATAAAGGATAAAACGCAGGCCAAGGTGGAGATTTTTCTTCTCAGAGAACTGGAGAAAGACCTCTGGGAGGTTTTAGTCAAACCAGCTCGCAAGGTACGTGTGGGGAACAAATTAAACGTCGGGGGCATGCTTAACTGCGAGGTGGTTGATAATACGGTCTCAGGGGGGCGGGTCGTTCGATTCAGCTATGAGGGGGAATTCAACCACATCATCGAGAAAATCGGAAAGGTTCCTCTTCCTCCTTATATCAAGCGCAAAGTCGAGAATATCGATAAAGAGCGCTATCAATCGATATTTGCCAGGAAGCGGGGTGCCGTAGCCGCGCCTACGGCCGGACTGCATTTTGATAAAAAGATCGTCAAGAAAATCGAGGGCCGGGGCGTGAAAATCGCTCCGGTGCTTCTTCATGTGGGACTGGGCACGTTCCGTCCCATCGTGGTGGAAGACCTGACGCGGCATAAGATGGATTCCGAATATTTTGAGATTTCCGAAGCGTCCGCCAAGATCGTGAATGAGACCAAGGATAAGGGCGGTCGTATAATCGCCGTAGGTACGACGGTTGTCCGAGTCCTGGAAACGGTTATCACGACCAACGGTCGCGTCAAACCCGATCAAGGGTGGACGGATAAATTCATCTATCCGCCCTATGATTTTCGTGTTGTCGATATGCTCCTGACCAATTTTCACATGCCGGCGTCCACCCTCCTGATGCTGGTCTGTGCCTTTGGCGGGAGCGAGTTTGTGTTCAAGGCCTACCGGAAGGCGATCCGTGAAAAATACCGCTTCTTTTCCTACGGTGATGCCATGTTAATCCTATAAATAAAGGCCGGTCTTGGAAACTCCAAGCAAGCAAGTCGTAGCGATCATCCCCTGCGCCGGTCTGGGGAGGCGTATGGGCGGGGTGGTTCCGAAGCAATTTTTGGAGATTCAAGGAAAGCCCCTTGTTGTCTTCACGCTGGACAAATTTGAGAGGTGTCCGGAAATCCATCATGTCGTCCTGGTTGTTCCGCCAGATCACATCGAAACCGCCAGGGCGATGACGGAACGATGGGGAATGAGCAAGGTGGACAAGGTCGTTGCCGGGGGAGACGAGAGACAGGATTCAGTGGCCAACGGCCTTGGTGAACTTCCCGAGGAATGCGAGATCGTGATCGTGCATGACGGTGTAAGACCTTTCATATCGATATCGAAGATACAAGAAGTCGTCGCGGCAGCCAGAAAAAAAGGGGCGGCAATACTGGCTGTGCCCGTGAAGGATACGGTCAAGCGGGGAAGGGATGGATGTGTGGAGGAGACGCTGGAACGCGATTCCCTGTGGGCGGTACAGACGCCCCAGGGCTTCCGTACAGATTGGATCCGGGCCGCATATGAAAAAGCGAGACAGGATGGGTATTCGGGCACGGACGATGCCGCGCTCTTGGAACGATGCGGGTATCGGGTGACTATCGTCGAGGGGGAAGAACGGAACGTCAAGATCACATCGCCAGAAGACCTGGCATGGGCGGAATTCCGAATAAAAGAGGAGGGGCTTTGAGGATCGGTTTCGGATACGACATTCACCCGCTGGTGGCCAGCAGGCCCCTCATTCTAGGAGGAGTCAACATTCCGTTCGAGAAAGGCCTGGACGGCCATTCCGATGCCGATGTTCTCTGCCATGCCGTGGCCGATGCCCTCCTGGGCGCTGCCGCCTTGGGAGATATCGGAGAGCACTTTCCCGACACCGACCCGGTGTACAAAGATGCCAGGAGTATCGATTTGCTGAGCCGTGTGGGTGCGATGTTACACGAAGCCGGATACACCGTCGGGAACGTGGATTCCACGGTGGTAGCCGAAGTTCCCAAGCTGCTGCCGTACAGGAAGGCAATACGAAAGGCGATTGCGGATGCCCTCGCCATCGACAAGCAGAAGGTTTCCGTGAAGGCGAAAACCCATGAGGGCTTTGGGCCCACGGGCCGGGGAGAGGCGATAGCCGCCTACGCTGTTGTCTCTATAGAATCGACCGCATAACTATGGACGGATTGCAAGAGTTCTTCCGCTCTTTAGAAGGAGGGACGGGATACGTCTTTCTTTTTTTTAGTTCCCTGGGGGAAAACCTTTTTCCTCCGATGCCGGGAGATACGTTTGTCGTTTTGGGTGCGTTTTTAGTCGGCAGGGGACATCTCGATTTTGTGCCGGCTTACCTGGCGGCCTCGGCCGGGAGTTTACTGGGATTCATGATGCTCTACTTCGTCGGCCGGCGCTGGGGACGTAAAATTTTTCAGGGGAGGAAAGGGCGTTTTTTTTCTCAGGATCGCCTCGTCGAGGTCGAATTCTGGTTCGACCGGTACGGATACGTCGTCATTGCCGTCAACCGGTTTTTGTCGGGGTTTCGTGCGCTCGTCTCCCTGGGTGCGGGGATCGCCAAGATGGATGCAAAGCGCGTCTTTGGGTTGTGTCTGGTGAGTGTGCTGATCTGGAACGGTATTCTCATGGGCGTGGGTGTGTATGTCGGAGAGAACTGGGCCGTCATCGTCCGTCATTACCAGTGGATCGTATTCGTGCTGATTGCAGGCTTCATTCTTGTTTCTCTCATCAGAGCACGCATGAGAAAACGCGAGACCCGATGAAAGAGGAATCGATGAATACGCCCATACGCACCCGGTTTGCCCCCAGTCCCACGGGGCATTTGCATATCGGGAATGCCCGTACGGCCATCATGAACTGGTTGTTTACGAGGCACGGCGGGGGACGGTTCGTTCTACGGATCGAGGATACAGATCGCGACCGATCCACCGAAGCCTCGGAGAAGGCCATCCTGGAAGACCTGGAATGGCTGGGCCTGGATTGGGACGAAGGCCCACAAGAAGGAGGCGATTACGGCCCATATCGCCAGTCGGAGAGGACGGTGCTCTACGCGGAGCATGTAAACCGGCTCCGTGATGCCAACCATCTGTATCCCTGCTACTGCACTGCCGAGGAGCTGGAGGCGCGGAGAAAGACCATGCTGGATCGGGGAGAGTCGGCCCATTACGATGGGCGGTGCCGGCGTTTAACACAGGAGGAGAAGAGCCGATTCGAGAATGAGGGTAGAAGGCCCGCTTTCCGGTTTCGCGTGGCTAAGGAGGAGGTCGTATTCGAGGATGTCATCAAAGGGCGTATCGCGTTCCAATCCGAGAATATCGGAGATTTCATCGTTGTCCGGCCCGACGGTATGCCGATGTACAACTTCGCATGCGTGGTGGATGATCATCACATGCATATCTCCCATGTCATTCGGGGCGACGATCATGTGTCCAACACACCCAGGCAGGTGCTTCTCTACCAGGCCTTCGGATGGGAGCATCCTGCATTCGCCCACATTCCCATGATCTTGGGGAAAGATCACCAGCGCTTGTCCAAACGGCATGGAGCCACGTCGGTAGCCCAGTACCGGGAATCGGGTTACCTGCCAGAGGCGTTGGTTAATTTTCTGTCCCTGCTCTCCTGGTCTTCGGAAAGCGGGGATGAGATACTCTCCATCGACCGTCTGGTAAGAGAGTTTGATTTTGGGCGCGTATCCAAATCGGCAGCCGTATTCGATGTCGAAAAGCTGGACTGGATGAACGGTGTCTATATCCGTGGTCTCGACGTAGACCGGTTAGCGGAGCTGATACTCCCTGAGATGAAGAAGGCCGGCTATCCGGTGTCCTCCCAGGAAGAAGCTCGGACGATGGCTTCTCTTTTTCACGATAAGTTGGAACAATTGTCTCAAATCCGGGATAAGGCAAAAATTCTATTCCAGGAGGATGTGGCTCCGGAAGACGACGAGGCCGAGGAAATGTTGAATCTTCCGGAGGCAGAACCGGTTTTTACTGGGTTCTTAAACGCCATGGCCGGTGCCGATCCCTGGGATGCCGAAACATTCAAGAACATCCTTAAAAAGGTTCAATCCGAGACGGGCATCAAAGGAAAACATCTCTGGATGCCGATTCGGGTAGCCCTCACCGGTCAGGTTCACGGGCCGGACCTGCCCAGAGTGGCCGAGATACTGGGATACGATACGTGTCGCAAATTTTTAGAAAAAGCTCTCCGGCACAGTAGAGGATGACAGGTAGCGGGGGAATTTGGTATTTGGGTAATTTCATGATAAGGGAGGCATATGGATCAAGGTAAGAAGTACTTCGTACACGAAAGCTGCACCGTGGATGATGATGTCCAGATCGGTGATGGAACCAAGGTGTGGCATAATTCACAAATCATGTCGGGTGCACAGATCGGGAAAAATTGTGTGATCGGACATAACTGTTTTGTAGGGCCTGAAGCGAAGCTGGGAAACGGCGTCAAGCTGGAATCCAACGTCGATGTGTGGGACCTGGTGACGCTGGAAGATTATGTTTTTGTGGGGCCATCGGCGGTATTTACCAACGACCTGAATCCCCGATCCAAGTATCCCAAGAAAAAGTACCCAGAATACGGCCAATGGGTGCCTACTCTGGTCAAAGAGGGCGCATCCATCGGAGCCAACGTTACGGTCGTTTGCGGACACACCATCGGCAGGCATGCCCTTATCGGGGCTGGAGCTGTCGTCACCAAGGACATACTGGATTATGCCTTGATTGTCGGTAATCCCGGAAAACAGATCGGCTGGATTTGCGAATGCGGAACGCGTATCCATTTTGAGGATGGGGATGAGACGACGTGCCAGACATGCGGCCGTCAGTATATAAAAGAGGAGAACCGGGTCCGGTGTAAGACATAAGATACCCGGTCATACGAATGCACCGCAAGGCTTTCCATGAATGTTTCCATCATCCCAAGCCGCTCATCGGTATGGTACACCTTCTACCCCTGCCCGGGAGCCCGAGAGGGTGTCGTTCTTTGGAAGGGGTGATAGAGCGGGCGGTTCAGGATGCCCGTAGGATCATCGGCGGGGGTATGGACGGCTTGTTGGTGGAGAATTACGGTGACGCGCCCTTCCTCCCCTGGCGTGTAGGGCCGGAGACGGTGGCAGCCATGACCTGCGTGATACGCGAAATACAAAAATGTATCGATAAGCCCCTGGGTGTGAACGTACTCCGGAACGACGCACAGGCGGCTCTGGCCATGGCTACCGTTCTGGGCTGCGATTTCATCCGAGTCAATGTACACGTGGGTGTGGTAGCCACGGATCAGGGAATCCTGGAGGGCAGGGCTTTTGACACGTTGAGATACCGGGAGACTCTAAGAAGTAAGGTTCGAATCTTTGCCGATGTGTTCGTTAAACACGGCAAAACTCTGGATAGAGAGGATATCGGCCAGGCCGCAGAGGATGCGGTTTCCCGTGGTCTGGCCGATGCAGTCATTGTGACAGGGGGTGCAACGGGCGAATCTATTAGCCTCGATGAATTGGACAACGTCGGGAAGGCCGTGCCCGATGTACCGGTACTGGCCGGAAGCGGTGTGAGCACCGAGAATCTGGGGCACATCCTGAGCCGGGCCGATGGGGCCATCGTCGGAACGGGAATCAAGGAGGAAGGCAGGACGGAAAACGGCGTGGACGAGACGAGGGTGAGGGCGCTGGTGGAAGAGAGGAATAATCCGTCAAGTAATTGAGATATAAGAAGTTAAAGCGCATCAATCACATAAGAAAGAATCGTCTTATCCTGAAGGATAAAACGAACCTATGGCAAAGTTTTTGCAATTGGTTACGCACATGAAACGATTTGGACTGTATATTTTTCTCGTTATCACTGTTCTGGGTCGTATCCATCCTGTTTCGGGTACTGGAGAATCGAATTATTTTCCGATTCCCGCGGATTTGGAGGATCAGGTGACGTTCTGGGTGGATGTCTTCACACGTTACTCCATCAGCCAGCAGATTATCCACGATGCCGACCGGCCGGAAAGGGTCTATCGAATCGTCGATCTGCTCGATCTTCAGAAGGTGGGAGAGGTCACTCGAGGTAAACGCGAAGCGTTTGTCGAGAGCGAAAGAAGTAAGGTTGTCTCCATTCTCAAGAAATTGGCGTCGGGCGACGTGGATGCCGCCCATCTCTCGGGTGAAGAAGCACGTCTGTATCGGCTGTTCGGAGAAAAACCTTCTCGAAACGTATTGCTGAGGGCATCCAAGCGTGTGAGAGTACAGGGTGGTATGAAAGAGGCCTTCCTGGACGGCATCGTACGTTCGGGCCGTTATATCGACGGCATTCAGGAAATACTGGATGAGCATGGATTGCCTGAAGAACTGGCCTTTCTTCCGCATGTGGAATCGTCCTTTAATCCGCATGCCCGGTCCAAATACGGTGCAGTAGGTATCTGGCAGTTCACCCGGTCGACGGGGAGGTATTATCTAAAAATCAGACGAGAGGTCGATGAAAGGAGCGATCCGGTTCTTTCTACCGAAGCGGCAGCCAGACTCTTGAAAACCAATTATCAGGTGCTGGACAGCTGGCCGCTGGCCATCATGGCGTATAATTACGGACTGAGAGGCATTCAATATGCGGTGCGCAAGATCGGCACGAAAGACGTCGAAAAGGTTATACGGACGTATCGCAGCCGGAGGTTCGGTTTTGCGTCCAAGAATTTTTACACGGAGTTTTTAGCAGCCGTCCAAGTGGCCAAATCTCCAGAAACGTATTTTGGAGACATCGAACTCGATCCGCCCTTGAAATTTAAGACGGTCATCCTGCCCGTTCATCAACCGCTGGATTCAGTGTTGGCCGCATACGAAATGACGGCAGAAACATTGAAAGACCTGAATCCCGCACTTCGGCCTACCGTTTTCCGTAAGGAGAGGATGATCCCAAGCGGCTATCGACTCCGTCTTCCCATGCCAGAATCCGTCCTGGCAACGGCGGAATCGCCGAATAAACAGGAGAATGAGGATAACACGGGATTCATCTCATCTCTGACAGATAAACTTAAAACATGGGTTGGGATTCTGTTCGCTTCCAACAGAGAGGGACGTTCTTCGCAGGAAATCGCGGAAGACAGCTCTCCGTCGGAATCGAATATAGCCTTCGTCATGTCCGAAGATTCAGAAGTAGACGATTCCAGGGCGACGTCAGATGATGAGACGGAAAGAAGCTCTTCGACGTTTGCCGATGGCGCAACGCCTCCGGATTCGACTATGCCGTCCCTGGAAATTCGGGGAACATCCCTCGTGGTGCTCCCAGAGGAAACGCTGGGCCACTACGCAGATTGGCTGGAGGTTTCTGCCCAGAGTTTGAGACAAATCAACGGTCTTCGGTTTCGTCAGCCCATCTATGTGGGTCAACAACTGCGCCTAACCTTTCATAGAGTACAGCCAGGAATATTCGAGGAGAAGCGACTGGCTTTTCACAAGGCCCTCCTGGACGAGTTTTTACGCAAATACCGTATCGATGAATCGCGGATTCATACGATCCGAAGCGGCGAAACACTCTGGACGGTGGCCAACCAGCGCTATGATGTTCCTCTCTGGCTCTTGATGGCCTGTAATGGCGTAAAAGACCCGAATCGTGTGACTCCGGGGCAGGCGGTAATCGTGCCAGTCGTCCAGAGTATCGACGCGGGGTACCGAAGAGCTGTGGAGATCGGCAATTAAATTAAAAACCCTCGTCCTATTATCCATCGGCTTTGTATTTCTTTTCGTCGGGTGCTCGCCCAATGGGAAAGATTCCGTGCGCACGGGCCTGGATGTTCTAATCGAAGAACGCCTCGACATTCTGGCCGATAAAAAGATCGGTATCATCACCAATCACACGGGTCTGGATAGGCAGAGAAATCACATCGTGGACTTATTGACGAACCGGCCCGAATTCCAGGTGGCGTCCCTGTTCAGCCCTGAACACGGCATCCGCGGAGACCAGGATGGAACTGTTGCCAACGGCGCCGATACCAAGACAGGACTCCCTATATACAGCCTCTACGGCAATACGCAAAAACCAATGGTCGATATGCTCCGGGATATCGATGGTCTCATTTTCGATATACAGGATATCGGGGCCCGTTTCTACACGTACATCAGCACAATGGCCCATGCCATGGAGGCTGCCGCAGAGCACGGCATTCCGTTTATCGTCCTGGATCGGCCCAATCCCATCACGGGTAGTACCGTCGAAGGCCCTGTGCTCGATTTGGCGCTCAAGTCGTTCGTGGGCATTGCGCCCATGCCTGTCCGTCACGGTATGACGGTGGGTGAGCTGGCCCTGATGTTCAACGGGGAAGGCTGGCTGGAGGGGGGCGTTCGGTGTCATCTGACCGTTATCCCCATGAAAGGCTGGCAGCGCCGTCTCTGGTACGATGAAACAGGCCTCCCCTGGACAAAGACGTCGCCCAACATGCCGGATCTTGAATCCGCCACTCTTTATCCGGGACTGTGCCTTTTGGAGGCCACCAACGTATCGGAAGGACGGGGAACCGAAGTGCCCTTCGGGCAGGTGGGTGCTCCCTGGATAAATGCTTCAAGACTCATGGAAGCCTTGAATAGGCAATCGATCCCGGGCGTTTGTTTTTCTCCGGTCTCTTTCACTCCAGTCGATATGAAGGGATGGACGATGGATCCCAAGTATGAGGGTGAGGAATGCCACGGGATTCGAATCCATGTAACGAATCGAGATCAACTTCGTGCTGTTGACCTGGGCATTCGACTCCTCTGTACGATTCGGGATACCCATCCCGACCGTTTCGGGTGGATAACAAAGAGTCGAAGGACTATGGAACTGCTATCCGGTACCCGGTGGATTCCCCGAGCCGTCGAGGATGGGGAATCGGCGGAGGCCATCGTTTCGCGATGGCAGGATGATCTGGAAAGATTCCGTGAGATTCGCCGTAAATATCTCCTGTACGATTGAAATTTGATTAGAAACCATAACTTACTCATATCAGGCTGTCACACATCTCCGTTTTTAAAATTGAATATGTCGTTTTGATTTTTAGTTTTTGATTCTTACATTGAATCAAACGGATGATTTCATAGGAATTCGGTGCCATGTCTGAGAGATTATTCCTGTTAGACGGAACGGCGCTGGCGTATCGGTCGTACTTTGCGTTCATACGGAATCCCCTGATCAATTCCAAGGGTGTGAACACCAGCGGCGTATTCGGCTTTACCAATCTTCTGATGAAGATTTTACGGGAGGAGAAGCCCGATTATATCGCTTGTGTATTCGATACAGCAGCGCCGACATTCCGGCATAAAACCTTCCCGGAGTACAAGGCCACGCGTCAGAAGATGCCGGATGAATTGGCCGATCAACTGCCTGTCATCCGGAATGTGGTCGAGGCGTTTTGTATCCCTGTGATTGAGATGGATGGGTACGAGGCCGATGATGTGATAGGTACACTGGCCAAACAGGCGGAAGAACGACGTATCGATACATACATGGTGACCGGTGACAAGGATTTTATGCAGCTTGTTTCCGACCGCGTGAAGATGTACATGCTGGGCGGGAGAGGCAGCAGCACCGATGTTAACATCGTCGGCCCGGATGGGGTAACAGAAAAGCTGGGCGTTCCACCGGAAAAAGTCATCGATCTTCTGGGATTGATGGGAGACAGCTCGGACAACGTTCCTGGCGTTCCTGGCGTCGGGCCGAAGACGGCTCTAGAACTCATCAACACATTCGGATCGATGGAAGACGTCCTGAAAAGTGCGAATGATGTCCAGCGTCAGAAAGTTCGTGAAAACTTGATGGCGTACAAAGATCAAGCCCTCCTCTCCAAGGAGCTCGTCACCATCCATCTGGATGTCCCTCTAGATTTGTCTGTATCCGACCTGAAAGCTGAGGAAATGGATCGAGAAAAGGTCGTGGCTTTGTTCCAGGAGCTGGAATTCCGACGGCTCTTGGAAGGACTTCCCGGCCTTATGGAAACGACCGTAGAGGTTCCTTCCCGGGTTTATCGAACCATCCTGAGCGTTTCCGAGTTCGAAGCGTTCATCCGTGCACTGAAATCCCTACCGATGTTTGCCCTGGACCTGGAGACAACCTCTCTGGATCCTCTGTCTGCCGAGATCGTCGGATTCTCGTTCTCGTGGAAAGAAGGCGAGGCCACGTACATTCCGGTGTTATGTCCCGAACATGACAAGTCGGGCGATCTTTTCAAGGCATCCGGAGGGAAAACGCTTTCCTTCATATTGTCTGCCTTGAAGCCGATTCTGGAGGATCCCAAGATTCGCAAGTGCGGACAGAACATCAAGTATGACATGCGGGTGCTCCGGAATCAAGGGGTGGAAGTGCAGGGCGTCGATTTTGATACGATGGTGGCGGCCTATCTCATAAACCCATCGGCCAGGCAGTTCGGTATCGATGCCCTGGCTATGGAATATCTCCGAATCAAGAAGATCCCCACCAAGGAACTCATCGGCACGGGACGAAAATTGATCGGCATGGATCACGTTGATCTCGAAAGGGTGGCCGAGTATGCGTGTGAGGATGCCGATGTGGCTTTCCGTCTGCGATGCATCCTGGAACCGAAGCTCAAGGAAAGCGCCATGGAGCGGCTCTTCCGGGATGTGGAAATGCCCCTGGTTCAAGTACTGCTGGAGATGGAAGAGAACGGGGTGGCCCTGGATCGGAAGCTCTTGACCGGTATGTCCAAAGAGATGGAGACCGACCTCCAGCAGCAGATAGAGGCGATTTACGAAATGGCCGGTGAGCCGTTCAACATCAATTCGACCCAGCAGCTGGGCAAGATACTCTTCGAGAAACTGAAGGTGCATGAATTGCTGGGGATTCGCCGGCCACGGCGAACAAAGACAGGAAGCTATGCTACGGACGTGAGGGTACTGGAAAACCTGTCGGCTCATCCACTAGCTAAAAAGTTATTGGATTACCGTCAGCTGATGAAACTGAAGTCCACTTACGTGGATGCCCTCCCAAAGCTGGTTCACCCCAAGACGGGCCGGGTGCATGCATCCTTCAACCAGACCGTGGCGGCCACGGGCAGGTTGTCTACCAGCGATCCCAACTTACAGAACATCCCCATTCGGACGGAGTTGGGCCGGGAAATCCGAAAAGCCTTTGTGACGGGACAAAAAGGGTGGGTCATCCTCTCGGCGGATTACAGCCAGATCGAACTTCGCATCATGGCGCATCTGTCGAGAGACGAGACGCTTCTGGAATCGTTCCGAAAAGGGGAGGATGTACACCGGCGTACGGCGTCGGAGATTTTCAGCATCCCGGAGGACCAGGTCACGGAGGATCATCGCCGTCAGGCCAAGACCATTAATTTCGGAATCATGTACGGTATGGGCGAGTATGGACTGGCCCGGCGACTGGAGATTTCCAACGAGGAGGCGCATCAATTTATCGCCGCTTATTTTGAGCGGTATCCCAAAGTGAATGAATTCATCGCCCGAACCATCGGTCAGGCGCACGAGCAGGGATACGTGACCACGCTTCTCAATCGTCGGCGCTATCTCCCGGAACTTCAGAGCGACAACCGGAATATTCGGGACTTCGGCGAGCGTACGGCCATCAACACGCCCATCCAGGGAACGGCAGCTGACCTCATCAAAGTGGCCATGATTCGGATCGCTCACCGACTCCGGAAGAAAGAATGGAAAGCCAAGATGATTCTCCAGATACACGATGAACTGCTCTTCGAGGTGCCTTCCGATAAAGCGGATCGGTTATCCGAAATGGTCCGGCAGGAAATGGAAGGGGCTATCAAACTAACCGTACCGATAAAAGTAGATATAGGTATGGGCAAGAGCTGGTTCGAGGCGCATTGATGTGTCGTGGTGGACGGGCATGGAACAATACGGAAAAAGCCGATTATCCGATAGACCTTACATAGAGGATGAATGAAAAATCAGGAGTACTGTCATATCGGAAATGATACGAACTCATGTTAAAGGCTGTATTGTTCAATGACGATATGTATTGAAAAGAAAAACGTTCCGAAAAACCGGAACGCTATGGTGCCGAAGGGGGGAGTCGAACCCCCACGAGCATGAAGCCCACTGCGCCCTGAACGCAGCGCGTCTACCAGTTCCACCACTTCGGCAATGGAGAAAATGTACAGAATTCATCCTAAAATGTCAAGATGATTTTTAATCGAAGAATATCACAGATTTATGCCGATCAAAGGACGATGCGTTGTCTATAAAAATCGTTACACAGAATCGGAAAGCCCGGCACGATTATCTTATACTGGACAGATGGGAGGCAGGAATCGTGCTGCAGGGAACGGAGGTCAAATCACTCCGGGAAGGGAAGGCCAACCTGAAGGACAGTTACGCACGCATCGAGGCGGGTGAGGTGTTCCTGTACCAATTCCACATCAGCCCCTACGGGAAGGGATCGTACAATAATCATCCCCCCTTGAGAACGCGCAAGCTACTGCTTCATAAAAAGGAAATACGAAAGCTCACCGGCAGGGTGGAGGAAAAGGGATTGACTTTAATCCCCTTAAAAGTGTATTTTAAGGATGGAAAGGCAAAGGTCGAACTGGCCCTGGTAAGGGGAAAGAAAATGTACGACAAACGGGCGGCGATCGCCAAGAGAGACTCGGACAGGGAGATCGAACGCGATTTCCGGAGAAAGTATTAGAGAGGGAACTGCATGAAACAGAACGTCTTTCGCATACTCAAAGAAAGAGGATTTATCTACCAGACCACCGATGACGACGCATTGGAAAAGCTACTAGGCCGGAAAAAAGTCACGTGCTACATCGGGTTCGATGCCACGGCCGATTCTCTCCATATAGGGAGTCTCGTCCCCATCATGGGACTGGTACACATTCAGAACTGCGGTCATCGCCCCATTGCCCTGCTGGGAGGTGGTACGACCCTAGTGGGCGATCCCAGTGGTAAGACGGAAATGCGAAAGCTGCTCTCCAAGGAGCAGATCATGGCGTTCGGAGAAAAGTTCAAGGATCAATTTGCGCGGTTCCTGTCATTCGAAGAGGATCGGGCGCTCCTTCTGAATAATGCCGAATGGCTGGTTCCCCTGAATTACATCGAGTTCTTGAGGGATATCGGCCGGCATTTCAGCGTAAACCGCATGCTAGCCACCGAGAGCGTCAAGCTGCGGCTCGAGACCGGACTCTCGTTCATCGAGTTCAATTACATGCTGCTCCAGGCGTACGATTTTTATGTGCAGGCACGGGATTACGACTGTGTGCTCCAGATGGGCGGGCAGGATCAATGGGGCAACATCGTGGCCGGCATCGACCTGACTCGCCGGATGCTGGGGAAGCAGGTGTACGGGATCACCTTTCCGTTGATTACGACGTCCGGCGGCGAGAAATTCGGAAAATCCGCAGGCAACGCCATTTGGCTGGATAAAAAGAAGACGCCCGTGTTCGATTTTTACCAGTACTGGCGGAATACAGATGACCGGGACGTGGAGAAATATTTTGGCCTGTTCACGTTCCTCCCGATGGACGAGGTCAGGAGGCTCCCGAAGGAGAACGTGAATCGTGCCAAGGAAATTCTGGCATTTGAGGTGACAAAGCTGGTTCACGGAAAAGAGGAAGCCGTTCAGGTGTACACGGCTGCTGTCAGGCAGTTCGGGGCCAGTGATCCAGAGGAGCAGATTCAGACATCCTCGGACATACGGGACGTGCATCCTGAAACCAAAAGCGCGATCCCGACGATCAAACAGCCGGCTGCCATGCTAGACAAGGGAATCTGGGTCGTCAAGCTCTTCGTGGAAACCGGACTCTGCACCAGCAACGGTGAAGCGCGAAGGCTCATCAAGCAGGGCGGAGCGTACCTGAATGACCAGAAAATTACAGACGACAATTTTGAGATTACCTCGAAGAGCCTCGTCGACGGGGCTCTGGTCCTGAAGGCGGGGAAGAAACGGGTGAAGCGGGTGGTGTTTACCTGAACGCTTCGAGGAAGCTGATAAAAACTACCACTGAGCGCGATTCATTTTTTATTGATTTTCAGAGTTTTCGTATTCGAAATACCTCCTCCGGGCGGAGGATTGACTACGACTACCTCCAGTGAGCCCTCGTTTTCCAAATCCTTATCTAAGAGCTTTGCTTTTAATTCCGTAGGACTGATAGACGTGGGTTTAAGGTCCTGATTCTTAATACGGACAACCGATTCCTCTATGATGTCGTTGCCTGTAACGGTTAATTCGACGTTCTGATCGCCTGCCTTGACCACTTCCGGATCGATTTTTTCAATATTAGGTTTGGGATTCTGGGCCAGCTTATTCCCGAGCTTGTCTTCCTTTTCGCTCTTGAAGAGTACGTCGAAGAGGTCGCTGAGCTTGTACAAGGCCTGTTTTGAGAAGAGTCCGATCAGTCCTGAAATGGCAATAATGCGATAGAATTTATACTCCGTGGCTCCGGCTTGAGGAAAGAATCCGCCGCGTATCACAAGGTAGAAAAGGAGGGACAGGGTTGCGCCCACAAAAGGACGAAGAATGTACCACAGTGCCCAGCTTTCCTTGAATTTTTTGGTGCCGACGTATTCAGACAGGGAAGTGAGGGCATGCAGACAGGCGCCTAGCGCACCCACGATAAGAACCAGTATGAGCAGTGAGATTCCTGAGACGTACTCGGTGAGGGGTTTCATGACCAGAACGCTATCGGATTGGGCCTTTTGTCGAAATGTGTAGCCCTCCAAGGGATTGTTGGTATCGGATAGGGACGACGCGAATTCCGAAGCGGATAATGTGTCTATCGTCATGGCTGACTCGGTCGTCGCCTCACCCGCGGCATGAGTGGTTTTGTGTTCCGGCCAGAGAAGAAAAAGGGCGATGATTAATCCGACGACAACGATGTAGAGATAGCCGCCGACGAACCATTTGCAACCCTCTGTCTTCATCCACAGTTTCGTTTTAACCGTGGAACTCTCTTTATTTTCTGCGGTATTCGATTTGTTATTCTGCATAGTTCTATCCTTTCATCGGATGGAATTTCCCTAAAATTCAACCCGACATCATAAATCGTAGCTATTTATCTTCTATTCCCCACGAGTAGGATATGTCCTAAGAGCTATACAGGCTTCGTTTTTGGGAAGTGTTGAATTATCTGAATTCGGGTTGATTATACAGGAATAATAAGAAATTCTCGAAAATAATGCAAGAAAAATATGAATAAATGAGGATTTTTATCTTGTTTATATCAAATAGTAAAGGGCATAAAGCCCATAACGATCGTTCATTCCATGCCCGACACCTTCTGTTCCCATTGTTTTTTCTGATCAGGATGTTCGTGGAAGAACCTGTCGATGATTTCCTCCACTTTCTCCTGGGCCTGAGCAAGGGCTCCATTCATGTCGATGGTCGTGAGCCTTCCGTCTCGCTTGAGGATGTTCCCGTCGACGATGACGATGTCGATGTCCCGGCTGGAGCCGTACAGGACGAAACTCGTCAGAGGATCCTTGGTGGGCGTGAGGTAGGGGTTGTTTAGGTCCACGGTGATGATGTCGGCCTTCTTACCCGGCTCGATGGATCCCACCTCCTTGTCGATACCCAGTGTCTCAGCCCCTTTTCGGGTAGCCAGCTCCAAAAGATCGTAACAGGTAGGCCGTCGTGTGACGCGGCTGGCTGCCAGGACTCCTTCTGCTCCGTCTGCTAGGCGGGCGCGGGTGGCTTGACCAATGAGATTCTGGCGGAGAAGAGGCAGCATGTCGTGATGATAATCGTCGGTTCCTAAACCGACGGGAATGCCCAGGTCCAGCCACCGCAGAAGGGGATTCTCCACGGACCGGCAGTGGAGAATGCCCATGCCAGAGTCGACGATGAGGCGAAGGTCTTTTTCCGTGATGTAATCACAGTGGACACCTGTGAGCTTATCGTTCAGCAGTCCCAGCTCGTCCAGAAGCTGGGTGGACGTCTTGCCGTACAGCTTCCGGATATGCTTAAATTCCCGTGATGTCTGGGAAAGGTGTGTTGTGACTCGCAAGTCGTGCTTATCCGCAAAGGCTTTAATCTTGACGTAGGTTTCCGTACGTACCAGGTCGGCTGCTTTGGGACATAGGCACGTGGTAATCCGGCCCTGGGCTTTGCCATGCCAATTCTCATACAAGGCTTCTGCTCGTTCGTAGGCGGTTTTTCCCTTTTCAGGCCGGTATTCGTAGACGCCGTTTTTCAGAGAGTTCAGGTCCACCTCTTCGATGTCGGCGGCCAGGATGGTCCGGTTCCCAGCTTTTTCGACGGCTCGGGCAAAACCGTCGGGGTACGTGTAGATGACCAGCGACGTCGTGCATCCCCCGTAAATGAATTCGGCGCAGTTTGCGGCACCCAGCATGTCCATGTCATCCGGAGATCGGTACATTTCCAGGGGAAGGTTCACCAGATAAAAGTCGCCGATCAGTTCGTAGACACCTCGAAAATACTGTTGGAGGTGAGCGTGGGTGTTGACGAATCCCGGAAGCACCAGTTTCCGATCCGCATCGATCACGACGTCCGGATTCGGGGGAAGGTGGATGTCGTTGCCAACGGCCATGATCATGCCGTCTTTCAGATACACATGACCCTTCCGGTATACACTGCGCCGGCTGTCCATCGTGGCGATGAAACCGTTCCGTATCAAGATGTCCGAGGATTGCAATCCTTCCCATCCTTGGAGGAACGGCGTCCCATTCTTGTCCGACGGACTCCCGGGCGTGTTCCGGGCATTCCGGATGTGCGAGCCTTTCGAGATACGTGCACCTGCCAGCATGGCCATGGCTCCTCCGATGAATCGTCGTCTACTGAATCCTTGTCCTTTACGAGGGGTTGGATTTTTCATCTTTCGTCTTCCTTTTCTTCCAGACATAATACACAGGAATACCGATGAGGGTGATGACCAGTCCGATGAGAGATTCGACCGGTCGTCCGATGAGGGTGTTGACCAGGATGCCCAGCGATGTGACGATAAAGACAATGGGGACGACAGGATAGCCCCATGTTTTGTACGGTCTGGGGAGGTCGGGGTATTTCTTCCGCAGCGTAAAGACAGAAGCAGCCGTCAGAATGTAGAACAGAACGGTCACGAACACTACAAAAGTGAAGAGTTGTTCAAAGGTGCCCGATACGGTCAGGATACACGTCCAAATCGTCTGGACGATGATGGAAAATCCCGGTGTGCCGAATCGCGGATGCACCTCCGATACTTTCTGGAAGAACAGCCCGTCTTTGGCCATGGCGTAGTAGACCCGGGGACCGACGAATACCGCTCCGTTCAGTGCGCCGAACACGGATATCAGTACGGCGGCAGAAAGCTGACCGGCCGACGTACTGCCATAAAGCGTTGTGGTGGCCTTCTCGGCAATTCGAACCACACCCGCCATTTCTTGAACGGGCAGGGCTTTGAAATACACGAGATTCGTCAAGACATACAGAAGGGTGATGACGACGGTTCCTACCACCAGAGAAAAGGGAAGGTTGCGATTGGGATTCTTGATTTCTCCCGCAGCGTAGGTGATGTTGTTCCAGCCGTCGAATGCCCACGTGACGGCGATCAGTGCCAGGCCGAATCCGGTCATGAGTTTGCCCAAACTCATCCCGGCCGGGACCGAGGTGAGTTGGATATGTGTTCCCTGATCCATCATCAATCCTGCACCGATGAGTACCAGCAGGGTTCCGATCTTTATCACAGTGACAATATTCTGTATTAACTTGCCGAACACAACACCGATGTAATTAAAAGCGGACAGGAGGATGACGACTGCCACGGCTACGACCTGTCCCATGGACAGGATGTATGTCCATGGTCCGATCTGAAGAGAGAAAATGACCCTGCTCGTGGACAGCGCGGGAAAGAAGTATCCGAAGTATTCGGCAAAGGCGACTCCCAGGGCGGCGATAGATCCCGTCATGGTGATGAGGAACAGGATCCATCCAAACAGAAAACCGGCCAAGGGGCCGTAGGCTTCTCGGAGGAAGACATACTGTCCGCCGGAGTCGGGCATGGCAGCTCCCAGCTCGGCGTACGTCAGGGCACCCGTGAGGGTGATGAGCCCACCAACGATCCAGACCAGAAGAATCAGTCCGGCCGAGGGTAGAGACTGGGCCATGATGCCGGTGGTCAGGTATATACCGGAACCGATGACCAGTCCGATCATCATCATCGTGGAATCGAACAGTCCGAGCTGACGGACGAGTCCCTTGTTTTGGCTGGATTCAATCAGTTTTTCCGTTCCTTCCACCCCTCAATGGGATGCCACCATTCAACGATGCAAGGACAATTCGTATTATCAGTTCATCCTACCGCTGTGCTGGAACATGTGCCTGGCATGGTGCCTGAGCCGGGGATATTTTTCCGTAAGTCGTGATACCAAGAACCGGTCGATCTGCCTGTCCAGGAAGGCTGCCTTTTCTCGTGAAGACGATGTCCGGGATAATGATCCATCCGACGATTCCGGGTTGAACGACACGGAGTTCCTGGCGAAACGGCGTGAGAAAAAATACCCGTTCAGGCGGGATAGATTGGGTTGGAGCGACTGCATCGGATTGGCTCCACAGATGGCCACCACGTCGATTTCTCCTTCGATGGCGCCGGCAGGCACCTCTGTGATGGTAAATCGGTTATTCTCCGTGATGTACAATTCGTTTCTATCGATGGGATTATCCTCTATCTCCCAGTAGATATCGACAATAAAATAATCCGCATTATCCGGCCTTCTCCACTGAATATCGAAAGGTGCTGAGGGAAGAGGAGCCTCTGGCGGGTAATCCGTTATAGAGAAGGTGTCCGGTATGACCACGTAGGCGGAATCTTCTTGATTGTTGATGATCATTTTACATTTGAAGGATCTGTCTGGATCATAGACATCATAGATATCGTCTTGGCTATACAGTATGTGATAAAAACCGCTCCATACGTATTTATCCATGAGCGTGTCATCGACATAACCATCAAACGAGGTGATGCTGCCTGCGGGTTCTGCCAGGGTGACAGCGGTGAAGTCGCTCCAACTGGACGGATATAAGCTGGAATTCGAGATGTATGCGTACGTAAACTGGAAATCGACACCGTTCGCTTCTGTATTCTGCTCTCCTTCTGCGGTGTTTTCATAGAAAGAAAGGATGAGAGCATCGAGATTGGGGGGAGGGCTGTCCGAACGGGGTTTGGAAAACGCCATGGTTTGAAGATCGAGCATCGTTCCGCATACAGAGTATCCGAATAAGAAACCATAACATCCTTCGATGTTACCCTGAGGATTGGAGAACGGGCTGAACCCCTTAAACCCGGCGATATCGATGTTGATTTGCGTATAAAGCCCGAAGGGTAATTCATCGATATCCAGCACGAACTGGGTACTTTCTGTCCGATAGTGCTCTTCGAATTCCCCGAAAACGCGAAGTTCGATATCATAAAAATCAGCCCCGATATCTGCCCACTCCAGGCGTATACGATCGTTGATGACCGTATCGACCTGTATTTCCATAGGTGCCAGGGTTTGAATGGTGCCTGTATATGAATCGTCCGTATCCCACAAACGAAAGCCGTACGTATCGTCGGGATCGAACGTTAAATCCTGGTCACCCTCTGTAAAAAATTTATCGGTTTCCCAATAGTTGGCTTCGAGGGCGATGGTGTTGTTTTCGTGCGAAAGTTCGGCCTGCACGTTCTGGTAATCCGGGTGGTTGAACACTCTGGCATAGGCCCAGTAGTTTATTGAATTGGGTGCCATGACCAGGGGTTGCACGCCCAGGAGTGCGTAGAAGAAGAAGTCGGCGTTTTCGGATCCATCCGGGCCCACTGTTTTATTTTTTATACTGTCCATACAGGACATCAACAGAACGATGATGACGAGAGAGCTCAAAAGCAGGAAACGGCTGGGTGAGATGTATTTTACAGTTTTGGACATTGTGTACTCCTTGGATAAATGGTTCTGGTTCGATGTGACGCTTGGATTTGCAGATACACTCATCCTTCATCTGCATGACGGCTTGAATGTGGCGTCTTGTTCATCCGAGGGCCGTGAGTAGGTTATCTGTGATATGTTTTTATTTTTAATTTCGAGGATGCTTAATGGCTCCACGATGTCTGTTACATGGGATTACCCGTTCCTCGCGTGCTGAATCCCCTTCTGAGGATTGTCAGAAGCCTTGGACTAAGAAAGGGCGGAGGGGATCAGAGGGCTTTCTCCGCAGCCTCTACGGTTTGAGCGATTAAGGTGGCTATCGTCATCGGGCCCACGCCGCCTGGTACGGGCGTGTAGGCCGAACACGTATCCACGACCTTCGACAGCTCGATATCGCCCACTTTTTCCGGATGATAGCCCGCGTCGATGACAACGGCACCCTCCTGAATCCAGTCGCCTTTGATGAATTCGGGTTTGCCCACGGCACCGACGACCACGTCGGCCCTGCGGACAATGTCGGGCAGGTCTTTCGTTCTCGAATGGCAGATCGTCACCGTGGCATGGACGTTGAGCAGCATCATGGCCATGGGCTTGCCCAGGATCGGACTCCTTCCGACGACGACGGCATGTTTGCCTTCAAGGGGTATCTTGTAATGGTTGAGCATGCGCATAATGCCGGCGGGCGTGGCCGACCCATACGCCGTTTCTCCCATGGCCATCCTGCCGAAGCCGTGTGTCGTCACGCCGTCTACATCCTTTTCGATGCTGATACGATCAAAGCATACTCTCTCGTTGATTTGAGATGGGACGGGATGTTGGAGTAGGATTCCGTGAACGTCAGGATTTGCGTTGAGCTTGTCGATTTCGGCCAGGAGTTCTTCCGTGGTGGTCGTCTCCGGAAGGAAGACTTTCATCGATTCCATGCCCACCCGTTGGCAGGCATTGCCTTTCATCCGCACGTATGTGGCAGAGGCTGGGTCGTCACCCACCAAGATGGTGGCAAGAATGGGAGGCTTATCACCCGTTTTTTCCTTGATTTTCTGTACGCGACCTGCGAGTTCCTGTTCGATTTGCTTGGCGAGGGATTTACCATCCAGAATCAGAGCGCTCATACGATCTCCTCTTTTATGCTGATTAACTTGTTATTCGAAGAATAGATATCTACATCACTCGTAAACTGGAAAAACGAAAATACGCTAAACACGATAGACTAAACACGCGTTCAAATATAAAAAAGTTATTCTGCCAAGTCGGTAAAATGGTAATCATTTCGTTCAAAACATGCAAGAAAAAAATGGCGATGGGAAAGATTAAAAATAGACCTGTCGATATATCAGGTGTGACGGCAGAGCTTCGGTCATGGATGGAGTGATCGGGATTCGTCGTCTTACAGTATTTGTCGGGTGGTATTTGCCTCGTCGTCTAACTCATTTTAAAAAAACGAACGATACGAGTCTTGGGAGTTTATTTTGATCGTCCTCGTGCCACCATTCCCTGAATCCATCGAGAATGAATCCGTTCTTTTCCGCGGCTTCGAGGAAATCGGATATGTGATGCACAAAGGCCTGAATCTCGATGGTCGTCCGACCTCTCTGGAACCGGGCCTTTTCCCCGCGATATTGTCTGAATGGGTGAAGCTCACAAACGAAGAAACGTCGCTTTTTATTCAACACCCGATAGGCTTCGGAGAAAATGAAATGCAGATTTTCGATGTGCTCGAGCACAAGGTTGCAGACGATGAGGTCGGCCACCCGATCTTTACACGGCCACTGTTTTGTGATGTCGGCCATGGTAAATGTTACGTTGTGCAGGGCCGGTTTTTTCGTGGCCTTTTTCAGCATTGCTTCTGAGAAGTCGAGGGCCCACACATGGGTGCCGATTTGTGAGAGATATGCTGTGTTCTTGCCGGTTCCGCATCCAATCTCAAGGATGTACTCGAAGCCCCTGTCTTTTAGAATCTCTCTGCAGACGATTCCATCGAGATCCCGAGTCAGGTTTTCATCAGAGTCGTATGTGGCCGACCAGTTGTTGTATGCCTCTTTGATGCTCATGTCGATTTCCCGAATAGCGATAATTCTGTCTTCAAATCACGATTGGTTTACCATAGGTTTATACAATACTAATGATACCGCGACGTATTCATACGTATGTTGTACCACGATTCATATGTAGAAAACAAAATATACCTTGACATTTTGTGAAATATATGTTATATTATGAGTAGTATAGGTTACATAATAGGTAGAACCGGTTACATAATTTTTCAGCATCAAAGACAAGGGGAGCCAGCCGATGACCGAGCAGATTGAAATGCTTGACCAAAAAAGGAAAAAATACCGTGGTCGTGCCATCTTGGGATCCATCATCTTTTTTATCGCTTGGCTGTTGAGGAGCGTTATCAAGATATACGAACTGGAGATGGAAACATTCCATACGGTTGTGTTTATCGTTCTTCTCCTCTCCATTTGTTACCAAGCTTATTTTGCCATCAAATTGAATATCATAAAAAAACAGATTAAACGCGATCCTCTCCTGAAAGAAGCACTGAATAATGAATGGGTTCGCCTGAATGAGCTAAAAGCATGGAAAGCGGCCTTTTTTTCGATGATGATATTCATCGTTCTCGTCGGGATTTTATCGCTTTCCGTTCACATCCGAGATACCATGCTCATTGTGATAACGGCCCTTCTCGTTGGATTCGGTTCTTATCACACAACGGTTTATATACTGGACAGGTAATGGCATGAATGAAAGGCAGCTTAGGAACACGATAAAGGTACAAAGAGCCAAGAAAGACCTCACACAAGAACAACTGGCTCAACGGGTTGGCGTCACCCGCAAAACCATCAATACGATTGAAAAGGGTAAATACGTGCCTTCCACATACCTCGCTTTGAAATTGTCCAAAGTATTGGATGTCACGGTTGAGGAACTGTTTCAACTTCCATCCGACTCCACCGAGACTGAATAAAGGATCCCGTTTTCAGATGAATAAGCTGACACTGGAAAAACAGTATAAAGAATGTCATCATTAAAATCAATGAAAAATTTTATATGAAAAGAATATACTGCCCACCTGAATAGGTTTGTGTTTAGAGAAGCACCATCCCCTAATTGTTCTTCAAGCGTTTTTCCAGAACGTCATATCATGCGAAGAGATGAGCGTTCGGGTTTGTTGTGCCTTGAACTCACAGCAGGTCTATGCGAACACAATTCAGGCGACCATTCACGCGTCGGCTTTTTCGATCATTCGTTCTGCATAACGGCCCCTCTTTTGTTCGTATTTCGCTGTGTGCGCTTATGGGTTGACATTTAATTTAAAACCAAGTATATTTTATGATTAGCATCGTATTGGCTTTTACGATAAAGACAGCAAACACGGATTCGGGCATTCGAGACTTCATGCCGTCTCAAGTCCCTAATTCGTCGTTTTTTACGACAAAGAACGGGTATCTGATTTATCGAAAAGATCACAAATATTTTCTCTCGATTCCGCTGGCGCATCAAACGCGTCAAGGTGTATGCCCTGGTCGGTCAAACGGGTACGGGTAAGAGTTTTCGTGCACGGTTGCTGATGGAAAAGCATCGTATCGACCTGGTTATCGATGACGGCCTGCTCATCCGGGATCAGCGCATCCTGGCCGGCAGATCGGCAAAGCGAGAGCAAAATCGGGTCTCGGCCATCAAACGGGCCATCTTCCTAGATTTCGAGCATGCCGAAGAAGTTCGAGAGGCTCTAGAAAAGGAGAAGTTCCGTTCTATCTTGATCCTCGGTATCTCGGATAAGATGATAGATCGCATCACAGAACGGCTTCAACTCCCCGATCCGGAAGAAACCATCTACATCGAAGACATAGCGACCGAAGAGGACATTTCCTTAGCACAGGAGAGCCGGAAATCCCAGGGGAAGCATATCATTCCCGTGCCCATGATCGAAGTGAAGCAGGATCCCTCCCACCATATTCTGGATTCCATACGGTTATTCTGGAAGCGGCATCCTATCCTTTTCTGGAAAAAGCGGGCCGTGGAAAAGACGATCGTGCAGCCGCCATTCAGTCGCCGTGGCCGCCTTTCCATATCCGATACCGCTTTGACACAGATGATCATGCACTGTGTGAAGGAATACTCGGATCGGATTTCCATCAATAAGATCGTCATCGATCCGGTTTCCGAAGGAAGCAGTATCGAAGTTCGTTTGCGGCTGGAATACGGTGTGAGCGTACCCGATTCCCTGGCAGGACTTCACGAATACATCATCAAGAATGTGGAGCGCATCAGCGGCGTTCACATCGAAAGACTGCACCTTACCGCGGACCAGATACAACCGCCGGAGGGAAAGGCCGGGAGCGGGGGCAAAAAGGGGAAACGCTTCAAGAAGCTGCTAAAACACACGAAGGAAAAATAAGGCCGTTTGTCGTGTGATTGGATGTTCTTGTGGAACCGAAGGATTTTCAAAACCCCAAAGGAGACGTCGTCGATAAACGATGGATCTTCATCATCCTTCTTGGCCTGGTGATTCGCGTTCTGGATGGTGTCAGGATTCCCCTGTTCATCGATGAGGTCCCTATTCTGTACAACGTGGCTCATTTCGTGAAGGAACAAACCCTTATCCCCACCCATTTCAATTATCCAACGTTCTTCAGCTACCTGATTGCGATTCCGGTCATGACCGTTTTTGCTCTTTTCTACGTGGTGTCGGGTTATCCGTTGTCAGGACTGACCGATGCTCCCTGGATGGGTTTTCTGTTTTCATCCAAGCTTTCGCTTCTGGTCTACGGAGGGCGCATCGTCTCCCTGGTGTTTTCGCTGGGTACGATTTATCTCATCACCCGGTACGGACGCCGACGTTTTGGCCCGGCGGCCGGCCTCTGGGCGGGAATGATCCTTTGCATCGATCCGTTCGGCGGACGATTTGTGGCTTATTCCCGGTATTGTCTTCCCGACGTGGCGGCCGTCTTCCTGGTCGCACTGGGCATGGTGTTCTGTTTTCAATACCTGGAGAACGGAAGAGGGCGTGCCCTGTATTTGGCGGCCGTGGCCGTTGGCCTGGCCATCAGCACGAAGTACAACGCCGGCATGGCCGTGATACCCCTGTTGCTGACACCGCTCATACGGAGAGAGAAAAAATTCTGGAAGACGATGATACTTGCAGGACTGCTGGTTGCCGGGGGATTTTTACTCGGTTCTCCAGGGTGGGCTTTGGTTCCCAAGAAATTCATCCAAGGATATCTGTTCGAAGCCCGGCACATGGCCGCCGGTCATCTCGGAGCCCACGATATTGATTGGGTCTGGGTATTCGTACGCCTCTGGGGATTAAAAACATACATTCTGCCCTTCGCCATCCTGGCCGTCGGGTATTCGATTTTAAAGCGGGAGAAAGAGGATATCCTGATACTGGCACTCATCATCCCCTCGTTTTTGGTCATCGGTCAGTTCGAGAAGAAGTCCATCCACTATTTTTTATACTTGTATCCCATGGTCGCCCTGTTGATGGGCCGATGGATTTCTGAGATGGGACGGTTGATCCCGATGCGTACGTGGAAGCAGGTTTTCGCCCTGGCCTGCGGACTCCTATTCATCCTGTACCCTTCGTACCGGATGGGATTGATGATCCGCCGCGATTTGATGGTGGACAATCGCATCGCTGCCCAGGAATGGGTGGAGAGAAACGTTCCCAGGGGCTCGACGATCGTCATCGATCCCCTGACTCTGAGAAACCTGATGGATGTGGATACGAATGCGAAAACAGTGGAAGCGTTGAAGCAGACAGGAACCGCATTGTGGCAGGAGGCGCGGCGATTCTACGAATCCAAACCGGCGTACAGCATTTCAAGCATTCGGGATATCTGGGAGGACAAGGCATCTCTGGATACGCTTCAGGCGGATTACGTGATGGTTTCATACGAGAATTACGGACGCTTCTTCACCGATAATCCCCACCAGGTACCCGATGCGTCGTCGCCCCTGTACGGGGAATACCACCGGAAAAAGGCGTTTTATTTCTATCTGTTCGATGAACAACATCATCCCTTCCGTCATATAAAAGTCTTCGATACCATCGCCGGGCCTGAGGTAAAGATATTCAAAAGAGTCGTCTCCCAAGATTCCGGGGAAAGATGACGAACGCATTTCAACTCACTCAACGATGATTGCCGAATCCGATAAAATAAAGACGATTGCCCTGATGTCTTCGGGTCTGGACAGCCTGCTGGCTGCCAAGGTAGTGAAAGACATGGGAATCGACGTAGTGGGTGTGTGTTTCTATTTCCAGTTTGACAGTTTGGCCGAGACCGTTCGCAGTGGCGCAGTGGAGGAGCTCGTCCGCCCTCTGGGTATCTCGTTGCAGTGTATCGACATTTCTGAGGAATTCCTGCCTGTTTTCCTGAATCCCGCGCATGGATATGGATCGGGAGTTAACCCGTGTATCGACTGCCATCTTTTCATGTTGCGCAAGGTAGCAGAGATGATGGAGGCCATTCACGCCAGTTTTGTGGTGACCGGTGAGGTGGTGGGTCAGAGGCCGATGTCCCAGAATAAACCGACACTTTTCCATATAGAGAAGTTATCCGGCCTGAAGGGGCGTATCCTGCGTCCTTTGTCGGCTAAGCTGCTGCCTGCAACACTGCCCGAAGAGAAGGGCTGGGTGGATCGGGAAAAACTCTTCGACTTCTCCGGCCGATCCCGCACGCCGCAGATGGCGTTGGCCAGCCGATTGGGCATCACCCGCTACGTTCAACCGGCGGGTGGGTGCATCCTAACCGAGCCCGGTTTTTCCGACCGGGCCAGAGCGCTGTTGGCACACCGTGAAAAAATGGAGATCACGGTCGAAGAATTGAAACTCCTGCGCCATGGCCGCCATTTCTGGCCTAAGGATCACCTCCACGTCGTTGTGGGCAGGGATAAGGATGACAACGCGGCCATCGAGGCGTTTAAGGAAGGACGCTGGGTTTTTTGGGCATCCGATACCCGGAAGAGCCCCATCGTTCTGGCAAAAGAGATTATCGACGAGTCAGACATCCAGATATGTGCGGGAATCACGGCCCGATATATCGGCGGAGAGAAATCGGACACTTTCAGCATTCATTACAGAAGTGGGGGCCGGGAAGGGGATATCACCGTACCACCCCTACCCGATAGTCTGCTGGAAGATTGGCGTGTATGACGTTCTAGATGAGGTGCCGTCGGATGGCGGTCGGTGTTTTCTAGAAGTCATGGTTTGATAACCTATAGTATTTTCAAAGACTTCAACAGTCTCCCTTTTATTCGAAGGATCGATTTGTAATAAATAAGATTTACAGCAAACTCCTGGAACCTCGATGTTCATCAAATGAGTTGACTTTCAAAAAATAGTTTATTATATTGAGCCGATTTTGAGGATTATTTAAACCAGAAATAAGGAGGCTGTTGTGGCTCACAAAATTACCGATGAATGCATCAACTGCGGTGCCTGTATTGATGAATGTCCCGAGGGCGCGATTACAGAAGAAGAGGAAATCTCCGTCATCGATCCAGACAAGTGCACCGATTGCGGTTCTTGTGTTGAGGTTTGTCCGGTCGAAGCGATTGTCGAGGCATGATGGACCGAACATTCTGGGGGATTGATGTTTTATTGAATGTAAAGGCAGAGGAATGACTCTGCCTTTTTAATTGATGGTCATGATGAAACGTGTTTTGACAATTGCTGGATCGGATTCAGGGGGCGGTGCTGGCATCCAGGCAGACTTGAAGACGTTCTCGGCCTTCGGTGTCTACGGGATGTCTGTCATCACGGCCGTGACGGCTCAAAACACCTTGAGGGTCAACGGCATTACGGGAATTCCTCCCAAGTTTGTGGGTTTGCAGTTCGAGTCGGTCCTGGCCGATATTGGCGCCGACGGCGTTAAAACGGGGATGTTGTATACCCCCGAGATCGTTCAAATTGTGGCCCATAAGATTCATAAGAGCCGGATACCCCATGTGGTTGTTGATCCTGTTTTGGTCGCCAAGGACGGTTCTTCCCTGCTGGAAAGACGGGCCATTGACGTCTTGAAGCATGACCTTTTCCCGTTGGCGACGGTGGTCACACCCAATGTCCCGGAAGCGGAGATTTTCACCGACATGCCCATACAGTCGCTGGATGATATGAAAGAGGCTGCTCACATTATGGTCAACCGGGGGTGCCGTGCCGTCTTAATCAAGGGAGGACATCTGGAAGGTCAGGCCGTGGACGTGCTGTTCGACGGGGATGTGTGTTCATCATGGACCTCGTCCAGAATCAAAACCAGGAATACCCACGGTACGGGATGCACGCTATCGGCAGCCATCGTGGCCAACCTGGTCAAGGGAAAATCCCTCCAGCAAGCCATCGGCATATCCAAGACGTTTGTGACCAAGGCCATTCAAAACGCCCTATCCCTGGGAAAAGGGCAAGGCCCTCTCAACCATTTTGTCAGAATCGAAGGAATGGAGGAGGCGGATGATGGCTGAAGGATCGAAGCCTGCATTCCTTCTCCACTGCTGCTGTGCCCCGTGCTCGACCCACCCCATCCGTAAGCTCCAACAAACATACGCTGTCACGGCCTTTTTCTACAATCCGAATATTCATCCTCAGGATGAATACGAGAAGAGACAGGAAGAGATGGAAGCACTGGTCAGACGATGGGGCGTTCCTTTGATTCTGGGATCCTATGAGATAGACGACTGGTTCCAGGCCGTGAAAGGCTACGAAGAAGAACCCGAGGGCGGAGAACGGTGTGCGATTTGCTACCGGATGCGGATGGAGAAGACGGCCCTCACGGCCAAGGATCGGGGCATCGGCCTTTTCGGAACCACGCTCTCCATCAGTCCGCTTAAGAAGGTCTCCCTCATACACGACATCGGAAAAGATATCGAGGCCGCTCTGGGCGTGACATACCATGATGCCGATTTCAAGAAGCAGGATGGATTCAAGATTAGTTGTCGTCTCAGCCAGGAGGAAGGCCTCTATCGTCAGGATTACTGTGGATGTGTTTTCAGCCGGAGGAAATAATCGACGTTCGCAGGATCGGTTGTTACTCCATCGCAGCCGTCGTTTGCTAAACTAAGACACTTCACGTAGTCGATGTATAGAACAGAGGGCATCGGGCAGCCGGTCATCAGAACCAGAGGGGACGCATGATCGATTCGTACAGCTTCGGACATATCGTTATTGATAAGGTCTCGTACCGAAACGATGTCATCGTTTTCCCGGATCATGTTCAGGCCGATTGGTGGCGTAAGGAGGGCCATAAGCTGCAACTGGACGACATTCAGGATGCCATCGACGATGCACAGCCCCGGACGCTGGTGGTGGGAATGGGTAAATTCGGGATCATGAAAGTGAACAAGGAGGTGCGGGCGCTCTGCGAGAAGCGGGGGATCACTCTCTACGCCGAGGCGACGGACAAGGCGGTGAAGATGTATAATCGATTGATTCTCAGCGATCCGGATGTGCTGGGCGCGTTTCACCTGACCTGTTGATGGACTCAGACTCTTTGATGACGTTTATGTTTCCTCCCGTCGGCCCTTCATATTTTTCATTGCAGCATGTTCCACCGAACGAGGATTTCATCCCCGCCACTACGTGTCCGCACAAAATCCACGCGGAAGATATTCAACACATCACCGATACCCAGGCCGAATTCGTAGTACGGTCCGTCGGCCGTTTCCGAAGGAACATTCAATCCTTGGGCCAGTTGTCTGCTTCTTGCGGACAAGTCACTCCAGCCCACACCGCTCCAAAACGTCCATTTGATTGCCCTGATCCAACCCTGCTTTATCCCCAGGTCGTAAAATGTGCTGCCGTTGATTCCGTACTCCAACGTGGCCTGGGCCATGCGGTCTCCGGTAAAGGCTTTGTATTGCACGCCTCGCAGGCAGCCGTGGTAGTTTAAAAACGTCCTCCCGCCGAAATCGAACCACCGCTGGGGTGGAAGGGATCCCCAAGCGTAACCGCCGGACACATCCAAGTGAAGGTTGCTATGATTGGTGATGTGCCAGCGGCGCCAGAATCCAGCCTTGATGCATCGGTAAGAAAAGTCGCTCCCCAATAGATCGGGATGGGTCGCCTCCGCCATTAGATCGGCATCAAAATCGTGGGAGCGGTAGAGCAGCGAGGCCCGGAGCCCACGAAACCAGCCCTGAACGATCTCGGGATTCGGCCGGAACGCTCTGCTGTGATGAAAGATGCTGAACCGGGTCTTCACGGCCGCATCCTTCTCTTTCTGAGAAACGAACGCCAGTTTCAGGGCAAGCTGGTCTGTCATCCGAATACCGAGACCGAAACTTCCACCCGACTTGTAGTAATAATCCCGATAATCTCCTTTGTAGAGCAGGGCCGTGAATGTGTTGTTGCCCGTGGAAATCAGCCTCCGGCTTTCCTCATATCCCGTGGTATGGTACAAGGCTCCCTCTAGGAAGAGGGTCTTTCGTTTATTCAGGAAATACAGGGCCGAGGCCTCTCCCTTCCATCGTCTGTCGCCGATTCCGTAGCCGCCGCCGACGGAGAAGGTCAGATTGTTTAAAGGCCAGTTGCTGACCCCAAACCGGTGATGGAACCGGAGACTTTCCACACGGTTGAACAGGACGTATTCGCCCAGGGTTCGGGCGAACCGAAGATGACGTCCGAATCGTTGGTTCATGGCCATACTGGCCGCTTCCCGTGCCATGTCCTCCGAATCCAGGAGTTCCTTGAGCAGGTCGGACGAGAGAAGTCGGTCTCTGAGATGGCCTGCGATTTGTCGCTCTTCTTCCTTGCTCAGCCGGTGAGAGTAGGGCAGATCCTTGAACACCTCTTTTTCAAATTCAGGATCGCGGTCGTAGACGATTTTTTCATCGCTCAGCAGGGAGGAATCGGGTGTTTCGGGATTGATCACATACGAATCGAACTCGATGAACCGGTGGAACATAATGTCCATCCCCCAAAAACGAAGCACGAATTCCTCCTCCATCGTCGTGGGCAGCCAGTAGGAGGCGTAGAGGAGTTCCTTCTCGGTCTTGATCCGGTGGTTGTCGGTTCCTGTTAAGAGCAGACGAGAGACGCGCCCCTGATTTTTAACGGCCTGCCTAAAAAGGGAGATGGCTTCGTTGAATCGGATGTCCGAACCGACGACTTCGCAGCGGTGGGCATCGATCATGAAGGTACCGACGACGCCGGGTGTATCGGGGTTGATGGGTACCACATGAACCAGGAGGATTCGATTATCACCGAAACCGATTTCACCTTCCCGGTGATACCGATAGACCGAATCGGCGCCCAGGGCGAACGGGTATAGCGGCCAAATCTTGACATCCCGTTCGCTTCGGATATTCAGGGAGGAAGGGTCGTATATAAAATGAAAGGGATTGGGAAGCGGTATATCCTTGAGGATTTCTTCTCTGGCGGTGTCCGCATCGCTGTCGTACACCCGCAAGGCTTTGACGACCATGCGCAGGGAGTCGGGTTTCATCCAGAAGCCATCGAAGTAGTATTCGTCGTACATGGGCACGAGATCGACTTCCAGGGGCGAGTATCCAAAATAAACGAACGTTTTGGAATACCCTTTGAACGCTACCGTCTGGATAAAATCATACGAACGCTGGCTGTTTTCCTGTACGGTTCGGATGAAGTCCGATAGAGACTCCTGGGCGTTGGCATGTCCGCATGTTCCCAGAGGCACGAGTAAACCACTCATGATCGGGATTAATATAAGTCGGCATGTAAACGTCATTATTCGATCAAGCCAATGGATTTTTTTATTTTTAAGAACAGGCATTTTGAAAGGATTGTTAAAATCCGAAATCATCTCCTTTTTCGTTCGTGTTATATCTTATAACGTATTGTTTGCTGAAAAGTTACACATTCATCCTAAGGGTCTCGTCTCCTGTATCCTTTTGCATTCCTTCGTTTGTTTTTCAATGCTTCCGTTATTATATTGATCAAAACAAAAAAGGGGAAACCACCTTGACCATCCTTTCCATCGCTGTGCTCTTTTTTCTGGGCTACCTTATCTGGGAGCGGGTTCAATTGAACCGTCGCGTCCAGAAGATTCCGCTGCGGATTTGCGTGACTGGAACGCGCGGAAAATCGAGTGTCGCTGCGCTCATATACTCCATCCTCCGGGAGTTGGGAAGGAAGGTGGTGGCAAAGACGACAGGCTCGGAAGCCCGGCTTCTGCTGCCCGATGGCAGCGTTGTCGATGTTCCCAGACGAAGCAGGCCGTCCATCATCGAACAAAAAAACGTGATTAAGACGGCCGTGAACGCGGGTGCGGACTGCATCGTGGTCGAAGTGATGAGTATCCATCCTGAGAATCACATCGTCGAATCCCAACACATTCTCAAGCCGCACATCGTTGTTGTCACCAACGTCAGGCGCGATCATATCGATGCCATGGGCAAGACAGAGGAGGAGGTAGCATCGGTACTCTCTTTAGATATTCTCAAAAGCGCTAGCGTCTTCATACCTGAAAAGGAAAACAGACCGATTTTCCAAGCCTCGGCAGAACGCGTTGGTGCTGAAATAATGGCTGTTCAAGACGGTCTCTCCCGTCCCTTTTTAAGACAGGTGAGAACGGTCGATCTAAAATTATTTTCCGAAAACCTTGATCTTGTGGTTGCCCTGGCAAAACACTTGAATATAGACGATAAAACCGTGATGGCGGGTCTCGAAAAAGCGACAGGGGATATCGGTTCGCTGAGGATTTGGAGACATCGCTGTGACGAGTCGGGCAAGGCCGTTTTCTTCGTGAACGCGTTTGCAGCCAACGACCCGGATTCGACGTGGCGTGTTCTTGAAGAGGTAAAGCGTGTCCTGCCAGACATATCGGGCAGACCCATCGGCGTGCTGAGCCTTCGCTCCGACAGGGGAGACAGAACGCTGCAATGGCTGGTTGCTCTGAGAGACCGCTTTTCGGGATTGTTCGACACCTTATACGTCACGGGTGCTCATACGAACGTCTTCCGAAAAAAAGTGCAGGGCACAAAAGTTCTTAAAAACAAATCCCCGGAAAGGATGACAGAAACGATGATGGCGGATGCCGAAGATGGAACCGTGATATTCGGTTTTGGCAACATGATGGGCACGGGAAGACGTCTGGTGACACATTGGAGCGAGATGGGGGATGCGTATGGGATATGAGATATCGTTCTTGGGCCTCGTCTTATCTTTGGTCTTCATGGGCCTCACCGGGTTCTACCCGGGCGGAATCATCGTGCCCAGCTATCTGGTTTTGTTCATCGATCAGCCGGCGCGAATTGCGGGAACGTGGCTCGCCGCACTATTCACGTTCTTGTGCTTCAGGCTGGCGGCCAGGTATCTGATTCTCTTCGGGAGGAGACGGTTTGTCTTCATGATACTCGTAGGCGGGATATGGGCTTTTCTGTGGATTCGTTTCTTTCCTTTCATCGTTCCGGCTTCTTTGGAATTTCGTGTGATTGGCTGGGTGGTTCCTGGGCTCATCGCTAACCATTTTGAAAGGCAGGGCGTCGTGGTGACGACAGCGTCGATGATCACCGTGACTGTGGCTGTGTATTTCTTATGGCGACTCCTCTCCTCTATCGGCCTGTGATGATGCACGATAATCGCTTCATACAGGAAAGATGATGAGCAGACACATATCGTATCAAAATCAGAATCCCCCAATGAGGCGCATTCTTGTGCTCCTGGGCATTCTCAGTCTTGCAATATACATCGCCTTTCGTGTTTTATCTCCCCAAAAATCGTTACCGTATGTCGATCAGATGATCCATGCGGCTCGGATCATGGAGGGAGGCATCGTTGTCATTCGGGATTACTGCGACCGGTCGGGCATCGAGATCGACGAGACCATCGATCCGAACCGGACGGGTTTGGTAGGGCCGGAGTCGTCCGGTCTGGTCACGACTCTGGGTCATCTGGAGGCCAAGCGAACGACGACCAATCCCGACATGGCCGGGCTCATCGTGCATCTATTGTACCAGGCAGGCGTCAATCCCGGCGATACCGTGGCCATCGGCAGTTCGGCATCGTTCCCTGCTTTGCTGGTAGCTTCCTTGGCCGCGGCAAAGGCCATGGACGTGACGCCTCGGGCCATTATTTCCCTGGGAGCCTCCTCATACGGAGCCACCAAGACAGATTTCCATCTGCTGGATATGGTTCAATTGCTCCTGGAGAAAGGCGTGTTCGATGTGCCTCCCGCAGCCGTTGCCTTGGGCGGTGGGAAAGACACGGGTGGAGGATTCGAGCCCGGTCTTCGAGAACGCTTGATGGCGCAGATAGCAGCGACGGGGTATCCTTTTATCCAGGAATCCGATCTTCGGAAAAACGTGGCCCTACGAATGGGTGTATATTTTGGAGATACCATGCATACTCGCATTTCCGCTTTCATCCATACCGGGGGGAGTTATGCCAATATGGGCATAAGTTCGATGGTCTTGAAAGTTAAGCCGGGATTGAATACACGCGTATCGATTCCCTCGGAATCGGAGAGGGGCGTCCTCTTTGAGATGGCAGCGCGGGGCATTCCCATCATCCATCTGCTCTACATCCGAGGACTCGCCGTGGACTACGGTCTCCCCTGGGACCCGATTCCCCTGCCAAGGCCCGGTCAGTCCCCGTTTTATCACGGTCAACTCCCCTAAAAATAATCGGGAAAACACTTGATTCTATCCATGGAATAGACTATCTTTTAAGTCAATTATTCACAACATCTATGAACACTCAAACGTGGAGGAAAGTACCATGAAAGGAATATCCAAATACGCTGCAGGGATTGCCCTTTTTTGCCTTCTCTTCTTATTTTCCTCTCTAATTGCTCAGGAGAGTACGGTAAAGGCCGAGTTGCCCGTAGTGGTTACCTCGTGCGGACAGAGTCCGGGCCCCATGAAACTGAAAGTGTTTTTGAAACGTTTGAAGTACGATCATGACTATAATCTTCAGACGACAGCCCAGGACCTCATCGCGAAAAAAGAGGCGGGCACGCCGTATAAATCCCTCATCATCGTGACCGGTGCCAGCCTGAAGGGGATGGGCGCGGCGGGTGTGGATATTCAGGACGAGCTGGCTAGAATAGAGGCACTGATCGCCGAGGCCAGAAAACAGAAAATCACCATCATAGGAGCTCATATCGAGGGTATGGCCCGGCGTGCCCAGGGCGCAGCCCCTGGGGATAACACAGACGAACTATCCATCGATGCGGTCTGTCCCGAGTGCGATATTCTCATCGTTCGAAAAGATGGAAACGAAGATGGACGATTTACGGCGATATCCAAGGACAACGACATTCCCCTGATAGAGTTCGAGAAGAACATGGATTTGGCCCAGGTTCTGAAAGATCTGTACGAAAAATAGGAGTCCCATTCGGTGAGTATGTTTACGTACGCCGAGATCATCCTCGGCGTGATGGTTGCCGTGTACGTTCTGGCGAAAGTGTTAAAACTCTCAACAGAACTGTCGATGCTCGCCGCGGCTCTGGCCGGCGGGCTGGCAGGGGGATTTTGGATTCCTGCGCGTCACATTGCGGAGGGAGCGATCACGTATCTGGACATCAACCTCATTTTTATCACCGCGACCCTCTTCATGAACATTCTGAAGGAATCCGGTGGTATCGCGTTTGTCGTCCGGGGTATTCTGAAACGATTTCACAAGAGCCGAGCATTGCTCCTCATCCTCTTGACTGTCCTGCTTCTCGTGCCGGGGGCATTGACAGGAGCCGGGAGTGTGACGGTTCTGATCACCGGAGGTATGGTGGCCGTTGTTCTGAACTATATGGGGATTTCTAAAGTAAAGACCGCCGCCATCGTGTTTATCATCGCTGGATTGAGTGCCGCAGCACCACCGGTGAGCCTGTGGGCCATGATGACGGCCGCCGGTGTCAACATGCCCTACGTGGGCTTCTTCTTGCCGCTTCTGGTACCCTGTGTGATAGCCGCCCTGTTGACCATCTTTATCCTGGGATGGAAGGGAGGCAAGACCGATGTAGAAAAGGCCTTTAAAGAGCTTCCCGAACCGCCGAGAAAGATGAATTGGATACGAATCATTCTCCCGTTCATCGTATTTTTCGGTTTAATCGTCGTCGGAAGACGGTGGCCCCACTCCACGCCGATTCTCGGACTCCCGTTGATGTTCCTCTGTGCAGCGGTCGTATCCTTCGCTCTATCGCCCAAACGGCTTAACTTCCTGAAGATATCCAGGGATACTATCGATCAGTTGCTGCCCCTTATCGGTACGTTGACGTGCGCCGGTATTCTCGTACAGATCATGACCCTGACGGGTGTACGCGGATTCCTAGCCGTCACGGCCGTTACCCTGCCCATTGCGGTGGTGTTTATCAGTCTGTTCTGGCTGCTGCCGATATCGGAGGCCGTGCTGATGTGGGGCGCTGCGCCCGTGATTGGCGTGCCCCTGGTTTTGCTTTTTAACACCATCGGGCTGAATCCCATCGTGGCCTTGGCGGGCATGAGTGTGATCTGGCCCCTGGGCGATGCCCTTCCGCCCACGGCTATAATCGGACGGTTGACGGTGGAGGTGGTGGGATATAAGGAATCGTACGGTGATTTTCTGAAGCAATGCATCATCCCGGCTGTTATCATCATGTTTCTGGGAATCCTGATGGTCATCTACAGTCAGGAACTGGGGTTTTTAACGGGCGTATAGTTCCCTTCATTTCTTGAGGGATTGAAAAAGTCATACATGAAAATAGGAGAGAGGAAAGCCTCTCCCGTTTCACATCGTAAGAACAACGAATAGAATTATCCTAATCGAGGAAGGAAGATCGATGAGCATCCTCATGAATATCATCACAATCATTTATTATTTACTCATCGCATATACGTCCATGCTCCTGATTGCCAATCTTGTGAAGAGTAGGAACTGGGAAAAGGAAATTTTATATATTGTAGTCCTCGTGCCTTTTCTGTTAAGGCTGTTCAGGTTAAAGTGAGGTTTTTATGAGTCATAGAAGCGACACGGCCCGGAAGATTATCCTGGGCATCGTGGGTTTGCTCTTGTTCGTTTTTTCGGGAATCAGTTTTTACAAGAGCAGACGGTTGAAGGAGCCCGTTGTGCTGGGGCCCGGTGTGACGCAGGTGAAAAAGCTGAGCGACTATTTCGAAGACATCCGGGGTACGATCAACGACTGTAATGTGTACTTTCTCGAAGGTGAGGAGGAGGGAGCGACTCTTTTTGTGATGGGCGGGTCGCATCCCGAAGAACCGGCCGGGAGACTCGCCCCCTGGTTGTTCGTGGAAAACGGTGTGATGGAGAAGGGAAGGTTAATCGTTGTCATAAGCGGGAACCGCAGCGGAACAACGGTGACCCGGATTAGCGGCGGGTATCCGCCCGACTTTACGATACCCACGGCCTGGGGCGGACAAACATTCCGGATGGGAGACCGGTGGTCCAACCCTTTAGATCAATGGCCCGATCCCGAGGTTTATATCCACTACCCCAGCGAGCAGAATCTGGCCTATGTAGACATACGGAATCTGAACCGATGCTGGCCGGGCCGGCCCAACGGGACGTTGACAGAGAAAACATGCTTTGCCTTCATGGAATTGATCCGAAAAGAGAAGGTGGATATTTTCATCGACCTCCACGAAGCCGAACTCCAGTATCCTGTCATCAGTACCATCGTGACTCATGAACGGGGAGAGGAACTGGCTACGTTTGTGTCCATGACACTCACGGATTTTGAAGGCTTCAACATGGGCATGGAGTTCTCTCCGAAAACCCTCCACGGACTCTCCCATCGCGAGGTGGGGGATTTTTCCGACGCCATTTCCCTTCTCTTCGAAGCGCCGGAACCATTCCTGGATGCCACACGGGGTAAGACGACTCGCGAACAGCTCCTGACTGGAAAGGATGAATTCGTCGTCAAGGCCGGAGAGCATGGATTGCTGTTCGAGAAAATCGATGAGAACGGGTGGCCCATCGACGTGCGTGTCGGCAGGCACACATCGGCCGTGTTACAGACGATGGAGAGCTGGACCGAGGATCATGCGGAAAGACCGCTGGTATGTCTGAACGTGCCGAGATACGTCGAAGTTATCGACAACGGCACCGGTCATTATTTAAAGGATCCAGCACAGGCAGACCCTGAGCGTGTCGTGTATGAATGAGAATACAGCATCGAAGTCCATCCATATCATCAGATGCATCGCCAATCGTTCCAGGAAAAGAGCACTCAAGAATGCGTCCCTGTGTCGATTCGATGCTTTCCGCGATGGAAATACAAAAATTACTGAATAGCAGATAAACAGCAGTCGTACGCACGATATTAAAAAGGCTTCCCCGAAATGAGGAAGCCTTTTAATTATTGGCAAGCACCCACACTCCTCATAAAGACGCGTGGGATGGACGATGTTGCGATCTCTATCCTAAACCATCCAAACGCAATTGCCTCGGCATACCGTTGATGGAAGGTCGGTGTGGAGAGTCATGTGGACCTGCATGTTTATTTCTTATCCGCATACCCCTGAATCCTATTCCAGCAGGATCATTTTCTTGACCGCTTGAACCCCCCCCATTTCGATTCTATACAGATAAACACCGGAAGACAGTCCGCGTGCCTGAAAAGTCTGCCTGTACTCTCCGGGAGAATGGATCGCATCGGCCAGGACGGCCACTTCACGCCCCAGGGTGTCGAACACGCGAAGACGGACGTGGCAAGTCTGTTTCACGCAGAATGCGATGGTGGTTTGGGGATTGAAGGGATTGGGGACATTCTGAGAAAGGGCGAATCCCAGTGGCCGTTGGGCATCCGTCCTTACAGCGGTATCCTCATTCTCATACTCCGCGGTTTGATTGACAGCGGTACTGTCGGGATCGCGACCCCCGAACAGGATAATCCGGTTGGGGGTTCGGGTGATGGAGGATGCGGCCTGGATAAGGCCTTGGGACATATCCGTCCTTCGTGCCCATCCGTTGGTGGATGCATCGAACACCCAAGTATCGCTGAGCGATTCGTCGGAGAAGCTCGGCTGTCGGGACTTTCCGGTCTGTGCACTCCACGATGTCGTGCCCCCGAAGATCCACATCAAGCCGGCTGCGTGGGTGGATGCGTGGAGGGTGCGGGCAGACGGGCTCTCACCCTGAGCCAAGAAAATGCTCCACGAATCGGAGCCAGCGTGATACACCCACATGTCGTTGAGGGGAGCCTGGCCATGGCCACCGAATACGTACATCATTTCGTCGTCCAGGGGCATGACGCTGTGACCGAAGCGCTCGTATCCCTGGGAGATGCGGTTCTTCTGTTCCCACTGCTCGGTCTGGGGATCGAAGCTCCACACGTCGCCGAAGACCTGACTGCCATCGCCGGTTCTTCCACCGAAAAGAAGGATTCGACCGGCGATAACGACGGCACTGGCATCGACTCGGCCGGGAGGTCCGTTGTCGAGCTCAACATTCCGCCAGGTTTTGTCGGCCGGATCGTACACCCACACATCGTTGAGGTTGGGATTGAGTTCCCCCCGGCCATGAAGGATGATGAGTTTTCCATCATGCGCTACAGCACAGTGGCCCTGGCGTGCCGGCGGAGGCTCATTGGCGGGCGTTTCCAGTATCCAATCGTTCTCATCGGGATCGAATATCCACAATGTGTTGAATAGCACGGACTGCGTCGCGCCCGCCTGTCCACCGAATAGAAAGATGTGCCCGTCGATGAGCACCAGGGTGTGGCCAAACAGGACCGGTGGTGAGTTCGGGGTTTCGACGACGCCCCAGCGGTCGCCCTGAGCTGAAAGAAGGCTGGGCAGTACGCACAGGATGGAAATCAAAACGACAATCATGGGGAGTATCGGCGAGCGAGAGTGATTCCTATATGCATTCAACGGCGCTATCGATCTCATGATAACCTCCTGTATGTATGATCGTCCATAAACATAGCATGATGCGGATTTCGGCAAGCCAACATGTAAGCAATCCTGAAAAATTTCGTTCGATGTTCAGGAACATGGATGTCGACACATTCCATGAAGCAATCCCAAAACGGCCTGTCATGAGATGGTTCCCAACGGCCGATGCGGCGCTAAAAGCATGGATCTGTCATTCAGAAAAGTCACGCCCTTGTATGCTAGTTTCTGGTGATTTGCACCCTTGAATTCGTTCTATCCTATCGTCAATCCCGTGTACCGGATGAGTCAGTATCTATACGTTTTTTCATGCATTCTAAAAGACGCCGTCTTACTAACCGCGTATTTAACGAGAAATATCAAAGCGATGAGGTTGATGATGATTGTCGAGGCATTTAAAAGGTCCCCCACGCTCCATAAGGATTCCACTTTCATGAAGCCGAATAGGATCGCTATACTGAAGGCCCACCGGAAAAACTTTCTTGCACGTACACCCCACAGGTATGCAAAGCACTGCTCACCGTAGAAACACCATGCAATCAGTGTTGAATATCCGAATAAAAAAGAGGAGAACAGAAGAATATAACCGCCGAAATGACCGAAGAATGACTGAAAGGCCGATGTGGTCAAGGCCGTGCTCGTCAGGCCGCTGGTCCATACGCCGGTTACCAAGATAATGAGTACGGTGAACGTGGACACCACCGTATCGATAAATACGCCGAACATGCTTATCAGGCTTTGATAATAAATATTATCCGTCTTTGCAGTACTGTACATGATGGGTGTACTTCCTGTACCCGCTTCATTCGAATAAAATCCACGCGCCACGCCGTATCGTATTGCCATCATGACTCCAGCACCGGCAAACCCACCCGAGGCACTGGCTGGAGTGAACGCATTCTTGAATACGTTTGTAATAGTTACTAATAAAACATGGTAGTTTACACTAATAATAACCGCGCCCAGGATGACGTATATTAGAACCATCAGAGGTGTGATTTTGGAGAGTGTTCTGGCGATAGAGTACAATCCTCCAATGATAACGAGCCATGTCAGGAATGCTAAGATAATGCAGAAGGGAAGTTGTTGTGGAATCCATTTCGCAAGCCAGGGCAGGTTGAACACCGTCGATGCAGCCAGAGAGATGGAATTCGACTGAATCGTGGATGTTGCCAGCAGTGTTTTCAGGCCCATGACAAACGCAAAAATAACGGCCAGCCATTTCAACTTCAGGACTTTCTGAATATAGTACATAGGCCCGCCGCAGAATGTACCATCGGCACTTTTTTCTCGGTGGGACAGTGCGAGCAGAGTCTCGACATACACGATGATCATCCCCACGAATGCACCCACCCACATCCAGAGCAATGCGCCGGGGCCGCCCATGAAAACGGCAGTCGCCGCACCCGCGATGTTTCCGTTACCGATGAGTCCGCCCAGGGCGCCGAAGAGAGATTGCAGGGGCGTGATATTGCCTTCTCCCGAACCGGCCCGTTGCGTGTAGGTGAGTTTACTGGCCCTGACGATTTGTGAGAGCTGGAGTCCTTTCAGGCGGATGGTAAAATAGAGACCGATTATCGATAGGAGGATCAACATCGGTGGCCCCCACAACCAGGTCGCCGCTGCGAGTATGAACGTTTCGATGGAATGAACCATAACAGTTTCCGTGTTTGTAATTATCGCCCGTTAAAATTCAATGAAATAGAACCAATGATACAGATGGTCTCAATACTCCGGATGAAAGACGCTATCCTCGCTGCCGGAATCGGATGTGTCCGATCTGTCGATCCACAGCTCGGCATAAAAACCGCCTCACTCAAAAATCGATGTGCGATTCCCGATCCTATTACTACCGTCGCCGGTAGTCGAGGTTTTCCTAAAGGAACATTCATTTGATTACTTTTTTACGGATGAAATGCCTGTGACGGTATATCAGCCATGCGATGAAACCCGGAAAAAGCCAGTTGAGAAAAGCGAAAAGTCTGGCATGTCTGGTGATTATCTTCTTTTTATAGCCCTTGGCTGGAAGCATTTTCACAACCTGGGTAGCGACAATTTCCGGCGGTACGGCGATACCATGAGACGTCTTCTTTACGGTCTTTTCTGTGACGACCTTCAACCGGTTGCCTTTTTTGTCCATAAACCGGAGTTCCGTTTTGATAAAACCCGGTTCGACGAACAACAACGAAACGCCGTTTTCCTTGAGCTCGTACCGGACGGATTCATAAAAACCGCGCATGGCAAACTTGGTGGACACATACGCAGAGCGATCCATGATACCGAATTCACCCAGAATACTGCCCACGATAATCACGGTTCCCTGACTTTCTTTCAACGCGGGCAAGGCGGGATAGATGGTGTTGAGCATGCCAAAGAAATTTGTGTCGAAGATGTTTTTGTAATCATCCACATCCAGGCTTTCAAAAGGGCCCGGAATCGTATACCCCGCATTCGCCACGACCACATCGATCCGGCCCAGATGCTCGGCGACCTGGAGGATATTCTTTGCCATATCCGCCTTCTCCCGGACGTCGCACGAGACAGTCATGACGCGCCTGCCCTGCGATTCTTCGATGTGGGCCTTCAGTTCATCCAGCCTGTCGGAGCGTCGTGCGAACAGGGCAAGATCATACCCATGTTCGGCCATGGAGACCGCCAATGCCCTGCCGATGCCCGAGGATGCCCCCGTGATCAGGGCCACTTTTTTTTCCATCATAACCATCCGTGGGACCTCACCTTTTATTCCACAAATGCCCGATAGTAATCCATCAATCCTGGAAAAGTGTCTTCGAACGATTTTAAAACCAAATCCGGAAACAGGTCCATCAACTTCTGATTCGAAAAATAATTATCCTGCCCTACCAACTTCAAACGCATGGAAGAGATGGACGATTTCGTCGTTTCAGGATCCGTGCCGCTCATCCACTCGCGAAGCCGGACGGGAGCATACAAGAGCCAGAACGGTACGCTCCGCGTGGGCGGTTCAAGACCGTATGCTTCACAGAGGATGCGGATCAGTTCGCGGTATTGCACGGGGATACCATCTGTTACATGATACATGGGGAATGGGTCGCTGGCAATATCCTCCGTTGCGAATCGGCGGATGATTTCCGCAAGATCATTCACCAGGATGAGAGATATGCGAGACCGGCCGTCGTTGATGAGGAACGGATACTTCTGCGCAGCTCGGATCATGCGGCTGATGACGTATGCATCCCCCTCGCCATAGACGAACCGGTGCCGTAGGACGACTCCCTGAAAATGCCCGGATCGGTGATGTTCGAGGATAAGGGCTTCGGCTTCGGCCTTGGAGCGCGAAAAAGCCGTGTCCGGCCTGACTGGTGTCGTTTCATCCGCATTGCTATGTTTCCGATGTCCGTAGACTCCCACTGTACTCATGTAGATACATTTTTTAACGCCGGATTGAGCGGCCATTCGACTCAGGATATCCGTCCCTTGCACATTCACACGATGAAATCCCGTCCCGTCGTGATCGATATTCTTACCGGCCAGATGGATGATGGTATCCACACCCGATACGGCCTTTTTGATGACGGTCTCATCACACAGGTCCCCGAACACGGCCTGAGCGCCCGGAAAATCCGCCTCCTTGCCCCTCTCGGATTCCAACAACAGAATACGGATATCCGCTTGATTGGTCTTCAGCAGAGTACGGGCCGCATGCCAACCGATGAATCCTGTTGCTCCAGTCACTAAAATCATCGTCTATGCGTCCCTTTTCTCCTTGGGCTTCAGCCTGAGAATCGATTCACGAAGATGCCGGGTCAACGTTTCCGGGCTTCCCTGGGGCTTGATGGGCGTACCCACCCGGAGCTGTTTCTTGTCGGACTGTCCTGCCGTCGTGCCGTACAGATAGCAGGGAATCACGGGCACTTGCTGGACCAGGGCAACTTCTGCTGCCCAAGTATTGAACTCACCCAGCCCCTCTGGATTTCGACCCATCTCAGGATAGACGAGTATGATTTCTCCCGAACGAAGCAGCAGTCCGCAATCGTGGAGGAATTGTTCGTGGCTCTCCACCTTCAGGATGTTTGCTGTACGGAACACGTGTCGACGGAAGAAGTTCTGAAAATACTTGGGCTTTGCGCCACATATCGTAAACCTGGGTCTCACGGCACAGATGATATACACGGAATCGATAAAAGCAGCGTGGTTGGCGATGAGGATGCTCGGCATTCGCTGTTGGGGGAGATATACTTTGCCCTCGATGCGGTAGCCCTTGAACAGGTGAAGATAGCATGTAACCAGGAGCTTCAGACACGATCGTAAGAACAGGTAGCATGGACGGTTGACGTGATCAATCATGATAGAAAGTCGGCTATGAATCGTTGTGCATTATCATGGAGTAACGGTGACGTTTGCTCCATCCTGTTTCCCTCACCCAGGAAGTGCAACAGAAGGTTTAAATTATAGGGATACGCGTACGGCGAGGAATCGTTGCCCCAGAAGAGTTTATTCCAGTCGACGGTCATCCGCTCCTGCAGGATACGCTTGAGAGCCCCGATCCCGGATCCGCTGATGTCGCCCCACACGTTATCGTGCTGATTCACCATCTCGACGGCCTCATGCGTCCACATGGACCCGCCCATGTGACAGAGGATGAAGGGAATTCCCGGATACTTGCGTGCCAGGATATCGAAAAAGATCGGTCGCCCGTATTTTGAGTGTAGGTACACGCCAGCACGGCGCTCCTCCTCCTTGTGACGCGCCGTGATAAAGCCTGTATGCACCATGGCAATTAGCCCCAGCTCTTCCAGGGTTTTCCAGAAACGATCCCATCGGGAAGCATCGGGCTGGTACCCCAAACAGGGCAGCAGTTTGATGATACGCACCCCACGTTCTCGGTACTGCTTCAGCCGTTTTCGGGCGAGGGGGTGCCGAGGATCCATGAAATGCGATACGATGAATTTATCGGGGTGCGCCTTCTGGACTTCCAGAAGCCTGCGATTACTCCAGATTGACGTGACTTTCGTGGGAACCGATTGGAGCAGTGATCGTTCTATTCCGAGCCCTTCCATCATCTTCAGCTGGGCATCCAGCGTGCCCTCTCTGTTGGGAATAATCTGATGCATATCGATGATGGACACCACGGGCAGCTTTGGTGATTGTTCCAGGGCAACCTGTGTGTTATCGATGTTCGAGTCGTCCGTTGGATATCCGCAGGTTGGACAACGGGCAAGGGACTCCTTAAACGGTTGCTTACAATAAGTATACGAGCAAATTTTCATACATCATTCAAGGCTGAGTTCGATGTTTCGGGCCGACCTTCGAAATCGTTCGATGATTTTTTTGTCGTACATCTGCCAGGTACCGCCCATGTAAGCAACCTCGTGTCCATCCTGGACGAAATACCCATCATGCTCCATCTGGATAAGCTTATCTTTCCGGATGAGCTTATTCCGCACCATGGATTTGACAAACAATGGCTTTGCCAGTTCCACGTACCTGAAAAAGCGTATATTCATCTCGTTCAGGATAAAGACTGTATCGAATGACACATCGTAGAAGAGGTGCGCGATGGCGGTTCCGATCTGCCGACCGGCTTCGACCATGAGAAGGCCAGGGATATGATCATACGCATGCTCGAAGAAGAAAGGATGTTTCCGGTCTACGGCGACCTGGCTTATGAAACAGTCATCATCGCCTGCCTCGATTCGCTCGATGCGTGATACAAAGTTGTTTTCATCTTTTACCTTATGCACAATTTTCTTGTCGATACGCACCAGCTTATCAAGATCGTAACCTTGCGTCCATTCGTCAAACTTCCTTAGGATAATGTCCTCGGCAACCATCAGTACCTTCCTTTTTAAGTTAATACAAATTCTTCCCTTCGGCCCCGTATTTTCTAATCGGGAACAACAAATTCACCGAAAAGACAAGTCCGCCGGTCGAGAAATTTTTTTATAGTATAAGAGATTATAATAAACAAAACAAGTAAAAATTTGAATTTTCATTCGTGAAGTCCATTTTATACACAAATAGAGCAGGGACATTGAACAGCACGCCTATGTCGAAGATGTCTTATCGGTACTTCCCGATTTATAGGTACAATCTGTTACATATATCTTTAGACGGATGGAAGAGAGTCCGGTTCAGATAAGAAAATGTGTTTAGGTGCGAAAATAGGATGCAACCGCTCATCAGAGCCGACTTTCCAACACATGTGTTGAACGGCAGCTTCTTTTACCGGGATACCTGCTAACGCCCCATCTGAAGTCGTATGGTTTTGTCCAAGGATGCGGCCAGCCACTTTTTGGCTGCGGTTGCTTCGCCCAATGATCGGAGCAATTCTTGATCCACATCCTCATCCGGTTGCCGGTCTCCGTAATAAGCTTGAAGCGTACGACAGACGGCCTTCATCCGATGACGGATGGGGGAAAGCTTGATGTTGCGTGCGCAGGCCGTGTAAGGCATTTCAGGATTAACGTGACCGCCGATGACGCCCAGAACGGTTTCCAGATTCTGATGGAAGTTCCAATGGCATGGCATCAACAGGTCGATGGCGATGGCCAGGGATATTTCGGCGGGCTCTTCATCCTGGGTGTCGTGCAATAGGGTGTCTGCGGTTTGCTTCCAGTAATCGGTGTGCTCCCGGTACTCTTTAGGGCATTCGGCACGGCGTGCGGATTTGTAATCACTACCGCATTCCAGGATAGGCACGTATCCGGTTATCAGCGCATCCTCACCGTACCAGGGCCAGCCGATGAAGGAGCGGATTCGTTCGATGGCTCTCTGGACTTGCCATTCCTTCAGAGGTGACCGCTGGCCGAGACGGCTCAGCACCTGCCTGGCGGATTTGGTCCCGATGAGAAAATCGATGGAAGTAATCGGGCATCCTGCGCACCAGAGGGCCAGTGCCCTGCATGCATTCTGCCAGTCGCGTTCCGCAGGGTGGAGCTGACCGGGAGAGCGTGTTCCCAGGCCTTTGATGGTTTCTCCCTGCCGGATGGCTTCTATGATATTCTCGACCCATCGCTCCGCCTTGTGATGGCACATTTCGAGAGTGGCTATCAGTTTTCTCGTGCTGGACACACCCGGGAGTAGCGGAGTTATTTCGTCTTCCATCCTGTCGATGTCCAGCATCTCGGCATCGGCTTCTACACCGCAGTTGCGCCACCACGGCCTGCAGCCGTTTCCCTCTTTGTTTGCTTGTTGTGTCATTTGACTACCCTACGATTCTTATCCTGTTTATCAATCGCTTTACCTTGTCGAGATCTCAAACACATCGCACGCGTTATGCGAGGATCGGGAACCTTATCAGCACAACCAGGAACGATAAAAAATACGACTCATGTTTCTATCGTCATCCCCGTGTAACAGATCATCGGATGACTCATAGAATCACCCGTCGGTCGTTGCCGATCGTCTAAAAAAATAGTAAACATTCGACCAATAACATGCAACAGAAAAATAGTGCCGGTTCGATTTTTTTCATCGGAATTTTAACTTGATCTTTCCTTAAAAAAACCATACTTTTATATCCAGCATGGAAAATGATAAAATATTTGCGTTCATCAAAAGTTCCATCGGACATTTCGACCGTATGGAAAAGCTGGCAGGGGACGCCTCGACACGGGAGTACTTCAGAGTATTCCATGATTCCGGGACCGAGATTCTGTGCAGGGACTCCCTCTTTCTGAATGTGCCGCCCCAGGATTATCCCTTCTACATCATGGAAAAGCGTCTGGCTGAGAGAGGGATTCCCGTGCCTGCCATCCATTTCACCGATGAAGAGAACGGCCTGCTTCTTCTGGAGGACGGCGGTGACGTCCATCTGCAATCAGCCTACCACACGATGAGCCGCGATGATGCACGTTCGTTTTTTCGGCGACTGATCGACATCCTGGTGCAGATTCAATCCACGGAGAGCGATGGCAGCGAGGTGCCTTTCGGACTCAGCTTTGATGTGGAAAAACTGATGTTTGAGTTCGATTTTTTCATCGAGCACACCTTGCTGAATTACTTCGAATCCAGAATAAGCCAGAACGACCTGCAGAGGTTGAGGAACGCGTTCATAAGGATTTCCGAGATTCTCCATCATCCCGAGTTAATTGTGCTCAACCACCGGGATTATCACAGCCGGAACGTCCTGATCAAGGCCTCTGAACCGTTCATCCTTGATTTTCAGGATGCGCGAATGGGACTGCCCCAGTACGATGCGGTGTCCCTCCTCAGGGACTCCTATCTCGTGCTGGAAGACGATGTCGTCCAAAGCCTGAAGGATTATCATCATGCACGGCTGAAAGAGACGGGGTATGATAAGATGTCCCGCGACGAGTATGATTTTTTCTTCGACATCATGGCGTTCCAGAGGAACGTGAAGGCCCTGGGTACGTTCGGGTATCAGATTACGCACCGTGATAACCGGGTATACGAACCGTACATAGCAACCACGCTGAACTACTTGCCCGATTATATCGAGCGCAGGCCCGAACTTCGAGTAGCCGGAGCAATTTTAGAGAGGGTCATGGAGGCAAAGTCGTGAAGGGATTCATCCTGGCAGCCGGGTACGGCGAACGGTTGAGGCCCATCACCGAGTCGATGCCCAAATCCATGGTGCCGGTGCTCAACCTCCCGTCGGTCGTCTACGCAATCTTCCTCCTGAAGGAGGCCGGCATCACGCACATCGTCTGCAATCTTCATTACAAAGAAAGGCAGATCATTGATTTTTTCGAGGCGCACGATTTTTTCGGCCTGAACGTTCATTTCTCCATGGAAGAGGAGATTCTGGGAACGGGCGGCGGTTTAAAGAAGTGCGAGCCGCTCTTGGGTGACGAGGCGTTCGTCCTGATAAACAGCGACATCGTCCTGGATATCCATCTGGACGATGTGTTGGAGTATCACAGGAATTCATCCCATACGGCAACCCTGGTACTCTATCGGACAGAACGGGCGGACCGGATCGGGCCGGTGCGTGTTCAAGGCGACAGGGTAGTAGGCTTCCACAACAGGGGTGATTCGGTTGAGGACGCATCTCTGATATACACCGGTATTGCTGTGCTCTCCCCGGGGATATTCCCGTATCTCGAGAACGATTTCTCCAGTGTGGTCGATACCGGATACGAGGGATTGATCTGTCATCACTCTGTGGGATATACCCGCCATCGGGGATTCTGGCTGGACATAGGAACGCTGGAGACCTTTTGGCAGGCCAATATACGGCACATGAGTCGGGTGATAAGCCTCGGGGATAGAATCCAGGACGTGCTGGGCATGCGTCCCCATATGCTTTCTCCGCTAGCAAAAATCGATTCGTCGAGCACGGTCGAGGATTCTGTCGTCAGTGCCGGGGCGAGGGTAGGAACTAGGGCCGTGGTCGAAAGCGCGGTCGTGCTTCCGGGCTCGACGGTCCAGGAGCATGCGGTCATCCGGAATGCCGTCGTGCATCCCGAGGGCATCATCGACATTTCGGAAGAATGACGTCCAAATTAAAAAGTCGTATTCCGAGTGATCTGAAAGACGACATAAAAATAAATCAAAACGGTTTCTATCCAGTATAGAGGATGGCAGCGTATGGTCAAAACCGGTCTCGATGTTTTTCTCAACAATGTAGAGAAGTACAAATCCCGCAGGATTGGGCTGATCGCTAACCAGACATCCGTGACGCGTGATTTTCAGTACAGCTGGGATGCCCTGAGAGCGAGCGGCCTCCAGGTTCAACGGCTCTTTTCCCCGGAGCACGGTCTTTTTTCCACGGAGCAGGATCAGGTTTCCGTGGCAGAGCAGCCGGGTACGCGTGTGGATACCATCAGCCTGTACGGCGATTCCTACGACTCCCTGATTCCAGATCAGGGATGTCTGGAAGACATCGATCTAATCCTCTTCGACATTCAGGACGTGGGATCGCGGTATTATACCTACATGAACACGATGGCCCTTTTCATGAAGGCCCTGGACAAGAAGGGCATTCAGATGCTCGTACTGGATCGTCCGAATCCTTTGGGAGGAGATACGGTCGAGGGGCCCTTGCTGGATGAAGATTATCGGTCTTTCGTGGGTGTTTTCCCGGTACCCGTGCGTCACGGCATGACGCCCGGCGAGCTGGCCCAGTTTTACCGGGATCGGGAGGCTGTCGATATCGATCTGTCCGTCGTCGGAATGGACGGTTGGCACCGCCACATGCTCTACGGAGAGATAGGACTGGACTGGGTGCCGCCATCGCCCAACATGCCCACTCCTACCACGGCCTTGGTTTACCCCGGCATGTGCCTGCTGGAAGGACTGAACATCTCCGAGGGACGGGGCACGACAACGCCTTTCCAGGTGTTCGGGGCACCGTTTATCGATCCCTATGCTCTGATCACACGCATCCAGACGATGGATGTTCATGGTGTGACCCTCAGGCCCGTGTATTTCCGACCAACTTTTCACAAATACCGGGATGAAGTGGTAAGCGGAGCGTTCCTCCACATCACCGACGCGAGGCGTTACCGACCCTTTTATACGGCCATCGCATTGGTCACAGCACTGCACGATCTTTATCCAGAGCGACTGAAATTCCTGGAAGACGTATACGAATTCAACACCGCACATCCTACCTTCGACCTGTTGACGGGATCATCCCGCATCCGGGAGATGATCCAGAACGGGGCAACCGTCGATGAGATAGCCTCATCGTGGAAGGACGACGAGAAAGCGTTCGCAAAAATAAAACAAGGATATCATCTGTATGGGGATTGATCTGGGCGTTATCGTCGCCTATCTGATTATTATCAATTTCATCGGAATCCGGTATTCCAGCTCCAAGAGCATGGGCGATTATTTTCTGGGAGGTCGTTCTATTCCCTGGCTGGTGGCCTGTTTCTCCATCGTTGCCACTGAGACGAGCACGTTGACGTTTATATCCATCCCGGGCCTGGCCTACATCAGCGGCATGGGATTCCTCCAGGTCGCCTTCGGTTATCTGGCGGGAAGAATCCTAGTAGCCGTTTTTTTAATACCCAAATATTTTGAGGGCCGTTTCGAGACGGTGTATGCGTTCATCCAGAGCCGGTTCGGCGTTTCCTCCAAAAAGGCGATCTCGATCCTGTTCCACATCACGCGACTCCTGGCCGACAGCGTCCGGCTGTTTGCCACGGCCATTCCTCTCTCGGTGATCACGGGCTGGGATTACTGGCTGTCCATCCTGGTCATCGGTGGCGCGACGTTCCTGTATACGTACTACGGTGGCCTCCGGTCGGTGGTAATGGTCGACTCGGTCCAGCTCGTCCTCTACCTCGTCTGTGCTGTGATGGGGATGATTTTGATATCCCAACGTCTCTCCCTGCCGTTTCTGTCCGTGTTGAATCAAATTCCGGAAGGGAGCCTGAAGGTTATCTCGTCGGGATTGGAAAGAGGCCTGTCCAGTCTGTTCGGTTCATACAACGGCTTTTCAGGGCTTATCGGCGGTGCTTTTTTATCCGTCGCTTCCCACGGCACGGATCATCTCCTGGTTCAGAGAGTCCTCTCGTGCAAGAATGAGAAATCGGCACAGAAGGCCATGGTGGCCAGCGGTGTCATCATCATCCTGCAATTTGGTTTGTTTTTGCTCTTTGGGCTTTTCATTAAAGTCCTGTTGAATGACTTGGCTTTTGACCGCAGCGATGCCATCATTCCTTATTTTATCGTTCATTATCTTCCCGAGGGGGTCCGGGGTGTGATGCTGGCCGGCATCTTTGCAGCGGCCATGTCGACCCTCAGCTCCTCCATCAACGCCTTGTCTTCATCTACGACCCTGGACATTCTGGAAGTCGATAAAAAATCACTGCCGGATCGCAAAAAAGTGGGTCTTTCCAGGATGGTTTCGCTTTTCTGGGCCCTGGCTATTATCGGTATTTCCATGCTCTTACAGAACACGACGAATCCCCTGGTCGAGGTGGGCCTGTCCATCGCCTCGGTGACGTACGGAGGTATGCTGGGGATTTTTTTCTTGGGACGATTCTTCCGGGAATTCCATGAAGGGGCAGCCGTGACGGGTGTCATGATCAGCATCGCTGTCAATGTGTTTATCGCGTTTTTTACGGCTGTTTTCTGGCTGTGGTATGTGGTAATCGGATTCTCTGTTTCGGCCGGAACGGCACTGCTTCTCAATCTTTTCTGGTATCATCGAAAAAATACGAAGGCGGGGTAATCATATCCCCTCATCGTCGATATATGTCTCACAACGGAAAAGGATTGATTTTCAAGGGATTTTCCAAAAGGGATGATTATCGTTTTCCCTGATGAATATCTCCTTAATTGAGGATCATCAGACCGATTCTCGATTGTAAGTTCTGTTTTATCCCGCACATGGACGAAACGATTTTGCCGTATCTCCCAGCTCTCAACTGTGTCGCATCCACTTAGGAAATGGGATACAGTCATCATATAAAAATCGATTATCGAACGGGAGAACGATGGCTCTCCCTTTGCGCGAGTGTCTTCGTCCGGGGCAGAAGCCTATTAAAGTCCGTACAAAACCTATCGTAACAGGGTCATCTTCTTTGTCCTACTGAAATTCCCCACGATCATCCGGCAGAAGTATACACCGTTGGCAGCCGGGATTCCGTTCTCACTCATCCCGTCCCATTCCACGGCGTAGGCCCCGGCCTCTTTTTCTTCCTCGACCAGGCGTTTCACCTCTTTACCCAGGATGTCGTACATCGTTATGGTGACGAAGCGTTTCTGGGATAGGCTGTACGGAATACGGGTCATGGGATTCATGGGATTCGGATAATTGGATAGTAACTGAAATCCCCCTTTACCGGACACCTCTCCATCGATATGGATGGAAACCACGTTTGACAATCGACTCTCGTTGCCCGTGGAGTCGTAGGCCGTCACGGCGAAATAAAAGAGACCCGTGTCCGGAAAGGCACTCATCGTGTACTCGGTGGTCATTCCCACGTCAATCCAGTGTTCAAAATATCGGGAGGCCCTGCCGTAGTACACCTTGTACCCGGCCAGGTCGGATTCTTTGTTTGGGTGCCATGTGACGATGATGGTAGAATTGCACCACACTTCAATGGAATGTATGAAAAAGAGGATAATCCCCAACAGGAACAGTCGATGATATGGCTTCATGATTCCCCTCCAGGCGTTTGGAGCAGATATTCCAGATATATAAAAAGGCCTCTGCCGTGTGATACGATCTCCTCCGACAGAGGCCTGTATTGGCCTGTTATAGATAGTATGGACTATAAAAGTTGGGTGCTGTCCTTTGCCTCTTCCTCCAAGGCTGAATTGTTTTTTACGCGTATAATCTAAATCAAATGAGCATGAATGTCAAGTTAAAAATTAGACGATGCCTTACTCCCGATCTAACGGTTTCAAGGATTCTCCATACGGTGGACGGTGCACACCCTTTTCCGTGATAAAGGCCGAGATCAGATCGTGGGGCGTCACGTCGAAGGCCGGGTTGTATACATCCACACCCTCGGGGCCGGTCTTGACGCCGAATCCCTCGATCACTTCGCTTCCCGAGCGCTCCTCGATGGGAATTTTATCGCCCGAGGCCATGGAGAAGTCGAATGTGGATACCGGGGCTGCCACGTAAAACGGCACATCGTGTTTCAACGCCAGCACGGACAGAGTGTAGGTTCCTATTTTATTGGCCGTGTCTCCGTTTGCCGCGATGCGGTCGGCTCCTACGATGACGCAGTCGATGATACCCCGATTCATCAGCGAACCGGCCACAGAATCACAGATGACCGTGACGTCGATGCCCGATTCTTTCAGCTCCCAGGCCGTCAACCGCGATCCCTGGAGAAGCGGTCTTGTTTCATCGACGTAGACCTTTATTTTTTTACCCATCTCGGCGGCCGCGTAGATGACACCCAGCGCCGTTCCGTAATCGGCCGTTGCCAGTCCTCCAGCATTGCAGTGGGTGAGGATGGTCACGTCGTCAGGAAGGAGTTTGGCCCCGTGCTTGCCCAACTGGCGGCATGTTTCGCGGTCTTCCTCCCATATGCCCATGGCCTCCCGGAGCAGCGTGTCCTTGATCAACGGAATCGGCTTTCCCTCCATGGCATCCAGAACCATGGTCATCATGTCCAGAGCCCAGAAAAGGTTGACGGCTGTGGGTCGTGTCGTTTTGAGATACGAGATGGCCTCACGGACACAGTGGACCAGAATATTGGGATCTTCTCCCAGATACCCGTAGGCAGCCAGTACAGCGCCCATGGCACCCGCGATACCGATGGCCGGTGCTCCCCGTATCCGAAGAGTCTGGATGGCCTCACCCAGGGACGGCACATCCTCGATATCCAGGTACACACATTTTTGGGGAAGCCGAGTCTGGTCGATGATGCGTACTTTGCCTTTGACCCACTCGATCGTTTTTACCGGCATCGATTACTCACCCATCATTTGTACGACGATCCTTCTGTTGCGGGAACGATTGTCAAAATCGAGAATGACAATCTGCTGCCACGTGCCCAGGAGCATCTTTCCGCTGGTAAAAGGAACTGTGAACGAAGCCCTGACCAACGCGGCCCGGACATGGGCATACCCGTTGCCATCTCCCCAGGTGTCGTCGTGGTGATATCGGGCTCCCACGGGAGCGATTTTATCCAGTGCATCGGGAAGGTCTTTCAACAGGCCCGGTTCGTATTCGATGGTTGTCACGCTGGCTGTCGAACCCGAGATGAACACGGTCAGCTGACCTTCCTGCAACCCGCTTTTTACGAGTACATCCCGCACTTGCGGGGTGACATCCACGATGTCCGTGTGTCCGCGAGTGGCTATTTCAATAAAATCGGTGATGATACGCATACGGTCATTCCATCATTATCCCAATGTATGTCATGTCTTGCATGCTTCGTCGGATTTAAATTGTCAAACGCCCGAGATGCTCCGATTCACCGAACACCCGGCCGTACCTTTCGACGAATGCATTTATATCGTACGAGTGGCTTTGAGGTCCGTCCGTCTCCAGGACGTACGCGGCAGCCAGACTGCCCATTCGGCCGGCCACATCCCACGGCAGGCCGTGCACGACTCCCTTCAGCAATCCGGCCCGGAATGCATCGCCCACACCCGTTGGATCGAGGATACGTTCCGGAGAAGCGACTGGGACGGCGATGGTCTCGTCTTGCGTTCGAATTTCCGAACCCCGATCCCCATGCGTCACTACGACAGTTTCGGCATGTTCCATCAGGCCGGCGTCATCGAGGCCTGTTTTTTTCTTGAACATCCCCAGTTCGTAGTCGTTGAGAACCAGCATCTTGGCACCTTCGAGGCCGGTTTTTAGGGCATTTCCGTCCAGCCTTGCGATCTGCTGGCTGGGATCGTAAACGAAGGGGATGCCCAGCCTCCGACACGCTGCCGGATGGTCGGCCATGGCTGCTGGATCGTTGGGAGACACGACGACCAGGGCATCGCCTTTTTCGATGGCGTGGTTCAACGCGTGATCCTTGGCAAATCGCATGGCTCCTGTATAGAAGGACACGATCTGGCTGCCGTCCTGATCTGTATTGATAAAGCAGGATGCCGTGTATTCATCATCAAAGGCTTTCACGCCCGATGTGTCCACACCGACACTTTCCAGCTCTTCCCGGTAGGGTCCGAAATCTTTTCCCACAGTACCGAAAAGAAGGGGTTTCTCCCCCAGGAGTGCCAAGCTGTAAGCGATGTTGGCGGCCACGCCGCCCCGCTGTTTTTTCAAAGAGTCGACCAGGAAGCTGACACTGATATGATCCAGTTTATCCGGTAGAAAATGATGGGAGAATGTACCCGGGAATGACATGAGGTAATCGAATGCGATGGAGCCTGTGATGATGAGCTTCAAGAAGAGATCTCCTCGTTAGAATCTACATTTTTTCAGGTTTTGAAATGCCCAGGAGCGAGAGTCCGTTGGCAAGAACCAGGCGAGCGGCCCGGCACAGGGCGAGGCGGGCCAGCGTCAAAGGGATATCCTTGGTCACTACGCGCAGGGAGTCATCCCGCTTGCCGGCATGCTGGAACCGATGATAGACCGTGGCGACTTCCTCCAGGTAGGCGGGCAGGCGGTGCGGTTCGAAGTCAAGTGCAGCGGAAGAAACGATTCCCGGATAATCCAGAAGCACTTTGATGAGGTCGATCTCCTCCCGGGCTTTGAGCAAGGAGAGGTCTGCTTCAGCTTCAGGGTCCAGGCTCTCCTTCTGTGCGTGACGGATAATGCTGCATATGCGTGCATGGGCGTACTGGACGTAGTACACCGGATTTTCTTCCGACTGGGTCTTGGCCAGGGTGAGATCGAAATTCAGGTGACTGGTCATGGAGCGATTGATGAAAAAGTACCGGGTCACATCCTCGCCTACCTCGTCGATGAGCTCATCCAGAGTGACGAAGTTGGCTTTACGGGTAGACATCTTTACCTTTTCCTTGCCCTCCATCAGAGTGACGAACTGGTGAATCAGAACCGTTACCTTTGATTTATCGTATCCCAGGGCCTCCATTCCGGCCAGTACGTCGGGATAGGTAGCCACGTGATCGGCGCCGAAAATATCCACCACGAATTCGAATCCCCGGTCCATCTTGTCCTTATGGTAGGCGATATCCGGAAGCCGGTAGGTCGGCTCACCCGTGGATTTGACGATAACACGATCCTGATCGTAGCCGAGGTCTGTGGTTTTGAACCAGACGGCGCCGTCTTTGTCGTAAGCCAAATTTTTCTTTCTCAGTTCCTGGATGACCGCATCGATTCTCCCGGACTCGTACAGGGATTTCTCATTGTAATAAACATCGAACACGATTCCCAGCCGGGACAGGGTGGCTTTGATGTCCTCGAAGATGGCATCTTCTGCCAGGTTCTGAAAATAACCGACGTCGTCGGAATCCTTCAGTGCGTCGCTTTTTTCATCCACGGCTCTTTGAGCGATGTCTCGTATGTATTGTCCCTGGTAGTGATCCTCGGGGAATTCGACGGTCTCGCCCAACAGCTCCCGATAACGAAGCCGGACGGAATCCCCCAGTACGCGCATTTGACGACCTGCATCGTTGAAGTAGTATTCCCGCATCACGTCGTGGCCGGTGGCCTCCAGGAGTCGGGCGATGGTGTCACCCAGGACAGCCTGACGCCCATGGCCGATGGTCAAAGGGCCCGTGGGATTGGCACTGACAAACTCTACTTGGGTCTTCTTGTTTCCACCCCAATCGGCTCTGCCGTACTCATTCCCCTGATTCAAAATATCCCGCAAGGCGTTCTGTAGATAATTGGGGCTCAACGTAAAATTGATGAATCCCGGTCCTGCAACGTCTACTTTTTGAACAAAGTCCGCATCCAGCTCCATCTTCTCCACTGTGGAAAGAGCGATTTCGCGAGGATTCTTCTTTGCCTGGGATGCTAATATCAACGCGATATTCGCGGATAGGTCGCCATGCCCGGACTGTTTGGATGACGTGATCTGATACTCGGGCAATGATTCGGCTTTGAATCCGGCTTTCCCGACAGCTTCATCTATTTTTTGTCTGATATAATTCTCAATATCCATGACATCTTATTCCGAGTAGGTCTCTGTCTCGGCATCCCCCCACAACCGCTCCAAGCCGTAAAAAGCTCTTTCGTCCTTCTGAAAGATATGGACGACCACGTCCACATAATCCAAGAGTACCCAGTGGAGATACTCGTATCCTTCTCGATGCCAGTACCGGATACCTTCTTCCTTCAAGCCATCGGTGATGGCGTCGGTTATGGCTTTCACTTGTACATCGGATTCTCCGTGACAGATGATAAAATAGTCGGTTACACTCGTCAAAGGTCGGAGGTCCATCACGTTGACATCCTGTGCCTTTTTGGTCAACGAATAATCCACAACACGACGTGCCAGTGCGTACGAATCTTCTATCACACTAATCCTCCATCAGCTGCCAGGCTTCGAGCTGGCGGTAATCCTTGCCGAGAATCACGGTGGCATCGATGAGATAGGCTTCGTTTACCTCCTGGAGGACGCGATCCTCACCCAGACCCAAGGCGTCGGCGATACGCACCCCGTTTTTAATGTTTCCTCTCCGATCAATCACGACTGTCCTGAGGACGTTGAACGATTCGTAGTTATCGGTTTTCACAACGTCGAATCCTTTGCCCCTCAAGTAGTCGGTGTATTCGTTGGCAATGCCCGACACACCGCATCCGTTCAACACCTCGATCTGGAGAATTCGGGTCTCTTCCACCGGAGGCGCCGGCTCTTGGACGACGACCGTGGGTTTCGAGCATTGACGCGCAACAAAATAGATGAGCACCAGATCGACCACGAGTACGAGGCCGATGAGTAATTTAATCAGGTTGTCGCTCCAGTCGATTTTGGGCTTCGTGGGACGCCTTCGGCGCTGCTGAGATGTCGAAGACTTACGAAGAGGACGCGTCCGTCTTCTGGTTACCGTCATCTTACTCCCCCTTCAGGGTATAAAAAAATGACCGAGAAGATCGATCCCGGTCAGAAACATGGCTTCCTACTTTATCGATTTTTGGCCAACCCGTCATCCCTGGCACGTTACCGAATAGAGTAATAGTACGGTGAATAAAACAGGGAGGAAGGTAACACCCGATAATCGATGGAAATGGACATCTTATCCGATGGTCTATACTGGAGCAAGGCTCTCTGAACGAAAACTCTGCTGCCGGTTGTCTGGGACATCCCCATGTCTCCAAAAGGCTGGTGTAAAAAACCGATTCGTACCTGCATTCTTAGGGGATCGGAGAATTGATAGTTTATCGTGTTCAGGTATAGCCCCTGGTTCATCGTTTGTTTCCCGGCATGAAAGAAAGAAAGCGAATAGCTGTGCGACATGCTAAACTTGGACGGGTCCAAAAGTGAATCCAGGAATCCCGATGGCCTGCTCACAAGACTCGAGGGCTTAAATAGTTGGCTCTTGGGCGTCTGGGATTGAGCCGATGCAAGCCCGATAAGGATCATCGACAAGAAAATCACACAAACAATTATTTTCTTTTCCATTTATCCCACCTCATTTCGACGGAGAGCAATCACTATAAATTATAAAAATAAAACGATAAAAGTCAACCCTTTTTTAGAAGTTATTCCAGTGAGAACGCATAAAAAATAAAAGATTGACTTGTTTGATAAGATGCATTATTATATACAGGGGAGTCACATGACGAAGGGAGTAGACACCATGAAGATGCCAGGGCAAGGAATCCGTAACATTCCTCTCATTTTTGTCATCTATTTAGTGTGTATGTCAACGAGTTGTCCTCTGTATTCTCAGCAGGTGATCGGCGTGTCGCTGGAGTATGAGTATTTCCCGTATGTTGGCTTGACGGAGCCTATTCCGGGTGCCGAAGGAGTCGAGGTGCAGGCAAGGGCCTGGCGCGTGGGAGCTGCTTTTCCTCTGATGTTCGCCGGTGGCAAGATCATCGTCCTGAATCAGATAAATTACAAACACGTCGGGTTTGATTACAAGAACTACCCTGAGGATGAAGATCGAATCGATCAGCTTCAGTCCATCGATTACACCTTTTTTCTCATCGACTCCCTTTCCACAAAATGGAAGATGGTAGCCTTGTTGATCCCGGGACTGGCTTCGGATTTTGAGGGCAGACTATCGAGTGATGATTTTATGTTTCAGGCGGCCTTCGGTTTCATCAGGCAGATGAAAAAAGATTTTCAATTGGGATTCGGAGTGGCTTATTTCCGAGAATTTGGTCCTCCCCTCATCATGCCGTTCCTGTATTTCGATTGGAAAATCAGTCCTCGGTGGTATGTGTATGGGCTGGTGCCGCAGAGTCTCGACATAACCTGTCGCATCAATCCCATGCTCGATCTGGGCTGCTCCCTGAAAATCGACGGGAACCGCTATCATGGAAATCCTGACAAATACCCCGAAGTCAATCCCCAGATCGATTATTCAGAGGGCACGATAAGCCCGAATATGCACATCCATCTCTCGAAATGGGTGCACCTGTATGTAGAAGGGGGGTATGCATTCTACCGGAACTTTCGGTTTTTGGATGGGAGCGAGGAAATCCTATCCCTGGATTTGAAACAGAATGCATACCTGAGAACGGGCCTCGTCCTGGGTTTGTGACATGCATCGAAGCCTCTCAGGATTCTTTTAAATAGAACCGATGTAATTTTTTCTTGATAAAATACAACCGTTGTGTTAAATTATTACTATTTCGGTGATAATAGTAATAATTGAGGTGAGCATGCAGCTTTCGACACGAGGACGGTATGCGGCCAGGGCCATGTTCGAGCTGGCGCTTCATGACGGGCAAGAACCCCTTCGTTTGCATCAGATTGCCCGGAACCAGGGGATACCCGGAAGATACCTGGAACAGATGATGGTCATGCTGGTCTCCTGCGGCTTGGTTCGGAGCATGCGTGGTCGGCGTGGTGGATTCAGTCTGGCGAAACCGCCGGATGCCATCCTGCTTAGCGAGGTTATCCAGGCTGTGGAAGGATCGCTGGCACTCGTAGACTGCGTCGATGATGGTACACTCTGCGGCCGGGTTGATCTCTGCATCACCCACGACATCTGGAAGAAGGTGAAAGAGGCCATGTTCCAAGTCCTCGACTCCATCACGTTGGCGGATATGGTTCAGATGCATCGAACAAAACGGACTAAGATGGGAGAACGGGCTGGGTCTTCAAATTCATAAGCTGCCAGGGAGAATGTGCCTGAATTCTCGTAATCGGCACGTGGATAGTCCTGACGACGGATTGCGCCGATGCATACGTTGCTCTTCGAACAGAACAGACCCATGAAAAACCATCCTGAGCAGGGAGACACCATCAAATCCTTGACTTCGTATAACGGATTAAGTATATTAAAGATCAAGAATTTGCATGTAGGTGTCCGGTGGACGAGTCGGACATCGCATGAGGACTGAGGAAAAAGATGAAACGCATTTATTTGGATTATGCCGCAACCACCCCCACGGACCAAAGGGTCCTGAAAGCGATGGAACCGTACTGGAACGAAAAATTCGGAAATCCCTCCTCCATTCACAGTTACGGCCAGGAAACGAAAGAAGCCGTCGAGAGTGCAAGAAACCATGTTGCTGCTCTGATAAGCGCAGCCCCCTCGGAAATCGTGTTCACCAGCGGAGGAACCGAGGCCGATAATACGGCCATTAAATCCACGGGCTTTACCCTCAGGGAAAAGGGAAATCATATCATCACGACGGCTATTGAGCACCACGCTGTGCTTCATGCCTGTCAGTTTATGGAGTCACAAGGCTTTGATGTGACCTACTTGCCCGCAGAGACGTCCGGATTCGTCAACATCTCCGATGTCCAAAGAGCCATAAAAGAAGAGACGATTCTTATCTCCATCATGCATGCCAACAACGAGGTTGGCACGATTCAACCCATCGCCGAAATCGGGGCTCTGGCAAAAGAAAGGTCCATCCTTTTTCACACGGACGCCGTACAGACATGCGGCCACATGAAAATCGATGTGAATCAGGCGAATATCGACCTTTTGTCTCTTTCCGCCCACAAATTCTACGGGCCCAAGGGCGTGGGTGCCCTCTATATACGGGAGGGGACTCCCTTCATCCCTTTCATGGACGGCGGCGCCCAGGAACTGGGTCGGCGGAGCTCCACGCACAATGTTCCCGGGATCGTCGGGCTGGGGAAGGCCGCCGAAATCGCCATGGAAGAGATGGCTCCCGAACACCAACGAATTCGTACCCTTCGTGACAGGTTGCTGGAGGGCATTCAACGCAACATCGACAAGGTATATCTGAACGGGCATCCGGAGAAGCGTCTCGACAACAATGTTCATCTCTCCATAGAAAACGTGGAAGGCGAGGCCCTCCTGATAAACCTTGATATGGAAGGCATTGCCGGTTCCAGTGGTTCGGCGTGCAGCTCCGGATCGATGGAGCCTTCTCATGTTATGACCGCTCTGGGCATACCCCCCGAGCTTGCCAGGGGCAGCCTAAGATTGACGCTGGGACGGTTTAGCACGGAAGACGAGATCGATCGAACCGTGGATGCATTGACCCGTGTTGTCCAGCACCTGCGTTCATTATCACCGTTTTAAGGTAAGGCCGATGCACAATCATCAATTGGTAGAAGACATCCTCCGGCTGAAAGAAGAGAAAAAAGCCGTTCTGCTGGTTCACAACTATCAACGAGGGGAGATCCAGGACCTGGCCGATTATCTGGGAGACTCCCTGGGGCTTTCCCGTAAGGCCGCCGAGGTGGAACACCCGATGATCGTATTCTGCGGTGTGATGTTCATGGCAGAAACGGCTAAAATCCTGTCTCCAGATAAAACCGTTCTGCTCCCCCGGCAGGATGCCGGATGTCCGATGGCCCATATGGTGAATGTCCCAGAGCTAAAAGCACTGAAGGCCCGGCACCCGAATGCTCTCGTCGTGACCTACGTGAATTCCACGGCGGAGGTCAAGGCTGAATCCGATGTATGCTGTACATCGGCAAACGCCGTTCAAGTGGTGCAGAACATCGAAGCCGATGAGATCATCTTCACACCGGATAGAAACCTGGCAGCCTATGTACAACGGTTCACGAACAAGAAAATCATCCCCTGGGAAGGGTACTGTTACGTTCATGACCGATTCACGAAAGAAGAAGTCCTTAAGGCCAAAGAGGCTCATCCTGACGCTGTCCTGATGGTGCATCCTGAATGCAGGTCGGAGGTCATCGACGAGGCCGACGAGGTGCTCTCCACCAGTGGGATGGTGCATTTTGCCAGGGAGTCTTCTGCCCGAACAATCCTCGTAGGTACGGAAGAGGGCATGCTCTACCGTTTGAAGAAGGAGAATCCCGACAAAGCGTTCTATTCTGCGGGTACCGCCAAGATGTGCCAGGGAATGAAGCGCACGCGCCTGGAAGACCTCCACCAAGCCTTCATTAAAGAGCAGTATGCCATCTATATTCGCCAAGACATCATGAATCGTGCTCGAACATCCCTGGAGAGAATGCTTCAGTATGTGTAAGGATCGCGTCGTGGTCGCCATGAGCGGAGGCGTGGATTCATCGGTGGCGGCCGCTTTCCTCAAGGAAAAAGGGTACGATGTCATCGGCATCACGATGAAGCTGGGCGGTCGGAACAACCGGTGCTGTTCCGATCAAGACGTCCAGGATGCCCGCTCGGTGGCTCGACATCTGGGAATTCCCCACCACGTGGTTTCTTTCCGTACGCCCTTTAAAAAACAGGTCATCGATTATTTTGTATCCGAATACATAAGGGGCCGTACACCCAATCCCTGCGCCGTGTGCAATCCCACCATCAAATTCGGCGAACTCCTCAAAAAGGCCCTTTCCTTGAATGCACGGTTGTTGGCCACAGGGCACTATGCCAGGGTCATCCATGATCGGGCATCGGGGAGATATGTGCTGTATCGGGGAAAAGAGCGGGGTAAGGATCAATCCTACTTTCTTGCACGCCTTTCCCAGGAATCGCTGCGTCATACTCTGTTTCCCGTGGGCAATTTCCCCAAAGCGAAGATTCGGCAGCTGGCCCAACGTTTTGGTCTTTCCGTTTCCTCCAAAACCGAAAGCCAGGAAGTGTGTTTCATACCAGACGGCGATGTGGCGGGATTCATCGAGCATCAGCAGGGAGCATCGTTCCCAGCAGGCTCCATCGTCGATGGTTCGGGCCGCGTTATGGGTACACACAGAGGAATCATCGGTTATACCATCGGTCAGAGAAAAGGTTTAGGGATTGCCGCTGGGAAACCCGTCTATATCACCCGTATCGACGCGGGCAGCAACACCGTTGTCGTGGGCGATTGGGAGGATTTGTATCATAAGGAATTTATCGCGCGAGATCCCCATTGGATTTCAACATCGGGTCTCACTAAACCGCTTCGCATGAGAACGAAAATACGGTACAAGCATCGGCCGGCCTGGTCAGAGCTTACACTGTTGGAAGACGACAGCGTCCGTGTACGATTCGAGAAGGCTCAAAGGGCCATCACGCCCGGACAACTCGCTGTGTTTTACGACGGCGATGCCGTTCTGGGATCAGCGTGGATCGATGAGGTGGTGGATTGAGTTTTGGGTCAAATACGTCATATAATTTATTCATTCGGAATTCAGGAAGGAGACAAAATGCGAGTAAAACACAACGTGCGATGGTTATTCATTCTTCTGACTTTGATCTTGATGGGCTGCATGCTCACCGGTCTCGGGTGCAGTAAGAAGGAATCCGAGGCAAAGTCTGGAAGCGATGCGGATATTCATTGGTTGACCAGCCTTGATGAGGCCATGGTCTTTGCAGAAGAACAAAACAAGCCAATAATGATCGATTTCATGGCCGAGTGGTGTCCACCCTGCCAGAAAATGGAAAAGACGACGTTCAACCAGCCCGACATCATCGAGAAAGCACAATCATTTGTCACCCTACGCATCGATGTCGATAAGCAGGCTGAGGTTGCCAACAAGTATCATTGCAATGCGGAAAAGTACGGCGGCATCGGCATCCCCAACATTCTCTTTATGACTCATAAGGAGAAACGGCTTAAGCACATCATCGGATATCAGGCCCCTGAATCACTCGGCGCGGTGATGGATTCTGTGCTGACGATGATGGATTAACCACTGGTTTATCGGTAAGTCTGTGAAATCCCTTGGTCTACCAAGGGATTTTTTATTGAAATGGCTTGCTTCTTTGATTCGCAGTTGCTAAATTGACACATCATTCGTCATGTCCCTTATCGGACTTTATGCAAATATCGTCATTTTCAAGAGCAGGACAATGAATCCTCAAACGAAAATAACGGTTCCCCTTCTCAAAGACATGAAGAAACAGGGAGAAAAAATCGCCTGTTTGACGGCTTACGACTGGATCACGGCCTCGTTACTGGACAGCGCCGGGATCGATGTGATCTTGGTGGGTGACTCGGGAGCCATGGTCTTTGCCGGGCACGAGAACACGCTGCCCATCACCGTGGATCAGATGGTCTACCACACACAGGCCGTCTCCCGGGGGGTGAAACGAGCACTTCTGATCGCAGACATGCCCTTTCTGTCGTTCCAGGTTTGCATCGATGAAGCCATACGCAATGCCGGACGATTTTTAAAGGAAGCGGGAGCCGATGGTGTTAAGATAGAAGGTGGAGCGCCCCTGGCAGAGACCATTCGAAAGATGACATCCATCGGCATACCCGTGATGGGCCATCTGGGGTTGACTCCGCAATCGATTCACAGCTTTGGGGATTACCGTATCCGTGGGAAGGAAGATGCCGAGGCCGAGGAGTTGAAAAGAGACGCTGTAATACTGGAAGAGGCGGGTGCGTTTGCCATCGTTCTGGAAAAGATTCCCACTTCGCTGGCCGGGGAGATCACAAAGTCGGTATCGATTCCCACCATCGGCATCGGGGCCGGTCCCGAATGCGACGGACAAATTCTAGTCACCCACGATATGCTGGGCCTTTTCGAGGCGTTCAAGCCTAAATTTGTGAAGCGGTATGCAGAGCTCGCCCAAACGATTCGGGATGCAGTGAAGTGCTATGCCAGGGAGGTGAAAGAGGGTCAATACCCATCGTCCAAGGAGAGTTATTGATGGAATCGTCTCTCTTGTTTTTTCTTCTGGGCCTGTCGATATTCGGCGTTAAATGGATCGTAGGGGATCGACCGGAATGGATTCGCATCGCGACTTTTATCGTCACGGGTGCCCTGTCGGCTATGATTATCGGATTTATCGGAGGTAAACAACTGCTGCTGATGCTACAGTTCCCGCGGCCTTTGCTGGCTGGGATCGGTGTTGCGGCGGGTCTCGTTCTCTACAGTGCGGATAAGGTGGGCCTGATTTACAAACCCGGAATCCAGTACATCGTGACGATTCTGCTGGGATCGATTCTGGCGGTTATTTCGTATGTTTTGCTGCTCATCTACCAATCGATACTGCCGGCGGAGCATATCGTGTCGCCGCCCACGAGGCTTCTCGCCCTGAGTTTTTTCCTCATCGGATTTCTCACTGTCTTCGGTTATACGTTCCCTGAGCGTTGGTTCAAGCAGAAGAAAGAAAAAGGGAAAGAGGATCGATAAAATTCGGATTCCTCTGACCCATATCAAGAGTAACATCAGCAACCGTTTAATCATAAAAAGATGCCCTCCCATCCGAGAGGGCAATTTTTATAATGGATTTCAAGGTATTTTCCTGAAACTGTGCTTCGTATTCGTGGTTCTTTATCATTCTTCCGGGAATACCATCAGTGGATTCCCCGGTAGTATCTGAAGCCATCCACCAATTGCCGACGTGTATTCACCATCGCCGAAAGTGTCACTCTGGAGCATGCACATCACGGAACAACGCTGGATTTACTCGAAATGAAGTTGTCCGATTTTTTGTAGACTGCACACGAGAACTGTCCCGAAGGCCGATATCGAGTACATCTCTATCTAAGCTATCTGCCCATGCGCCTTTATTCGGCCACGTCCATTCATAAATCCTTGAACTTCTCGGTGATCTGTTCTATCTGCTGGAACTTGGACTGTACGCGGGCAAGGTCCTCGCCCATACGGTACGTGTCCTTGTCCAGCCTGCCCTTGGGATCCAGTTCACTCAGGACGTTGGGTCCTGTCAAATTTGGATTTTCCTTGGCGTAGGGCCAGAGCCGGAACGAACCGCCGGTGATTTCATCGATGACAGTCGCTTTGCCGTCGATGAGTCCGTATTCCAGCTTGAAGTCGACGAGCTGGATGCCGAAATGGGCGAAGGCTGCCTCCAGATGTTCAAAGACCTCGACATTGATGGAACGCATATCGGCATAAACTTCACCGCCTCCCTTGGCTCGGATGATGTATTCCACGTATGCATCGTCCAGCATGGGATCGTGCAGGGGATCGTCCTTGTAGTGAAACTGGGTGATGAGGGGATCGTACCACGTACCCTCTTCGACGTTGCCCCACTTCAAGATAGAACCCGCGGCCACGCGTCTCGTCACGACTTCCAGATTGATCTTAAAATCCAATTTGTTAACCAGGCTCACTTTTTCCTTGGGACTTTCGATGTAATGGGTTCTCACGCCTTTTCGGTTGAGGTATTCAAAAATATTCCGGTTTGTGCTCCAGTCCACCAGGGCCTTTCCTTCGATGACGTCGTGTTTTGCTCCGTCCCCGGCGGTGATGTCGTCCTTGAAGACCATGAATACGGTCTTGGCATCATCCGGATTTTCGTAAATGATTTTTGTTTTACCTTCGTTGATGATGGCGAGGGAACTCAAATCAATGGTCATTCATCTTCTCCTTCCTGTGTTTGTGATTTCTATTTCAACTTCATCATTTTTCGCACACGGACATCCTGATCTGTCTTGAGACGATAATAATAGACGCCAGAACTCAACTCATGTCCGGAATCGTCTCTTCCGTTCCAGGGCACCACGTGATATCCGGGTGGTTTGGTTTCGGACACGAGTAAGCGCACGTTTTTTCCCAGTAGGTTATAAACCGTTAATTCGACCCGGGATTCTCTGGGAATTTGAAAACCAATGTTTGTGGTGGGGTTAAAGGGATTCGGGTGGTTTTGAAGCAGTTCGAACTGGATGGGCATAAAGGCATCGTCATCCTCCGGCACTGCGGTCGGTCCGTCCCATCCGCCCAGGCGTGCCAGCATCCACCAGACGGCCCTGCCTTTTTGATCACAGCTTGAGAATGTGGTATGCCCAGCTTCATCGCCGTGAAACTGGCCGTGCTCGACGGGTACGGTTGCTCCGTCGTACATGAACGTGGCCTGTTCCCAGCTTCCTGACCCAGGATTATACCACCAGCTATCCAGATCGGCAAAGTCGAACAATACTTTGTTATTATTCGTACAGTACTGGCGTATCAGATTGTTGTTTTGATACCGATTGTAACCTTCCCATTCGATTCCTTGGGCATTTCCCGTCATATAAATGAAAGTGACCATGGGGAATTCTGCCTCCAACTGGGTCATGGCATTCAGGTATTCCTGCACTTCTTCCTGGCCGTAGTAATCCAATTGCGTGCACCAAGACCACATCGAATAATTTATGGTCGGATTGTGGTTGAGCACATCACGGGTTCTGTTCAAGCCATCCGTCGTCTGCCAGTATAGATCGGGTGTGATGTAATCGTCGTATTCCTGGCCGTCGAAGATACAGAGAGCCCCCGGCACGTTGGGCAGGGAATACAGTTCACGAGCCACATCGTACATCGCGTTTGCATTCTCAAGACGTTCAAGACCAGTCGTTAACTGTTCCCCGTGGGACGTGTGGGCATAATGCAATTTGATTGCGCTTTTGACAAAATTGATCCAGAGATCGGGTATTCGATTGAGATCTGTGCAGGTGTGGTCGATGATCAGGCCTTGAGAGAATGAAGGCATGGCCGTGCATGCCCACACCAATCCTATCAGGATACCCATGAAAGTGAATGTGTGTTTTGTTCTATTCATGGTTTTGCCCTCCGCCTTTTGTGAAACGTATCCTTCGGTTTCTGACCATATAAAAAGATTAATATTAAAATACTCATCGAAGAAGTCCACACTCATGTGTTGCGCAGGACGGCACCCGGAAGTTCGCCTGTGTGTGTTCCTTTTTCGATGACGACGCGTCCGTTGACGATGACAACCTCGATTCCCTGAGGGTACTGATGAGGATTGGTGAACGTGGCCTTGTCGATGACAGTCTCGGGATCGAACAGGATGATATCGGCAAATTTCCCCTGGGCGAGCACACCCCTATCGGCGAGTCTGAATTTTTCGGCAGGCAACGAGGTGATCCTCCGAATGGCTTCAGGCATAGGCAGGATCTTTTGTTTTCGTACATAATGGCCCAGATAGCGGGGGAACGTGCCGTAATACCTGGGATGGGGATTCCCTTTGCCCAAAATGCCGTATGGTGCTGCTGCCACGCCGTCGGAGCCGACCATGGTCAAAGGAAATGCCAGGACTTTCTCCGTATTTTCCTCGCTCATGCCGAATCCACAGATGCCCACATCTCCTTGCTCGTCGACCAGGAGTGCACGGATAAAAGCGTAGGGATCTTGTCTGACTTCCAGGGCCAACTGCTGTACGTTTTTCCCCAGCAGGTCGTTTTTCTCTTCGGATTTCAGTCGGGTGATCAACACCCGATCCCAGGATCCCAGTGCGTCTACCCTGTCGACGACAAACGGTTTCATTTTTTCCCACTGGGTGTTGTCTTTCAGCCGAGCCACAAAGTCCTCGTTGGTTCCTTGCCGGGCCCACATGGGGAACATGATCCTCATGGATGTGGCCCATGCTGCGTACGTGTATCGATCGGCATGAACCCGCACTCCCTCCCGGCTGGCCTGCTGGATACGCTTGAGAACACGCGGCAACTTGTGCCAGTTCCGCTTCTGGCTGGCCTTGAGATGGGAAATTTGAAGGTCGACATCCGCTTCTTTGGCTATGCGGAGGGCTTCCTCCAAGGCTTCCTCCAGACGGATGTCCTCGCTTCGCATATGGGTGGCATACACGCCCCCGAACTCCGATACGACTTTGCAGAGTTGGACGATTTCCTCCGTCTTGGCAAAGCTGCCCGGCGTGTATTCCAGTCCGGTCGACAGGCCGAACACACCCTGTTCCATGGCCTGACGCATGGCCCGCTTCATGGCGTCCTGGTCGTCGGTCGTGGGTTGCCTGTCCTCAAGGCCCATGACCACGCCCCGGAGTGTGCCGTGACCCAAGAAGGGGACAAAGTTCACGGCCGTGCCGTTTTTTTCCAGGCGGCGGAGAAACCCGTCGGCATCGGTCCAGTCTACCGTGATTCCGTACTCTTCCTGCATGTCCTTCTTGGCCTTCTCCCAGGCCGGACCGCCCACGGGGAATGGTGAGTCTCCGCATTGGCCAGTGACTTCGGTCGTCACGCCTTGACGAATTTTGCTTTCGGCATTGGGGTTGACCAGCAGGAGGTGGTCAGTATGGCTGTGGGCATCGATGAAGCCGGGTGATACGGCCAGATCAGCGGCATCGATGATGCGGTGGGACGTTCTGCCGGTCAGGTCGCCCACGGCCGTGATCCGGTCGCCCCGCAGGCCCACATCAGCATTAAAGGGATCGCCTCCCAGACCATCGTATACCGTGCCTCCCCGGATGATGATGTCGAATTCTCGGCGGGTACAACCGACGAAGAGGCGGGACCCAGCCGGCATCAAACCGATGGCGAGGCCGGTACGGGCTGCCTGCTTTAGAAAGTCGCGCCTGGACGTATTTTTTAACATCGGTCCATTCTCCTTTTCATACAATTATTTTCATGAACAATCCGTCAACATCCTAACAATGTATAGATAAATTCCAGTTTAAAACGTCCGTGCATGATGAGTGTCAATGGATACACATACCGATCTTCCGTCGTCTGTTTTAGGGTGTTAAGAAGACATGCTCGATGACGATCTTCACACCGATACCGATGAGCACCAGGCCGCCTACAATCTCAATCTTGTTTTCGAAGAAATGGCCGAGGCGGTCTCCCATAAACACACCGATAAACGAGAACAAAAACGTGATGATACCGATGATGAGAACCGGCAGAAGGATGGACACGTGCAAGAAAGCGAACGTAATGCCAACGGCCAGGGCGTCAATACTGGTAGCCACAGAAAGCAAAAGCAGAACGGACATTTTCAGCGGGTCTTTTTTATCTTCTATGGGTCTCATCTTGAATCCCTCATAAATCATCTTGCCGCCGATGAGACACAGAAGACCGAAGGCGATCCAGTGGTCCACCTCCGCGATGAATGCACGAACGCTGAGTCCTGCCAACCATCCCACCAGGGGCATGACGGCTTGGAACACACCAAAAAAAAGCGCGATTCGGAGGGCGTGCCTGATTTGCAAACTCTTGATCGTCAGCCCACTGGTGATTGAAACGGCAAAGGCATCCATAGCCAGGCCTATAGCAATAAACACGGTATCCATTAAAAATCGCTACAAAGAATAAATGTATGATAACTCTTACTCTGTCTTTTTCTCAACCCATCAGCCGGCGCTTCGACTGGTCCACACAAATACCAGAAAGGCCAGACTGAAGCATCCCAGGCTAGACCGGAAAGATAGGGATATGCTGGAGCTCAGAGCGATGACCACAGCAAAGACAGAGACACAGACCGACGTGGCACCGATGATTCCCCACAGACAGGGGATCAGGGAAGCCGATTTGACGCGTATAACTTTCATGCTCAGCGATAAATCCATTGAAGACGGAGTAACGGTATGTTGTGAGGCTGAAGATGCGTGTGAGAAGGATTCCGACCATCAGAGTCGATAATGTGATCATGAAGCGTCCTGCGTACGTCTGTTTCTTTACTGTTGGCTCTGAGTTTATTCGGTTCACTCCTTGTCGAGATCCGAGTAATACTTTTTAATGCAATCGGGACAGATGCCATGGCTGAATTGCACGTCGGAATGCTGGCTGACATAGACTTCCACCTGCCGCCAGTACCCCTCGTCGTCCCGAACTTTCTTGCAATGGGCACATATGGGCAGGAGCCCTCTCAGCGTCTTGATCTTGTCCATGGCGGCCTGAAGGTCACGGATCAACTGTTCGCGTTCCGTCTCCGCCTTGACCCGTTCTGACGCATCCCGCAATGTGACCAGGATGGCGCTATCACCATACCAGGGTATCATCGTCGCCGTCAGGTCTACGATGCAGCCAGAACCATCACGACGGCGAAATTCCTCCACGAACGCCGTCCCGTAGACTTTGATGTTCTCCAGTACGGCTTTTTTCGATTCTTCGGCATCCGCCGGGAAGAGCACGGAGAAATGCTCGTTGATAAGCTCACCGTGGTCATAGCCGAGAATTGAGCGCGTCGTCCTGTTGGTTTCCAGGATCTCGCCCGTATTTCCGTCTACGATCAGGAGGGCATCCAGGGAGCCGTGGAAAATAGCATGAAAGAGCGTATTATACGGATCGGTCGAATTCGCGCGTGGGTCTTCTTTCGGGATATCACTTCTGTTATTCGGTAGACGGCGAACAGGCCGTTTTTTATCCTTCTGCGGGATTGTCTTTCTACGTGCCATGACGGGTCCACATAAACGCAAGAACAGCGATTCCGTAACAGCCGAAACCCGTCCAGAAAGACGTCGAGATACCGGCACTCAGGGCGATGGCTACGGCAAATACAGAGGCACACACCGATGTGGCTCCGTTGATTCCCCAAAGCCAGGGTGTCACGTATTCCGACCGGGAAGAGGCGATCTTCATGCCCAGGGGGAAGGCCATGCCCATGAAGAGCCCCAGGGGGAAGAGGATGATGACAGCGATGAGAATGCGCAAGGGTGTGACCGATCCCTGAAACGTACGGATCATCTGGGGCGTGAGGAGTCCGAACACAACCAGGATGCCCAGGAGAAGGAATAAACGGATGAGCGGAGTCGCCTTTTCTGTAGGACTGATTTTTTGTGTCGAATAGCTTCCTAATCCGCTGGACAGGAGCATGGCAAAAAGGACGACCGACAATCCGTATGTGGGATGGCCCAGGAAGACGATGAGCCTCTGCATCTGAGAGATTTCCACCAGCATGAATCCCAGTCCGATGGAAGCAAAGAAGAGAAACAGGGGCAGAGAACCTTTCAGGTCTTTCTGTTTTGTCTTTAGCGCCAGGGGGATGATGATGCAGAGCAGGGTCAGTCCGATGACGACGAAAAGGAGTATCGCCAAGATATAGACGGCTTTCATGTTAATGCTCATCGTGCCCTGTTCCAGGAGCTCCCGGTTGAAGACATCCTTCAAGCGAAGCATGTGAAAAAAGAAGGGATTGTCGTCGGTAGGGGCTGCGATGTTGATGGGGAAGGCCTTTACGAATGCGTCGAGGTTCTCACCCGAGGCGATGGCTGCAAACTCATCGTCCAGGGCAAAACGGGGGCTGAGGACCACGTCGAATTCCATGCGCTGAGCCACGTCTTCGATGGTCGTCACATCCTCATCGGTGAACGGGCTCTTACTCACCAGAACGGTGGCCACACCCACGGGTGCCTCCACGCCGTCGGATGTGATCATGCATTTCACCAGGATGATATGTTCGCGGGGTTGGGTGATACCCAACGATTTCAGGGACGACACAGCCAGTGAGATCAGCCGGTACGCTTCGCCGGGACGGTCCCGGAAGTACCACCGTGAAAAAGTCAACACACCCTGGGGCATGATGTGCTCCAGGAATATGTTCCATGCTTCACGGGTATACAGTGCATTCTCGGTGAACACGAAAGCGCCGGAGGCCGTGGCAGCCCAGGTGTCGATGAGAGAGACTTGGATAACATCATACTGCCTCTCCTGCCTGGCGATGTAGCTGCGGGCTTCGTCTTTCACGAAACGGACGTTGGGAATACGGTCAAGATGACCGGTAAAATCACCGAAACGGCGGTTGACCGCATCGATGATGTCTTCGTTGATTTCCACGCCGGTTACCGATTTCTGATTGAACACCAAGGCCGAGAGAACATCCCTTCCGCCGCCTGCTCCGATGGCCAGGATGTCGGACTGGGGAAGGATGTAGTGAACCAGGTTTGTGACGTCGTACTTAAGATGCTCCAGGTCATTGAGATCCCCGTTGAAGGCCGTGAGGGGTGTGTAGGCGATGGCATCGATGTTCAGACCCAGTTGCCGGACGTGTTTATCGGCTGGATATGTCGGACTGATGCCCCAGCCGAAGGGCGGTTCGGGCCGGTCGGGATCTCCCCAAACACCGATGCGCGAAAAGGAATTCCATTTTTCATAGATCGGACGCGTTTCCATCTGGCCTTTCACCCAGATCAGTCGTAGCAGAGATTTTTGTTGGGTCACGAAGACGGTGTGAACGGCAGAGAACACGAACAGGGAGACACTGACCACAATGGCCCATCGTTTCAGTTTTGGTACTTGTCCACCCGTGGAGAAAAAGAGGGCTCCTGCACCGGCCAGAGCGGCCACGACGACAACGGCCGTGGGGCCGTCGGTGATTTTCAGGACATAAATGAAGAGAATACATCCCAGTGCGGCGCCAGCCAGATCTGCCGCATAAAGCCGACTGACCTGTCTGGGGAATCGGGTGAGTGCCAGGCACACGCAAATACCGCTGAACACAAACGGTAGTGCGATGACCACATAATTCAGGGCGATGGAATATACGCCGACGATAGATCTATGCGTGATAAAGGGAATCGACAGATGAGTGAGAAAACTGATGACGATGGCGACGGCGAATCCCAGAGCACTCAGGCCGAGTTGGTAGTGGGTACGCTGGGGAGAGAACACGCCGGGCAAGAGGTAGACGATGATTGCCCCTGCCGTCATCCCGAACATGGCCACGGATATAGCCAGGAACGCGAAGTGATACCACATGGTGACACTGAAGATACGGGTGAGGAGTATCTCATACATCAGTGTCGACAGTGTAATAAAAAAGAGGCCCGCGTAGGTTGCCCCTGTCGCCTTGAATTCAGTCTGCATTCGTCTCACTCCCAATCCTTATACCCGTGGCTGTATTCGATTACTGCGACCATTTGGATTGAGAAATGTACGATTTTTTGCCATACGGATCAAGATTTATTTGGCTGTCTTGCGATTTAGAGGATCCATTTCAGGTCAAAAATCGTTATATTTAGATACCGCAGATAGAGGGCCATCGGAAAGAATACGGAAGGAAGATGCTTTCCATGAGAGAGTTGGGCGTAATCATTCGTATCGAAGAAGACAAGGGCATCATTCATATGGACTCGCGCGGCGGATGCAAGTCGTGCGCCATGAATATGCACTGCCATGCCACGGGGACGGGTAAACGGGAACTTAGGCTGGAACTTGGCGGAAGGGACTATTCTGCCGGCGACGTCGTCGAAATCGAAACACCGGCCAGGAGCGTGGTGACGGCAGCGTTTCTTGTATTCATCCTCCCCCTGGTGCTTTCCGGGGCCACCTATTTCTTGGTCTATGCCATAACTGCCAGCACGGGACAGGGCCTGGCGGGTTTCTTCGCATGTTTCGTCCTGTCGGAAGTGATCGTCGCCTGGATAGACAAAGTGTTTGGCCGAAGGCAGTTCTTTGAACCTCGTATCGTTCGCCGTATCGAACAGAGATTGGAATGAACCCCATCGGGCTCGAATCCTTCTTGACGATGCGTTTTTTCTCCTTGACTTTTTGTGATGAAATCCCCTAATTATGGGATCGATACTTTGGGAGTGGTCTCAACAGAGGAGAACGAGAGCATGAAAAAGACAATCATTCTTTTGGGCGGCATCGTTTTACTCATGGTCATGGGCTGTGCGTCGGTCAGCGTTACGGTCAATTACGACGAGGCAGCCGTTTTCAGCAATTATCAGACTTTTTCCTTTGTCAGGCCGAAGGCCCAGCAGCAAAGTAGGGCAGCGGTGCAGAATCCATTGTTCACCAAGGATGTGATGAACGAAATCCGTCCCATCATGGAGGCCAAGGGATTTACCGAAGCGACGTCGAGAGAGGCCGCAGATATGCTGTTGGTTTTTTACGCTGCCGTCCATAATCGCAGGGATTTTGTACCGCCGTCGTACCGTGTTGGCCGCTGGGGACGGGTCTGGAGGACAAGCCCGGGGCACGTGGTTCGATATAAAGAGGGCACGCTGGTTATCGATATCGTCGACCAGAAAAAGAAGGAACTGGTGTGGCAAGGTGTTGGAAAAGGTGTGCTGGATCGGTCGAATCCGGCGAGCAATCTGTTGGAAGCTGTACAGAAAATCCTAGAAAAATTTCCGCCGGAAGAATGAGTACGTCTTGACATCCATCGTTTCATACAACCAAATTAAGAGGCGATTTATTGTCGCCTCTTTTTGTCATTCGACGCCTTTCATCGATTCACGGAAGAGGTTGTCGTCACGACCGGAAAAAGCGATCTGAGATGAAAGTTACCGTGTGTGAGCTCAGCCAGGAGGAAGACGATTTCCAGCAGGATTGGAATCGTCTGGTCGAGCATGTAAAATCCGAAGGGAGCGAACTCGTCTTACTTCCTGAGATGATTTTTCATGCCTGGTTCGCCGTTCAGCGTCCGTTTCAAGAAAGGGTCTGGCGGGACGTCATGACCGCTCATGATACGTGGATGGAACGTCTTCACGAACTGGCGCCGGCCATCGTTCTGGGTTCACGGCCCGTGGGGCGTAACGGAAAACGACTGAACGAGGCCTTCGTCTGGAGTGCCGAGACGGGGTATCGGGGTGCCCACATAAAATACTATTTGCCCGACGAGGAGGGCTTTTGGGAAGCGTCCTGGTATGAGAGGGGTTCCGGTGAATTCACTCCCATCGACGCGGGTGGGGTGAAAATCGGTTTGATGATCTGCACCGATATCTGGTTCTTTCAGCATGCCAGGGCTTACGGTCAATCGGGTGTTCATCTGATCGCCCATCCCCGGGCCACGCAGCGAGTGAACCTGGATAAATGGCTCGTGGCCGGTCGGGCGGCTTCTGTGGTATCGGGCGCTTTTTGTCTCTCTTCCAACCATGTTAGCCCTCGGGGGACGCACCCGGAATTGGGAGGCATGGGGTGGATTGTCGGGCCAGACGGGGATGTGCTGGGCTCGACCTCCCGGGAGGAACCGTTTGTTACGAGGGATATCGATCTGGGGCTGGCGGATCGTGCCAAGAAAACGTATCCTCGGTATGTGGTCGGTGATGCCGACTGGTGTTAATATTCCTGAAAGTACAGTGGATGAAGAATCGTAGCGTTACCCATCGGATGGAAAAATATCCAAATGACTGTCGTAAAAAAATAGGACGTTCAGACACTCGTTGTCTGATTTCATGATGTACTTCCCATGCTCTTCAATCCAGCGGAGTCTATAACGATGCGGACACATGCAGGACAACCTTCGAAGGCGATCATCAGACTCATCGTTCTTATGCTCGCACTCTCTATTTTTGGATGTTCCCATATGGGGGACTGGGGCAAACGCATCGATTGGAAAGAAATCGATTTTGAAAATTTGCCCGGGGAGGAGGACTACCCCGACGCCGGAGCCATCATACTTCTGGATAATGGGAGCATGGAGATCTACAATGCCGGCCGGGATGGACTGAGTGTGTTCCAGCGGCACCGTATCGTCAAGATTCTGAATCCCCAGGGTCATCGATACTTGAATGTGGTCATCCCCTACAGCCCGGCTTCCAGGGTGGATGATATCATGGCACGAACCATATCACCCGATGGCAAGATCACGGTTCTGGATAAGGAGAATATATTCGACATCACCTTCTATCCCCTTTACGTATTCTACTCCGACAGGCGTGCTAAACTGTTTACTCTTCCGGCCGTGGAGGATGGGTCTATCATCGAGTATCGCTACCGGGTAAATGTCCGCACGTACACGTTCTCGCATGGGTGGCAGTTTCAGGACACAGCGCCAACGCTTCTCTCTCGTTTTACTCTGGTGGAACCCTCGGAATGGGATGTCCGTTATCGTATTTACGGTATGGAACTGGAACCTCAGATAGATATAAATCCTCCATCTTTTAAAAACACCTATACATGGGAAGTCCGGGATGTACCGCCACTGAAAACCGAATTTGGCATGCCACCGATACGTAAGACCGCGGCTCATCTTATCCTGTCCCCTATCGGGATAGAGACATGGGATGACGTGGCTGCGTGGTATTACAGTCTTGCCGAACCAAAAATCGCGGCGGGATCGGGGATAAAAGAACGGATTCTACAGCTCACGGAGGGGGTCGCAACAGAGAAAGAGAAGCTGAGGCGTATTTACGATTGGGTGAGGGATCACATCCGGTACATCGCCGTCTCCATCGGCATCGGGGGTTTTCAGCCGCATCCAGCCGAGGAAATCCTGAAGAACAGGTACGGGGACTGCAAGGACATGACCACCCTGCTTTGTGCCATGGTCAGGGAGGCGGGCATCGATGCCTACGAAGTGCTCATCAGTACCCGACAGAACGGCGTGCCGGATACGACGCTACCATCCCAGCTCGTTTTTAATCATGCCATTGCCTACTGTCCGACTGTAGGGGACAGCGGCGTATGGATGGATGCCACAGCCAAGGGTTGTCCCTTTGGACAGCTTCCCTGGTACGATCAGGGGCTTCCTGTCCTGGTCGTTGGTGATGGGGGGGAGGCCAGCCTTCCCACGACACCACAGCTACCGCCGGACAGCAACCGGTCGGTAGTGAACTGGCATGTGGTCTTGGATTCGACAGGAATGGCTCGTGTCGAAGGGTCGTATACCGTATCGGGAGCACCGGCCGTGGAGATGCGGGAGGAATTCATCGCGTCGTCCTCGGAAGAGCGTCAAGTGTGGCTCGAGAGGTGGCTGGCGCGCAGGTGCCCGGGCGTGACTCTGGATTCCTTCCGGATAGAAAGCATCGATCCCGTCGAGGATCCTTTACGGATATCCTATACGTTTCGTGCACAGCAATTCGCGATCAGGCGTCCCGGGGAGTTGGTGTTTTCTCCGGGTACGATATCATCCCTTGACCTCTCGGCGTATTTTCGTGCCGACGAACGCGTGCATCCTATCCAGTTCATGTACGGCGATCAGAACGAGCTTCACCTGACGGTTGATTTGCCCGACGGATGGAAAGCAGAGGAACCAGCTTGGTCCGATTCATTCGTCTCAGCGTTCGGGTCGGCTGCGTGGTCGTGGCAGTCTGACACTGACCGATATCATATACAGTCCGTATTCCGTCTTGTGGGAGAGGATATTCCGCCGGACCGGTATGCGGAATTCCGTGATTTCGTGGATGCTAAGAACGAGAGGGATTTACGGCAAGTCGTCCTGAGGATAAAATGACGAAATCGTGGATTTCTCCGTATACGGATCGGATATGTGGACGATACATCAAGAATCCCATCGACACAAAGATGTCGATGTAAATAAATAAAAAAGTCGCATCCATAAATAGAAGGAATGGCATGGAATTTTCCCACAAAGGTGTTCTTGTCACTGGAGCTTCGAGGGGGATAGGCCGGGAGATCGCACGCCAGTTTGCTGAAAAAGGAGCGACCGTGGCCGTACACTACAATCAGAATAAGCAGGCGGCCCAGGAGACGATGGATTCTCTGGAGGGTGATTCGCACTTTCTCGTTCAGGCAGACATGATGGATTCGGCGTCGGTCAAGACCATGGTCGACACTGTCGCCGAAACGATGGGGCGAATCGATGTTCTGGTCAACAATGCCGGCGTTTATGGGTACCATCCCATACCGGATACTGACTACGCAGAATGGCAGGACTGGTGGAAGCAAACGCTGGGGACGAATCTCATCGGCGCGGCCAACGTGTCGTATCTCGTCGCCCGTCACATGATGGAAAAGGGAGGCGGGCGTATCGTCAACGTGTCATCGCGGGGGGCTTTTCGGGGAGAACCCCATGCGCCGGCTTACGGGGCTAGCAAGGCCGGGATGAATGCCATGAGCCAGTCGATGGCCAAGGCCCTGGCGCCGCACAACATTTTTGTGTATGCCGTGGCACCGGGTTTCGTGGAGACCGAGATGGCGGCCCCTTATCTGGAAGGCCCGGAAGGGGATTCGATCCGAGGTCAGAGCCCCATGGGCCGTGTGGCCAGGCCCGAGGAGGTGGCACGCACCGTACTGTTTCTGGCATCGGAAGCGCCGGAGTTTATGACGGGCAGTATCGTGGACATCAACGGAGCGTCGTACTTGCGGACGTGAGAACCGCCGAGGTTTGCCGGGCTGCTGTCCAGGTCGGCATGGATGCAGAGGATCTAATCCCAACATTTCATTTCACGAAAGACAGATATCGGTCAAAATCAACCCAAGAGTGTATTCGATACACCCCTCGAAGATGACATCCGTCTTTTTCGAGTAGGCGGATGTTTTTTTGTCGGCTTGCATGAATAATATAACAAATCTTTTTTTAATCAGACCCGAGTCCCACAACTTTTTCCTGCCTTTTTCCGTATGTTATGGGTGAGTGGTATGCTTACCGGAGGTCGGTGATGATCAAGAATTATTTTTTGGTTGCCTGGAGGAATCTGAAATCCCAGAAGACATTTTCCTTCATCAATATCCTGGGTATGGCCCTGGGTATGGCCGGTTTTGCTCTGTTTGCCCTGACTGCGGGTGTTAAACTGAACGCAGACAGGTTCCATAAAAACGCCCGCCGGATTTACGGTGTCGTTCAAGTGGTTCCGGCGGAGAACAAAGATGAGGAGCACACGGCCTTCACACCCGGGCCACTGCTGACGGCTCTGAGGAGCGAAATACCCGAGATCGAGGATGGCGTTCGGGTGTGTCCGCCGGGCCGGATGACGATCAGGCATGGGGATATGAGTTTTTACGAGGAGCATGTTCTTTTCGTAGACCCGACTTTTTTTAATGTGTTCTCCTTCGACCTGGTTTCGGGGAATCCTGAAACGGCGCTTTACAGACCCTACGCCATCGTGATGTCCGAGGCAGCTGCGTTCAAATATTTCGGAGATCAAGATCCCATCGGGAAAGTCCTGACGCTGAACAATCGCGTTGACGTGACCGTAACCGGGATCACCAAGGATGTACCCAGAACATCTTCCATCCGGTTTGAATTCCTGGTCTCGATGGAAATGCTCCGTCTATTGTCTGGCGACCTGGAAAGCTGGAACGTTAACAAGCACGCCACGTTCGTCCTTTTATCCGAGGGTTCTGATGGAGCGGTATTGAATGAGAAGCTCACGACAATACTGAAAAAGTACGTTCCCGATTCACCTCTGTCTCCGAATAAGATGTACCTGTTTCCATTCCTGGATTTTCGCTTAAAGTCCGAGCACATCACGTCGTTTTTACCGACCAGTATACCGGCCAGTGTGATCATCGTCCTGGCCTTTGGAGCGATCCTGCTGCTTGTGGTTTGCATCAATTTTATCAATCTGTCCACGGCACGGTACATGCATCGAACCCGTGAGGTAGGCATGCGGAAAGTGATTGGCGCCCGGCGCTCTCAGCTTGTGGCCCAGTTCCTGGGAGAATCTGTTCTGATGGCGTTTTTGGCATTGCCTCTGGCTCTGCTCATTTATGAGTGCATCCATCCGATTTTAACGGCTCATCTTGGAGGATTTGCCAGCCTGAACTTCGTGTCGAAAACATCGAACTCGATATGGAATTATCCGTTTCTCATCAAATACCTCGCGATCACGGCTCTGCTGGTGGGCCTATTCTCGGGTGGCTATCCTGCACTCTATCTGTCCAAATTCCGACCGATTCAGGTGCTCCAGGGCAGCGTACAGACGGGGAGAAAAAAGAGGCGGGGTAGTAAGGTCATGATCGTGATCCAGTTTACGTTCTCCATCATATTCATCGCCTTTGCAGGGGTGTCCAAGCAGCAGTTCGATCATCTCATCAAGGCCGATTTTGGGTATAACCGGGACAGTGTCGCTGTGGTGCGGCTTTCTGGTGCTTCGCGGGCATCCCAGGAACTGATCCGAGAAGAATTGATCCGGCGCCCGGACGTGGTAGCAGTTTCCGCGTCAGCGGACCTGCCCATCGTCTGGGAGATGCCCCGGCCGGCCCGTTTGCTGGGTGCCGAGGAAGAAGAGGCGGTGACCGTTCACGCGTATGGCGTGGACTATGAATTTACGGATGCCCTCGGCATAGATGTAAGACATGGAAGAGGTTTTTCCCGGACTCGCGGTGATAAAAACAGCTTCGTCATCAGCGAGGCGGCTGTTAAAAAGCTTCGTCTGGACGATGCCGTGGGAAAACAGATCACGGTGGGAGAACAAACGGGTACAGTGATCGGTGTTGTCGAAGATTTTGTGTTCAGCGATGTGGGATTTGAAATGCCGCCGTCGGTCTTGTATCTGGAGCAGGAGCAGCTTAATTTCATGTTGATTGCATTTTCATCCGCAAATCGTTTTGAGGAAATTCGCGAAATCATAAAAACAAAGTGGCTCGCGGTCGAGCCCGAATTGCCCTTCGACTGCTTCACGCTGAACGATGCCTTCTACAGGGTGTTCGGTCTTATGAATCGTATCGCCGGTTTTTTAAGCATCGTCGGCCTGACCGCTGTGTTCTTCTCGGGTCTGGGTCTGCTGGGTTTGGCAGCATACATGGTAGAGCGGCGCACCAAAGAAATCGGAATCCGGAAGGTGCTGGGCGCTTCGCTGACGCGAGTGATGTGGACCATTATCCGGGAATTTCTGGTGCTCGTCGTCATATCGAATGTCATCGGTCTCTCGTTGATCTTTTTTGGATGGCGACGATTTCTACAGACGGGTGTGCTCTTCATGACGGATATCCGCATGAGTATGTACGCGTTTGTCGTGTTTGTCTCCATGTTCACGGCAGCGCTGGCCGTGATGTCGCAGACATGGAAAACGGTGCGGGCGAATCCGGTAGATTCCTTGAGATACGAGTAAGACCTGTTTGAATGTCGTGATGAAATCGGTTTCAATGTACGTCCCGTGCATGGCATGAACAACCAGTTTATTCTTATCGTCTAGAGGAATCCTCGCCAGCTCTGGAGTGTGGGAATGAGAAATGCCTCGTCTCAAATAGATTGATGAGAGGAGGAGAGTCCGACTAACTTTTTATAAACGAGGAGTCCTCATCGGACGGATGGAAATATGACGCTTCTATACAGTAGAATCTAGATTCGTATCCGTCGATGTCAACACATGCGGGTTTTTTGAATCCCTTCGTCTGTAAATTGTCACATTCAATTCAACGCATGTAAACATAAGGTAATTTCCTGTGGTGAAGGACACATTTAAAAATAAGAACATAGCAATCGTCTTGTCAGCAGCTGGAATGATCTTCCTGACTCTCCTCATCGTCAGCGCATGCGCAGATCGTCCAGGACAGGCCTTACGCGTGATGAGCTTCAACATAAGATATGACAATCCCGATGACGGCGAGAATGCCTGGGTTCATCGGAGGGACGCTGTGGCCAGCATGATCCGGTTTCATAAAGCCGATGTGGTGGGTGTGCAGGAGGCCCTCGCGCGTCAAATCGACGACTTGACCGCAAGACTGCCCGGATTCGATTGGTTCGGGGTCGGGCGTGATGACGGGAAAAAAGAAGGGGAGTTCACGGCCGTGCTCTACCGGACGCGTCGCTTGATGAGTGAAGAACGTTCGACATTCTGGTTGTCCGAAACGCCCGACCGGCCCGGTCTTGGATGGGATGCCGCCTGCAACCGGACGGTGACTTGGGGGCGGTTCGTCGATGTATCCACTCGAAAGGTATTTTTCTTTTTCAATACCCACTTCGATCATCGAGGGGAGAAGGCACGCACGGAGAGTGCGCGTTTACTCCTCAGCAAGATAGACGCACTGGCTCCAAAAGATACGCCGGTGGTGATTACAGGCGATTTCAACTGCACACCCGATTCCGAGCCCTATCAAATCTTGACGCTACGTGAGCTGGATGCAGAAACCCGAACCTTTCACGACGCGTGCCGGATGTCTGGTGTAGACCATCATGGGCCGACGGGAACGTTTACCGGGTTCGATATTCAGGCTATTCCCGGCCAGCCCATCGATTATATACTTGTCAGTCGCGAGTGGCAGGTTCTGTTCCACGGAACCTTGTCCGACACGTTCGACGGACGGTATCCTTCCGATCACATGCCTGTTCTGGCAGAAATTTTTCTCGAATAACCGACAATAAAATGCTTGACAAATGGGGTTCCTTTTTGTATCTTATTATGAGCATATGCTCAAAACATAGGTATGAGAATGGATGAGAATAGAAATCAACGTAGAATAATCACCATGGCCAGCGGAAAGGGTGGGACCGGAAAAACAACCCTGGCGACAAACCTGGCCCGGGTACTGGAAGAGCGAGGTGTGATCTTCATCGACTGCGATGTGGAGGAGCCCAACGGACATCTGTTCCTCAAGCCGAAGATCCATGAAGAGAGACCGTATCATACATTCATCCCGGTGGTGGACTCTGTAAAATGCACGGCATGCGGCAAGTGCTCGGAACTCTGCCAGTTCAACGCCATCGCCACCATCAAAGACAGAGTACTGGTCTTTCCCGAACTGTGTCATGCCTGCGAGGGCTGTAAACTTATTTGTCCCGAGGATGCGATTTCCGACGGCAGGAAAGAAGTGGGTGTCATCGCAGAAGGATCGGCTGGAAAAATCCATTTTACTCACGGACGCCTTCGCATCGGGGAGGCCATGTCTCCGCCGCTGATACGACAGGTGAAGCGTGTAGGTTTTTCCGCCAACGATTCCCGTGTCGTCCTCATCGACGCGCCGCCAGGTACGTCCTGTCCCGTCATCTCGGCCGTAGAAGGATGCGATTTTGTGGTCATGGTCAACGAGCCGACGCGGTTTGGACTCCACGACCTGAAACT